>UMHQ01001787.1_pt1 | contig 19361 bp, 18 predicted proteins | sample 1965531 | NCBI WGS metagenome assembly UMHQ01 (sample SAMEA4836098, study PRJEB28245) | human gut metagenome | biome: gut microbiome; material: fecal sample | place: Denmark | collected 2008
GTTGACAGACAGCCCGGAACCGGATAAAATGATACAGTACCCATCCGCCTGCACCATAGGCCGGATACCCATATACCCCCGTAGCTCAGTTGTATAGAGCGACCGCCTCCTAAGCGGTAGGCCACCAGTTAGAGTCTGGTCGGGGGTGCCATGCAAAGGACACCTGCAGAGCAGGTGTCCTTTGTGCCTGCTGCGAACTTCTGTTCTGTCTCCTCGGCACGAGCGGACAGCCATACGCCGCAGGCATTGCTCACGATTCGGCATAAGCATTTTACAGGACTCCCCTTCTCCGATAAAATAAAAGAAATGGCTCCCTTTTGTCAGGCCGCGGACTTCACCGGCCGGAGCCGCTGAGGAGGGACATGTTATGGAATACCGGAAACTTCCCCACGGGGAGGAACAGATCAGCATTTTGGGCCTGGGGTCCAGCTCCATCGGCATGGCCGGGGAGAGGGAGATCCAGGCCACGGTGGAACTGGCCCTGGAGCGGGGCGTCAACTTCTTTGACCTGGCCTCGGCGGATGCGGCCCCCTTCCCCGTCTACGGGAAGGCCATGGCCGGGGTCCGGAACAAGGTCTATTTCCAGATCCACTTCGGCGCCGACTACCAAAGCGGGAGCTACGGCTGGACCACAGACCTGGACGCCATCAAGCGTTCCATCGACTGGCAGCTCACCGCCCTCAAGACCGACTACATCGACTTTGGCTTTCTCCACTGCCTGGATGAGGAGTCCGACCTGGAGCAGGTGGCAGATGGAGGCGTGCTGGACTACATCCAGCAGCTCCAGCGGGAGGGGACGGTGCGGCACATCGGCCTGAGCTCCCACACCCCCCGCGTGGTGAACCGGGTGCTGGACCTGGGGATTCTGGACCTGCTCATGTTCAGCATCAACCCAGGCTATGACTACCACCACGGGGAGTACGCCATCGGCGGGGCGGAGGAGCGCGCCGCCCTCTACCGCCGGTGCCAGGCGGAGGGGGTAGGCATCTCGGTGATGAAGGCCTTCAGCGGCGGACAGCTGCTGGACGCCCGCACCTCTCCCTTCGGCCGGGCCCTCACCGAGTACCAGTGCATCCAGTACGCCCTGGACAAGCCAGGTGTCCTCACCGTCCTGCCCGGCGTGCGGAACCGGAAGGACCTGGACCGGCTGCTGGGGTTCCTGGACGCCTCGCCGGAGGAGCGGGACTACTCGGTGCTGGGGGCCTTCACCCCCGTGGACGCCTCCGGGGTGTGCGTCTACTGCAACCACTGCCAGCCCTGCCCGGCGGGTCTGGACGTGGGCCTCATCAACAAATACTACGACCTGGCCCGGGCGGGAGACCAGCTGGCCCGGGATCACTACGCCCATCTGGACAAGCACGCCGGGGACTGCATTCAGTGCGGCCACTGCGACCGCCGCTGTCCTTTCCACGTGACCCAGACCGGGCGGATGCAGGAGATTCAATCCTATTTTGGCCGGTAACGACTTACCCCAAACACAAAACGGCTCCGTGGGCGCACGGAGCCGTTTTTCATGTTTTTGGTGCGGAACTCTGGGCCGCCTCGGTCTCATCCAGGGCTTGCAGCCGGTCCAGCGCCGCCCCGATGTCCCCCTGGATGCAGATGGCGCGGCTCCGGATCTCCCCGGGGGCGCAGGCCGCCTCCCGGTTGATGCAGGCGTAGACCGCCTTTGGGTCCCGCTGGGTCATCTTCCAGAAGGGATATTTGATGATGACCGGGGTGTTGCCCCCCACCCCCAGCTCCAGAAAGAGCACCCGCTTCCCCTGGCAGCGGCGGAGGAAGGCCTCATAGCGCCGGGCGGCGGCGTGCCAGCCCTCGTCCTCCACAAAGGTGTCGTCCGCACGCAGGTTCATGGTCATGGGCCGGCCGCAGACGCGGCAGTAGGGCACCAGCTCGGCGGGCACCCGCATGTCCCTCTGCTCCTCCAGCATCCGGCGCACCGTCTCCTGGTTATCATAGGTCTTGGCGTGGCAGGGCTTGGAACACTGCCACAGGCCGTAGTCCCCCTGGGTGTAGAAGATGCGGCTCTTGTCAAAGCCCGCCCGCTGGAACTGATGGTCCACGTTGGTGGTGAGCACGAAGTAGTCCCTCTCCCCCACCAGGTCCAGCAGGTCCCGGTACACCGGCTTGGGCGGGTCCACATACCGATTGTACCAGATGTGGCGGCTCCACCAGGCCCAGTACTCCTCCAGGCTGTCAAAGGGGAAGAAGCCCCCGGAGTACATATCCGGGATGCCGTATCTCTTCTGAAAATCCCCGAAATAGCGCTCAAACCGCTCTCCGGAGTAGGTGAGGCCGGCCGAGGCGGACAGCCCCGCTCCCGCCCCCACCACCACGGCCTCCGCCCGGTCAAGGGCCTGTCTCAGCTCCCCGATCCGGTCCCAGGAGGCCGCGGTAGATTTCTGCGTCAAGATCCTTGAAAACATTGAAGATCACCCTTCGGATGGAAGTCTTTTGGTGGAGGCACTCCCTGACGGTGTCCACCGCAATCTGGGCGGCCTCCCGGTTGGGGAAGTGGAACTCCCCGGTGGAGATACAGCAGAAGGCCACGCTGTGCAGGCCGCCCTCCGCCGCCAGTTCCAGGCAGGCGCGGTAGCAGGAGGCCAGCTCCTCCCGGTCCCGCTGGGTCACCCGCCCCCGGACGATGGGCCCCACCGTGTGGAGCACGTGCCGGGCCGGGAGGTTATAGCCCCCGGTGAGCTTGGCCCGGCCATTGGGCTCCGGGTGCCTCTGGGCCTCCATGAGGCGGAAGCACTCGTCCCGGAGCTGGAGGCCCGCCGCCGAGTGGATGGCGTTGTCGATGCACCCGTGGCAGGGGTGGAAGCACCCCAGCAGGGCGGAGTTGGCCGCGTTGACGATGGCGTCCGCCCGCAGCCGGGTGATGTCCCCCTGCCAGAGGACGAGGCGTGGGTCGGCCTGGGTGGGGACCAGGGCGTCCCCGTCCACCACCCCCTTCTCCGCCGTCTCGGCGGATAGAAGGGCGTCCTGTTCCGCCAGAAATTCCGGGTCCAGGGGCATGGGGGGCCGCAGATTCATCAGGCTGCGCAGGAGCCGCCGCTGGGCCCCCTCCTCCCTGGGAAACCGCTCCCCCTGGGCCCAGTACTCGGGCATCTCCGCCAGCAGGGCCTGATTCAGGGCCTCGCTCTGTTCTAAACGCTCCATAAACGCCCCTCTCCTCTCCGGGCAGGCCTGTCAGGCGAAGAAAAAGCCCGCTGTCATGGACAGGTAGTTTTCTCCGCTGTACTGGGGATACTTCTCCTTCATCGCCGCCAGAAAGCTGTCCCGATTTCCGCTGACGGCGGCCAGAGACTTCAGCTCCTTCAGATAGTCAATCTTGGTCCGGGCGTCCTTCCAGTTCTCCGGGGTGTAGTGGGAGGTGAGGATCAGGTCATATCCCCGCGCGATATAGCCCTCCAGCTGGGCGATCATGGCGTCGGCGTGGTCCGCGCCCGCCACGATGGAGTGACAGTCGTGGCCCAGCATGTGGGTGTACACCGCGTTGAGGGCGGGAATCTCCACATCGAAGGCCTCGGCGGTGGGGTGGATCACAAATTCGATGCCGCCGATGGTGATGGGCCCCTCCTTCAGGATGTGGTCCACCGGGTGGACTGAGGCGTCAAACCCATCCCCAAAAGCGGCGGCAAAGCCGTCAATCAGCGCCTTTCCCCCGCCCTGGGCGGAGTAATCCACGGCGTTCCGGGTGGCGTACTTGGGCACGCCGGGCAGGAAGGACGCGCCGGCCCCGTGATAGGCCACCAGCATCCCCGCCGGCTCCAGCTTTCGGGCAGTCAGATAGTCCGTGAGTTCCCGGATGTTGTCGAAAAAGCAGGGGCTCTCCAAAATGACGGCTTTGCCGCCCTTCTCCACCAGAAAGACCTCATTGTCGATGGGGTCCTTGGTCTGATAGGCGTGAAGTCTGGCCGCGCCGAAGTTATACACATGCATCTCGCCCTTGGGCAGCTTGACGGTCTCATACGTGTTTTTGTTCATAGCGAATTACCTCCTTGGGATGTTCCGGCGGGGATCTCCCGCCCTTGTGACTGCATCATAGCGCACCCAAACGCCTTTGAAAAGTACGCACAATCTTGTGGTATAGGCACCCAGACGTAACTTTTGGACGGTTACCAACTGGAAACTTTTGCGCCGCCCAAGGCTTTGCGGGCCCGGGCGGCGCAGAAAAAATTTTGAGACGACAGAGACGGCCCAGCGCCTTGACGTGGCCAGGGAACTTAGGATATAATCAAGCCATACATCCCAATCAGAACCTATGGACCAAGGAGGGACTCAAATGTCAACTGCGGCCAAAGAACTCCCCGCCTGCCCGGTGGAGACCACCCTCACCCTCATCAGCGACAAGTGGAAGGTGCTGATCCTCCGGGACCTGATGCCGGGGACCAAGCGGTTCGGCGAATTGAAAAAGTCCATCGGAACCGTGAGCCAAAAGGTGCTCACCGCCCAGCTGCGGCAGATGGAGGAGAGCGGCCTGCTCACCCGGAAGGTGTACCCCGAGGTCCCGCCCCGGGTGGAGTACACCCTCACCGAGCTGGGCTACAGCCTGAAGCCCATACTGGACGCCATGTGGAACTGGGGTGAGGCCTACAAGGCCCGCAGCGGGCAGGACCACGTCTGAGCCCGCCCCAGAGGCAGGGCGCCCCATTCTGCCCGCATCCAAGAGACACACCCCATTCCGCACAAGGGAGGTAACCCCATGGCCCAGCAGCATACCATTCAGGTGATCGCCCACATCCGCAGCGATTTCCACACCAAGTTCGGCATTCCCCGGCAGAGCGGCCTGGTGGACGCCCTGCGGGCCACCGTGGTCTTTGAGCCGGAGTACCGCAACCCCGACGCCCTGCGGGGGCTGGAGGGGTTCAGCCACATCTGGCTGATCTGGCAGTTCTCCCAGGCGGTGCGGGAGGACTGGTCCCCCACGGTGCGGCCCCCGCGCCTGGGGGGCAACACCCGCATGGGGGTGTTTGCCACCCGCTCCCCCTTCCGGCCCAACCCCATCGGCCTGTCCTGCGTGGCCCTGGAGGGGATTCAGCGCCACCCGGAGTACGGCCCGGTGCTGCTGGTGCGGGGGGCCGACCTGATGGACGGCACCCCCATCTATGACATCAAGCCCTATCTCCCCTATGCCGACTGCCGCCCGGAGGCGGCGGGGGGCTTTGCCAGCCAGCCCAAGGAGCCCACCCTCCAGGTGGAGATTGCCCCGGAGCTTCTGGCCCAGGTGCCCGAGGAGCGGCGAGAGGCCCTGCTGGGGGTGCTGGCCCAGGACCCCCGTCCCCAGTACCAGCACCGGCCGGACCGGGTCTACGGCCTGGAGTTCGGCCCCCTGGAGGTGAAGTTCACCGTGGAGGGGGAGCTTCTGACGGTGCGCCAGGTCCAGAACAGGCGGCGCGGATAGCCGCCGGAGGAGAGGGAAGCCGCACTCCATCCCTCCCATCGCGGCGGGCGCCGCTCTCTCCTACTTCCCCGCCCAGACTCAGGCGGGGTCTGTTCCTCAGAGGTATTTTCACAGACTCTTTTCACATACGAAGAGGCCGTCCGCGCTGCGGACGGCCTCTTTTTGCTTCTCTCTGCCCCGCCCTGTCCTTGGGCGGGCATGGTCAGATCACTCTGTGCCCCAAAAAGTTTTTCCCCGCTCCGGCGGGGTATCCAGGTCCTCCAGCTCCCGGAGGGAGCCCGCCTGGACCCGGACGCAGGCCGGCCCCAGCTCCCGCAGGATGGGCCGCCCCCCCTGGTCGCCGGTGAGGGCGTACAGCTCTGGGAGCAGCGCCCCGGAGAAAAAGGTGGGACTGCCCACCCGCTCCCCAAAGGCAACGGTGCCCCCCGGCACGCCGGACCGAGCCGCGTCCACCAGCCGCAGGAGGGTATCCGCCTCCAGCCAGGGCTGGTCGGCCACGGCGAAAAAGAGGAAGTCCTCCCCGCTTACCGGCGGCAGGGCATCCAGGGCGGCCCGGATGGTGTGGGAGATGCCCCCCGCGCTTTGGGGGCTGTCCACCGCCCGCCCCCCGGCCGCTTGGGCGGCCTCCAGGATCTGGGGATAGCGGGAGACCACCGTGACCTCGCACTCGGGCCGCAGCTGGGCTACCCGGCGCAGGGTCTCCAGGCCGTAGGAAAACAGGGGCCGCCCCTCCAGGGGGCAGAGCAGCTTGTTGCCGCCGAACCGGCGGCCGCTCCCCGCCGCCAGGTAGATGAGGTGCTTAGCCACGGTTCTTCATGCCCATCAGCACCTTCTCCGGGGTGATGGGCAGCTTCCGGTGCCACACACCGGTGGCCCGGAAGACCGCCTGGGCGATGGCGGGCGAGGGGGTATTGATGACGATCTCCCCGATGGACTTGGCCCCAAAGGGGCCGGAGGGCTCATAGCTGGGGGCGAACTCCACCTTCAGGTTTCCCATGTCCAGCCGGGTGGGGATCTTGTACTGGAGGAAGGAGTTCTCCAGCAGGCGGCCCTTGTCGTTGTAGGTGACGTCCTCAAACAGGGCCATGCCGATGCCCTGGACGATGCCGCCCTCGGTCTGGACCCGGGCCAGATGGGGGTTGATGGGGGTGCCGCAGTCCACCACCGCCGCGTAGTTCAGCACCTCCACCGAGCCGGTCTCCTTGTCCACCTCCACCTCGGCCATGCCCACCATAAAGGGCGGGGGCGAGACCGGGGAAGTGTGGGAGCTGGTGGCCTGGACAGCGATGGGGTTGCCGCACATGGATTTGGTAGCAATCTCAGCCAGAGTGACCTCTCCCCCGCCGTCCAGCCGGCGCACCCGGTCCCCGGCGAACTCCAGCTCTCCGGCGGGGCAGTCCAGCATCTGGGCGGCAATGGCGCAGATCTGCTCCTTCAGCTGGGTGCAGGCCTGCTCCACCGCCTTTCCGGTGACGTAGGTGGTGGAGGAGGCGTAGGAGCCCGAGTCATAGGGGGAGGCGTCCGAGTCCGCCCCGAAGACCGCGATGTTGTCCACGCTGCACTCCAGGCACTCGGCGGCAATCTGGGCCAGGATGGTGTCGCACCCGGTCCCCATGTCCGCCGCGCCGATGGACAGGTTATAGAACCCCTCGTCGCTGAGCTTGATGGTGGCCGAGCCCACGTCCACCCCGGAGATGCCGGAGCCCTGCATGGCCATGGCCACGCCGGCGGCCCGCACCTTCCCGTTGCCCATGTCCCGGACGGGGAACTTCTCCTCCCAACCGAAGAGCTCCTTGCACCGCTCCATGCACTTGTCCAGAGCGCAGGCGCTGGCGGGCTCGTTGTAGTAGGCGGGCATGATCTGCCCCTCCCGGACCATGTTCTTCTCCCGGAGGGCCACCGGGTCCATGCCCAGCCGGTCGGCCAGCTCGTTCACCGCCGACTCCACGGCGAAGATGCCCTGGGTGGCCCCGTAGCCCCGGTAGGCCCCGGCGGACTGCCGGTTGGTGTACACCACGTCATAGGCGAAGCGGAAGGCCTCCAGGTTCCCGGTGTACAGGGGGATGGACTTGTGTCCGGACAGGCCCACGGTGGTGGGGCCGTGCTCCCCATAGGCCCCCGTGTTGGACAGGGTGTACACGTCCAGGGCCCGGATGACGCCCTCCTTGGTGGCCCCCAGGCGCACATGGACCTCCATCTCGTGGCGGGGGGAGGCGGCGATCTGGCTCTCCTCCCGGGAGTAGATCATCTTGGCGGGGCGGCCGGTCTTCCAGGTGACCAGGGCGGGGTATACCTCGGCCACCACCGTCTGCTTGGCCCCGAAGCCGCCGCCGATGCGGGGCTTCTCCACGTGGATCTTGGACTTGGGGATGTCCAGGGCGTTGGCCAAAATGCGCCGCACGTGGAAGACGATCTGGGTGGAGGACACCACGTGGAGGCGGCCGTAGGGGTCCATCTCCGTGTAGGTGCGGAAGGTCTCCATCATGGCCTGGTTGCAGGCCTTGGTGTGGTACACCCGGTCCACCACACAAGGGCAGTCTGCCAGGACCTGATCCACGTCGCCGTCGGAGCAGGTCTCGCTGGCGCACAGGTTGCGGTGGTTGTCCGCCCCCACGGGGCACAGGGAGCGCCAGCTGTCCTCGGGGTGGACGAGAATGGGACTGTCCAGGGCCTCATGGGGGTCCAGGAGGGCCTCCAGCACCTGATAGCGCACCCGGATCAGCTTCATGGCCCGGTCCACCGCCTGCTCGGTCTCCCCGGCCACGATGGCCGCCGCGTCCCCCACAAAGCGCACCCGCTGGTCCAGGATCAGCCGGTCATAGGGGGAGGGCTCCGGGTAGGTCTGCCCCGCCATGGTGAACCGCTTCTGGGGCACATCCCGGTAGGTGAAGATGGCCGCGATGCCGGGGACCTTCATGGCGGCGCTGGTGTCGATCTCCTCAATGAGGGCGTGGGCGTGAGGGCTGCGCAGCACCTTGACCACCAGGCAGTCCCTGGGGGTCACGTCGTCCACATAGGCCGGCTTGCCCAGCAGAAGGGCCATGGCGTCCTTCTTGCGCACCGGCTGGCCCACGCTTTGGTATGTCTTCCCTTCCATGTCGTCCCTCCTCATCCCTGTCTCTTGTAATCCAGGTAGGCCCGGATGCCCCGCAGCTGCCCCTCGTACCCGGAGCAGCGGCACAGGTTGCCCGCCAGATAGGCCCGGATCTCGTCGTCGGTGGGGTCGGGGTTCTCCCGCAGCAGGGCCACCGTGTTCATCACAAAGCCCGGGTTGCAGAAGCCGCACTGCTCCGCCCCCTGGTCAGCGATGAAGGCGACGAAGCCGGCCGCCTCCTCCTGAAGGCCCTCCAGGGTGTGGACGGTATGTCCGTCCGCCCGGGCGGCCAGCACCGAGCAGGACAGGACGGGCTTGCCGTCCATCAGCACGGTGCACAGCCCGCAGTTGGCCGTCTCACACCCCCGCTTTACGCTCAGGCAGCCCTGGCTCCGGAGAAAATCCAGCAGCAGGGTGTCCGCCTGGACCGAGGCGGTCACCGCCCGGCCGTTCAAGGTCAGTTTGATCTCCATTGTTTACTCCCCCTCCATGGCCAGCAGGCCCCGGCGGACCAGCACCTGGCAGATCTCTTGGCGGTATTGGGCGCTGCCCCGGAGGTTGCTCCCGAACCGGAAGCGCCCGGCCGTCTCCCGGGCAAAGGCCTGGGCCCCCTCCGGGGTGATCCCCCCGGCCAGAAGCCCCTGCTTGTCCTCAAAGGGCTCCGCCCGCCCGGGCCGGGCCCCCACGGCGCACAGCGTCCGCCCCTCCCGCCGGGACAGGGCGCAGGTGAGGACGGGGAAGTCGGTGGCGGTGTTCCGCTGGGACAGATAGACCACCCGCCGCTCCTCTTTGGGGATGATCACGTGGGTGAGGATGTCCCGCTGCCGGGGGGCGGCGGCGAAGTCCGCCAGGGACTGCTCCCCCCCGTGGTAGAGAACCACCCGGGCCTCCAGAGCCAGCAGCAGGGTGAGCACGTCGGAGAAGCCGAAGCGGCCGAAGACGCTCCCCCCCACCGTGGCCAGGTTCCGGAACTGCACCCCCACGATGTGGCGCACGCTCTCGGCCATGGCCCCCTGGGTCAGCCGGTCCAGGCCGGGGTGGAGCTCCAGCTGCCGCAGGGTCACCATGGCCCCCAGGCGGTACTCGGAGTCGGTCTCCTCAATCTGGTCCAGCCCCAGGCCGGACAGGTCGATGGCGGTGTCCACGCGGTTTCGCTGCATTTTCAGCCAAAGCATGCCGCCCAGAACCACGTTGTTTTTCTTCTGACAGAGCGCGTAGGCCTCCTCCAAGCTCCCGGCTCTGACGTAATTTTGGATCGTCAGCACAGCATTTCCTCCCTGCTTGTCGCTTATCTCAATCGTTTTATTCAGTTCTGCCCCCTACTCCATGGCGCAGAAGAGCCGCCCGCTCTCCCGGTCCTGCCGGACCTGGAGCCCCGGGTAGAGGCGGCCCAGGGCGCTCTGCACCTCACGGAGCCCGGTCTCCCCGGGGCGCAGCTCTCCAACCAGCCGCCCCTCCTCCAGCAGCAGCAGGCGGCCGCACCAGCGCAGGGCCAGCGCAGGGTCGTGGAGCACCACCAGGGCGCACCGCTCCCCGCCCGCCAGGAGGCCGGTCAGGGTGCGGAAAAATTGGTGGGTGTTGGGAAAGTCCAGGGCGCTGTTGGGCTCGTCCAGCAGCAGCACCGGGGCCCCCTGCACCGCCACCCGGGCCAGCTGGACCAGCTGCCGCTGGCCCTGGCTGAGGGCGGCGCAGTCCCGGTACAAAAGGCCCTCGATGCCGAACTGCTCCGCCGCCCGGCGCACCAGCTCCCGGGTCTGACTGCCCGGCGGGCGCAGCGGGCCCTCCCAGGGGTAGCGGCCCAGCTCCAGCACCTCCTCCACCCGCAGGCCGGGGGAGGTCGGGGTGTGCTGGGGCAGCAGGGCCATCCGCCGGGCCCGCTGCCGGGGGGAGAGGGCGGCGCAGTCCTCCCCCTGAACCAGGACCTGTCCCTGACGCCGCCGGAGGCCGTAAGTCAGCCCCCGGAGCAGCGTGGACTTTCCGCTGCCGTTCCGGCCCAGAATGCCCACCAGCTCCCCGCCGGCCACCGTGAAGGAGACGTCCCGGACCACGAAATCGGTATATCCGGCCCACAGGCCCCGCACCTCAAGCATCGTCCCCATAGGCCCCCTCCTTTCGCCGCCACAGCAGGGCGGCCAGCACCGGCACCGCCAGCAGCACGGTAAAAATACTCAGGGGGAGGGTGTAGACCCGGGCGGGCAGGTCGGCACACAGCAGCACCGCGCCCCCCACCAGTCCGCACAGGGGCAGGTAGGGTCCGCCCCGCCGGCCCAGCAGCAGCCGGGCGATGTGGGGGGCGATCAGCCCCACGAAGGCCACCGCCCCCAGAACGGACACCACCGCCGCCACCATCAGGGTGGTGAGGGTCAACAGCACACCCCGCCAGAACACCGGGTCCAGCCCCAGGCTCCGGGCCTGCTCATCCCCCAGGGAGAGCATCAGAATGGGGCGGCGCAGCAGGAGCAGGGTGACGGTGCACAGGACCACCGCCGCCGCCGGGAGGGGCAGCTTGTCCGCCGTCATGGCGGAGAGACTGCCCATGGTCCACACCTCAATGGCGGCCAGCTCCCGCTCCGGGTCGGCCATCACCTTCAGGGTCATGAGCCCCGCCTCCGCCAGGGAGGAGACGATGACCCCCGCCAGGATGTAGCTGCCGGTGCGCTCCAGCCGGGCCGCCCCCACCAGAAGGAGCACCAGGGCCAGGGCGGCCATCCCCATGAGAAAGGAGCCCCCCATGATCTCCAGCCGGGTACCGGCCCCCAGCACGATGGCGCAGGCCGCCCCCAGGGAGGCCCCCGAGGCCACCCCGGTCAGGTCGGGGGAGGCCAGCGGGTTGCGGAACACCGTCTGGTACACGCCCCCCGCCAGCCCCAGGGCCCAGCCCGCCAGCAACCCCATGCACATCCTGGGGAACCGCAACTGCCAAAACACCTGGGCCTCCAGGGTCCCCTCCATTCCCCCGGTGAGGATAGAGCCAATCTGGGGCAGAGAGAGGGGAAAGCTGCCCACAAAGAGGGAGACGGTCCCCAGCCCCCCCACCAGGAGGAGGCAGGCCGCAGCGGCGGCCCAGTCCCGCCCATGCTTCTTCATGGCGCTTTCCCCTTTCCCATAAAACCGAAACTCACTTGGTGATCAGCGAGGCATCTACGGAAAAGCCGTAGAAGGTCTGATAGAAGTCCTGGGCGTCGGCCGTGAACTCCTCAAAGGGATATACGTCGGGGTGGAGGACGCTGGTCATCCACATGGTGCCCAGAATCCCAGAGGGCACGGGGGAGTCCCACTCCTCGATGCCGCCGGGCATCTGGTAGACCGCGTCGTCCTGCACCGCGGGCAGGGCGGAGAGCTGGGGGTCCTCCGCCACGTCCTGGACGGTGTACTCCGCCCCGGCGGGGAGCACGATGACCTGGGGCGCCATGGCCAGCACGTCCTCATAGGAGACCTCCGTCCAGTAGTCCCCCTCCAGGCTGTTCCCGGCGTTGACGCCGCCGGCCTGCCGGATGAGGGTGCTCTGGTACATGGAGGCGGGGGCGGTGGCCAGGAAGGAGGAGTTGCTGCCCATGTAGACCACGGGGGCCTCGGTGTCCTGGGTCAGCTCCGCCATCCGGTCCAGCTGCTCCTGATAATAGCTGGTGAGGGCCTCAGCCCGGTCCTCCAGCCCAAGGGCGGTCCCCATGAGCTGGAGCATCTCCACCAGAGCCTCATGGCTCTCGGGGTTGACCACCAGCACGGGGATGCCCAGCTGGGTGAGGGTGTCGGCGTAGTCCGCCAGGGCCTGGGGCATGATGACCAGCTCGGGCTCCAGGGCGGCGGTGGCCTCCACATCCAGCTCCTTCATGGTGCCCACCTGGGGCTTCTCCAGCAGCTCAGGGGCGGCCATCTGGTAGATGGGGCGGGTGTCCGCCTTCTTCTCCAGGCCCACCACCCGGTCCTCCGCCCCCAGGGCGATGGCCGCGTAGGTGGAGATATAGTAGCAGCTGACAATGGACTGGGCCGGTCCCTCCAGGACCACCTCCCGGCCCGCCTGGTCGGTGAGGACGATCTGGCCCTCCGCCTGGCTGGCGCTCTCCGCGGGGGCGCTGCCCGAGGCGGAGACACCGCCGGACGCGGAGCTGCCCGCCCCGTTAGAACAGGCGGCGCAGCCCAGCGCCAGGGACAGGGCCAGCGCCAGGGCGGCGATTCGTTTCCATGTTCTGTGTTTCAAGCGTTTCACTCCTTCTGGTTGGTTCTGACATGCAGAGTACAGGACATTCTATCCTGCCCCGCATCATTTGTCAAAGATTTTCCACAGGCCTGTGTTTACTCCCTGGCCGCCGGGTACTCGCTGCACAGCAGGCGGTAGGGGGGCTCGTCCTCCTCGATGGTTGGAAAGCGGCCCAGCCGCTCATAAAAGCGGTTGTCCGTGTTGTCGTCGTTGCACTGGCTCACCTCGCCCAGCAGTACCGGGCCGAAACCTGGCTCCACGGTAAAGTCGTGGTAGAGGTAGGGAGAGATGGTGATGCTCTCCCCCGGGGTCAGCCGCACCTGGGTCCCAGCAGGGACCACCATTTCCCGGCCGTCCACATGGACATGGATCTCCCGCTCCCGGTCCAAATCCTCGTCGGGAGTGGCGTGATATACCCGGATGAGCACATTTCCACCGCCCCGGTTGATGATGTCCTCCATCTTGGACCAGTGGAAGTGCATGGGGGAGTACTGCCCCTCCTTGATATAGAGGAGCTTTTCCGCATAAGTCTTGGTGTACTGGTCCAGCTTCAGATTCCCGTTGCGGAGGGTGATAAGGGAGAACCCCATCTTGTCAAAATCCCCCATGCCATAGTCGGTAATGTCCCACCCCAGCATGTTGTCCCGGATCTCGTCGTAGTCGTGCCCCTTCTCTGCCCACTCCTCCGGCGTGAACCCGCAGAAGGGGGGCAGGGCAAAGCGGTACTCCCGCACCATCTGCTCCATCTCTCTCAGAGCGGCGTTGATCTCACTGCGCTTCATAAAAATAACCTCCTTGCAGAGCTCCGGCTTTCCCCTTGATTTTACCATAAAGGACCGTCTTCCACAATTCAGAACTGTATCGGTCCGCAAAATCAAAAAAGGACACAACCTGTGGTCGTGTCCTTTTTACGGCGGGTCGCTGCATATTTTCAAGTTCCCAAATCTGGATAAGCACTACAATCTAGATATTTCAAATTTTCGATTCGCCATCTTGACATCTCGCCCAACGGCCCTTCTGGGCCGCACCGCTTTTGCGGCGTTCGAGCGTTTTTCCGCAGGCAAATCCTCGGCGGACTGCGCCCGCAGGCGCGTTTCGGAGCGCAACCGCCGCGAAGCGGCGGCACTTGGCGCGGAGATGGGCGGCTTCGCCGCCCTGAGCATTAAAATATCGAAGGGTGTAGCCGCCTTTGGGCGGCGGAACCCAAAACGAAAGGACACCCTTTCGGATGTCCTTTCGTTTTGGTGGACGATACAGGACTTGAACCTGTGACCTCCCGCACGTCAAGCGGATGCTCTACCAGCTGAGCTAATCGTCCGAACAGCATGGATTATTATACTTGGCCGCACAGGTTTTGTCAATCCCTTTTTTTGATTTTTCTGATTTCTCCGCCTGGAGGGGGTAAAAAATCCCAGAGAATTTTTCCTTTTTCTGTGGCAAACTCCCGGCTTTATGTTATACTAATGGCGTATATTTTTGATGCTTGAAGGAGGACTTCATCATGCTGACCCTTGATCTGTCAAAATTGAATGGATTCCTGCCCCAGGACTATCTGTCCAGCCGGGAGGGGGCCCTGCGGGAGGCGGCCCGGATGCTCGCCGAGCACAACGGCCCCGGCGGCGACTTCACCGGCTGGGTGACCCTGCCCCGGGACTATGACAAGGAGGAGTTCGCCCGCATCCAGGCGGCGGCCAAGCGTATCCAGCAGCAGTCCCAAGTACTGGTGGTCATCGGCATCGGCGGCTCCTATCTGGGCGCCCGGGCGGTGATCGAACTGCTGGGCTCCCCCAACTATAACCTGAAGCAGAAAAATACCCCCGACATTCTCTTCGCCGGCAACGGATTGTCCACCGACGCCCTGCTGGAGACCATCTCCCTCATCGGCGACCGGGATTTTTCCGTCAACGTGATTTCCAAGTCGGGCACCACCACCGAGCCTGCCGTGGCCTTCCGCATTTTCAAGCAGATGCTGGAGGAGAAGTACGGCAAGGAGGGGGCCCGGGAGCGCATCTACGCCACCACCGACAAGGCCCGCGGGGCCCTGAAGGGCCTGGCCGACCAGGAGGGCTATGAGGAGTTTGTGGTGCCTGACGAGGTGGGCGGCCGCTACTCCGTCCTCACCGCCGTGGGCCTGCTGCCCATCGCCGTGGCCGGCATCGACATCAAGGCCCTGATGGACGGCGCGGCCCAGGCCATGGAGGCCCTGTCCGCCCCCGGCGCGGACAACCCCGCCTGGCAGTACGCCGCCGCCCGCCACGCCCTGTACGAGGGGGGCAAGAAGGTAGAGCTGCTGGCCTGCTACGAGCCCTGCTTCCGGTTCTTCGCCGAGTGGTGGAAACAGCTCTACGGCGAGAGCGAGGGCAAGGAGGGCAAGGGTCTGTTCCCCGCCAGTGTGGAGTACACCGCAGACCTCCACTCCATGGGCCAGTATATCCAGGAGGGCGAGCGCCTCATGCTGGAGACGGTGGTCCAGTTCGCTCCCAAGGGGGAGTTCCTCATCCCCAACGACCCGGAGAATGTGGACGGGCTGAACTTCCTGTCCGGCAAACCCCTGTCCTTCGTGGCGGAGCAGGCCATGCGGGCGGTAATCCTGGCCCACGTGGACGGCGGCGTGCCCAATGTGCGCATCCAGATGCCCGCCCTGTCCGAGACGGTCACCGGCTACCTCATTTACTTCTTCGAGTATGTGTGCGGCCTGTCCGGCTACCTGCTGAAGGTCAACCCCTTCAATCAGCCCGGCGTGGAGGCCTATAAGAACAACATGTACGCCCTCCTGGGCAAGCCCGGGTACGAGGCCCAGAAAGCGGAGCTGGAGAAGCGTCTGTAAGGAACACCTGCCAGCGCGTAAGGCTTGGGGCTTGCCCAGGAGCCCGCGCTCCAAAATTCCAGACAAACAACTGTCCCCGCCGCAGCTGCGGCGGGGACAGTTTTGTTCAATTCTGTTTGCTGTTGGGGTCCTGCATAGTCAGACCGATCCGGCCCCGCTTCTCGTCCACATCCACCACCCACACGGTGATGATATCTCCCACGGAGAGGACCTCCGAGGGGTGCTTCACCCGCCGGGGCAGGCGGCTGATGTGAACCAGGCCGTCCTGGTGGACCCCGATGTCCACAAAGGCCCCGAAGTCGATGACGTTGCGCACCGTCCCCTGGAGCTCCATCCCCGGCTTCAGGTCCTTGAGCTCCATCACATCGGTGCGCAGAATGGGGGGCGGCAGCTCGTCCCGGGGGTCCCGGCCGGGCTTGAGCAGCTCCTTGATGATGTCCGCCAGGGTGGGCACACCCACCCCGCACTGCCCGGCCAGGTTCTCCAGCCCCAGGGCCTCCGCCTTCTCCTTCAAGCCGGCAATCTTCCCGGCGCTCACGTCCTCCAGGGTGTAGCCGCAGGCCGAGAGCAGCTTCTGGGCAGCGGCGTAGCTCTCCGGGTGGACCCCGGTGTGGTCCAGCACCGCCGGGCTCTCAGGCACCCGCAGGAAGCCGGCACACTGCTCAAAGGCCTTGGGCCCCAGCTTGGGGACGTTCAAAATCTGCTTCCGGGCGGTGAAGGCCCCGTGCTCCTCCCGGTACAGGACCAGGTTCTTGGCGGTGGCGGCGTTCAGGCCGGACACCCGCCGCAGCAGAGAGGGAGACGCCGTGTTCACATCCACCCCCACCGCGTTGACGCAGTCCTCCACCACCCCGTCCAGAGTCTCCCCCAGGCGGGCCTGGGGCATGTCGTGCTGGTACTGGCCCACGCCGATGGCCTTGGGGTCGATCTTTACCAGCTCGGCCAGGGGGTCCTGGAGCCGCCGGGCGATGGACACCGCACTTCTCAGATTCACGTCAAACTGGGGGAACTCCTCGGCCGCCAGCTGGCTGGCGGAGTACACCGAAGCCCCCGCCTCGTTGACGATCATATACCGCAGGTTCCCTCCCAGGCGGTGGATGAGCTCCACCGTCATTTGCTCGGTCTCCCGGCTGGCGGTGCCGTTGCCGATGGCGATGTGCTCCACCCCATATTTCCGCACCAGCTTGGAGAGGGTCTCGATGGCCTCCTCCTTCTGGCGCTTCCCGTGGGTGGGGTAGACCACCGCTGTGTCCAGCACCCGGCCGGTGCCGTCCACCACCGCCACCTTGCAGCCCATGCGGTAGCCCGGGTCCAGGCCCATGGTCACCTTCCCCTTCACCGGGGGCTGCATGAGCAGGGGCTTCAGATTCAGGGCGAACATGTGGATGGCCCCCTCGTCCGCCTGGTCGGTGAGGTAGCTGCGGATCTCCCGCTCCATAGAGGGCTGAATCAGCCGGTCATAGGCGTCGTCCGCCGCAGCCCGGACAAAGTCCATACAGGCCCGGCCGGGCACCGCCGCCCGGCGCACCGTCACATGGGCGGACTCCGGGTCCAGCTCCACCGACACCTTCAAAAAGCCCTCCCGCTCCCCCCGGTTAATGGCCAGGGTCTGATACCCCTGGACCTTGCCCACCGGGCACTTGAAGCCGTAGTAGAGGCGGTAGACGCTGTCCTTTGGCTCCGCGTCCGCCGCCTTGGATACTAGCATAGCACGTTTCAGATACTGCTGCCGGAGCTTTTTCCGGACCACAGCGTCGTCGGAGATCTGTTCCGCCAGGATATCGCTGGCTCCCTGGAGGGCATCCTGAATCGTCTCCACCCCTTTCTCCGGGTCCACATAGGCCTGGGCCGCCTCCTCCGGGACCACCGGAGCTCCACCCCGGGCGGACAGCAGCTCCGCCAGGGGAGCTAACCCCTTCTCCCGGGCAATAGTGGCCCGGGTGCGGCGCTTGGGCTTGTAAGGCCGGTACAGGTCCTCCACCTCCGCCAGCGTCTCGGCGGCCGCCAACGCAGACTTCAGTCTGCAATTCAGCTTGCCCTGACCTTCAATGGCGGAGCGCACCTCCTCCTTCCGGGCCTCCAGATTCCGCAGGTACTGGAGGCGCTCGGCCAGCTGCCGCAGGAGCTGGTCGTCCATGGAGCCGTGGAGCTCCTTTCGGTAGCGGGCGATGAAGGGAATGGTGTTTCCCTCGTCAATGAGATGGACTACATTTTCCACCTGATGTACCGGCCGCTCCAGCTCCTGAGCCAGCCGCTGTATAATTGCATCCATCTGGACACGCTCCTTTGTTGATCGTACCTTTAAGTTTAGCGGAAAATCCGCAAAAAGTCCAGGGCGGACCTGCAATCCGGGCATACAGATTCTGCAAATTTTAGAGGACCTCAAATTTCTTTTTCCGCGCTGGGATATTCTGCTCCCCCGGCGGATATTCCTTATGAAACGCGTTTCAAGGGGCCCCCTCCGGGGCTTCCGGAAGACTAACCCATTTCAGGAGGTGTACTTCCATGACGGACGAAGCTTTCAGCCGGGCGGCCCGGACCTACGGCGACACCCTGTTCCGTGTGGCCTACCACGCCCTGCAGAACCGGGCGGACGCCGAGGACGTGATGCAGACCGTCCTGCTCCGGCTGTATGAGTCCCGGAAGGAGTTTGAGAGCGAGGCGCATCTGAAACACTGGCTGCTGCGGGTGGCGGTGAATGAAAGCCGCAAGGTGCTGCGCTCCTTCTGGCGCCGCCGGGCGGTATCCCTGGACGAGCAGCGGGACGAGGCCGCCCCCGAGGACAGCGCCCAGCGGGAGGTCTTTGAGGCGGTGATGGCCCTGGAACCCAAGTACCGGCTCACCGTCTATCTGTACTACTATGAGGGCTGCTCCGTCCGGGAGGTGGCCGACGCCCTCCGCGCCAACCCGTCCACCGTTCAGACCTGGCTGCTGCGGGCCCGGACCCGCCTGCGCAAGGAGCTGGCCCCGGGAGAGGAAAAGGAGGAATCTGACTATGTTCGACCCCAGATTGTACCGTAACGCCTGTTCGGAACTCCGCCCATCCGAAGAAAAAATTGAGGAGATGATCGCCATGACTGCCAACCATGGATGCAAGAAGAAAATCCGCCACCCCCTGCGCATGGGGGCGGTGATTGCCGCCACCATGGCCCTGCTCACCATCGGGGCCAGCGCCGCCGCCAACCCGGAGATGGTGGAATCCTTTACCATGCAAATCGCCAGCGTGTTCCAGGTAGGGGAGCTGCGCCAGGATCTGACCACCGACACCGGCGAGACCGTCACCGCCCTGGAGATCCCCGAGGCCCGGGTGGAGGACCGGGACGGCCGGGCCATCCTGGCGGTGATGGACCAGGAGATCGATATCACCGACGCCCTGACCGAGGACGGCCGGTACGAATACAAGTATGAGGACGAGGGAGCCCAGCTCACCGTTCTGGTGGAGGGCACCCCGGAGGACTGGACCATGACCACCAGCATCCGGGTCCCCGGCCAGGAAGACACGGTCTCAGCGGTGTTCGCCAAGGAGGAACAGGACCGCGGCACCGCATTGACGCCCAGCCATGCCGCAGACGTTCCCGCTGATTCAGAGCAGGACATATCCGCCCAGGAGGCCCCCTCTGTCATTTTCGGCGGAAAGGAAGCCGCAGCGGTGCAGACCGCCCCAAACTCGTGATATGCCAGCTCTATCCCCTGTTTTCTGACTGAAGCAAAAGGAAAGACACGCTTTTCAGCGTGTCTTTTCCTTTTTGCGGCGTGATCAGGACCCGAATCAATAGCCTGACCCGTTGGAGGCGGTGTACCGCCGAACTGGGCAGAAAACGAACAAGCCCGAACC
>UMHQ01056012.1_pt1 | contig 19097 bp, 25 predicted proteins | sample 1965531 | NCBI WGS metagenome assembly UMHQ01 (sample SAMEA4836098, study PRJEB28245) | human gut metagenome | biome: gut microbiome; material: fecal sample | place: Denmark | collected 2008
CCCATTATTTTGTGGATGAAAACGAAATAGTACAGGCGATAGGGGACAGTATAGAGGCTTGGGCTGTTGGGGACAATCAAGACTATGGAACAGCTTTAAATGGATGCACAAACTATAATTCTATATCTGTGGAAATGTGTGTAAATAACGGCTACTCAAGCAAAATGTTATTCAACACAATAGAGCTTGTAAAAGAGCTTTTAAGATTATACCCAAATGCGAGGGTATGCAGACACTGGGATGTGTCTAGAAAAGAGTGCCCGTATGGATATCATGGGCAGAACAATTCTAAATGGAATAAGTTCCTAGAGGAAATTAAAAAGCCTAGAAAAATTATTTTAGATTTATCTAAAGATAGTGTTGCTAAGGTAGTAGATGGTCAATCTGTAACTTCTAACATTACAGTTAATACTAATAAAGATGGTTGGCAAAAGATAAACAACCATTGGTATTGGATAGAAAAAGGTAAAAAGAGAACTGGTTGGTTAGAATATAAAAATAACTGGTTCTATTTACAGCCCGATAAAGATGGTATGATGTTAGAAGGTTGGCTTCAATACAATAAAAATTGGTACTACTTCAAGTCAGGCGGATACATGGCTAAAGGATGGGTTAAGTATAAGAATAATGAATTTTACTTCAACAAAGAAGGTAAGATGGTCACTGGTAAGCAGATTATTGATAATAAAGAATATAACTTTAATAAAGATGGTTATTTAATAAAATAATAAGAGGGGTCTATCCCCTCTTTTGTAATTTAGATGGGAGAGATTAATTTGAGTAAAGATTGGTGGAGAAATAAAGAATCGTGGATGAATACGAATCCAAATAATAAGAGATTGATATATGAGTATGAAATGCATCTAGAAGAACAAGGCAAGTCTAAACAAACTATAGGACAGTACGTTAATGATGTTAAAATATTTGCTTGTTATGTAAGGTATAATTGCCAAAATAGAGCCTTTTACAATTTGAGAGCAGGTACTGTTAAGAAATTTGAGAAGGAAATTCTTGATAGAGGTATGTCAATAGATAGAAGAAATAGAATGTTTGTATCTTGTAGAGGAATGTATAACTTTGCTATGCAAGAAGATGGATATTCTGAATTGTATGAGGTAAATCCCTTTAACTTACCTAAGAAAAAAATCAAGAAGAAAAAACCTAAAAAGGTTAAACCTAAAAAGAGCGAAAATACTAAATATACTCTAACCATGGAGAATATTCAATCAGTATATGAGTATCTTATGGATCGTCAATTCTATCAGCAAGCTTTATTTTTATCTATTATAGTAGATACTCAATTAACTAAACCTGAAATCTATACGATGAGTAAAAGACAGTTAAAACATGATATAACACGTCCTATGACTCAGGTAACTTATAAGTATTACATTGGACAGAGAGGGTTAGATACTAAAGATTACTTATGGTATGACAAAAATATAGTGGGTATCCCTACTAAAATTCAAACCAAAGACTTAGACAAATGGATAAGAGATTGGAATAGAATCATAGAAGTCGAGTCAGGAAATAGAAAATGTTTTAACTTTGCTAGATTTAAAAAAGCAGTAGTAAAACTACATGATAATAACCAGTTGTATTACCAACAGATAAGTGAGGTAGATAATGCCGAATAAAATTACATTAGAACATGGAATGATGTTTAATATAGATGAAATAGATGAATCCATGATAGATAAACCATTAGAGCATCTCAAACAGATGAATGTTCAGTCTATGTGGGACAAAGGATATCAAGGCGAAGGAATTACTATAGCAATATTAGACAGTGGTTGCGATATTAACCACCCTTATCTTAAAGATAAAATAGTACATAAGTACAACCTAACTAAAGATGATGATACAGATAGAGATAATGTTACAGACTATATAGGTCATGGCACTCATATAGCTAGTTTAATAGTTTCTGATAACTATAATGGTGTTATAGCAGGAGTGTCACCTAAAGCAAACTTACTTATATATAAAGTTATAGACAAGGATGCTATAGCTGATTATAATGTTGTTGCTCAGGGTGTTTATGCAGCAGCTCAAAGAGGTGCTGATATAATCAATGTTAGTCTAGGTGGTAGTGAACCAGCTCCACAAATACATGAGGCAATTAAATCAGCACTTAGAATGGGTTGTTTAGTTGTATGTGCTTCAGGAAATGAAGGAGATGGCAATGAAGAAACTGTGGAACTATTGTATCCTGGGTGTTATCAAGAATGCGTTCAAGTCGGTGCAATGGATAATGATTATGCTATTACTAATTTTTCTAATACTAATCAATTCATAGATTGTGTTGCTAATGGCAATGCACTACTAGGCTTTGTAAAAGATAATAAAATAATGGCTTTAAGTGGAACATCTCAATCAGTTCCTTTAGTGTGTGGAGCTTTAGCCCTACTTAAAGAATATGGGCGTAAAGAATTAGGCAAAGAACTTAATGCCTATGAACTTTATGATTTATTACTTAAAAATACTAAATCTATACCTAATGTTAGTGAAAATCAACAGGGTCATGGTTATGTATATTTTAAAGAGGGAGTGTAATACTCCCTCTTATTTTTTTTTGCCTATACTCTTATCTACTCTACCCTACTGATATTGGACATCGCCTAGTATTCTTTCAGCTATTTCGCTAGTTGGCTCATAATATCGACTTCTAGGATATTGTTTTTGATTCAATGTATCTATATGTAATTTCTTTTCCCACTGTCTTTTTGACTTAGTTTTTGACTTCCATGACTTGTTATATGGATTTAATCTTTCATTGACCCAAGGGTCTAATTCATGCTTTCTAGCTTTAGTAGTTTTTATATTTTTTATTCTGTATCCATAATCTTCATCTAATATATAGTCCCTATCTCTTTTAGGCGACTTCTGATTCTTAGCATATATCCCACCATATGGATTTTTAGTAGGATAGCTAGGTTCTTCCATTAACTCATCAGCTATTTCAATTTCTATATCTTTTATATCGAATAATTCCTTAATTCTTTGTAGTAGTATCATTTTTTTACCTCTCCTTATTATTTTTAAAAATATTGACCTTGTCAGAGCCATTCTAAGACGTTTTAAATTACCTATTTGATACTTTATATCTAAAATGTTTTAAAACGCCTTACAGCCCCTAAGATTTGATTTTAGTGTATTCTTATAACCTCTGAAACCGTTGGTATTACTTGCTTTCAGAAAAAGCTAAATCTACTGCATTTCTAACCTTATCTCTCTTATTATCTGTAAAATGAGTGTAAACTCTAGTTATATTATTTGCATTAGTATGGTTTAGTGCTTTTGCTATATCTTCTAAGTTAAATTCCATATCATATAGTAAAGTTGCATATGTGTGTCTAAGTCCATGGAATGTTATATAGTCATATCCTAGTGATGTTGCTAATCTCTTAAACCTATTAGATACAGTAGATGTGTATAATGGTCTTTCTTTTGTATCATAGAATAATAACTTTTCTTTTTTGAAGTACTGAGTAAGCTTTCTTCTTTCGTCCCACAATATCTTAAATTCTCTTAATTCCTTTTCTAGCATTTCAGGGATACTAACTATTAATGCTTTCTTGCCTTTAGGGAAATCCTGTAATATTGGTCTACCTTTTAGACCTGTAACTACTATTCTTTCCACCTTAATTATCTTTCTATCTAGGTCTATTTCGTCCCACCCCATACCTAACACTTCTGATATTCTAAGTCCCAAAAAACCTGCTAACATAATCTGTAGTCTAAGTTCAGGGTCTTCAGTGTTTTCTAATAGATGTTTAAACTGTTCAATAGTTAGATAATTTTCTTTAGATGTTTTAGCAGGAACTTTATCACTCCATACTCTAACATATTGAGTGATATCCTCACCCATGTATTCCTTTTCAATAGCATATAAAATGCCTTTTCTTATAAGTAGTACTAATAGATATACTATTTCATAAGAGAATTTAGTAGCCTTCCTATCAACAAATTTCTGAATATTGCTAGGTTTTAAATCAAGTATCTGTCTTTTGCCTATATCAAATTCTATCTCTCTTTTGTAATAGCCTTCATAACTTTTATATGTCCCAGGTGCTATTTTATGATTCCTTCTTCTTCTTTTTTCTTCTCTTAAAGCCCCTTCTATACACTCACCTAGTGTTATATATTTTAATTCTCTAGGTCTAAGGTCTATACACCCTTCTTTTAATAGCACTTCAATTTCTGCTTTTTTCTTTTCAGCACTTACTTTGGTCTTGTACCATGCCATTCTTTTATACTTTCTTTGTAGGCTAAATTCTGTGTAGTAACAGATAGTTACCTCATATCCATCTTGTGCTTTTCGTACATATACTCTTGGTTCTTTTTCTTTGTAGTAGTCTTTAATCATTTTTTTTTACATCTCCTTTACTTTCTTTAAATTCACTTTGTTTACATTAACTTTATTTTGTTTGTGTTTTGTTTATATATATTATAACCCTATATTTTAAATATGTCAAGTATAATTTTAAAAAAAATAGAGGGAAATTTAATCCCTCTATTTTAAATCTATTATAATGTCCCTTCTTCTACTTCAGATAAGTCAATGGCACTCCATGTTAAATCCGAACTATCGATAGCCTCATTAAAGATTTCTCTTAATTGATATATAGCTGTATTTCTTACTGTTTCATCTTCTATGGTGTTAAACATATTCTTGATATATGATGTTATACCACCTATCTCTAGTAATATCTGTTCTATATCTGTAGTATCACATGAACAGTATATCTGGCTTTCAGAATAGTCATTAACTCCATTTTCATCAATTTTTATGTTCTTAATTTCACTTCTTAGCATGATATCCCTCTTTCTTCTTTAATCTGATTACCTACTGATACTGCTATACCTATAGCATCATATATATCACTAGTCTTATTCTTGCCTGCTTTATCACTGTAAGAACCAATATCTCTATAATTAGTTCTTATATGTTCAGCAACTTCCTCCTTACTAGCTTTGCCATTGCCTGTAATTAATTTCTTTACAGATGTTGGGGTAATATATCTTGTTTCAAGTCCATATTCTTTGTATATCATTCTAATAGTCGCTCCTAGTAGTTTTCTAAGTATCATAATACTGAATGACTTGCCACCTACAAACTGATTTTCTATAGAAACTATCTCTATATCTTTAGTTATTTGGATTATTTTACTTATTTGGTCTACTATATAATTTATCCTTATATCCTCGTTTTCAAAGTCTTTAGGAACAGTACATATCTTACCACAATTTAATACCTCATTATTAGTAGTTTCAACTACTGCCCAACCTGTACTAGATACAGATAAATCTAATCCTAGTATCTTGATTATAGATCACCTCTTTTAGTGTATAAGAGGATTGAATCAGCCAACACTGAATCTAACCATAGTGCTAACTGTAATCTTTCCTCTGTTGTTAAATTTTTAAATTTACTTTCTAAATATGCTTGAAAGTCTACTTTGTATTCTTGCTCTTTTTTTAAGAATAATTCTTCCATTATACTATAGCTTTCCATCCCTGTATCTTCTTGATATCATGCATAGGTTTCATTACCCTACAATCTCTATTGGTGCAAGTAGTTATTGCCTTAAATAGACTAGACAATCTGCCACCATAATAGTCTTTAACTATATTTTCCCTTTTATCATTTGTGTAGTATAAGGTTAATCCTTTTCTAGTTTTCTGTGCATTTACTATTGCTCTTATTAGCTTTTGCCTCATTTATATCTCCTGTTTCTTTATTTTTATATTAAATTTAAAAATACTATAGATTGGTTTATGTTTTTAACCTTTTCCTGAATCCATCTAATCACCGTCCCATATTCCATCGGGTCGCATTTTAGCCATGGTTAACAAGTGTATTAAAGCTCTTTTTGCGTTACCTTCTGTCGCCTTCCAGTAATCGTCATCTATTTCATCACCTAATTGGCTTATAACATTTTCTAAGATAGGAATTGACTCTAACCCTGTTTTACCATAAATAGTCCTAATCCCATCTTTCCCAAACAAAGGATAATAGAGAGGGGCATAATTATAAGTAATATTAAGAGACAACTCTGTACTACCTCCAATTCTGTAATTCCCACCTATCATAAAATGTGTATCTTTTATTTCTATAGGTAGTTTTGTTACTGGGTCATTTAAACTTATATCATAACTCATGGCTAATCCCTTATAATCTTTAATGGTTCTTCATCTTCCCATTTGACGTTTTGGAATAAATGATTATACAAGGATATATATTCACACTGAGCTTTAGTTTTCCATTGAATGCATCCTTTTTCAGGCTTACTTTGATAAGCATATAGGCTACCATTGAAATCTCTTGCAATATAGTTAAATTCTTCAGGTACATTTGATAAAATAACTCTCTCTTCATCACTTAATAGATTGTAATACCGAGTCTTATCATGGTTTATTATCTCATTAGTAATCGTCCACATATTATTACCTCTATACATATTCTTTGTTGGAATTGTTGAAATCTCATTAATAACAGTTGGTTGATGAGCATAACAATCCATTTCCTTGTCATATCTAACTCCTCCATAAGACTTATTATGAACCAGATTGTCTTTCAGGAAAATTTTATCACCAACCTTATATCTAGTATTTAAACCTCTACTTACTAACGTACTCAATTCTTCTTTTAATTCATCTAATCCACTCAAAAATCCTTTACCATCAGATAGAGCCAACACCAATCCATATAAATATTGATTAATAGACCATGACCTTCTATCACCAGTTTCAGGTATGTCTGTTCTTCTTATATCGTCATAAAGGAAATAGCACCTCTTATTCATACCGTTATCATTCAGTCCCCATACTTGCCCTAGTTCTGCTATAGTTCCTAGTGCATGAGATTTGAGATTGAATATAATTATATCTGCTTCCTTAATTTTGTCTGTATCTTGTTTAACTATTTTTTCAGCTAACTTATTATTATCCTCTTGTGATACATTTTGCTTATCGTTTATTTCTTTGTTAAGTCTAGCACTATAGTATTCTATACCTACTTCATCTAGTACCTTTTCTATGAGGGAAGATTCATACTGTGAACCAATACTCATTATATCCCCTGCTATGTATGCTTTTAATTTCTTCATTAATACTCCTATTTTATCTATAAGTTGGTTTCATCTTTATCGTCCCTAACTCTATGATTCCAGCTTGCAAAGCCTAAAGCATATCCAGTCCCATTAACTGGTTTAGTTATTTTTTGATAATTAACCTCAACTATCTTATTCAAATAATCTTCTTTGTGATACCAAATATTAAATCTTTCTTCATCACTAAATCCAGTACCTACAAAACATCTTTGCATTTCACCATTATATTCAAATTCTACTTCTATAGCACCCAATACACCAGTGTGTTTGCCTTCACCTTCTACAAATCCAACTATTCTTACATCAGCTATTAGATTTTTCTTTAGTTTAAGAATGCTGTCTGTTCTCTTTCCAGTCCATGGGGCTTCTAGGTCATTAATCATGATACCTTCTTTGCCTACTCTATCACATTCTTCAACCATATCTATTAGTTCCTCATGGGTAAATTGTCCTATTTTATAGAATGGTCTATTGTGAATGGAATTAATAACTAAAGGTTCTTCTGTATTATTCCTATAGCTAGAAACCATGTCATCTATATCTTCCATTCTAAGTTCATGCTCTAAATCACTATAACCTTTAAAGAAACGTTCTTCGTCTATCATGTCAAACATAATAAATTCTATTTCAGTTTTATCGGCATCGTTAGAATTGATTACAGAGCAAGTCTTTTGAAATCTTAACTCATCTGTCTCAAACTCTCCTATTGCTAGTAGTTCACCGTCATAAACTGCACCACATTCAAAGTGGTCTGTTTTAAGTGCGTCCTCTATAGGGATTAACCCCTTGATAATTTTACCTTGTCTTGAATATGCTGTTACATTGCCACTATTATCTTTAATAAAACAACATCTAATACCATCTAGTTTTTCTGATATTTGATACCTCTTGTTAAAATTAAATAGTCCTTTTTCATATCTATCCATGTAATTCTTCGCTCTCATAAACTCAATTACCTGAATGAAATTAGGTATAAACTTGTTAATAGTTGTCTTATTAACTCCTAATTTGAAAGACTTGGTAAATATATCCCTTAATTCATCTTGATAAACTCCAATATTATCTATATATCTTTGAACGTGTAAATTAGTTGCATCAGAACCTGTATTGTGTTCTATGACGTAATCTAATAAGTCATCTAAAGTCCAATCCACCACTTCTACTAAATCTTTAGTCTTTTGCGGGATTTTCTTTTTGAGTCTAGCTTTATTCAATCCTGATATTTCACAAGGATCTAATAGGTATTTCAAGACCCTAAAGAATAGTGAATTTGATTCATCTTTATATAATCCATCTATAAAGAATTGTTTAGATTTTATGTTACTTAATCCTTTAAGTTTATTGAGGTTAGATATTAAATCCTCAACTCTTTTAATTTCCTCTAAATTATTCATATTATTCCTCTATTTCTTCTATCATTACTTCTAAAACATATGATGTTAACAGTTCCTTTTCTTCTGGTGTTAAAGATAATATATCTGCAAAAATTTCAATATATGTAAGACCCAATCCATAAACAATCAAATAAGCTATATCTTCTAAATTAGTTGCGTCTACTATACCTGCTATATACCCTTCATTATTGGATGCTTTGTCATAATCAACTAAATATAAGCCTTCTGTAGGGGATATGACAACACATTTATATCTCTTATTAATCCTACATTCCATTTTCTACTACCTGCTCTTCTTCATATTCTTTTTTATCTTCTGTTTCCTTCAATTCCTCTAATTCAATATAGGCATGAATATATTTCTCTATAGCCTTAAGAATCATACCTGCCATATTAAATCCTAAACTATTCATTTCAGCTTGAGATAATCCTAATTGTCCTATGCAACTATACATATGTTCAAATCCTACATCATATAATATAGATTCTGCAACTTCCAACATATCATATCCGTCAAATTCGCTAATTAGTTCCATTGATTCGTCCATGTCAGTTCTCATGATAAATTGTATATTTTCATCTTTATCCTTGACTGCTACCATATCCGCTGATTTAATCATATTACGTACTCCTATTCATCTGCTGTGTTAGCATTAATTCTATTTTGTTTAGGTTTTATGTTACCTATTTGCTCTATACATATAATTGATAGCTAGGCTATTAACCTTATATGCCCAATTCCCACCTACACAATACTTTCTTCCTATTCTCCACACGCTCTTTCTTCCTATATTTATATATTTTCTATATAGAAAATCTTGCATATATAGTAAACATTGCTCTCTTGAATTAAAACTTCTTAATCCATATCTTCCCATTACTCCACCACAATTTTTTCTTACTCTATATGAATAACTTGTTCCATTACCTGTTTCAAGTCTAATTAAACTCATTAAAAATAAGGCGTTAATAGGTTTATTACTTCTTTCTATCTGATATAATATACTAGATAGTTCTTTCATTCTAGGTGGTAGTAATTCTTTTATCTTAGATTCAGATAAACTTGACCTTACAGTCACATCATTTTGACTATAACCTCTGACTACCTGTGCATTAGCACTAGTACCCACCAACATAACCAACATTACTATACATACAACTACTTTTCTAATATAATTCAACAAATCACTCCTTCTATATTTCCATATACTCTACTATATATTTATTATTTTCTTTATCGTGTTCCTTGATTGTAAAGTTCAAGTCAACTTCTCTATCATGCATAATACAAAATTGATTTGATATTAAATTCTTTAATTCATTATGAGTTTTATCAAATCCTAATCCTCTTACAAGCCATTGGTTTTTTGATTGTTCATCATAAAACTTAGCTAGATAAAATCCATCACCTACATCTTTGATAGTTCCTATAATTGTGCCATGTATCTGTATCATATCCTATCCCCTTCTGTACCATATACGATATTTTTCATTAATGCCAATACTGTCAACTGTCCAACACCGTTGGGTACTGGCGTGTATAAACAGTCTATCTTACAGTTTTCATCTAACTCTAAATCACCGCATATATTTCCGTCATTATCAAAATTAATACTTGCATCTATGAACGTACAATCATCATGTAGGTCATTAATGCTAAAGTAATCAGGAATACCAATACCACTAACTATATAGTCATAATTACCAAACATAGATATAAGTTTATCTTTATCTATACAACTATGAGCTACAGTTACTAGCATATTTTCTTCTAATAATATCTTACTTAGTGGTTTACCTACTAATTCACTACGATTGATAATTAATACAGATTTTCCTGCTAGGCAAGGGTCTATATACCTCATGTAATCTCTTATACCTTTTGCTGTACAAGGTGTATAATGAGGTCTACCTATAGCTCTATAAGCTTTGTTTAGATGGCCTAGTCCATTTACATCACCATAAGTAATCATATTAGTTAAAAATTTAAGTTTATCTGGTATAGGTAGCTGAATCATCTTATTACAATGAGCATTCTGTATTAGAGAATCACTTATACTGATACCATCATATTCTAGTCCTTCGTATTTATGGTAGACATAAGGTATCCCTAACCATTCTAATTTTTTAATCTTATTGGCTATATACTTATTAGATGCATGGTCATTCCCTATTTGGTATATATGGAACTCTAAATTATCTTTTTCTTCATCTGATAAGTTATCACAATACTGTTTGAGTTTCTGATACTCTTGATTTACATAATGTTTAACATTAAGTTCAAATGCCATTAAATTCCCCCTTAGAAATAGATACATAGGTTTTAAGCGTAATTACTTAAATAAATTATCCTATATATCTATTATACCTTATTCTATGTTCTTGTTTAACACTTATACATAATTTTTTTAAAAAAATCCTACGATACTACGTTTATGTATAATTTTCTTTAAATTATATCTGTTAAATCAAAATCTAACTTTTCTACATGGTCTACAGTAGTTCCATATTCGTCATATATATCGTATAATTTATCTTCAGCTTCAAATATATCACTAGCATTCACTTCATAAGTTTTCTTACGAACCTCTGTTACTTCAAATATATAGACACTCATTATTTATTCTCCCATAAAATTATTTCTTTATTTTGTAGGGTCTTAGGTATATCTATTACTCTTTGATTAGTAGAACCAGCAAATGGGTAGTTGATGTCGAATTTATCTTTTTCGAATTTTCCGTCCACTAGTACATCTATATAATTTAATATATCTAGGTCTTGAATATCTTCAAATCTATAGCCTGTATACAACCATATAGTCTTGATTGGATATTTCTGTTTGACTAATCTACATAAATCATAGACGGTATCTAGATTCATTTCATTTAATGGATCACCACCACTAATAGTTAGCCCTGAACACCATGGTTTATTTAATTCTTCAAGTATTTCTTCGACAGCATAAATATCAAACAGTATACCTGATTGACTATCCCATGTTTGTTTATTTTGACAACCCTCGCAATAGTGTGAACACCCACTAACCCAAAGAACTACTCTGATGCCCTCGCCATTTAATAAATCAGCTTTTGTGATATTATGATAATTCAATATATCACCTCGCTTACATACTTTTTCTATCTTTTATTTCTTCCATTTTGTGGTCTGCAAGCCTAGAATCTCCTTTAACTCTACTGTAACTCAAATAACCATTCATTCTTTCTATTTTAGTCAAATCATTACTCCCGCATTTAGGGCAAGTTTCCATACTTAATTCTTCATAGCCACAATTATTACAATAAGATAATGATAAGTTGATTCCCTCATAGAATCCCATATCCATAGCTCTACGAACTAAATCTTTAATCGCTTTTTTATTATATGATATTGGGTATTTACAATATTGAATCTTGCCTCCGTTACTTAAATCCCAAAATCTCTTTTCTAAATCTTGCTTTTGAATTGGTGTTATGTCTTCAGATACATGACAGTGGAAAGAATTTGAAACATACTCCCTATCTGACACGTTTTCTATTACACCAAATTCTTTTCTGAATTGCCTTACCTGAACCCCGCATAGATTTTCTGCTGGACTTCCATATATAGCATACAATAAGCCATCTTCTTCTTTAAAATTTTCGACTCTTTCATTGATATAAGTTAATACGTCAATAGCAAATTGTCCGTCCTCTACTAAAGATTTCTTATTATACAGTTGTTGTAATTCATTTAATGCTGTTATTCCAAAAGATAAAGTAAATGTCTTTATCACGTCTTTTATTTTATCTCCATATTTTAAATTACCATTATAGAATCCACCTTCACAAAACCCTAAAGGATTAGTTGATGCCCTCATCTCACCTAAATATTCATAAGTTCTAATATGTAATTTTCTTGCTATTTCAAGGTATTCATCTAATACTTCATAGAAATTTCTATCTTCTCTTCTTGATTTTGCAAGAATCATAGGCAAATGTAATGAAATTACTCCTAAGTTACTTCTACCTACAAAAACAGGCTTATCAAATTCATCTAATGGTTTCGTACCACCTTTTTCATACCATGGCGATAAAAATGCCCTACAACCCATCGGGGATACTACTCTTTTATATTTTTTATACATTTCAGGAACATATCCCTCACCAGATAAACTAAGCCAATCTGGATACATACTTACGCTCGAGCATTCGATTGCACAATTGAACACATCTTCACATATAGCACCTTCTCCATGTATTTCTTTATCGAATAAGAATATTAACTTAGGGAATAAGACTGGCTTTTTAAAACCCTCTTTCCCTTGTCCTTTTCTTCTAACATTTAAGATTGTTTTATTTATAAGACTTCCTATTTCACTGCTATTAGTACCAAAACTAATTGAAATGAACGGGTAGTCGCCCCTACTACTACCTACTGTATTGAGTTTATATTCTAATCCCTGAAGTCCTTGTTCTAAATCTCTTTTGACTTTCTTGAAAGAATAATCTCTTGCTGAATTAAGTAATTCATATTCAGAACTTTCATCTGTATAATTTGTTGCTATTTCATAATATTCATCTACATATCTATCTAAACTCTTTTTGGCGTAAGGTTCTAATATGCTATCTATTTCAGGTACTGTAAGACCTCCATATTGTTGGGCACTAGCACTAAATATAATATCTCCAATCACATCAAATGCTGTATCCAAACTTTTCGGCTCGTTATACCAAATATTCCCCATTTCAAATCCACCTTTAAGTATATTCCCTACGTCTAAAAGGCAACAATTTAGAGAGTCAAGTCTTGCATTCATGTCATGTATATATAAATATCCCTCTTTAATCGCTTGTATCTCTTGTTTATTTAAAAAGAACTTTTTATATAACTCTTTATTTAAAACGCCATATATTAAACTTCTTTTAGTTGCTACTAAACTAGAGTCAGAATTACTGTTCTCTTTATCGCCAATGTATCTAATAGTTTGGCTTTCCTTAAATACCTTATCTTGCATTTCCACAAATGATGTCTTATAGTTTCTATAATCTCTATATGATTTAGCTACCTGCTCATCAACTTGTGATAATGCTTGTTCTACATAATAGTGCATATCCGATACATGAACATTATCATTGCTATTTAATACCCTTTCAGATATATAACCGTATAACTTATCAAAATCTTCTTTGCTTAAAGTTTTCATAACCCTTTCAGATGATTTATTAACTGCATTTTTTATCTTATCGAAAGAAAAATCTTCTAAAGTTCCATCTTTTTTTATAACTTGTACCAATTAATCACCGTCCAATTCTTTATAATCAAAACCTAGGTCACTAACCATCTCAAACACAGTATTATTCCCTGTATATCCTATGAATTTATCTTCGTTATCAAATACTAAGTATTCATTAAATGGTTGTAATTTAAGTAACCCACAACTTGCCATAAATTCTAAAACATCATGCTCTGATTCAATATTCTTTTTAGAATCTTTAAATCCTCGTCCGTTATCATATTGAATAACACCACTATCAGGATTCCATATAATAGATGCATTTTTAGGCAAGTCAATGATTTGTTTCTTTATCCCCCTACCATCTGGTAATTTTATAAAATTTATTTTCTGATTCACCTGATACCTCTCTTCCTTCTTAGGAATTGCCCTAATTCAAATGTTGATACTATTATTACAATAGACGATATAATCGACATAATTGTTAATCTCCAACCGATAAACCCTATATGCATCAATAAGCAATCATTGTTAATACTTATCAACGTTCCAACTAATATAAGCTCTAAACTTGTAGTGATGGAAAGAACTGTATCCCCATATTTTCTATATTCATATAAGGCATAATAAGAAAGATCGAACATTAATATAGCTGATAGTATAAGGTTTGTAATACACCTATCCAAAACCTACACCTCCTTCCTATTGTAGTAATTTTGCTTCTTACCCTTTTGTTTCTTGGTATTAATTAATTCCTCTAGCTTAGAAATGTAATCTCTATCCATTGAAATCCTACATAAGCTATTGAGAAATCTAATACTCTCTGAACTAGGAACTTTAAATCTTAAAGCTAAATCAATACAACTCTTAGCCTTATTAAATGATTTTAAATGGGTATGACCTTCTTGAAATTCTTTATTTTGGTTATACACTACATAACCATTACAAGCTTTAAAAATAACATATTCCTTTTTCTGATATATGATATTGTCCATTACTTATTCTTATCTTGTTTTCCTTCCAAAATAATATCCATTTCTGCCAACCAGTAATTCTTTTCTGTTCTTGATTTTGTCCATTTACCATTTACTAACACATTCTTAGGTGTACTTCTGATACGCTTTAAATCTACAATAGTAAATAAATTAGGTAGTTTTATAGTTCCTTTTTCTAATCTGAATACATGAGGATTACCCTTAGCTAAATCAATAAATGTTATATCATAGTGTTTCCTTCTTTCCTCTATATCCGATATAATACATCTTTCCCTAGGTTGGTTAGGTAATGGTGTTATGTTACCTGTATACTCTTGTTCAGCCTGTATTAATGATATTTCATCTAATGGTTTAGTTTTTATCCTGTTAAATAACTCATTAATCAATCCTATATTATCTATATCACCAAATTGCTTTGCAGTTTCCTTGCCTGCAAATTTAGCCATAATGTCTAATGGTAGGGGACTGTCTAATTTTTTGATAGTTTTTCTGTCTATATATTTCTTATACAGTTCATAGTATTCAAGCAATTGCCTAGGTGTTCCATATTCTTCAAAGAAATTCAACTTAATAAGTATTTCAAATTTAGTCTTATTTATTATCCCTTTTGAGTTAGTGATTAATTCGCCAAAAGACCAATTTTTATCTCTTATATCCCATAAGAATTTACCTACTTCTTCATTAAGATATTTAATTGACTGGATACCTTTATATATAGAGTTTTCTTCTCTGTCTATGAAATATTCTGCTTTAGACTTCCTGAACTTAGCTCTTTCAAGTTTGATGTTAAAATATTCCATCTCATTGATTAATCTGCTAGTTCTAGGCATATCGTCCTGATACAGGTTTAATGTTACAGCATAATACTCTAATGGATAATGAGATTTTAAATAGGCACAATATAAACTATCATAAGCATAAGCTAAACTATGACTCGCATTGAATGAATACCTTGAAGCGTCCTCGACAACTTTCCATGTTTCTTGAAATCCTTCTTCTCTCTTAACTCTTAATCTCCAACCTTCATGTAGTTTTATATTGAGTTCTTTAAGTTCCTGCTCTGTCCATTTTTTCTTACTTATCTTTTTAATAATTCCATATGTTTGGTCTTCTAATATACCTAACCAAACAAGGTATTTCATTATTGATTCCTGATACATAAGATAATGAAATGAATCTTTTAGTAATTCATCTAGTTCTTTTACACCTGTTGTGTATGGTCTTCTATTAATAAAGTTTTCAAGCAATGAAGCGAATCCTGGTCTTAAGGCAGCAACAAAAGCACATACTTCTGCTACACTCTTCGGTTTATATCTATGGATTAAATTAGTTGCATATTCACTATCAGCTTGATTAACAGTACAAGTTAGCTTATCTTCATATACTTTAAAGGTTTTTTCATCTAATAAACCCTCCAATTCTTTAATTGTTGGTATAGGTATATTAGCCATTTCACAAGTCTTTGCTATTATCTCCCAAACAGTAACTGCCAATATATCATTCTTTAGGTACTTCCAATAATCACAATTATAGCCATCAAGATTACAACATATTACATCTCCTATTTTCATATACCCTATATGGTTATCTACAGGATATGGTGATAATAACATGGAACATGGACTAGGTGAAACAGATTCTATAACTCCTACAAATACTTTAGAGTCCTCTATTATTTTTCCCCATGTTGGATGCTCTCTAAAGTCATCTAGATTCTTAGCTATTTCATTGTATTCCTCATAATTAAGTCCTTTGGCTTTACACCAAAGTCTAAATGCCGATGATTCTTGCATAGGTTTGAATGAAATCATCCATCCACATTTTTCTTTTCCTATAATACCTTCTGATGCCTTAATTAGTGGTTCTTGGTCGGCACAATTTATATCAATATCTGGAAGTGATTTAGTTTCAAGGATTCTAGATACACTCATAAATCTAGTAGGATATAAGGTTACAGGTGAATCCAATCTATCCATATTAAGTATTTCAAGTAAAGTATTTAAAAAGAATGAACCAGCACTTCCTCTACCTGTACCAGATATAACCGCATTGTACTTTTCCCTACCTACCTTACATATCTTGTAATCCATCAAAAAATATTCTTCCATATTAGTATCAGATATAATTTTTTGCTCTTCTCTGATAGCTTGTAAGTATTCTTTGTGTCTTTCTTTAGGGTAATTATCTCTTAATTTCTTCCATTGGCTGTTCAATAACTGTTTAAATTCTTCTTTTGGATTTTCAGATATAGGTGGAATCTTAATATCCTTGTTGTATAAAGTAACAGGTTCACACTTATCAAATACTAATGTATTCCTTAAACAAGACTCGATTTGTTCTCCTGTTAATACACCCTGTTCTCTGTATCTCTGACGTATAGTTTCTTCATCAGGATAATCTAAGATAAACCCTTCTTCTTCAGGGTAGCGTAGCCCCTTAGCTTGTAGTAATAAATCTCTATATACAGAATCTTCTGAATATATATAATGACTGTCATTAGCGTGAATTAACTCTATGTTATATTTTTCAGCATATTCTAGCATCTTCTTATTGTGTATTATTTGTTTTTTATGGTTATGTGATTGAACTTCTAAATAGAAATTGTCACCAAAGAAGTCCTTGAACCATTTTATGTTTTTCTCTGATTCAGGATTCCATAAAGCACCTATGCCTGCTACACATGCACTAGTACATATAATATCATTAGGATTAATTACCTCTTGAATCATATCTAAATTTACTCTAGGCTTGTAATAAAATCCATCTATGTTGGCTAAAGACATTATCTTATTAATCTGCTCTACCCCATTGTTATTCAATGCAATGAATATTAAGTGATAACTAGTTCTGTCTTTATCCTCTTTATCTATTGGATCTCTGGTAAAATAAGCTTCTGTACCTACTACTAACTGAATCCTTTGTTTAGGGTCTAAGTTCTTATTAAAATCTTCTAATTCCCTTAAATCATCTAATATATTCCCTTGATATCCATGCTCTGTAGTAAAGTATTTGTTATGCCCTAACTCAACTATTCGATTAAAGTAATCTGTAGGCTTTACCACACAATCTATAGTTCTTATATTGGATTCGTGGGTATGTTTATGGTAATTATTATACAGTTAATCACCTCCTATCTTTTAACTCTATTTTGCACTTAAATAACCTTGACTAATTCATTTCTAATTCTATCTTTTTCATTGTATTTTTCCTATCTATCATAGTCATATATTTCTTCTTTTATCTCTTCTGTTAGACTCTCTGTAAGTAAACCTACTAACTCATACATAAAATCATTGGCTATCTCAGAATCTTTATCTGATTGCCCAAAGTCTTCTCCGATAGATAACATATATGGATTGTTGTTTACATAGCACTCAACTAAATAAGCAATTTTACTACTATATCTAGCAATAAAATTTGATAACTTATAGTTATTCAACATATCTTCCATAGTATTGTGATATAAGTCATACCACATTTCTTCTTGTTGTTCTGGGTTATCTAAATATTTTTCTATGTCTTCACATCTACAAATCATAATTACTCCTTAAATAAATTTTTAAACTCTTTACTAAAATATAATATCTCATTTTTAACTTTTTATAATTTTATACTCTTATCTGATATAAATTGTGGTGAATGTATCGTCAACATATACATCTTTTTCGCAATGCATAATAATTCTACCCGTAAAATTCTATATAATCATCTACATCTAAACCAGATTGAGAAAATACATCATCTATAAATTCACAAATCATGTTTATGGGGATAGATGGTTCATCAAATTCGTATTCAATATTGCCTATATTGATAACCATATGCCCATTATCTTTTGTACTTATCTGAAACTTAGTCATAATTACTCCTTATTGTTCTTTTGAAATATTTCTTTTTGGTGTTATTAACACCTCTGTAGTCCTTGCCCTTTGATTATCTTTATTTCTAACTTCTGTCCTAGACTTTTTCTCCCAGATTATATCAAATCCATCTGGTACATTTTCCTTGTATTCACTTATGTAGATATCTATTCTATCCTTATTATTATCAACCCACTCATAAAACTCTTCATGACTGAATTTACCACACTCTTTAACGCTGTATTGGGTCTTATTTTTATACGGAATATCACAATAAACAACGCTTCCATCTGGTATATTTACATCTTTATAATCTAAATTGTAAAATATAACATCCTTACAAGAGTTTATGATTTTAATGTTTGAATTTTTAGCTTGTTTAGTATAATCCGTATTAGTCTTATTCCTTGCATAGCCACCAAACCATTTACCAGCAAAACTACAACCAAATCCCACAAATCCAGTTAAAGCCTTATTTTCATCTTTGTGTTCTCTTATGTTTCTATATTCATCTTCAGATA
>UMHQ01009210.1_pt1 | contig 19036 bp, 21 predicted proteins | sample 1965531 | NCBI WGS metagenome assembly UMHQ01 (sample SAMEA4836098, study PRJEB28245) | human gut metagenome | biome: gut microbiome; material: fecal sample | place: Denmark | collected 2008
TAAAGTCCGTACTTTACTTTTTTCCTTGCCAGAGTAGGCTGAGGTATTTTGAGAAACTCGGCGGCCTTTCTGGTCGTCTTCTCTTTTTTGAGAGCGTAGGCGATCAGTTTCTTTTCCTGTTCGTCCATGATCTGGTTAAAATCAATGACTTCCATACCTCTCAGCTCTTTTTTGAGGTCGATAACAAGGTCATCGTAAAAACTGTCGTTGAGCAGATCATCAACCTGCTGTCCGTCTATCTCCTCTTCCCTGGCCGTTATGTACAGGCGGTGAACCGTGTTTTCCAGTTCCCGGACGTTTCCCGGCCAGTGGTAACGGCACAGAGCGTCAAAGGCCTCCTGAGAAAATGTCTTTTCGGCTCCGTATTTCTGACTGTATTTTTTGATAAACGCTTCTGCCAGGCACACTATGTCCTCGGGCCGCTTCCGCAGAGGAGGTACTTCTATGAGGCAGATATTCAGGCGGTAATACAGGTCTTCCCTGAAAGAACCCTCGTCGACGAGTTTTTTCAGCGGCACATTGTTAGCGCAGATAACCCGGACATTTACGGTCTTTAGTTCTGTGCCTCCCACCCTGTAAAAAGAATTTTCCTGCAGCACTCTCAAAAGCTTTGACTGCATTGACAGAGGCAGGCTTCCTATTTCGTCGAGAAAAAGAGTACCGTTGTTGGCAAGCTCAAAATACCCCTGTTTGCCGCCGGCCTGAGCCCCGGTAAAGGCTCCTTTTTCGTAACCGAAAAATTCCGATTCGGCAAGGTTTTCCTGTATTGTCGCGCAGTTTATCTTGACGCACGGTTTGCCCCTGCGCGAACTGTTCTGATGTATCAGGTCCATCACCCGCTCTTTGCCGGTGCCTGTTTCTCCCTGTATTATAACGTTACAGTCAAATTTGGCGACATTGAGCGCCGTCTCAACAACTTCGCCGGTAACGGGACTCATAAATACAAAATCTTCTATGCGCTTGGCGGCGCCCGCCCGGCTCTGGGTCATGGCGACATGCTTTATCATGTTCTTTGAAGCTTTTGAGGCCAGAAGCCTGTCAAGATCACGGAAATTCTTCTCCGATTCCCGGACTATCCTGACGGCCAGCTCGCAGGCGTCTTTTGAATATCCGTCGAGAGCATAGCTGGTTATTTCCTTGCCGAGACAGTCGGCGGCTATGAGACTCTGAAAATAGTTTCCTTTTACTCCCGCGTGGAAAAGAAATCCCATATCTCTTACCATGAGCGCTCCGGCGCTTTCGGCGCCCTTGATATCTTCCAGATTTATGACCGCGTCGGCCTGGATACCTCCTTCGGCTTTGAGAATCTTTTCGGCAGATTCAATCGGCCGCGCCATGTCAGCAAAATACACCATATCTATGACGCCCGAAAATACTTTGAGAAATTCTTTTTCATTTATGTAAGACAGCGAACCTTTTTCAACTACGGCTACTATTCTCGAATGGACTCCCACCGTTCTTTCGGCGACTCTTACCATCTGAGCGTAAAGCATCATGTCCACGAGATTGCTTCCCATTATTCCTATCTTTTCAGGCAGTCTCTCCACGAGAGCGTCCCGCAGATCTACCAGACTGCCTTCCGCATCTATGGCGCACAGGAAAGGTCCCGCCGAGATGTTTTCGGGCATCCTCGCCAGCTTGGCAGATTCAAAGACTATGGCATAGCCCTCGCACCATATCATGCCGTAATTAAAATCTATCTTGCTGATTGATTCTATAAACACAGGAAAGCCCGCCGTAGAAGTCAGGCTGACCACCGGATCACCCTTTTGCAGAGGTTCTCCGTTCCACCCTCTTCCTACCTGATCCACGACTCCGTACAGCACTCCGCTGCTCTGGGTATATGGATTTTGCAGTTTGCCGCGTTTAGCCGCTATATCAGTTATCCTCTCGGCTATTTTAGTCTCATTGTACTGGCAGCTGCTGCATATCTGATTAAAATTGTTTCCTTCGAGTTTGATGGCTCTCAGGGCGATCCTCGCCTCAGCAGGTCCAATGGCCTTTGAATTATCCAGTTTCCACGCCATTGACGGTATCGCGCCGGCAGGTTCCACAACTCTGTCCGCACCGAAATACTTCATCTTTCCACCTCTTTAAATATAATATTATACGGGCTGTCAGTAAAATGTCAATGTCTGATCTGATTTTGAATCACAAAAAACGTATTTTTAACGGTAAAAGGAGAATAATATGAAACAGGCGTACATATCCGCCCTGTGAAGGAGGTCGTTATGAGTGAAAAAGAAAAAGGTCTGAGTCTCGGCAAAGTCACCATGTTTGCCATAGGCGCCACCCTTGCCAGCGGTATATTCAGTTTATCGGGAGATTTTGCCGCCGGCGGGGCATATCCTCTGGCCGTGCTCGCCGGATGGGCAATATCAGGGTTTGGAATGCTGATGCTCACCTTATGTTTCTTTCGGCTCAGCCTGGTGCGGCCGGATCTGACAAGCGGGCTTTACAGCTATGCCAGATGCGGCTTCGGAGAATATATAGGTTTCAATTCGGCATGGGGGTTCTGGCTCAGCGCGCTGTTGGGAAATCTGTCTTTTATCACCCTCTTCTTTTCTTCTCTGGGCAATTTTTTCCCCGTATTCGGGAACGGCACCAATCTGCTCTCCCTCGCGCTCGGTTCTGCTATGGTCTGGGGCTTCGCGCTGCTCATTTCCCGCGGAGTCAGCGGCGCCATCGCCATAAATACGGTGGTAGTCGCGGCAAAGATCATCCCCATTGCCGTCATGATCGGAGCGATAGTATTTTCCGGCGCTTTTGATATTCAAAACATAACCGCCGACATGACGGGCGCCGAAAGCGGTATTCCCATCATGGATCAGATAAAATCAACCGTCTACACTACCGTATGGGTATTTATCGGTATAGAGGGCGCCGTCGTGATCTCCGGGCGGGCGAAGACTCCTTCTGTAGCAGGCAAAGCCACCGTACTCGCGTTTATCTGTCTCTTTGTGCTGTATGTCGGTGTGTCCGTACTCAGCATGGGCGTCATGAAGACAGAGGAACTGGCAGGCCTCGGCGATCCTCCCATGGCTTATCTCCTTGAAGCCGTCGCCGGTCCGTGGGGAAGCAGGCTTGTCAGCGCCGGCGTAATCATCTCAGTAGGCGGCGCTCTTTTCACATATATGATAATCTGCGTTGACAGCATATACGGTCCGGCGACGCAGCGCTGTTTTCCCCGTGTTTTTACACGGCAAAACAAAAACGGCGCCCCGGTGGGCGGCGTTCTCATCACAGCGATTGTAATACAGCTTTTCCTCGTAGTCATATATTTTAACAGCGCCTCGTACAGAGTTATTTACACTCTCTCTACAAGCGCTATAATGGTTCCCTACGCGCTGTCGGCATTTTACTGTCTTAAGCTCTCCCTCAAAGGAAAGGGGCTTCCCGGCGAGACGGCCGTGAAAAAGGCGCTCGCTCTCATCACATCCGTACTGGCCAGCCTTTACGGCGTATGGATGCTGTACGCCAGCGACCCGTCTCACCTTCTGGTCTCCGCTCTGCTGTACGCGCCGGGCACAGTGTTTTATGTCATTGCCAGGAGGGAGACCGGTGAAAAGATATTCCCCGCTTTCGCGGATAAGGCGGCCTTCGCGGCGCTTATCGCCATGGCCGCTCTATCACTTATCTTTCTCTCGCCGAAGCTCTGATCTGAGCCTGCGCGGCCGCAAGCCTTGTTCCGGGGATTCTCAGAGTAGAACAGGAAAAATAATCCACTCCTATCCGTTCGCAGAACTCTATGCTCTCCGATTCTCCGCCGTGGTCTCCCGAAAGCCCTATCCTAAGCCTCGGTTTGGTCTTTCGGCCGGCAGACGCGGCCATTTCGATGATCCTCCCTACTCCGGTCTTGTCCAGAGAATGGAAAGGATTTTTATCAAGTATGTCTTTATCTATATATTCCTCAATAAGTTCTTCCGAATCAGCTCTCGACAGACCGTATACCAGCTCCGTAAGGTCGTTGGTGCCAAAGGAGAAGAAATCAGCCTTTTCGGCTATTGAACCGGCCAGTATCGCGGCTCTTGGAGTTTCGATCATTGTTCCCACAGAATAGTCTATATCGGCATCGAGCCGTTTCATGGTGTTCCTCGCCGCTTCATCCACCACATCCTTGACGTAATAGAATTCTCTTGCCGTGCTTACAAAAGGCACCATGATTGAAATGTCAGGTACAAAATCGTTTTCCCTATCGACCTCAAAAGCCGCCTCTATTACAGCTTCCGTCTGCATTCTCGCGATCTCCGGATGAGCAACCGCCAGGCGGCTGCCCCGACGGCCCATTTCGGGGTTTTCTTCTTTGAGCATGATTATCTTGGCGCTGAGTTTCTTTTCAGTAACATCGAGCTTGCCGGCAAGCGCCTTTATCTCCTTTTCGGAATGAGGAAGCACATTATGGAAAGACGGGTCGAGAAGCCTTATGGTCACAGGCCTGTCCTCCATTATTGTAAATATCTTTTTAAAGTCTTCTTTCTGATATTTTTTCAGCTTGCTGAGCGCCCGGGCTCTCTCGTCGTCATTATCGGCGATTATCATATCGATAAAATCGTATATCCTGTCTTCGCTGAAGAACATATGCTCGGTCCTGCAAAGGCCCACGCCCTCAGCTCCCAGCCTCAGCGCTATCCTGGCGTCCTCCGGGGTATCTATGTTGGCTCTTACACCCATAGCCCTCATATCGTCGGCCCATTCAAGTATGGTATGGAAATTATGTATGGTTTCCTCTCCGATATCTTCATTTTTTTTGATACCGAAAATAACAAGATCATTTATATCGGCAGGCCGCAGATTTGCCACAGCGGTCTCCCTTGTGATCATTCCCTCTTTTACCATCTCAACAGCTATTTTTACGGCCGCCGACGGCGTTCTCCGTCCGCTCTTGGTCTCGAGCATAAAAAGCCTTCCCTGCTGAATTGTAAACTCTATTTCCTGCATGTCCCGGTTATACCGTTCAAGCAGATTGGCTATCATCACAAACCTGTCATAGAGCTGCGGGAAAAAGTCTTTGATTCTCTCTATCCTGACGGCCGTCATGTCTCTGAACGTCCTGTCTCCGCCCTGAGCTTTTACGAGAAACTCTCCGCAGGCCGTCCTCTCCCCTGTTGAAGGGTCTCTGGTGAATACCGTCCCTGTACATGAGTTTTCATCAATGTTCCCGTATACCATCGCCTGTATTACAGCTGCTGTATATATGTCTTCCGGTATTTCATGGAGCTCTCTGTACACTTGCGTCTCCTCTGATTCCCAGCGGCTCAGATTTGCGCCCGCGGCTTCCTCGAGCTGTTCATACGGATCTTCGGGCACGGGTCTTCCCGTTTTGGAAAATATTATCTTTTTGTACGCTTCCACCGCGTCAAAGAGCACGGCTTCTTCCGAATATTCTTCTGTCAGGGCTTTAGCCTTATTTTTAATCGCCGAATAGGCGGAAAGGAACTCTCCTTCGGTGATTCCTCTGACTACAGAACCATAAGTCCTGAGAAACCGCGTATAGCAGTCGAGAGCTGTCTCCATGCTCCCGAACCTTAAAGCAAGCCCCCTGACGGTCTTTTCATTTAGTCCCAGGTTGAGCACGGTATGAGCCATGGTCGGTATACTTACCACAGAACTTGAACGCACAGAAACAAGCAGCGGGTTGTCTTCGCTTCCGAACTGCCTCCCCGTCACTTCCTCGATCTCTCTTATTTTTTCCCTGAGAGAGATTTTCATTTCATCTGTAAAAGTTCTTCTGTTGTCGAGAAACTTCCTGCATCCCCGGGTAGTCACCACAAATCCGAAAGGCACGGGTATACCCATGCTGGTCATCTCGGAAAGGTTGGCTCCCTTAACCCCCAGGAGGTCTTTCATTTTTCTGTTTCCCTCGTTAAACGAGCACAGAAACTCACTCATAGTCAAATTCCTTTCGCCGTATAAAACGCGTCCCCCTGAACAAGGAAAGGAGGTTTTCAGGGGGACGCAAGATTATTTCTGTCAAAACGCAAGTCTTTCTTCAATATATCCGCGGACCTCGGAGACAGGCACTCTTACCTGCTCCATCGTATCTCTGTCGCGGATGGTCACGCAGCCGTCTTCCTGAGTGTCAAAGTCCACACAGATACAGAACGGCGTGCCGATCTCGTCTTCTCTCCTGTATCTCTTGCCTATAGAACCGGAAGCGTCATAGTCTGTCATAAAGTACTTTGAAAGTTCTTCATGAATCGGCTCGGCCACCGGAGCCAGTTTCTTGGCCAGAGGCAGGACAGCGGCTTTGAACGGAGCCAGAGCCGGATGGAATCTCAGCACTGTCCTTGTGTCTTCTTTACCGCCGGCGTCGGTCAGCGTCTCCTCGTCATAAGCGTCAATGAGGAACGCCAGCGCCACACGGTCAGCTCCCAGCGACGGTTCTATGACATAAGGAACATATTTTTCTCCGCTCTCGGAGTCCACATAACTGAGATCCTGACCGGAAGTGTTTATATGCTGCGTAAGGTCAAAGTCCGTTCTGTCGGCTATTCCCCACAGCTCTCCCCATCCGAACGGGAACAGATACTCTATGTCGGTGGTGGCGTTGCTGTAGTGGGAAAGTTCTTCTTTTTCGTGATCTCTGAGCCTGATGTTTTCCATATTCATGTTCAGGCTTTCAAGAAAATTCACGCAATAGTCTTTCCAGTAGGCGAACCACTCCAGGTCTGAGCCCGGTTTGCAAAAAAACTCCAGTTCCATCTGCTCGAACTCTCTCGTCCTGAAGGTGAAATTGCCCGGCGTAATCTCGTTTCTGAAAGATTTGCCGATCTGAGCTATTCCAAAAGGTATCTTCTTTCGGGCCGTTCTCTGAACATTTCTGAAATTTACGAAGATACCCTGGGCGGTCTCAGGTCTGAGATATATCTCGGACTTGGAATCCTCGGTCACTCCCTGGAAAGTCTTAAACATCAGGTTGAACTGACGTATCCCGGTAAAATCGCTCTTGCCGCATTCAGGACAGGCGATATTGTGTTCCCTGATATACTGTTCCAGTTTTTCATTGGACCAGCCGTCAACGATCACATCTTCTATCCCGTTCTCGTGCATATAGTCCTCTATGAGTTTATCGGCTCTGAATCTGGCTTTGCAGCCCTTGCAGTCTATCAGAGGATCCGAAAAGCCGCCTACATGACCTGACGCCACCCATGTCTTCGGGTTCATCAGTATGGCCGCGTCCAGCCCCACATTGTATTTTGATTCCTGCACGAACTTTTTCCACCATGCTTTTTTTACATTATTTTTGAACTCAACGCCGAGAGGACCGTAGTCCCATGTGTTTGCCAGTCCGCCGTAAATCTCGGAACCGGCGAATATAAAGCCTCTGTTCTTGGCGAGAGCAACGATTTTTTCCATTGTGATTTCTCTGTTCATTCCTGATAAAACCTGCCTGTTACTTATTTTTGTGTTTATTCTTCTTTTTTGTCGTCTTTGTCCAGGATATCGCTTACCTTTTCTCTGACGTCTTCAAACATATCTTCTACTTTTTCCTCGGCCGCGTCAAAAGCCTCGTCCGCCGATTCTTCAAAGCTGTTTTTCTTTTCTTTGAGTCCCGTCCAGACTTCGGCAGCCTTGTTTACCACCGAGTTGTAGGCGTCTGAGCTTTTTTCTCTGATGTCGCTCACTACTTCGGGAGCTCTTTCCATCATCTCGTCGTAAACGGCGTTGCCTTTCGCTACGACCTCGTCTACCACGACAGACCCTCTTTCTTTGACATCGCTGGCGAGACCTTCGGCTTTGCGGCTTATGTCAACGACAGTGCCGTCGTCCCTGGTCAGTTCAATCTTGCATTTGAAGCCGAAAGCCGCTACCGCCGCTGCGATAACTCCCCACGGGGCGACTACCGCGCCGATGAGTCCCACGTTTACCGGAATGTTCACGATGGTATCATCGTCTTTTTTGATGGAGATCTTTGAAATATTGCCTTTTTTGACCATTTCCTTTATCTTTTCAACGGTCTCCGCGGCAAATTCGCCGGCTTTGTTGCCCGGCTTGATGTTTATTGTCTCCTCAATCGCGATGATAGCGTCTACTACGCTTCCCTCAGCCGCTTCAAGGGCTTCCTTTGCTTCCTTATATGATACTCCCGTTCTGTCTTTGACCAGTTCGATCTTTTCCAATGTGATTTCCATTTTGATACCCTCCTTAAATATTCTTACGATCAGAAAAAGCTTTCGCTCTTTAATCCCTTTATATCCATGTGATATGAAATATATTCCTTCATGACCTCTGAGAGAACGCCTTCGATATCGTCATTGAGCGCTATCCCGGCGAAAGACCCCAGAGGCGTCTGCTGGAAATACCTTAATATATCAATTATACCAACATCCGCGTTATAAATCAATGGGCGTTCTTCAGATGATGAAGATCTTCCCTGTATTTTCAGCTCTTCGGCGCATCGCGGGCATACAATTCCCCCTTCCCTCACGCTGAAATATATCTTTTTGCCGGACGGGTCTTCGACGTCGCCGCCGCAGCAGGCGCACTGATCAAGTACCGGCATATGACCCAGTATGTCAAGGAGCTTTATCATATAGGCCATGACGAGCGTTTTTTGCTTCTTTTCTCTTTTTTCCAGTTCTTCAAGGAAATCGGTCAGCAAGGCAAATATCCTCGGCTGGGGCACTTCCTCGGGCAGTATCTTATCCGTCAGTTCAAGCGCGTAAGACGCCGCCATATATTTGTCCAGATCCTCTCCGATGGCGTAAAAGCTCCTTATGACCTGTCCGTTGTTCAGATTATAGCTTTCCCGCCCCTTGAAAAGTTCATACCTGCCGTAGCTGAAAGCTCTGATCGCCAGAGCCGCCCTGGTTCTGCCTCCCTCGTTCATCCCGGTGCCGACGCTGATCTTGCCGAATTTCCGTGAAAACAGGGTGATCATCCGCCGTCCTCCCGGAGCTTTGATCTGTCTGAGTACAATTCCTTCCGTATCAGTTACCATATCACTGTTCCTTATACCCGAAATTTGACAGGGCAAAGTCTGAATCACGCCAGTTTTCTTTTACTTTGACCCAGAGCTCCAGAAATACTCTGCACCCGAGCATGGCTTCTATCTCCAGTCTGGCACTCTTGCCTATGCCTTTTAGTTTTTTCCCGGATTTGCCTATGATGATCCCCTTGTGCGATTTCCTCTCGCAGTATATCACTGCGCCGATGCTTACAAGATCTTTTTCTTCCTTAAAGCTTTCAATCTCAACCGCCACTCCGTGGGGCACCTCGTCCCTCAGATAATGGAGTATTTTTTCTCTTATTATCTCGCTGACGATGAATCTTTCAGGATGGTCTGTAACCATGTCAGCCGGAAAATACATGGGGCCTTCCGGCAGATATTTTTCGATGGCGCCGCGGAGTTTTTCCACATTGAGCCCGTCGATGGCGGCGGTGCCGAAAATTTCGTCGAACACCTCCATCGCCTCGTAATCGTCATATATCCTTTTGAACTCCTCCGGATCCATGGCGTCTATCTTGTTTATCACCAGAATCCTGGGGGTCCTGACATTTTTAAGTTTATCGAGAATATATCTGTCTCCCGGCCCTTTGTCAGGATGACTGTCCACCAGAAAGAGAACCACGTCTACTTCTTCAAAAGTTTTCACGGCGGACTCGGTCATATATTCGCCCAGCTTGTTGTGAGGCTTATGAATACCCGGCGTATCTATGAAAATCATCTGCGCCCCTTCAGCCTGTCCCGTCTCTGCCGGCTCGTCCATACGGGTATATATTCCTCTTATTGTATTCCTTGTCGTCTGAGGTTTGTCTGCCGTAATGGCGATCTTTTCACCAAGCATGGCGTTCATCAGAGTCGATTTCCCCACATTGGGTCTGCCTACTATCCCGATAAAACCTGTTCTCATAATTTAAATCCCTCCGGCAGGATCTCATCCATCGTGTAAAGGCGCAGAGAATCCACATCGTTTCCTGTTATGACCCTGAAATCGTCGTCGCAGAATTCTTTCATGAACTGACGGCAAATCCCGCAGGGCCATGCTTCCCCTTCTTCAGAAACAACGGCTATCGCCTCAAATTCTGTCGCTCCCTCTGAAACGGCTTTGACAAAAGCAGTGCGCTCGGCGCATATGGTCGCCCCCAGAGAAGAATTTTCAACATTTACCCCCGTAAAAACTTCTCCGTCTTTTGTCAGCAGCGCCGCTCCCACTTTAAACCTGGAAAACGGGGCATAAGCTCTCGGCATGACTTCCAGAGCTTTTTCGTATAACTCTCTGTACTTCATAAGTTTACCTCCTCAGATCCACCTCTTCCATAATCTCTTCTTCCCTGCCGCGCATCACAGCTTTTTCATCCTCTTCCATATGATCGTAGCCAAGAAGGTGAAGGAGACTGTGAACGAAAAGATATACCAGTTCTCTTTCGTATGAATGACCGTATTCGGCGGCCTGCTGACGCACCTTATCGTCGCAGATCACCACATCGCCCAGACATATCTCTCCCTCCTGCGGCAGACATGTCTTGTCCTCAAACTGAGGAAAAGACAGCACATCGGTAACGCTGTCCACACCCCTGTACATGTTGTTGAGGCGCTGCATCTCCTCCGGATCAACTATGGTCAGACTGAGCCCGGCTCTGTCTTCATCCACTCCTTCACGGCGCAAAAGAATCTGTGCCGCTTCGGTGAGTTTTTTCATGGCGCCGCCGTTCAGCGCCTGTCCTTCTTCTAAATATATTTCCATTTCTTTTTCCTCTCGGCGCCGCCGGCTTTACTCCTGCAATTCCTCAGGATATTTTTTGTAATATCTGTCGTAAGCGTTTATTATGCGTTTGACAAGCTCGTGTCTTACGACGTCAGTATCTTTGAGCCGGCAGAATTCTATGCCGTTTACGTTCTTCAGTATCTTGGAGGCCTCCACCAGCCCGGACTTTTTGCCGCGGGGCAGGTCGATCTGTGTCACGTCTCCTGTAACTACCACCTTGGAGCCGAAGCCCATCCTCGTAAGGAACATCTTCATCTGCTCCCGTGTGGTATTCTGGGCTTCATCAAGTATAATAAACGAATTATCAAGAGTTCGGCCTCTCATATACGCAAGAGGCACAACCTCTATGGCTTCTTTTTCTTTCAGTCTGAGAGCCGCGTCTCTGCCCAGCACATCGTAGAGAGCGTCATAGAGCGGTCTGAGATAAGGATCTACCTTGTCCTGAAGGTCTCCGGGCAAAAATCCCAGTCTTTCGCCTGCTTCTACCGCCGGCCGTGTGAGGATTATCTTCTGCACTTCTTTGTTCTTGAAAGCGTTGACCGCCATGGCGACGGCTATATATGTCTTGCCTGTTCCCGCCGGCCCTATGCCGAAAACTATGTCGCAGTTCCTGATGGCTCTTACGTATTCTTTCTGACCGAGGGTCTTTGGTTTGAGCGGTTTGCCCTTATGTGTAAAGCAGATTATGTCTTTTGCTATATCGCTCTGTCCGTATGACAGCCCCTCCTTTTTGAGGCCGATAATATATGAGGCCTTCTGTCTGCTCAGTTCTTCGCCGGAAGCAAGTACGGCGGCAAACTCTTCTATGACAGACTGAGCCATGTTGAGAGATTTTTCCTGTTCCTCCTCCGGAAGACCGTCCGGCGTTTTGAGGACGAGACCGTCATCCCTCTGAAAAACATCTGCTCCTGTCGCCTCTTTTATGAGAGCCAGGTTCGCGTCGAAATTGCCGAATAATTCCGTTCTGTCAATTTCCTGATCTATCTGAATTTTTCTGTCCAATGAAAAGCTCCTGTTCTGTTCCGATTTGCAGGCATACCTCAAGGGTTATACCTACTTCTATTATATTTTCTTTATAGGAAAAATTCAAATCTTTATTTAAAATTTGAGCGTTTTCAGTCAAATTTTCTCTCATCCACTGCCTGATCTGCTGTTCAGCTTTGGCTTCCGCCTGCTCCTGCGTCTTTTCCCTTCTGTTCGCGATCACTCCGTCCCTTTGGTAATCTCCTTTAACATACCTTTCCTGATTGAAGGTAAGCCTGTAAGGAACTGTCGCCTTTATTTCGCCGGCCGCTCTGACGTAATATTCTTCAGGCTGATCTTCGTCATATACCGTCGGCTGAAGAGGAACGCGTCCCGATATCAGCACCTGCCCCCGGGTGACGTAATCTCCCTTTTCAACAAGAGCCGTCCCTCTGAAAACGCTTATATCTTCTATGTAGCCGTCCCTTTCCGCAACTATGTTGCAATACGGCCTTTCCCCGGCGGTTCCGCCGCTCAGCCACTGTTCTTCGTCTTCCGTATTGGCGTCGGCTTCTGAGATGTTCAGAAATACTTTGCGGCCGTCATACACAAGCTGTACCCAGGTGATCTGCGGAAATACCTCATATATCCGGCTCGTGGCTCTGTCCCAGTCTATACCCGGTATATACGCCCCTTCTTTTACCCCGGCTTCTGTAAGGCACTGTCTCAGCTCTGTTTCCGGTATTCCCCTGTATCCGTCTATTTCAACTGTTCTGACAAAAAAAGACTGTATTATGACTATGGCAAGTACCAGAGCGGCTCCGGCCGCTTTAAAAGGAAGCGAAAAAAACCTCTGCACGCTGTATCCCGGTCCTTTTCGCTCCAGCTCAGTTATCATATATCTCGCTCCGGCAATCGGGCGAAGCCCTTTAAGATCTTCCGGTGTAACGACGCACACTATGCATGTCTGGCAAGTATACCGTACATTCCTCAGTTCAAGTCCTTTTTCCGCGGCCTGCTCCAGAAGCCGTTCCGGTCTGAACCCTTCTATCTTCACCTTTATCCGGCGCGCCGAAAAACTCAACTCCCTGTATTGTCCCTTCAATCAGCAGCCTCCCTTCAAAGATCTGTTTTATCTCAAAATCCCCGCCGCTGACGGTGACATATTTTTTGCCTGTAAATACAGTCACGGAGGTCTCTGTCAGAGTTATGATTTTTTTTACATTTTCTATTGACGCCGTCCGGTCTGTAACGATGACCCGCGGCTGTCTGAAATCAAAGTCAGAAGCGATTTCCGCGATCAGCCCCAAATCAAAAGCCCCCTCTCTGTGTAATTTTATGAGGGAGCCGTGTTTTTAATTACATCTTATTTACATTCTGCTTATGACGCTGACCGCGTCGCCCGCCTTCACTTCGCCTCCCGCCGTAACACGGGCGAACACGCCTTTTTCCGGCATAATACAGCGGCCGGCGGTTTTACCGATGATACATCCGCTGTGACATTCTTTGCCGATCTGGGTGATCTCCAGTTCGGCCCCGCCTATCTTCAGGCGGCTTCCCGCGGGCAGAGATGTCAGGTCAATGCCGCATGTTACGATGTTTTCTCCGAAGCTTCCGTTTTGAATGATATCCCCTGACATGCCGGCGGCTGTCAGTTCTTCTCTGAATTTTTCAATACTCTCTCCGGCAAGCAGGCTGACCTGCCGGTGTCCTTTCCCGCCGTGGGCGTCCCCTTTTATACCGAAATCTCTGATGAGAAGCGCCCGGCTTACTTCTGTCTTGGGCGTCCCTTTCTTTTCGCTTACGCATACTGCTTTTACTGTGCATCTGTTCTTCATCTCTGCAGCGGTATCCCTTCGTGTTCTCTTTGCTTCTGCTGTCGCCGGGGATATTATACCACTTGTTGACACGTTATGAAAGGAATATTACAATATAGCACGGGAGGCTCAATATGGACAAAATAAATCTTCATTCTCATCCCTCGTTCTGCGACGGAAAAAACACTCCGGAAGAAATGATCCTTGCCGCCGTCGAACACGGCTTTGATACATTTGGCTTTTCCGGTCACAGCTACACGGCTTTTGACGAAAGCTACTGCATGAGCAGACAGACCACAGACATATACGAAGCGGAAATCAGAAGGCTGGCCGCTGAATACGCGGGCAAGATACGCGTCCTCTGCGGCATCGAGCAGGACATATTTTCCGGTCCGGCGGAAAGCCGCTGGGATTACTCGATCGGTTCGGTTCACGCTTTTTATAACGAAAAAAATGACAGATATATATATGTTGATTACAGCGCAGATCAGATGATAAAAGACTGCGAGGAATGTTACGGCGGTGATTTTCTCGCCCTGGCCGGGGACTATTTTGCCGCTGAAGCGCGGGTGATCGCGGTAACCGGCGCGGATATCATCGGCCATTTTGATCTTGTGACTAAATTCAATGAAAGGGAACGCTTCTTTGACGAACGTCACCCCCGTTATGAAGCCGTGGTTGACAAAGCTCTCACCTCACTTTTGAAGACCGGCGCCGTCTTTGAAATCAACACCGGAGCTATGGCCAAGGGCTATCGAACAGTTCCCTATCCGTCGGAATCAATTCTGAAGAAAATAAAAAAGGGCGGCGGAAAAATAATCATTTCTTCCGACACCCATTCTGTCGATACTGTGGATTATGCTTTCAAAGACGCTATGCGTCTCGCGGAGATATGCGGCTTTGAAAGACTCGATTATCCCCTCCGCGAAGTTCCGGATACCCGCCTTTAGCTTTCGGCCGCGCTCTTTTCCCACAGTTCACCGGCTCTGTTATAGGCGCTTGTCTGCGGGTAAGCTCCGAAGTTCATTCCTCCTTTGAAGTCAAACGCATACTCGGCATTGTAGACCGCGTCGTCATTTTTGATTTTGCTGATCTTAATTATCGGGGACATGACATAGGCTGATGTTATATAGCGGTCATTCAGCGGTTCTCCCTGCATATCCCGCACGGTGGACATAAGGTCAGATTCAAGCGTATCATAGCCGCGGAAATTTACCAGACCGCTGCCGATCTCTCCTGTTTCTTTTTCGATCGTGATCATCCCGACTCCGTGGATATAGACGTCATTTCTGGCTTCAAATTCCCTGAGTTCATCTACAGTGAGCATGTGGTCAAAATCAACGGTGCATTTCACGTCGACAACGCAAAGCGCAAGCGCGATTATGACTACAATTATTGCTGCCGCGATCGCTGTTTTCTTTACTGTGCTTTTTTTCATAATATACCCCTTTCGTCAGTTTTGTATATTTAAGTACATTATACCCCCCCTCACGTTTTTGCAACAGTAAATTTTTATGCGCCGTCCGCCCTGTTTTCAGCGGGCGCACTCGCCGTCTGCGCCTTTTAAAATATCGAGCCCATGACCGAGAACAGGCAGAATAAAGCCCAGATTTTCGCAAACGGCTTTTGGACTGCCGGGCAGATTGATGATAAGCGTCTGACCTCTGATAACGGATACTCCCCGCGAAAGCGCCGCCCGCGGAGTGATTTCCGAGGATTTGGCTCTCATATATTCCGCTATCCCGGGCGCGTTGCGGTCAGCTACGGCAAGGGTCGCCTCCGGAGTCATATCCCGCGGCGAAAAGCCTGTCCCTCCGCTGGTAAGAATAAGATCCGCGCCTTTTTTGTCGCAAAGTTCTATCAGCAGACTTTTGAGCCGCTCCGGATCGTCGGGGATCAAAAAAGTTTCTTCGATTATGTATTCTCCTGACTTTTGCAGGAGTTTTGCGGCTGCCGGACCACTGTCGTCTATGCGGAGACCGGCCGCGCCTTTATCGCTTAAAGTTATGATCGCTGCTCTGTACATAGCGCACCTCTTATTCGTTGATTACAGTTCCGCTTTTGCCGCCGGTCTTTCGGCACAGGCGGACGCCGTCTATCTCCATGGTTCTGTCAACCGCTTTGCACATATCGTATACGGTCAGCAAAGCGACGGACACTCCGGTCAGAGCTTCCATTTCCGCTCCCGTTTTGCCGGTAGTCCTTACTGTGCAGCGGCAGCGCAATGATCTGTCTCCTCTTTCAAAGTTTATCAGACAGCTTCCCACGGGAATATTGTGGCACATGGGAATGAGTTCCCATGTACGCTTGACAGCCATGATTCCCGCGGTCGTCGCCACGGCAATCACATCGCCTTTTGGCGATTTCCCCTCTTCGAGAGCGGCAGCCACCGCCTCATTAAAATGTATCAGCCCTTCGGCTACGGCTTCCCTTCGCGTATCGTCCTTTTCGGTCACGTCGACCATGATCGCTCTTCCTTCGCTGTTAAGGTGAGTCAGTTCCATATTTTTCTCCTGATATCAAATAAGACTCTCCGACCTGCGGAGAGTCTTACACTCTTGTTTATCCCAGAAAATCCATTACAACTTTCCTTACGGCGTTGCCGTCGGCGCGGCCTTTGACTTTGGCCATTACAGGTCCCATGAGTTTTCCCATGTTCTGTTTGCCGCCTTCTATCCCCAGCTCCGCCGCGGTCTCCCGCACCGTTTTGAGGATATCTTCTTCGGAAAGCTGCTGTGGCAGGTATCTGTTCAATATTTCTATCTCGGCTCTGTAAGAATCTGTGAGATCTGTTCTTCCGGCTTTTTCAAAATCAGCAAGTGCATCTTTTCTCATCTTAACTTGCTTGGATAAAATGGCTATTACGCCATCGTCGTCCAGTTCTTCTCTGTTGTCGACCTCGTGCTGCTTGATCGCGGCGCGGGCAAAACTGATAGTGTCTCTGGCGACCTGATCTTTGGCTTTCATGGCGGCCTTGAAGTCCTCCATCAGCCTCTCTTTGATAGTCAAATCTATCACCTCGGATTAGTATTTTTTAGCCTTTTTTCTTGCAGCTTCAGATTTTTTCTTTCTCTTTACGCTTGGTTTTTCGTAATGCTCTCTTTTTCTGAGTTCAGACATAACGCCGTCTCTGGCGCATGATCTTTTAAACCTCTTGAGGGCGCTCTCCAGACTTTCGTTTTCCCTTACGATTACTTGTGCCATTCCTGATTCACCTCCTGACTAACATGAAATCTATAAGCTTTATGAACAGTCATCGAGCCGATAACGGATATATTATACTATCTTTGCCTGTCCTGTGCAAGCATTTTTTGCCGTGAAGTCCGGGGCGTCATCAGCCCGGAGGCCAGGTCATCTTCCTCTTGCCGAGGATATGGAAATGCAGGTGTTTCACTGTCTGAAACGCGTCCTCCCCGTTGTTGCTTACCACTCTGTATCCGTTTTCCAGTCCCAGGTCAGCAGCAATCTTTTTGATTGTCACCATGATATGGCCCATCAGCTCCATATCCTCGTCTTTAACATCATCGAGGGAGGCGATGTGCTTTTTGGGGATCACCAGAACGTGAACCGGAGCCTGTGGTTCAAGGTCGTGGAAACAGATGATCTGATCATCTTCGTATGCAATGTTTGACGGGATGCTGTGCTCCGCGATCTTGCAAAAAATACAGTCTGCCATTTATATCTCTCCTTTCATTCCATCTTTGTATATTTCAAGAAGCCTGACTTCTTTGAAACAATTTATCTCATTGCCACGGGCATAGACTTTGATATAATTGTCAGTATATCCCGTTACAAAACCGTCGCCGGTGAATTCCTCAAACAAAACTACGCGGCTTTCGCCAATACGTTCTTCAAGAAAACGCCGCGCCGCCGCTTCGGCGGCCTCAGAAAGAGCCGCTGCCCTTTCGGATTTGATCTTGTCCGGCACGTGACCCGGCATTGACTCGGCTCTTGTGCCTTTTCGGCTTGAATAAGGGAAAGGGTGCACTTTGCCGAATCCGGCTTCTTCTATGAGCCTTAGGCTGTCTTCAAAATCCTCATCGGTTTCCTGCGGAAAACCGGCTATGAGATCTGTGGTTATTCCGTATCCGGGGTCTTTTTCCCTCAGTCTTCTTACTATTTCCAGATATTCTCCTCTGCTGTACGGTCTGTTCATAAGTCTGAGCACTCTGTCGCTGCCGCTCTGAGCAGAAAGGTGGAGATGATGGCACAGTCTGCCGTATTTCAGCAATCCGGCAGCATAGTCCGCGTCGACCACGGCCGGTTCAAGCGAGCTCAGTCTTATTCTGAAATCCCCAGGCATTTGGTCAAGTTCTGCTATTATTTTTTCAACACCGTAAAGTTCCGGCCGGAAATCCGGATATTTTTCCGTAAAAGATTTTTCGGTTCCATAAAGGGCCGTATTGATTCCCGTCAGTATCAGCTCTTTAAACCCCCGTTCTGTGAGAACACCCGCCTCTTTGACGATCTGCCGCGGATCTCGGCTTCTGACATGGCCCCTGGCAAAGGGTATGAGACAATATGAGCAAAAACGGTCGCAGCCTTCTTCTATCTTGATATATGCTCTTGTCCTCGACTCCATGGATGTGATAACTCCGCTGTCCTGATATTCACATAGTTTTTCCCAGGGTATGATGTGAGTTTCGGCGGGATTCTTCCCATGACCGGCGCTGTCCGAAGTCTGCCGCCTTTTAAGGTTCTCTGTTACATAGTCGAAGATATTGTTTTTTTCCCCTGTTCCCGCGACTATATCCACTTCCGGCATACGGGCCAGTTCCTCCGGACTGGTCTGGGCGTAACAGCCGGTTACCGCTACTATGGCGGCAGGGTTCAGTCTCTTCATTCTCCTGATGTACTGTCTGGATTTGCGGTCTGCCAGGTTTGTCACGGTACATGTATTGATTACATAAACATCAGCGAAAGCTCTTTCGTCCACCGGCTCAAATCCGGCTTCCGCAAACTGCTCACGCATTGCTTCTGTTTCATATTGGTTGACTTTGCATCCGAGAGTATGAAAAGCTACCTTCATGTCAAATCGCGGCAAAGCCGCCTCCTCCTTCGATATTACGTACATTTTACCATATTTCAGCGAGTTTATAAAGTGCCTTTACACAGTCTGTATTATCTGATAGAATACCCTTAACAGGGGGTGAAGAAATGAATTTACCAGGAAAGTCAGAAAAAACCGCTGATATCACGGTCAGCGTAGATGTTTCAAAGATCGTGAGAAATGTAAGCATTGCCGGCGTTCTCGTTGTCGGCATCATCTTCGGATGCAGCACCTACCGCAAAGTGTTGCAGTGGCAGAAAAGCGAATAACGGTAAAACCCCGGTCTCCCGGGGTTTTTTCGTTGTATTTTTATGGCCGGCGGCAGAAAAGGCGCCGGCCGCCCCGGCCGGGTTTTGTATGCCGCCCCGACCGGGTTTCGTATGCCGACCCGACCAAATCAGATTTTTCTTTTCTTTAGTCGGATCCGCTCCTGCTAAATCATTTTATTTCGGATTTTGATCGGGGAAAATTCGGTGGTTTTGCAGCCTGAAGCCGTG
>UMHQ01065131.1_pt1 | contig 18997 bp, 17 predicted proteins | sample 1965531 | NCBI WGS metagenome assembly UMHQ01 (sample SAMEA4836098, study PRJEB28245) | human gut metagenome | biome: gut microbiome; material: fecal sample | place: Denmark | collected 2008
TCAAAGGGCGGAGGGGCCCTCCGCTCGTTGAGACGGTCCGGGAAACAAAACCCAAATAGGGAGGACTTTCCATGGAATTCTTTATCTCCACCCTGCTGTTCGGCATCTCGGTGGGAGGACAGTACGCCCTGATCGCCATCGGCTACACCATGGTCTACGGCATTCTCCGCCTGATCAACTTCGCCCACGGCGACGTGTTTATGGTGGCCGGCCTCATGGGCATCTACCTCACCTCCGGCCTGACGCCCTACCTGCCCCCGGCGGCGGTGATCCCGGCCAGCCTGGTGCTGGTGCTGGTTCTGACGGTGGCCCTGGGCTTCTGCATCGAGCGGGTGGCCTACAAGCCCCTGCGCTCCGCCCCCCGGATGAGCGTGATGATCTCCGCCATCGGGGTGAGCTATCTGCTCCAGAACACCGCCACCTATGTCACCGGCGGCCAGCCCATGACCTACCCCACCCTCCCCTTCCTGGGGGAGACCGTCACCATCGCCGGCACCCCCATCAAGTGGGTGGTCATCCTCACCCCCTTCCTGGTGGTGGCCCTGGTGATCGTCCTCACCCAGCTGATCAACCACACCAAGATCGGCATGGCCATGCGGGCGGTGGCCAAGGACTTTGAGACCAGCCAGCTCATGGGCATCAAGATCAACTCGGTGATCTCGGCCACCTTCGTCATCGGCTCCGCCCTGGCGGCGGTGGGCTCCATGCTCTACTTCACCACCTATCCGGCCATCGTCCCCACCTCGGGGGCCATGCCCGGCCTGAAGGCCTTTGTGGCCGCGGTGTTCGGGGGCATCGGCTCCATCCCCGGGGCGGTGATCGGGGCCTTCCTCATCGGCATCTGCGAGAATTTCGTGAAGATCCTCCCCTTCGAGGGGGCCACCACCTTTGTGGACGCCTTTACCTTCGCCCTGCTCATCATTGTTCTGGTCTTTAAGCCCACCGGCCTGTTTGGGGAAAAGGCCACCGACAAGGTCTAAGGGAGGGAGCGTCAACTATGATCCAAGAGAGAAAAAGCAGAAAGGGCGCCGTGGCCGGCCTGATCTTCGCCGCGGCTGTCCTGCTCTTAGTGGTGCTGCTGGAGAATCTGAGCACCTTTCTGGGAACCGGCGCGGTGCCCAGCATCTTCCTGCCCACCAGCCAGCTGTTCTCCGTGCTGAAAAAGGCGGCGGTCTACTCCCTGGTGGCAGTGTCCATGAACCTGCTCAACGGCTTCACCGGCCTGTTTTCCCTGGGCCAGGCGGGCTTTATGCTCCTGGGCGCCTACACCTACGCCATCCTCACCGTCCCCATGTCCGCCAAGGACACGGTGTACTATCTGTACGGGGGCTCGGCGGTGCCCTTCTCCCTGCCCGACCTGTTCGGCGGGCTGGACACCCCCACCGGCCTCATCCTGGGCGTGGTGCTGGCCATCCTGCTGGGGGGCTGCGTGGCCGCCTTCTTCGCCTTCCTCATCGGCCTGCCGGTGCTGCGCCTGAAGAGCGACTACCTGGCCATTGCCACCCTGGGCTTCGCGGAGATCATCCGCGCCGTGTTCCAGTGGCAGGCCCTGGGTCCGGTCACCAACGGCGCCAACATGATCACCCAGATCCCCACCTTCAATAACTTCAACATCACCGACGCCAACGGGGCGGTGATCCTGCGCCTGTCCACCTTCTTCCCCTTCCTGATTGCCATTTTGTGCATCGCGGTCATCGTCATGCTCATCAACTCCTCCTACGGCCGGGCCTTCAAGGCCATCCGGGAGGACGAGATCGCCGCCGAGGCCATGGGGGTCAACCTGGCCAAGCACAAGCGGCTGGCCTTCTGTATCTCCTCCTTCTTCGCCGGGGTGGGCGGGGCCCTGTTCGCCATGTTCGCCAACAACGCCCAGGCCAAGGTGTACACCTCCACCATGACCTATGAGATTCTGCTCATCGTGGTCATCGGCGGCATCGGGTCTATCTCCGGCTCGTGCCTGGCCACCTTCCTGTATGTGGCCTGCTCCGAGTGGTGGCTGCGCTTCCTGGACAACACCCAAGCTTTCTCCTCCCCCACCGAGACCAGCCGCATCCTGTTTATCATCCTCTTTGCCGCGGCTGTGGTGGGCACCTCCGCCATGCTGATCCGCCGCCGCCGCAAGTCGGGGGACGCCTTCTGGAAGGAACTGATCGTGTGGGTTGTGGGGCTGCTGCTCATGGTCTGGTGGGTGTGGTTCATCATCTCCGGCTCGCTGACCATCCCCTTTGCCCGCAACGGCTTCCGCATGGTGGTCTTCTCCGTCATCATCATGATCGTGGTGCTCTTCTTCCGCCGGGGCATGATGGGGGATAAGGAGTTCACCGATTTGCTGTTCCGCCGGAAGAAAACAACAAAGGAGGCGGCGAAATGAGCAAAGAAAATATCCTCCGCCTGGAGCATGTCACCATGCAGTTCGGCGGCGTGGTGGCGGTAAACGACCTGTCCCTGGAGGTGAACAGGGGGGAGATCGTGGCACTCATCGGTCCCAACGGCGCCGGCAAGACCACCGCCTTCAACTGCATCACCGGGGTGTATGAGCCCACCAACGGCCGGGTGTCCTTTCTGGGGCGGCCCATGGTGGAAAACCACCCCCAGGGCAAGATGGTCAAGGACTATCAGGGAGAAAATCAGGGGATGTTCACCCAGGTAATCAGCCCCACCCCCGACAAGATCACCCAGCTGGGCATCGCCCGCACCTTCCAGAACATCCGACTGTTCTCCGCCCTGTCTGTGTTTGACAACGTATTGATCGCCAAGCACATGCGGGCCAAGCAGAACGTGTTCTCCGCCACCTTCCGCCTCAACCGCGCGGAGGAGAAGCGCATGCGGGAGGAGGCCATGGCCCTGCTGGAGGAGCAGGGGCTCTCCCACCTGAAGGACGAGGTGGCCGGCTCTCTCCCCTACGGCCTCCAGCGCCGTCTGGAGATCGCCCGGGCCTTGGCTACCCAGCCCAAGCTCCTCCTCCTGGACGAGCCGGCCGCCGGCATGAACCCCCAGGAGACCCAGGAGCTCACCGACTTTATCCATAAAATCCGCGACGAGTACGACCTGTCCATCCTCATGATCGAGCACCACATGGACCTGGTCATGCGCATCTCCGACCGCATCTATGTCCTGGACTTCGGCAAGCTGATCGCCCAGGGCACGCCCTCGGAGGTGCAGAACAATCCTCGGGTCATCGAGGCGTATTTGGGGGAGGCAGACGATGCTGAAGATTGACGAACTGAAGGTGAGCTACGGCGGCATCGAGGCCGTGAAGGGCATCACCTTTGAGGTGCCGGACGGGAAGATCGTCACCCTCATCGGGGCCAACGGAGCGGGCAAATCCACCACCCTGCGCTCCATCGCCGGTCTGGTGAAGCCCGCCCACGGGCGTATCCACCTCCAGGGGGAGGATATCACCGCCCTGTCCCCCGACCGCATCGTGTCCAAGGGCATCACCCTGGTGCCCGAGGGGCGGCATGTGTTCCCCGATCTGACCGTGCTGGAGAATCTGAAAATCGGCGCCTACCTGCGCAAGGACAGCCTGGAGGACGACCTGAACTGGGTGTATGAGCTGTTCCCCCGGCTGAAGGAGCGGTCCTGGCAGGCGGCGGGCACCCTGTCCGGCGGCGAGCAGCAGATGCTGGCCGTGGGCCGGGCCCTCATGTCCCGCCCCAAGATCATTATGATGGATGAGCCCTCCCTGGGCCTGGCCCCCATCGTGGTGAAGGGCATCTTCGACATCATTCAGGAGATCAACAAGCAGGGGGTCACCGTTCTGCTCATCGAGCAGAACGCCAACATGGCCCTGCGCATCGCCGACGTGGGCTATGTGCTGGAGACCGGGCGCATCACCCTCACCGGTTCCGGCCGGGAGCTGCTCACCAACGAGGCGGTCAAGAAGGCCTATCTGGGCACCTGAGCCCCGGTAAAACCAAACTCCCCCGGCGCCGCCGGGGGAGTTTCTGCGTCAAAATTCCGGAGCCGCGCTTTTGACAAAGACCGTTGTTTGTGATACCATGTGACAAATATTATGCCGAAGAAAGGACGGGACGAGCCTATGAGACAGTGTATGGATGCGGACAACCTCCACCGCCGCCTGCGGAAAATCATTGGGCAGGTGCAGGCCATCGACCGGATGGTGGACGAGGACGTGCCCTGTGAGGACATCCTGGCTCAGATCAACGCCGCCAAGTCCGCCCTGCACAAGGCGGGGCAGGTGGTGCTGGAGGGTCATCTGCAGCACTGCGTCCGGGACGGCATCGAGCACGGGGATGCGGAGAAAACCATCCAGAACTTCGCCAAGGCGGTGGAGCGCTTCTCCAACATGGGATGAACGCACATCCGAACGCCCCGGCGCCCAAAGCGGCCATGCCGCCTTGGGCGCTTTTTGCATCCGGCAGAGAGGTTTCGGAAAAATTTAAGATTTCTTTCCTGTGATTTTAAGAATTTCAGAGTATGGTAAGAAAAGCGGGCTCCGTCTTTCCACAAAAACCGGAGCCTGTGTGGAAAGAATTACGGCGGCTTATACCGCCTGTGCCTGGAAAGGAGTCCCTTATGCCTTCCTATTCTGATCCCCGCGACCCCCGCCGGACGGGACAGGCCCCGGCCCAGCCCCGCCGCCGGAAAAAGCGCCGCCGGAGACTCCCCGTGCCGGGGATTGTCCTGATCCTCTTTCTGGTGGGAGGCATGCTTTTCCTGCGGGGGCGCTTGGCCCGGTCCAACTCCCTCGATACGCCCCCTCCCGCCTCCCACTCGGAGCAGGGGGAGGCAGAAGCGGTGGGAGACGGCCTCCAGGCCCAGCTCCAGGAGCTGGCCCGGGAGGAGCCCCGGGCCCGGGACATCCTCGCCCACCTGGAGGACTACCCGCAGGAGCTGCTGGAGCTGGCGGTGCGCAACCCGGAGACGGTGGACTTTGTGGCCGATTATCCCCAGGAAAAGGACCGGACCCCGGCGGAGACCGTGGAGGAGGCGGAACGGGGGACCATCCCTCTGCTCCTCCAGTGGGACCCCCGCTGGGGCTGTGCCCAGTACGGGGACGGGCCCATGGCCCTCAACGGCTGCGGCCCCACCTCCCTGTCCATGGTGATCTGCGGCCTCACCGGGGACGGAACCGCCACCCCTTACGCGGTGGCCCAGTACGCCCAGGAGATGGGGTACTATGTGAACGGGGTGGGCACCAGCTGGGAGCTCATGTCCGCCGGAGGGACACATTTCGGCGTCACCGCCCGGGAGCTGCCCCTGAGCCAGTCGGTGATGGAGAACGCCCTGGCGGCGGGGGAGCCCATCATCTGCAGTGTGGGTCCCGGGGACTTCACCACCAGCGGCCACTTCATTGTCCTCTCCGGGCTGGAGGACGGGAAGTTCCAGGTCCGGGACCCCAACCGGCGCTCCAACAGCGAGAAGCTGTGGGACTACGATACCCTGGCCGGGCAGATCACCAATCTGTGGGCGTTTTCTGTGGCGTGAGAGTGTGTTAAATTTAGGTATAGGCGGGGCGGCCGTTGGCTGTCCCGCCTTATCTGTTACAGCTTCGCTTTCGGGCGGCCCGGTGTGCCGCCCCTACGGCTCAAACCGACCGCTTTTATAACTGGGACCGTTCCCCTCATCCGTCTGGCCTTCGGCCAGCCACCTTCCCCTAAAGGGGAAGGCTTTGCGGGAGGGGCAAGCCCCTCCCCTACGGCATAACCAAGACAGCTACGGAGTCGGGTAGGGGAGACCCTTGGGCCTCCAGCCAGGTTTGCATTGGGAGCGTTGGCTCGGCAAAGACAGGCGCGGCGGTGGAACTGCACCAGCCCTCAATTTTGGGACAGCCAGGGCCCAGTGGCCCGGCGGGAATTTAGAGTGCCACTCAGATTTTGCGTGCCGGAAATTTTATGACCACTCTAAGGGGTAACCCCCGTAAATGGGGTCCGGGGAAAGGCGACTATGAGCACCGGAACGGTGCTCCTCTGGAGCCGTCCCTATCCCCTCTGTCCCTTCGGGACACCTCCCCTTGATAAGGGGAGTCGGCCCCGGGGGCGTTTTGCCCAATCCCTCGTTGCTCCCAGCGAAGCGGGTTCGCCGGGAAGAGGAGGAGCAAGGGAACGAACGCAGTTTTCGCCGCCAGGCGGAAACGGAGTGGAGTGGACTCAAGGTGAATTGGCCCGAAGGGACAAGAGAAGGTGGCCTGGGCCATTGCGACGACGAGCCGCCATGGGCAAAGTAGGTCGCCGCCGCGGCGGCGAAATTCCCCGCGCAAACCTCCAGGATCGGCGCGCCGGGTCGTTGTGCCCTACACAAAAAACGCTCTATGATCGCCCCCTCATCCGCCTCGCATACGCTCGGCACCTTCCCCCCAGGGGGAAGGCTTAAAAAGAATGAACGGCGAAATTCCCGGCGGCAGATGACCGATCCTCCTTGACACTTCCGTGCAAAAAATCCCCGTCGACATAAAAAATTCATGGTAAATTTATTTCTCAAACATTGGGAACTATGCTATAATGTCCATATTACTATGTCTCTGCGGGAAATTCCGGCCGGATGGCCGGAAAACCGGACAAATACAAGGCTTGTTGGAGGGGATTTCGGATGAAAAACAAGATCACCGTTTCCATCGCGGGTCAGGAGTACACCATGGTGGCCGAGGAGGGCGAGGACTATGTGAAGCGCTGTGCCGCCCTGGTGGACAGCCAGGTGCGGGACGTGATGAACGGGGCCCGTCTGGGCCGGTCCGACGCCGCGGTGCTGGCCGCCATGAACATCGCCGACCAGTTTTTAAAGGAGCAGGAGGCCAGTGAGAATCTGCGCCGCCAGATCAAGGAGGGCCTGGATGAGAACGCCAAGCTGAAAATGGAGCTGTCCGAGTCCAAGCGTGAGATCTTCAAGCTCCAGAATCACAAAGGATAACCGGGCCAGGCGGAGCGGAATTTCCCGCTCCGCCCGGTGAAATTTCAGGAAAGGAAGGCTTGCCCCATGCTGGAGCTGCTCGCTCCCGCCGGCTCCATGGAGTCGGTCCAGGCCGCGGTCCAAAACGGCGCCGGCGCCGTCTATCTGGGCTACGGCGATTTTAACGCCCGCCGCAACGCGAAGAACTTCACCCGGGAGGAGGCTGCGGCGGCGGTTTCTTACTGCCATCTCCGGGATACCAAGGTACATCTCACCCTGAACACCCTGCTCACCGACCGGGAGCTCCCCAAGGCGGCACAGGTGGCCGCTGAGATCAGTGAGATGGGGGTGGATGCGGTCATCGTCCAGGATCTGGGGGTGGCCCGGATGCTGCGGCAGGTGGCCCCGGACGTCCACCTCCACGCCTCCACCCAGATGACCGTCCACTCCCTGGACGGGGTGAAGGAGTGCGCCGACCTGGGGATGACCCGGGCGGTCCTGTCCCGGGAGCTGAGCCGGGACCAGATCGCGTACATCTGCCAAAATTCCCCCATTGAGATTGAGGTGTTCGGCCACGGGGCGCTGTGCATGTGCTACTCGGGCCAGTGCTATCTGTCCTCGATGATCGGGGGGCGCAGCGGAAACCGGGGGTTATGCGCCCAGCCCTGCCGGCTGAAATATGGCTGGGGCAAGCGGGCGGACGAGTACCCTCTCTCCCTGAAGGACATGTCTCTGGTGGGCTACCTGAAGGAGCTGGAGGACATGGGGGTGGCCTGCCTGAAGCTGGAGGGCCGCATGAAGCGCCCCGAGTACGTGGCCATCGTCACCCGGGTGTACGCCGACGCCCTCCGGGAGGGGCGGGAGCCCACGGCGGAGGAGCTGCGGCAGCTGGAGGCCGCCTTCTCCCGCCAGGGTTTCACTCAGGGCTACTTCCTGGACCAGAAGGGGCCCGACATGTTCGGCACCCGCCAGGAGGGGGAGGACCCCAGAGAGCTCTTTGCCCAGGCCCGCACCACCTATGAGAGCGGGGAGAACCGCAAGACCCCCGTGCGGCTGTACGCCTGGATTCAGGCGGGGGAGCCCGCCCAGGTGGCGGCGGAGGACGCCCAGGGACGGGTGGTCCAGGTGGAGGGCCCGGTGCCCGAGGCGGCGGTGAACGTCCCCCTCACCCGGGAGAAGGTAGAGGGCCAGCTGGGCCGCACCGGCGGTACCCCGTTCCACTGCGAGAAGGCCACCGCCCGGGTGGACGAGGGCCTTTCCCTCCCCCTGTCCGCCCTGAACGCCCTGCGGCGGCAGGTGCTGGAGAAGCTCTCCCAGGAGCGCGCCCGCCCGCCGGAGCGGAAAACCGGGGAGTACCACCCCGGGGTGCGGTATGAGAACCCCAAGGCGCCCCCCGCCCTCACAGTGTCGGTGCGCCGCTGCGAGCAGATCACCCCGGAGCTGCTGGCTCTGAAGCCGGAGCGGATCTACCTCCCCTGCGACGAGGGGGCGGCCTGCCCCGACGCGGTCCGCCGCTGTCAGGAGGCGGGGGTGGCCGTGTCCGTCCAGCTCCCCCGCATCTGCTGGGACCGGGAGCTGCCCCAGCTGGAGCAGCAGCTGGAGGCCGTCAAGGAGCTGGGAGTGCAGGAGGCCCTGGCGGGCACCCTGGACGGGGTGCGCCGGGCCAGGGAGCTGGGTTTCCAGGTCCGCAGCGACTTCGGCATCGGGGTGTACAACAGCCAGACCCTCAAGGAGCTGAAAAAGCTGGGGGTGGAGGGGGCCACCGCCTCCTTCGAGCTGAAGTTCGCCCAGATCCGGGACCTGTCCAAGGCCATCCCCATGGAGGCCATCGTCTACGGACAGCTGCCCCTGATGATCACCGAGAACTGCATCATCCACAACCACACCGGCCGCCACTCCTGCGAGGAGGGCCAGCGGCTGGTGGACCGGAAGGGGGAGCACTTCCCGGTGGTGAAGGCCTGGGGCTGCCGCAATGAGATCTTGAACGGCAAGACCCTGTTCCTGGCGGACAAGGCCGCCGACTACCAGCGCCTGGGATTGACGTCGGTGCGGCTCATGTTCACCACCGAGTCCCCCGAGGAGTGCGTCCGGGTGCTGGAGCGCTACCTGGGCCGCGGACGGTACCGGCCCGGGGAGTTTACCAGAGGGCTCTATTACCGGGACGTGGAGTAACTCGTCAGATAGGAGTTAGGAGATAGAAGATAGGAGTGATCGGGCCGCTCGGGAACGGAAGGGACGGAGCGGCTGAGGAGGGAGGAATCCGTCCATGTTCAGCCGGCAGAGACTGTTCTGGTCGTGGGACCCCTACGACCTGGAGGGGACCCAGGAGCGGTTCGTTCAGGCGGTGGCGGACAACTGCGCCTGGCACATGGGCCGGTGCCCGGAGTACCGCGCCATCGCCCAGGGGCTGGGCTTCTCCCCCAAAACCCTGGTGGAGACGGGGGACCTGTCCGCCGTCCCCATGGTGCCCACCCTGTTCTTCAAACGCCACGCCCTGTTCTCCATGCCCAAGTGGCGGATGGGGATGAAGGTCACCTCCTCGGGGACCAGCGGAAAATTCAGCCGGGTGGGCTTCGACTGGGGGGCCATCTTCGCGGAGATCCCCATGGTGCTGAAGCTGGGCTGGAGGCACGGACTGGTCTCCCCCCGCCCGGCCAACTATGTGGTGCTGGGCTACAAGCCCCACCGGGGAAATTCCACCGGGGTCACCCGGACCATGTTCGGGCTGACCTTCTTCGCCCCGCCCCTGGGGCGCTTCTACGCCCTGCGGATGGAGAAGGGCCGGTATGTCCCCGACCTGGACGGGGCGGCCAGAGCCCTGGCTCAATTTGCCCGCTCCCCCTTCCCCACCCGCATTGTGGGCTTTCCCTCCTATTTGTGGTTCGGCCTGAAGCGGATGGAGGAGCTGGGGGTGTCTCTCAAATTAAGACCCGGCTCCCAGATCCTGCTGGCCGGGGGCTGGAAGCAGCACGCCGCCCAGCAGGTGGACAAGTCGGTCCTCTACGACCTGGCCCGGAAGGTGCTGGGCGTCGGGGAGGAGCACATCCACGAGCTGTTCGGGGCGGTGGAGCACCCCATTTTCTACAACACCTGCAAACATCACCACTTTCACGTGCCCATCTACGCCCGGGTGCTCATCCGGGATGTGCGGACGCTGGAGCCCCTGCCCATGGGGCAGACGGGGTTGGTGAATCTTATCACCCCCCTGAACCGGGCCACCCCCGTGACCAGCGTGGTCACCGACGACCTGGGGGTGCTCCAGCCGGGGGAGGACTGCGGCTGCGGAATTAACTCCCCCTACCTGACCATTTTGGGCCGGGTGGGCATGCCGGAGATTCAGACCTGCGCCGCCGGTGCGGCGGAACTGCTGGGCAGAGGGGAGGGATTCTCGTGATCTTTGCCGCCGGAGCACTGCTCCCTCAGGAGGAGCTGCCCGCCCTCCTGGACACGCTGGAGGAGCGGCTGAATGAGACCCGGTCCGGCCCGCCCCTGGACCTGGGCGTGGTACTGGACGCGGTGGACAGCCTGGGCCGGGCCCTGGATTCCGGGGAGTTGGACCCTCTGCTGGCCCAGTACGCGCCCCCGAGCGCGCTGGAGGAGCTGCGGGCGGTGCGGGGGATGATCCGCCGGGAGACCCTGGAGGAGCGGCTCCAGCTGGAGCTGGGGGACCTGCGGCCTGGAACCTGGGTGGAGCGGCCCTTTGGCCGGACCCTGGTCCAGCCCCTGGGGGTGCTCCTCCACATCACCCCGGGCAACCAGCCGGGGCTTCCCCTGTTCAGCGCCCTGGAGGGGCTGCTCACGGGGAATCTCAACCTGATCAAACTCCCCCACGGGGACCGGGGGCTGACTCTGGCCGCCCTGAAGCTGCTCACCCAGCGGGAGCCCCGGCTGGCCCCCTGGCTGTACGCCTTTGCGGTGTCCTCCAAGGACGCGGCCACCCTGGAGCGGCTGGCCGCCCTGGCGGACGGCGTGGTCACCTGGGGCGGGGACGGGGCGGTGTCCGCCCTGCGGAGGCTGGCTCCCCCGGGCTGTAAGCTGATGGAGTGGGGCCACCGCCTGAGCTTTGCCTATGTGTCCGGATATGAGGACCGGGAGGCGGAGTGGTCCGACCTGGCCCGTCACATCGTCCGCACCGGAGGACTGCTGTGCTCCTCCTGTCAGGTGATTTTCCTGGACACCAGCCGTCTGGAGGAGGGGGAGGCCTTCTGCCAGGCGTTTCTCCCCCTGCTGAACCGGACCGCCCGGGAGCGGGACCGGGACGGAGCGGCCCAGTCCGCCCTGTATACCCACACCTACCGCCTGGAGCGCCTGGCGGAGGGAGCCGGGGGCAGGACCTGGTTCGGGGAGGGCTGTTCCCTCACCTTGAAGCCGGACCGGGAGCTGGAGCTCTCCCCCTTATATGGAAACGTGTTGGTAAAGTGCCTGCCCCAGAAGGAGCTGATTCCCGTCCTGCGCCGGCAGAAGGGGCGGCTCCAGACGGCGGGTCTGCTGTGCCGGCCGGAGGAGCGGGAGGAGCTGACCGCCCTCCTGGCCCGGGCGGGGGTGACCCGGATCACCCGGGCGGGGGAGATGTCCCGCACCTTCCCCGGGGAGGCCCACGACGGGGAGTATTCCCTGCGGCGGTATATACAACTGGTAGACATCGAAACTTAAACATCAGCCCGCCCGGACGGGGCGGAGGTACCAAGGAGCGCGTATGGAACTGAAGATCAAAGCGGTATCCCCCAAAATCGGCAGAGAGATCCCCGCCCCCTTTTATGCCACCCCCGGGTCGGCGGCCATGGATCTGCACGCCTGCCTGGAGCAGCCCATCACCCTGCTGCCCGGCGGGCGGACAGTAATCCCCACCGGCATCGCCATCGCCCTGCCCTCGGCGGACTATGTGGCCCTGGTGCTGGCCCGGAGCGGGCTGGGCATCAAGCACGGGGTGGTCCCCTCCAACTGCGTGGGGGTCATCGACAGTGATTACCGGGGCGAGATCATGGTGGGCCTCTATAACTCCGGGGAATCGGAGTACACCGTTCAGCCCGCCGACCGCATCGCCCAGCTGATGGTGGTGCCGGTGGTCCAGGCCCAGATCCAGATGGTGGACGAGCTGGACGAGACGCAGCGGGGGGCCGGAGGCTTCGGCTCCACCGGGAAGTAAACATTCATCCAGAGAGGAGCATCCCAGTCATGTTCGGATTTTTCAAGAAAAAGAGCGGCGAGGTCCCCGAGGAACAGGAGCGGCTCCAGAAGGCGGCCGCCCGGGAGGCGGAGCGGAAGGAGGCGTCGGCCATTCCGGAGGAACTGCGGGCCTTGGGGCAGAAATTCCTGCCCGAGGAGTTCAGCATTCTGGCCGTCACCGGGGCCGGCGGCTTTGGAGGCAGCCGGACCCAGGAGAACGGGCCCTGGCTGGCTGTGCTGGAGCTGACCGCCTGGAAGGAGGAGGACAGCGAGGAACCAGCCCACCGGGAGAAGACCCAGCTGGTCGCCCTGGCGGACGACAAGCTGATGGAGTACCTCCGCCGCCGGGTGCGGGGGGACAGCGTCTTTCAGATCATGGTCCGCCCCTCCGAGGACGGGAAGCAGTTTCTGATGACCGAGCTGCCCCAGCCGGAGATTGACCCGGAGATGAAGGCCATCCTGGAGGAGCAGAAGAAGCCGGTGTCCATCTGGGTGCCCGAGCTGGGGACCTTTACGCTCAACCGGCTGGTTAACTGGTTCGAAGCCGAGGTGGAGTGGCTGGGCCAGCCCGCCCGGCTGGACATCGACCGGGAGGAGGACTGGGACGCCTGCGTGGAGCGGGCCAAGGCCCTTATGGCCGACCAGAAGGGCTGGGACGAGAAGGTGCGTTCCTTCGCCGCCCAGGAGCTTCTGGAACAGGCCAACGACTGGGCCCAGGACGCCGCCGGGAACGAGGACGGGGAGCCCGAGGAGATCACCCGGGAGCAGTTCATGGAGCGCATGGAGCTGGACGCCGTCCAGATCTCCGCCGACGGGCGCTTTGAGTTCTGGTTCAACGACGGGGACCTGTTCTGGGGGCACGCCATCCATGTGACCGGGGCGCTGGATCAGGGGCCGGAGATGGCACAGATGGAGGGGTAAGCGGCAGGGAGGTTTCGCCGCCTGCGGGCGGCCACGTGGGGCCGCCCCTATGGGGAGGCGGAAACCTCCAGGGCGGGCGGCTGATAGCCGCCCCTACAGTCCACCGGAAACCAGTAGGGGCGCATAGCATGCGCCCGCCAGGATTTGGACCAGGAGCGTTGGCTCGGCAAAGCCAGGCGCGGGAATGGAACCGCACCGGCGGCAATTTTTGCAAACTCAGGGCCCAGTGGCCCGGCGGGGATTCAGACCAGTCGCTCCGATTTTGCGCGCCGGAAATTTTTGCCCATTCAAAGGGGTAACCCCCGTAATGGGGTCCGGGGAAAGCGGCCTATGGACCTAGGCGGAACGAAGTGGAGCCGTAGTCCATCGGACGCGTCCCCGGGGGCGTTTTGCCTTCTTTTCCGCCATGGAAAAAGAAGGTCGCCGCCCGCAGGCGGCGAAACTCCCCTGTGAAAAACCACCGAGGAGGCCCGATGAGGGCATCGGGCCCTACATGGGATGCGGAAAGACGAGACGAGTGGCGGCCCCCCCTAAAAACCCACCAAATATGACTACAAATTGGAATATAAACAGAGGATATAACCAAAAGGAGGCGGCTCCATGGCCGTGATTTTAGCCTCCCAATCCCCCCGGCGGCGGGAGCTGCTGGAGCGGATGGGCATTTCAGACTTTTTGATCCGCCCCGCCCAGGGGGAGGAGATCTTTGACCCGTCCCTCACGCCGGCGCAGCTGGTGGAGGCCCTCTCCCGTCAGAAGGCGGAGGAAATTTCCGCCGGCGCCGGGCCGGAGGACATCGTCATCGCGGCGGACACGGTGGTGTCCGTGGACGGCCGGGTGCTGGGCAAGCCCGGGGACGAGGCGGAGGCCGCCGAGATGCTCGCCGCCCTGTCCGGCCGGGAGCACACGGTATATACCGGGGTGACGGTGCGCCGGGGCGGGGAGACCGTCACCGAGCACGAGGCCACCGCCGTCCGGTTCCGGCCCCTCACTGGGGAGGAGATCGCGGCCTATGTGGCCACCGGGGAGCCCATGGACAAGGCCGGGGCCTACGGCATCCAGGGCTACGGCTGCCTGCTGGTGGAGGGAATCTCCGGGGACTATTTCAATGTGGTTGGCCTGCCGGTGTGCCGGTTGGGCAAGATTCTGGCCCGGTTCGGGGTGGAGCCCCTGCGCCTGGCCGCAGAGAAGGAGCGGAGAGCGTGAAGGATTTTCTGCGCCGGAACGGCATCTGGCTTTTGGTGATTGCCCTGCTGCTCAGCATCCTCATCGGAGTCTCCTCCGCTTTTATGGGGGGCAACGCCGACCCCCTATCCAACCTGGTGACCACCATCACCACCCCTGTGCGCAATGGGGTGGCGGCGGTGGGAGACTGGGTGCAGGGGGTGTCCCGCTACGTCTTCCACTATGGGGAGATGGAGCAGCAGATCAGCGACCTGGAGGAGGAGAACGCCCAGCTTCAAGAGCAGATTCGGGAGAGCCAGGAGGCCCTGCAGGAGAACGAGCTGCTCCGGAACCTGCTGGACCTGCGGGAGCGGCGGCGGGACTTTGTCTTTGAGTCCGCCAAGGTCACCGCCCGGTCCAACGACAACTGGCGCTCCACCCTCACCTTGAGCAAGGGCAGCGAGTCGGGCATCCAGGAGGGGAACTGCGTGGTTACCTCCACCGGTGTGCTGGTGGGCGTGGTCTCGGAGGTAGGCAGCCATTACTCCACGGTCAGCACCGTCATTGACACCAGCATGGAGATGGGGGGCATCATCACCCGCACCAACGCCGCCGGCGTGCTGGAGGGGGATTTCAGCCTGATGCAGGGGGGAAAGCTCCGCCTGGCCTATCTCCCTGACGAGGCACAGCTGGTGGCAGGGGACGAGGTGCTCACCTCCGGACGGGGGGACGTGTACCCCTCCGGCCTGGTGGTGGGCCAGGTGGAGGGCGTGTTCAACGACGCGTCCGGCATGAACCGCTACGCGGTGGTCGTCCCGGAGGTGAACCTGGACACCCTGGTGGAGGTCTTTGTCATCAAGGAGTTTGACATTGTGGAATAAAATAGGTTCCGAGCGCGTCGCGCCCGGAAGGAAAAAAGAGGTGATACCGTGACCACCCGGGATCAAGTGCACAAGTGGTTTTTCTACGCCCTGGGGCTGGTCCCCATCTGGGTGCTGGACGCCTTTGTCCTCAACCGCATCGCCCCCTTCGGGGTGATCCCCATGCTGCTGCCCCTGGCGGTGGCGGCGGTGGCGGTGCTGGAGGGGGCCTACGCCGGGACGGGCTTCGGACTGGCGGTGGGCCTGCTGTGGGAGCTGTCCTACGCCGGGGGCTTCGGCGGGCTGGTGTTCGGCATGGCCCTGGCGGGGATGGCGGTGGGCGCGGCCTCTCAGTATGTGCTCAGCCAGAACTTTTTCAGCTGCCTGCTGTGCTCCGCGGTGGTGCTGGGGGCGCTGGACGGGCTGCGGCTGCTCCGGGCCCTGTTCATTCGCCTGGACACCCTGGACGTGCTGCTCCGGGTGGCGGTGCCTGAGGTGCTGCTCTCCCTGTGCTGGACCCCGCTGGTCTATCTGATTTTCCGCTCCATCTTCCGGCGGGTGGGAGGGACCCGGCTGGCCTGACCGGCCCCTCCCCCGCCTATCCCTCTGGAAAGGAGGTTTTCCATGAATCCCAAACAGTTTCACCGCCGCCTGATCGGGGTGGTCCTGGTGCTGGCCATTTTGATGACCTTTCTGTGCTCCAACCTGTACAGCATCCAGTATGTGAACGGAGAGGACTACGCCAACCAGTCGGTGGCCCGCTCCTATGAGACCCAGACCGTTCCCGCCAGCCGGGGGCCGATTCTGGACCGGAACGGCAAGGTGCTGGTGTCCAACCAGATCTCCTACCAGGTGACCCTGAGCCTCTCCCTCATGGGGGAGACGGCGGAGGAGCGGTGCGCCAACCTGCTCACCCTCATCCAGGTGTGCCGGGAGGAGGGGGTGACCTGGGCGGACACCCTGCCCATCACCACCACGGCGCCCTTCTCCTATACCACCGAGGACCCCTTTTACTCGGTGAGCACCGATGAGAACGGAAATCCGAAGTACAACGAGGACGGCGAGCTGGCCTATGACATGACCCGGCTGGGCCGGCTGGCGGTGTATATGGGGTGGATTGAGGACCCCACAGAGCTGGCGGAGGGGGAGATCCCGGAGTCGGACGCCTCCGGCGGGTCGGCCCCCGGGTTATGGGACCGGATCATGAACTTCTTCGGTATGGGTCAGCAAGAGGAGGTCCCTCAGGAGGAGCCGGAGCCCTATCAGCTGCCCACCGCCGAGGAGCTGCTGGGGATGATGTGCAAAAGCTTCGGCGTGAAAGGCGAGGGCGCGGTGGACGAGGCTGCGGCGAAGGAGAGCGGCGAGACGGTGCCCACCCTGAACATCGGGGACATGTCGGAGACCGACGCCCGGGCGGTGGCGGGGGTGCTCTATGAGCTCTACTACCGCAGCCGGATTACCAACTGGCCCCCCTATTACTTCGCCGAGGATGTGGACGTGGACTTTATCACCCGGGTGAAGGAGCTGGGAATCAAAGGGATGGAGATCGAGACCTCCTCCGTGCGCAAATATGAGACCGAGTTCGCCGCCCATCTGCTGGGCCGGGTGGCCGCCATGAATGCCGATGAGGTGGACTACTACCTGGGGCTGGACGAGGGCTACACCCAGAACGACTATGTGGGCCGGGAGGGGGCCGAGCTGGCCTTTGAGAGCTATCTCCACGGCACCCCGGGAGAGCGGGCGGTGGAGCGCAACGAGGACGGAAAGATCACCTCCTCCGTGTGGCTGACCGACGAGGAGACCGGGGAGGCCAAAGTCCCGGAGCCGGGAGACAACGTGTTCCTCACCATCGACATCGAATTGCAGCAGATGGTGGAGGAGCTGCTGGCGGAGCGGGTGCCCGGCCTCAGCGACGAGGTGGAGGGGGCCGCCTGCACCGTGCAGCTGGTGGACACGGGAGAAATCCTGGCTGCCGCCTCCTATCCGACATTTAATCTGGATACCTATGTGGAGGACTATGCAGAAAACAGCACTGATCCTCTGAAACCCTTGATGAACCGGGCGTTTCAAGGACTGTATCCCCCCGGTTCCACCTTCAAGATGATCACCGCCATCGCCGGACTGGAGGAAGGGATTATTGAGCCCAGCACCATTATCCGGGATCTGGGCCGGTACACTTACTGGTCTACTCCCCAACCCATGTGCTGGATTTATCGACAGGGCGGCGGCACCCACGGTCCGGTAAACGTGACAAGGGCGATTGAGGTATCCTGCAACTACTTTATGTATGATGTAGGGCGCCGCCTAGGCATCGACAAGCTTGATGAGTACGCCGCCATGTTCGGATTGGGACAAAAGACCGGTGTGGAGCTCTATGAGGAGTCCGGCGTAGTGGCCAGCCCGGCGTTCACTGAGTCTTTGGGGGGTACTTGGTACGAGGGTAATGTGCTATCGGTGGCCATCGGCCAGGAGAGCACCCAGGTCACCCCCATCCAGCTCACCAACTATATCTCCACCCTGGTGAACGGGGGCACCCGGTACTCCACCCACCTGCTCAAGACGGTAAAGTCCAGCGACTTCTCCCAGGTGATCTATGAGTACGAGCCCCAGGTGCAGGACGAGATCAACATCGCCCAGGAGAACCTGGAGGCGGTGACCGAGGGTATGCGGGAACTGACCACCGGCGACGGCTCCCTGGCCAGCGCCTTCCGGAACCTGCCCTTTGAGGTGGGCGCCAAGACAGGCTCCGCGCAGGTGAGCTCCACCAGCGATTCCAACGCCGTCTTCGTGTGCTACGCCCCCTATGACGACCCGGAGATCGCCATCTCCCTGGTGGTGGAGCACGGCGGCAGCGGCTCGGTGCTGGCCTCCCTGGCGGCGGAGATCCTGGCCTACTACTTCACCACCCCCGACAGCCAGAGCGACGTGGTGACCGAGAATACCCTGATGCCGTAATTTTCTCTCAACTTCATCCCCTCTGTGCCTTGAAAATGTTCCCAATCTCGGTATAATGGTTATACTGTCCCCTGCGCCCGGCGGACGCGCCCTGACAGCGCGTCCGCCGGAGCCTTGAGTTTGATGCCCTCCTTTTTTGTGTGTGGGCAGAAAGGAGTTTCCCAACTATGTCAGATTGTACGCACGATTGTTCCTCCTGCAGCGCGGACTGCGCCTCCCGGGACCTGATGGCCCCGGCCAACGCCAAGTCCAGCATCAAGCGGGTCATCGCCGTCATCAGCGGCAAGGGCGGCGTGGGCAAGAGCACCGTCACCGCCTCCCTGGCCGCCGCCATGGCCAAGCGGGGCCACAAGGTGGCCGTGCTGGACGCGGACATCACCGGTCCCTCCATCCCCGCCGCCTTCGGCATCCACGAGCACGCCGTGGCCACCGACGACGGCATCCAGCCCGCCGTCACCCCCGGCGGCATCAAGATCATGTCCCTGAACCTGCTGACCAACAACGAGACCGACCCGGTCATCTGGCGGGGGCCCGTCATCGCCGGTGTGGTGAAGCAGTTCTGGACCGATGTGGAGTGGGGCGAGGTGGACTATATGTTCGTGGACATGCCTCCCGGAACCGGGGACGTGCCCCTCACCGTGTTCCAGTCCCTGCCGGTGAACGGCCTGCTGGTGGTCACCTCTCCCCAGGACCTGGTGTCCATGATCGTCACCAAGGCGGTGCACATGGCCCAGATGATGTCCATCCCGGTGCTGGGCCTCATTGAGAACTACAGCTACTTCCAGTGCCCCGACTGCGGCGCCAAGCACGCCATCTTCGGCAAGAGCCACCTGGAGCAGGAGGCCATGCAGCTGGGGCTCCCCCTGCTGGCCCAGCTGCCCATCGACCCCGCCGTGGCCGCCGCCATCGACGCGGGCCAGGCGGAGAACCTGCCGGTCAACTATCTGGAGGGCGTGGCCGCCCAGCTGGACGGCTGATCCCGCTATCCCAAAACAAGAACTCCCCTCCGCAGCGTGCCTGCGGAGGGGAGTTCAGCTTATCGAAAAACCTCTGTTTGGACGAATCCGCCCGAGTATTGGCGGGGG
>UMHQ01014936.1_pt1 | contig 18934 bp, 17 predicted proteins | sample 1965531 | NCBI WGS metagenome assembly UMHQ01 (sample SAMEA4836098, study PRJEB28245) | human gut metagenome | biome: gut microbiome; material: fecal sample | place: Denmark | collected 2008
CAAGAATCCCAAGGAGAAGCCGGAGCCTAAAAAGCCCGAGCCACCAGCTCCTACGCCCGGGCCACCTGCACCTACACCCGAGCCCCCTGTGCCTGCCCCACCAACGCCGCAGCCCCCTGTGCCTGCTCCACCAACGCCGCAGCCCCCTGTGCCTGCCCCACCAACGCCACAGCCCCCTGTGCCTGCTCCACCAACGCCACAGCCCCCTGTGCCTGCCCCACCAACGCCCGAGCCCCCTGTGCCTGCCCCACCTACGCCCCAGCCCCCTGTGCCTGCCCCACCAACGCCCGAGCCACCTGTGCCTGCTCCACCAACGCCGCAGCCCCCTGTGCCAACGCCACCGGCTCCGCCTGCACCAAAGCCACCGAAGGATAGGGTGCTTACCATGGTTGGTCAATGGATACAAACTTGGTCGACAAATGACTATGAGATTGGGAAGGATGAGTGGAAGCCCACCCCAGAAAAGGCAAAGTATTCCTACATATTTAGAGCGGATGGCAACTGGGAGGTCACAGTTGAGGTTGAAGGCATTGGCTCTTCTAGGTCATCTGGTACTTACCAGTTTGACGGAAAGAAGCTCACTATTGTGAATGGTGGTACTGTTGGAATAAAGGGGACATTTGAAGTGGAGCCCCTTTGGGATAACGATAACGAACTACTGGAAATCAAACTCAAAGGGATTGATAGCAAAATAGGTTACATCTTTTTGAAGCTGTAATACCTTAGTGTGTAACACTCGCTTTATATTTTGGAGTATTCAAGAATAATCCACTAGTGGTTGTGTGTTAGATGGTTAAATGTGATGAACGAGCACCCTAGGGTGCTCGTTTCTCTTATATCAACGCAATTAAACCCTCTGATGCGTCACCCCCTCCATATTCAATGGCCTAAGATTCACCCAATAGCAATATTTTTTGTACCTTTGTGGCGGAATGGTTGATGAGGGGACTCTGACAAGCAGTCTTCTCATCTTTGCGTATATCTAGTTTTATGATAGAGATAAGAGACATAGAGACATTGGTGGCTTCATTTATTGCTGAGCATGAAGGGTTTTTCCTCGTAAAGGCAGAGGTGAAAGGAGCAAATCGTATCGAGGTGGAGGTGGACCACGATAGCGAGCCAGTAGATATCGACACCATTGTAGCACTTACCAAGCACATTGAGGCAGGACTGGATAGAGAGAAGGAAGACTTTGAGCTCGAAGTCTCTAGTGCAGGCCTTACCACTCCACTTGTGGGTGTGAGACGTTACCGGAAGTTTATTGGTAAGGAACTGGAGGTGCTACTTAAGAAGGGAGTGAAGGAAAAGGGTGTTTTGGTCAGTGCCGATGAGGAGGGCTTTGTGCTCGAGGTGATCCGGATGGAGAAGCCCGAGGGAGCACGGCGGAAGCAACAGGTGGTACATCAATTGCCCTTGAAGTATGAGGAGGTAAAGCAAGCCACCTATTTACTAAAAGTATAAATAAGAGAGATGTGAGCGGTAGGAGAGCTAAGATGCATTGGCTCGGTGATTATCCCAACACAGCACGATACATATTAATTTACAATGGCGAAGAAAAAGGAACCAACGATGATGGAGGCCCTTACCGAATATATGGGCCTAAAGAATATTGACGAGGATACAATGGTCAAGGTGATGGAGGAGTCTTTGCGTAATGTGATCGCAAAGATGTTCGGCACCGACCACAACTTCGATATCATCGTCAATCCTCTCCAGGGGGATCTAGAGATTTGGCGTCGCCGCATTGTGGTGCCAGATGGTGAGGTGGAGAATGAGATGCAACAGGTCTCCATCAGCGAGATTCGTGCTCTAGGGGAGGACGATATGGAGCTAGGTGAGGAGTATGTGGACGAGGTGAAGTTTGCCAAGTTCGGTCGCCGTGCCATCCTCAATCTCAAGCAATCACTCTCTAGTAAGGTGATGGAGCTGGAGAAGGATACCCTTTACGCCAATTATAGCAAGCGGGTGGGAGAGCTGATCAATGCCGAGATTTACCAAGTTTGGAAAAAGGAGGTGCTCCTTATGGATGATGAGGAGAATGAACTGATCCTGCCTAAGTCTCTTGCCATTCCACGCGATCGCTTCAAGAAGGGCGATCGTATCTGTGCTATCATTGATAAGGTGGAGTACAATAATAACAACCCTAAGATCATCCTGAGCCGTGTATCCGACCTATTTATGAAGCGCTTATTCGAGCGTGAGGTGCCGGAAGTGCAGGATGGGCTAGTAACCATCAAAGCAGTAGCACGTATCCCTGGCGAAAAGGCCAAGGTGGCTGTGGAGAGCTACGATGAGCGTATCGATCCAGTAGGTGCTGTGGTGGGTGTGCGTGGAAGTCGTATCCAAGGAGTAGTTGGGGAGCTTTGTAACGAGAGCATCGACGTGGTACAGTACACTAGTAATCCAGTGCTATTTGTGCAGAGAGCACTCGCTCCTGCAAAGAATATGGAAGTGCACCTCAATGAGGAGTCAAAGCGTGCCGACGTATATCTCGATAAGGATCAAATCTCAGAGGCCATCGGTAAGGGCGGTAAGAATATCAAGCTAGCCGGAATGCTCACTGGTTATGAAATAGATATTTACCGTGACGAGACTCAGACAACCGACCTATCTGACCTTTATCTCACTGAGTTTGATGATGTGATAGATGATTGGGTCATTGATACCTTCAAGGGCATCGGTTGTGATACAGCTAAGTCGGTGCTTCGTCATACCAAGGAAGAGCTTGTACGTGCCACTGACCTGGAGGAGAGTACGATAGAGTATGTGATGCAGGTGCTCATGACGGAGTTTGACGATCATGAGTTGCCTAAGGATCAATATGGACACCTCCCAGAGCGGGATCCACGATACTATGCACCTTACGACGAGGAGAGTACAGAGAGTGTTACGGAAGAGCCAGTAGCTACTGAGGAAGAGGAGGAGAAGTAATATAGAGCTTAAGGAGGAAAGGAGAATATGCCCAGCATAAAAGTAAATAGTATAGCTAAGAAGCTAGGAGTCGGATTTAAGACCATCGTTGAGTACCTCAACGAGAAAGATGACTCAAAGCGGTACAATGTCAATAGCAAACTGACCACAGACCAATTGAGGGATGTGGTAAATGAGTATGGAAATGAACTTCCAAAGGAGGAACGCACCAAACTACTTGAAAGCTATACTGAGGACTCTGCACCTACGTCGGACACAGAGGAAAAAACTGCATCCGAAAAGGAGGTGAAGGAAAAGGAGAACCCCAAGCAGGAAAAAGCTCAGCCAAAAGAGACTGAGAAGGGACCTAAGGTGCTGGGAAAGGTGGAGCTTGATAAGAATAACGAGGTGGTGAGACCAACTCCTAAGAAGGAGGCTCCCAAGGCTGAGGCTCCTAAGAAGGAAGCTCCTAAGGCTGAGGCTCCTAAGAAGGAAGCTCCCAAGGCTGAGGCTTCTAAGAAGGAAGCTCCTAAGGCTGAGGCTCCTAAGAAGGAAGCCCCCAAGGCTGAGGCTCCCAAGAAGGAAGTCCCCAAGGCTGAGGCTCCCAAGAAGGAAGCTCCTAAGGCTGAGGCTCCTAAGAAGGAAGCCCCCAAGGCTGAGGCTCCTAAGGCTGAGACCCCTAAGAAGGAGGCACCCGAGGCTATATCTGACAAAGCCGAAGAGCCAAAAGATGACAACGTGAAGTTGCTCACGACTCCTGAGGTGGAGATTAAGGTAGTGGGTAAGATTGACCTCTCTTCATTTGATGAGAAGAAGAAGTCGTCGCAAAGGAAGCGTAAGCGCATCCGCGGTGGTAAGGTCAATGTTGAGCAGGAAGGTAAGAAGCAACAAGGCCGCGAAGGAGGCAAGGCGAAGCAAGGCACTACTAATAAGGGACAAGGTGCCCAAGGTGGAGCTCAGCAAGGTAACAACCGCAATAATAACAACAATAAGGCTCAGCAAAAGCAAGGACGCAAAGCCAAGCGCAAAGCTAAGCAAGAGGAGAAGCCTGAGATTACACAGGAGGATATCCAGAAGCAGATCAGGGAAACAATGGCGGCTATCCAAGGTGGACGACGGAAGTCTACCAACCAAGCTGCTAAGTATCGCAAGGAGAAGCGTGAAGCACACCGTCGTGAGATTGATGCCGAGGAGCAGGCACTACAAGAGGATAAGACACTACAACTCACTGAGTATGTAACCGCCAATGACTTGGCACAGATGATCGATATCCCTGTTAATGATATCATCATGCTCTGCTTCAACCTTGGTATGATGGTCTCTATCAATCAGCGACTAGAGAAGGATACCATTGACCTCATCCTTGATGAGTATGGATATACACCTGAGTACGTAGAGGCTCAGGTGCTAGATATGATTGAGACGGAAGAGGACTCTGAGGAGGATCTGAAGCCACGTGCTCCGATCGTAACGGTGATGGGTCACGTAGACCATGGTAAGACGTCTCTATTGGATGCTATCCGCAATGCCGACGTGATTAAGACGGAGGCGGGAGGAATTACGCAGCACATCGGTGCGTATAGCGTTACCCTCGAGGATGGTCGCAAGATTACCTTGCTAGATACTCCAGGGCACGAGGCCTTTACCGCCATGCGTGCGAGAGGTGCCAAGGTAACCGATATCGTGATCATCGTAGTGGCAGCGGATGATGGTGTGATGCCACAGACAAAGGAGGCTTTGAGCCACGCGTCACTTGCCGGCACTCCAATCATTTTTGCGATCAATAAGATTGATAAGCCACACGCTAATCCTGATAAGATTAAGGAGGAGTTGGCCAATCTCAATTACCTCGTAGAGGATTGGGGTGGTAAGTATCAGAGCCAAGAGATTTCTGCAAAGAAGAATATCGGTATCCAAGAGCTACTCGAAAAGGTATTGCTTGAGGCGGAGATGATGGACCTTAAGGCCAATCCAAATAAAAAGGCAGTTGCTTCGGTGCTGGAGAGTACTATGGAGCAAGGCCGTGGCTACACCACCAAGGTGCTGGTACAAGAGGGAACTCTCCATGTGGGGGATCATATCTTGGCTGGTTCCAACTTTGGTAGGGTCAAGGCACTCTTCAATGAGCGTGGAAAGAATGTAGAGTCGGTGGGGCCTGCTGAGCCAGTGAAGGTGCTCGGACTCAATGGTGCTACTCAGGCGGGTGAGATCATGAATGTGCTAGATACCGAGCAGGAGGCTAGGGAGATAGCTACTCGCCGTAGTCAGCTCAAACGTGAGCAGAGAGAGCGGACGCAGCACTTGCCATCGCTAATGGACCTGAGCCGTCGTATTGCCGAGGGTAATGTCCAGGAGCTCAATATCATCGTCAAGGGAGATATGGATGGTTCGGTAGAGGCACTTTCGGACTCTATTGTGAAGCTCTCTACCAATGAGATCAAGGTGAATGTCATTCACAAGGGCATCGGACAGATCTCTGAGAGTGATGTGATCCTCGCTTCGGCTTCAGACGCTATCATCATCGGCTTCCAGGTGCGTCCTGCACAAGGGGCTAAGAAGTTGGCTGAGGCTGAGGGGGTAGAGATCCGTACCTACTCTATCATCTACGATGCGATTGATGATGTCACCACCGCTATGGAGGGTATGCTTTCGCCTGAGATCAAGGAGCGTGTCACTGCCAATATCGAGGTGCGTGAGACCTTCAAGGTATCTAAGGTGGGTACCATTGCCGGATGCTATGTGGTGGAGGGCAAGGTGTCTCGTACCGATAAGGTGCGTGTAATTCGCGATGGTGTGGTGGTACACACTGGAGCCCTCGGGTCGCTCAAGCGCTTCAAAGACGATGCTAAGGAGGTGGTCGCTGGCCTAGAGTGCGGACTTAATATAGAGAATTACAACGACGTACAGGTCGGAGATATCATTGAGGCCTACGAGGAGATGGAGGTAGAGCGTAAGCTCTCCTAATACAGAGGTCGCTTCTCTCTCCACATGAGGGAGGCGCATTGAGCACTCCTCATCTATCTTTTTACGAGCAAGTAACATACTAGCTCAGAAGTGGACAACTAGAGAAATCGAAAGATATGCATTGGTTGGATATTACGCTCCTATTTCTTCTTGGGATAGCTATCCTGAGGGGTTATAGGAGCGGTTTTATGTCGCAAGCGATTCAATTGGGGAGCTGGGTATTGGCGTGGTTACTTGCCGACCCTGCTTCCCAAGTACTTATCGACCTATTTGCTGCAAAGGGGGTGACCTTAACTATGGGCTGGATTACGTGGCTCATCGCTTTCCTGGTGGTACAGCTCCTGAGCCGCCTGCTCCTTAAGTTTTTCTTTAAAGGCGTCGGCGTGGCACTAGGGATATTCAATAAAGTAGCTGGGGCACTGCTTTCACTACTTGTCACCACCATGGCACTGGTGGTGATGCTCAATTGCTATTCGGCCCTCAGTCCACGGTATGGCTGGGGTGGCGTGCCCCAACAATCCACCATCGCACCCGAGATAGTGCGGTTTGGGGAAACAATTCTCCCCACACGGCTGTTAATCCAAAAGGAAGTGAATCAACATCTAACACCTAAGGCGAAGGAGGCAACTCCCGCCGACACGATATAATAATATATGAGCGAACATTTTGATGATATAATAGACAAGGTGACGCAGTCCGACTATGAATATGGTTGGACTACCGATGTCGAGACGGAGTATATCCCTAAGGGATTATCCGAGGAGACGATTCGCCTGATTTCAGAAAAGAAGGGAGAGCCCGAGTGGATGCTGGAGCGGCGTCTTGATGCCTACCGCCACTGGCTCACCATGGAGCAACCCGATTGGGCACACCTAGATATCCCTGAGATAGACTTTCAGGAGGTGATCTACTTTGCGCAGCCCAGGGCACGCAAAAGCCATGATGAGGAGATGGATCCTGAGCTAGAGCGTACCTTTGAGAAGCTAGGCATCCCCGTAAATGAGCGTAAAGCGCTTGCTGGCTATGCCGTGGATGCGGTGGTGGATAGCTCCTCAGTAAAGACTACATTCAAGGAGACTCTGGCAGAGAAAGGGATCATCTTCATGTCCTTTAGCGAAGCCCTCAAAGAGTATCCCGAGCTGATCAAAAAGTATCTAGGTACCGTAGTCGGCTATCGCGACAACTTCTTTGCAGCACTCAATGCTGCAGTCTTCTCCGATGGTTCTTTCGTCTATATCCCTAAGGGAGTGCGTTGCCCAATGGAGCTGAGCACCTACTTCCGTATCAATGCGATGAACACCGGTCAGTTTGAGCGTACTTTGATCGTCGCCGACGAGGGGGCTTACGTTAGCTACCTAGAGGGGTGTACCGCCCCCATGCGCGACGATAATCAGTTGCACGCTGCGGTGGTGGAGATCATTGCCGAGACCGATGCCGAGGTGAAGTACTCTACAGTACAAAACTGGTACCCTGGCGATAAGGAGGGTAAGGGAGGTATCTACAACTTCGTTACGAAGCGAGGCATTTGCCGTGGCGACCGCTCCAAGATCTCTTGGACACAGGTAGAGACCGGTTCGGCCATTACCTGGAAATATCCTAGCTGTATTCTACAGGGAGATGACTCGGTGGGGGAGTTTTATTCCGTGGCGGTGACCAATAACTTCCAGCAAGCCGATACCGGCACCAAGATGATACACCTCGGTAAGAATACCCGTAGCCGTATTGTCTCAAAGGGTATCTCGGCAGGCAAAAGCGAGAATAGCTATCGAGGACTGGTCAAGGTGAGTAGCGGTGCACAGAATGCTCGCAACCACTCGCAGTGCGATAGCCTCTTGATAGGGGATAAGTGCGGGGCACATACCTTCCCATATGCCGAGGTGCATAATCCTACTAGTATCATTGAGCACGAGGCGACTACCTCCAAGATTTCAGAGGATCAGCTCTTTTATTGCAATCAAAGGGGCATCCCTACCGAGGAGGCGGTGGGGCTTATCATCAATGGATATGCCAAGGAGGTGATGAATAACCTGCCGATGGAGTTTGCCGTAGAGGCACAAAAGCTCCTATCTATCTCCCTCGAGGGCTCGGTGGGTTAAGTGAAGTGAAGAGGATAATTAAAGTTTGCTAGAAAATAAGAGATATATATGTTACAGATAAAGGATCTACATGCTAGGATTGAGGATAAGACCATTTTGAAGGGGGTCAACCTCACCGTAAATGCTGGAGAAGTACACGCTATAATGGGACCTAATGGAGCAGGGAAGAGTACCCTCTCCAATGTGCTCACGGGTCACCCTCGCTATGAGGTAACTGGTGGTTCGGTGCTCTACAATGGCCACAACCTCCTTGAGATGGAGCCAGAGGAGCGTGCGCAGGAGGGCATCTTTATGAGTTTCCAATACCCAGTGGAGATCCCTGGGGTCAGTATGATTAACTTCCTTCGCACCGCAGTGAATTCCAAGAGAGTAGCACGCGGGGAGCACCCTATGAGTGCCTCGGAATTCCTCAAACTGATCAAGGAGAAGCAAAAGCTAGTGGAGCTCAATAGCGAGCTCACAGGACGTGCCGTAAATGTTGGCTTCTCGGGCGGTGAGAAAAAGCGTAACGAGATATTCCAGATGGCTGTGCTACAGCCTGCTCTCTCTATCTTGGATGAGACCGATTCGGGCCTAGACATCGACGCACTGAAGATTGTAGCACACGGAGTCAATACCCTTCGTTCACCCGAGACGGCGGCGATTGTGATTACTCACTACCAGAGGCTACTCGACTTTATCAAGCCCGATATCGTACACGTGCTACTCGATGGCCGTATCGTGAAGACAGGTGGCCCCGAGCTTGCCCTAGAGCTAGAGGAGCGAGGCTATGACTGGATTAGAGAAGAGCAAGAGAAGGAGGCAGAATGAAAAAGAGTAAGAGAAAGGAAGCACAGCTGGCACTCGCTCAGCACTTCCTCAGTCAGTACCAGCCTGCCCCCACGCATCCGCTCTTAGAGCGTGATCGAGCAGCCGCTAGGGAGTACCTTCAGGAGCGAGGGCTACCTATCTACCGTGAGGAGGACTACCAGTATTTCAAGATAGATGAGTGGCTCTCCAAGGAGTGGCAACTCTCTTCCGCCCCATGCCTTACTGAGGCCGAAGCAAAGGCTTATGCTTGCCGACTTACCTATCCCGATGTGGTACAAGCCTATTTGATTGGCGGAAAAGTGGCATCTTCGGCTGAGGGTCAGGGCTACTTCGCTGGCTCAATCACTGAGTTCGCTAGCAAATATCCTGAGGTGGCGGAGCGATATTATAATCAGATGCCCTCTACCAAAGAGGCACGCCTCACCCAGCTCAATAGCCTCTATAATGAGGACCTATTTGTCTACTATATCCCAGAGGGAGTACACTTGCCCTCCCCTCTGCATCTTATTCATTATCCTTCTTCTTCTAAAGACCTGGGGCAGACGCTTACCTTCCCTCGTATCCTTGTGATTGCCGAGGCGGAGAGCGAAGCTACACTGCTTTTCTGCGACCATGGGAATCACGAGGAAGCGACTGGCTATATCGGTGCCATTGAGATCTATGTGGATCGAGGGGCCAAGTTTAGCTACTTCAATATCGAGGAGAGTAGCACCCACAGCCTGCGTGTTATGGAAACCCATATCCAGCAAGCTGAGGATAGTATAGTGATTGTGGATAATGTTACGGTGCAAAACGGAGCAACGCGCAACAACTTCTTTTGCGACCTCGTAGGCGAACGAGCCTCTATTGACCTCGATGGTTTGGGTGTGCTGGACGATGCTAAGCGACTAGACAACTGGTGCTTTATACGCCATAGCAGTCCGAATTGCCACTCCGACCAACTCTTTAAGTACACCATGAATGATACCTCTATTGGCTCTTTCTGTGGTAGGATCTACGTTGCTCCTGATGCTCAGAAGACCGAGGCGTATCAAAATAATCGCAACCTCCTTCTTTCAGAGCAGGCAAAGATGTTTTCCAAGCCACAGCTAGAAATCTATGCCGACGATGTGAAGTGTTCGCACGGTATGACCACCGGTGAGCTCAACGAGCAGGCAATCTTCTATATGCGTCAGAGAGGAATCCCATTGATGGAGGCCAAGCTGATGCTCACCGCCGCCTTTATGAGCGACGTGCTAGAGAAGATTAGTTACCTCCCTCTGCGTGAGCGACTTATCAATACCATTGATAAACGGTATAGAGGCCTACCTGCCTCCTGCCAATAACTGTTTCCCGAAATAGATATTATCCCCGTTGACCCTTATGGATCAGCGGGGATTTTTTTATCGGAACTGGCTCATTCAATTCGGAGATATGAGCCTAGTTTGACCACTCAAGCATATTTTTGGAGGCCACCTTGGATACTCTCTTTCGACCTATCTGTATCGTCTTAGAAATCAAGTGGTTATAAGAACGAAAATTGAGATGCAACTAAGCATTTGCTTTGTTGCATCTCGCCGATTGCTTAGTTGCAACTAACCGATTGCTTAGTTGCATCTCAACTTTTGCTCTCCTCCTACAAGGCGTTTTGGGACTATTTGGAGAACTCCAAATCTTCGCCCCCTTTTGGCTAGAGGGCGTAGCGGATCATGAGGAGGATGGTGACGATGACGAGGGTCCAATTGAGTTGTTTGTATTGGCCGCTGAAGAGCTTCACTAGGGTGAAGCTGATCATACCGAGTGCCATACCCTCTGCAATGTTGTAGGTGAGTACCATGGTGAGCATGGTGATGAAGCAGGGGAGTGCCTCGGAAAGGTCGGAGAGGTTGATATCTCTCACGGAGCTTAGCATCAGTACTCCTACCATCACTAGTGCCCCTGTAGTGGCAGCGGAGGGGATGATGAGGAAGAGTGGGGAGAAGAAGAGTGCCAGCACAAAGAGCAGTGCGGTCACTAAGGCGGTGAGGCCTGTTCGACCCCCTTCGGCAATACCGGAGGCACTCTCCACGAAGGTGGTGACAGTAGAGGTACCGAAGAGTGCACCTGTGGAGGTGGCGATGGCATCGGCCATCATTGCCTGCTTGATATTCTTGACATTCCCCTGCTTATCCATCATCTCGGTATTGGCGGCCGCTCCTATGAGAGTGCCCATGGTATTGAATATATCCATAAAGACCAAGGCAAAGATGGTGAGTGCCATATCTGCATTAAAGATCGCGTGGAAGTCGAGCTTTAGGAAGGTGGGCTCTAGGGATTGGGGCATTGAGATAACCGAAAAGCCGGAGGGCACGTGGGTAACCCCCATCGGTATACCGACAATGGTGATGATGATAATGCTGTAGAAGAGAGCGCCTTTGATCCTCAGTACCATCAACACTCCGCTGAGGATGATTCCCATCATAGCGAGAAGGGCGGTAGGGGTGAACTCTCCGAGGGCAACGAACGTGGCGGGGTCGCTCACGATGATTCCCGCATTCTTCAACCCGATAAAGGCGATAAACATTCCGATACCACTGGAGATGGCGAAGCGTAGATTGATAGGGACACACTTCACGATCTGCTCTCGTATATTGAAGAGCGTGAGGAGGATAAAGATGATACCCTCCACGAAGATCGCTGCCAAGGCGGCTTCCCAACTATAGCCCATCGCTTGTACCAATGTAAAGGCAAAGAAGGCATTGATCCCCATGCTTGGGGCTTGGGCAAATGGGAGCTTTGCCATAAAGGCGATCAAGAGGGTGCCGACTGCCGAAGCGAGTGCAGTGGCGGTGAAGACGGCTCCTCGATCCATCCCAGCGGCACTAAGTATATCTGGATTGACCGCTAGGATATAGCTCATGGTGAGGAAGGTGGTGAGCCCTGCCATCATCTCGGTCTTGAGGTGGTATTTCTTTGGGTCGAAGCCCAACCATTGATAAATTTTTTGCATCTCTGTAGTGACGTCTATGTAGTTATGCTATTTTAATCGGAGTGTTGAAAGATGTGCAGGAGATGCGAGGGGCACCTGCCATAGCTTGGTGAGTGTTACTTCGCCCTTGGGTAGGCGGATCTGTTGCTGGTGCTCGACCCACGTGGTGGGGATCTCTAGCTGAAGGTGTGATGCCTTTGCCCACCGATTATAGAGCTTAATCGTGATTTGGTTCTCCCCTTTTCGGAGAGGCAATAGTAGCTGGAGCGTGGCATTGCCCTCCTCTCGGTGGAGTGCACCATCAATGTATTCGCTATTGAGGTAAAGGAGGATGCCATCGGTGTAGGTGAGGGTGAGGGGCAACTCGGTTGCCTTATCTACTGTGATCGCTTGCCGGAATAATCGTCCTGAACTGAAGCCCATAGGAAGCGTGACCCCTTGTCGTAAATCGGCTTGCGATGGGATCCACTCTAGGTTGTTGGCGATAGTCGCCATCCGTCCTCTCTGAGGTGCCTCTTCGAGTGGACCCCATTGGTATGGTGGGGTCGGTATTGTGCTACTCCGTTCGGGATGTAGGGTTAGGGGCTTGCCATTGAGCAGAATCTCCCTCCCTACCTCCTTGTCGGTATAGGTGAGGGTGTAGCTCTTGGCACGAGGAACGCTCCACTGATAGCCTACGATGCTTTGGAAACTAGCATAGTAATCTGCCGAGGAGTGGGCAAATAGCGGTGTTGCATTGAGCGGTGTGAGTGCCCCCTTAGTTGCTTCTTGCTTTGGTGCTCTATACTTGGTTTTGTATAGATGATAGTAGGTGTTGCTGGCGATGAGCTGAGCACCCTTAGGGGCGGGAGTGCCTTTCTTCTGAAAGATATACTTTTGGCTCTTATCGGCACTCAGCGTGGCGAGTTGGTTGGGTGTAGCGGCAGGATGGGTCTGATAGATCGCTTCCTTAAAGGGGGCTAACTCCTCGCCAATCCGCTGGATCACCTCCGCCTCAAAAGGAACAATAGAGCCGTCGCCCTTCGGTCCGATATTGAGTAGGTACTTGCCACCGTAGGCAACCACCTTGAGCAGTGCATCGAGTTTCTCTTGCACCTTTGCCTCTACCGATCCCCTCTCTTGCCACGATCGGTAACCCCAAGTCTCATCAAAGATAGAGGCGGCTGTTTGCCACGGCATCGCCATCAGATAGTCGGGGTATTCATTATCCGCCATCACGCAGAAGTCGGCGTAGTCATTGCCGAGACGTCCGCTCACCATACAGTCGGGCTGTAGCTGATGTACGAGGGCATAGAGTTCGGCACTTTGCTCAGTGGTGAGGCTCCCCATATCAAACCAGAGCTCATCTACACGCCCATACTTGGTGAGTAGCTCCCGCACCTGAGCCATATTGTATTGGTGGTGGGGTGGGGTGATGGGGTCGGCATTGTGCGAAGTGAAGGGCACCGCATAGGGGTAGTGCCAATCGATGAGTGAGAAGTAGATGCCGAAGCCGATACCAGCTTGGTGACACGCCTCAGCTAGCTCGCCGATGAGATCCCTCTTGGCAGGGGTGTTCATCACATTGTAGTCGGTGGTCTCGGTATCGAAAAGGCAGAAGCCATCGTGGTGCTTACTGGTCATTACCACACTCCGCATACCGCCCTTCTGTGCCAAAGCGACGATCTCTTGGGCATCGAATTTTGCCGCATCAAGTTGTTGAGTGTAGGCTTCATACCAGTCGCTAAAGCCGATGCCGAAGGTGAGGATTTGCTCCGAATAACCTTTCGTGACTGGCTCTCCCTGAAAGACGCCACCAGGGATGGAGTAGAGCCCATAATGTACAAAGAGGGAGTACTTATCGCCGTACCAATCGTTGCTTTGTGCTGAGGCGGTAAGGGTTACTAAAAGTGAGAGTAGAAGTTGGTAGAGTCTTTTCATGGTCTTAATGGTTTTTGATGCAGTATCTCCCTCCTGGGAGTGAGTGGATTTGTCCATTCAATTCAAGCTCAAAGAGCATGCCCGAGATGGTTGGCACCTCTTCTCCTAGCTGCAATGCAAGGTCTTCGAGGGTGAGGTGGTCGGCGGTGCGTAATGCCTTGAGTATTGGGTTGCTCTCCTCATGCTCCTCTTCAAAGGGAAGCCTTTGGGGCTTGAGTGTGGGGAGGAGCTGGAGCTCGTCTAGGAGCTTATCGGGGGTGGTGATGATGCTTGCTTTTTGGTGGGCAACTAATTTATTGCACCCTTTTGAGGCGGGGTCAAAGATTCGGCCAGGAGCAACAAGTACCGAGCGGCCGTAGTCAAAGGCGATGTTGGCGGTGATGAGTGAACCACCTCGCTCGGCACTCTCGACCACTATCGTACCTAGAGAAAGGCCGGCGACAATCCGATTGCGCTGTACAAAGCGTTGGGGAAGAGCACGAGTGCGGTAAGGGTATTCGGTGACCACTCCACCGCCCGTGGCGATCATCTGCTCGGCGAGGTCGCGGTGTGAGCTAGGGTAGAGGGTGTAGTGCCCATGTGCCACCACGCCGATGCTCTTGAGCCCATATTTCAGAGCCGCTTGGTGCGACAGTTTATCCACCCCGTAGGCAAGACCACTCACGATGGTGATATCGGGGCGAAGTGCAGCTATCCCCTCCATAAGGTATTCGAGCACATCAAGTGAGTAGTGGGTATTGCGTCGGGTGCCGACAAAGCTTATCATCGGGCCTAAGGGGATTTGCCCTTTTACGTAAAGTACCAATGGAGCATCGAAGCACTGAGCCAAGTAGGGCGGGTACTCCTCATCGCCAAAAAAGTAGAGCTTGAGGGGTCGCCCACGCTGTTGCAGCTCCTCCAGTATCTCCAGTTCTTTCTTCGCCAGCTCTACCCCATTACCCGAAAGTAGCAACTGTGCTAGCTTTGGTCGGATATTGGGGTGCTTCATCAGCTCCGCAGGGGTGGCTGCCATCACCGCTTCCGCCGAACCCATTTCCTCGATAAGGGCTTTGGCGGTGACAGGTCCTATCCCCTCCGTGAGACTAAGCTGTAGGAGAGCCAACTGCTCGGAAGAGAACTGCAGGGAGCTTTCCATTTAAGGCTGGATATTAGCTAGGAGTTGGTCAAAGTATTCGCCTCGTGTCAATTTCCCGTCCTGCACCAGCACAGCCGAGATCTTGCCCACAGCGGCTATCTTTTTATCCGAAAGACGAATGACATCTTGGTCAAAGACAAGTCGCACGCCCTCGCGATGCACATTGAGGCCTACCCAAAAGCGGTCGCCACTCTTGAGGGAGACCTTGTAGTCGATCTCCACTCTCGCCACAAAGGCGTCGTAGCCGAGGTCGTGCATCCGTCCGAAGTTATCGCCGAGACTCTCGAGAAATTCGTGCCTCGCATGCTCCATATAGCGCTGGTAGTTGGCGTTATTGACCACTCCTTGGAGGTCGCACTCGTAGTCTCTCACCTTCATCTCAATGAGATAGAGGTACTTCTTATCTGGCAATTGGCTCATAAAAACTTGCTTTTTCCTTTCTCTTCAACCATTCTCATCACATAAAGGCGGTCGCCTGGACGTACCTTTTCGGGCACCTTGACGCTAAAGCGTATGCCTTTCTCTGTAATCTCAGGGGCGATGCTATCGGCTACCCGCATCTCATTGGCAGGGAAGAAGACTGCTCCCGTAGTGGGTCCTGTGATGAGGAGCTCCTCGCCCTCTTTGATAAGCCCACTCTCGAGCTCCAACTCAGCTACGCCGAGCTTGGAGAAGTACTTGATCACCCGACCGACATGCGTCTTGACCCTTGTGGCAGAAGAGCCGTACTTGTGTGTCCACTCGCCCAATCGCTGGCCGAGGTAGTAGCCGTCCCAAAAACCACGGTTGAAGACGGTGGCGAGTCGCTCGTCCCAATTTCGTATCTTCTCCTCGGTGTAGCTCCCATCGAGGTGGGCTAGGATCGCCTCATTGTAACACTCGCATACCGTCCGTACATACTCGGGTCCCCTGGCACGCCCCTCTATCTTAAAGACACGCACCCCAGCGTCCATCATCTTATTCATAAAGTGGATGGTCTTGAGGTCTTTTGGCGACATAATATATTGGTTCTCCACCTCCAGCTCCATATCACTTGTGGTATCCTTGACTAGGTAGCTGCGTCGGCAGATCTGGTTGCACGCCCCGCGATTGGCACTGCTATTCATCTCGTGCAGGCTGAGGTAGCACTTGCCACTTACCGCCATGCAGAGAGCGCCGTGGGCAAACATCTCTATCCGTACCAGTTCGCCCCTTGGCCCTCGGATATTCTCCTCCACAATGGCTTGGTGGATGCGATCCACCTGGTCTAGATTGAGCTCTCGTGCCAGCACCACCACGTCGGCAAAGCGGGCGTAGAAGCGGAGTGCCTCCACATTGGTGATATTGAGCTGCGTAGAGAGATGCACCTCTACCCCTTGGTCAAAGGCGTAGCTCATCGCCGCAATATCGCTCGCGATGATGGCCGATATGCCAGCCGCTTTGGCGGAGTCTACAATCTCGTGGAGTAACTCCATATCACCATCGTAGATGATGGTATTGACCGTAAGATAACTCTTCACCCCCTTTTCGTCGCAGAGCTTTACGATCTCCTCCATATCGTGGGTGTCGAAGGTCTTGGCACTCCTTGCCCGCATATTGAGCCCTTCGATGCCGAAGTAAACGGCATCGGCACCCCCTTGTAGTGCAGCGTGGAGCGACTCCCAGCTGCCTACAGGTGCCATAATCTCAAAGTCTTTGCGACTGAGTCCTTTCTGTATCATCAGAGGATATTTGTCTCCTTGGTAAACTTGATGATCTCATCAATGTAGCCAAAGGCTAGCCCCGTTACGCTATCGGCACAGCCGTAGTAGATAGCAATTCGGCCAGTCTCCGCATCGTGGATCGCTGCACAAGGGAAGGTAACATTCGGTACATCGCCCATGCACTCATACTGCTCAAGGGGGCTGATCAGATACTCCCCACTACGGGCAATCATCTTCCATGGCTGCTCCTTATCTAGTAGTGCACTACCAAAGGCATAGACATACCCATTGCAGCTTCTCAACACTCCGTGGTAGATCATCAGCCACCCCTCGCTAGTCTCGATAGGGATAGGTCCGGCACCCACCTTGAGACATTGCCAAGCACTCACCTCGAAGGGTGCTGGCGCCATTACGTGGCGGTGCTTACCCCAGAAGACCATATTAGGAGACTCGCTATAGAAGATATCGCCGAAAGCGGTATGCCCATTGTCGCTCGGACGAGAGAGCATCGCGTAGTTGCCATTGATTTTACGAGGGAAGAGCACGCCATTCCTATTGAAAGGAAGGTAGGCATTCTCTAGCTGATGGAAGGTCTCAAAGTCCTCCGTCCACGCCACGCCAATCGTAGGTCCATGATAGCCATTGCACCAGGTGACATAATACTTGCCCTCCATCTCTACCACACGTGGGTCGTAGCCATAAACCCACTCACCAATCTCAGGGTCGGGGCAGGTGAATTCGATCTTCTCGGGGCGGATATCCCACTTGATACCATCCTTACTGAAGCCTACGTGCAGACGCATACGGCGGTTCTTATCATCCACTCTAAATACCCCAGCAAAGCCATCCTTGTATGGCACTACGGCACTATTGAATATGCTATTGCTGTGAGGTGTCTCGTAACGACCGATCACAGGGTTTTGGCTATAGCGCCAGAGTACCTCCTTTGACCCCTTTGGTCTATCTTCCCATGGCATATTGGGCATCGCAGGCCCTTCAATCTTTATATCCATATCTCTATTGATTCATTAAAAAGTGATTATACTTATATCTCATTGCCCTCGTCATCGTAGGTAAAGGGCACTTTATAGGCACAAATAAGCCCAGGAATGGCTACCACTAGCGCGATGAGGAAAAATAGCTCGTAACCCACACGGTCGCTGATAGAGCCACTCACCATGCCAGGGAGCATCACACTTAGATTCATCAGACTAGTACCAATGGCATAGTGTGCCATCTGGTGCGGTCCACGTGCCACCTGCTGCATCATAAAGAGGTTGAGCCCCACAAAGCCGAAGCCATACCCAAAGTACTCCATTGTGATCCCTATAGTAGTCCACCCGAGCCATTCTGGTTGGAAGTAGGCGAGCAGGAAGTAGACCACAAAAGGGATGTTGAAGATCAAGGCTAGGGAAAAGAGCACCTTACGCAGCCCGAAGTGACTAATGTAATAGCCACTCAGTAGGCTACCGAGGATAAAGGCGGCCGTACCTGCCGTGCCGTAGATGAGTCCAAATTGCTCATTGGTAAGCCCGATACCCCCCTCCGCTACTCCTGCCTTAAGGAAGAGCGGTGCAATCTTTATTGCTAGTCCCTCCGTGAGACGGTAGAGGAGGATAAAGAGTAGGTAAAACCATATGTGCTTCTTCTCAAAGAAGCTGACGAATATCTCCACAAAGCTCTTCATTGCATCGGAGAGGGAGCGAGTCTCCTTGCTCTCTTCGGCGTTCTTCATCTTCCCCGGCAGTATCGCTAAGTGGTAAAGCGCCACAGCAAGCATAATCACTCCCGCTAGTAGAAAGACGGCACGCCAGGCCCACAGCACTCCGTAGTCCTTTGAGAGGCTACCCACGAGGTAGACCAAAGCACCACGGGCAAAGATCTTGGCAATATTGTAGGCGGCACCTTGCCACCCAATGTATTGGCTCTGTTGCTTTTGGCTAAGGTATTGCATATAGGTGCCATCGCCTGCAATGTCGTGCATGGAGCCACTAATCGCCATCAGTGCCATTAGCACAATAGTCACCGCAAAGAAGTTCTCCACCCCGAGCCCTGCAAAGATGAGCCCTAATACCACTGCCGACACCAACTCCGTTAGCACCACATACTGCTTCTTGGTGCCAAAGATTTCCATCACGGGACTGAAAAGGGGTTTCAAGCTCCACGGCAAAGTGAGGAGCGATGCCCAAAAGGTGATACGGCCATCGGGGATACCTAAATCTTTAAACATCAAGAGCGATACATCCGATAGCAACACCATCGGAAGCCCCATCGCAAAGTAAACCGTCGGCACCCACACCGCAGGACTTTTCGTTTGACTCATCAGATAACTTAATCAATAATATTACTATTAGAATACAAACTTACCAAATTCCTCCCTATTCACCTTATCACCATTGGCCCCCTTGTGGGGGTTACGCATTAGAAGGTCTTACCATGAATGACCTCCCCTCGTGGGAGGTCAGACGGA
>UMHQ01012482.1_pt1 | contig 18876 bp, 25 predicted proteins | sample 1965531 | NCBI WGS metagenome assembly UMHQ01 (sample SAMEA4836098, study PRJEB28245) | human gut metagenome | biome: gut microbiome; material: fecal sample | place: Denmark | collected 2008
AAATCCGCCTCCTTCTGGAGAGCGGAAATGTTCTTCTTCAGTGCATAGGCAAGACGCAGGCTCAGGTTCTCTGCGGAAAGTTTGGACAGCGCCGGAACCGCCAGAACGATGTCCTTCAGTTGTACTTTCATGTGCGTTTTCCTCCTCATGTTCCGATCAGACCGTATTTGGAAAGGATACCGACCAGATTGTTTAAGATTTTCAGATAGTTGGATGCCGTCGCTGTGGAATAGCCCATATTCTGCGAAGTAGAACTGAGCGTCTGCCGTGCAATGGGGCTTCCCGCAAAGAAGCCGATCTTGGAACTAGCGCTGGAGCCGATCTTTGCAATCGTCGAGCCGATGTAGGCATAGTGCCAATAGTAGCTCGAAGTGCCGAGATAGAATGGATACGTCGTGGTGGACGCGGACGGTTTCAGTTCACGGGACGTGCTGGCAATGATGTAATACGAGGTCGAGCCGCCCATTTTCAGTTCCTTGCCCGCAAAGCTGGTCGTGGTGTCCGAACTGCCGCCGATGGCCGTGCCGTTGACGCACAGCTTTCCTGCACTGGCGGAAAGATAGCAGTTGGAGCTGAGATACAGCTTTTCAATGTAGCCCGTGTCCCAGTAATAGACGGACGAGCCGAGGCGGTTGACTGCAGCTCCGGAAAACAGGCACTCAAAGGTGCCGCCGTTGAAGCCAAACCGTGCAACGGTGTTCGAGCCGGAACGAATCTGAATGTTCTCACACCAAAGGTTGCCGAAGGGATAGGAGATGTTCCCCAGATCCCAGTCCACAATCGTTGCAGGGCGGATACAGTGGTTCGTGGTTTCTACGATAAGCGCGTGTGTACCAACGCCGTCCCACGAAGCAAATTTGATTTGCGTCCCGGCAAACACATAGGTGTAGTCATAGTTCCAGCTGCCGTCGCCGCCGATGTACATGGTCGAGGTGGAACTCTCTTTCAGACTCACCTTGCCGGACTCAGCATAGATGGTCTTGACTTTCAGCGTGGAGGTGTCGATGCGGTCGGCCTTAATGGTCCCCGTCGTGATATTCGCGCCGTTGATGGTGGTCTTGCCCGCCGTTCCGAGGGCGGAGATCGTCACATAGCCGGAGAGGTCAATGGTGTCTGCCACCAGCTTGACGGCCCGGTCGGTCATGGTAAAATCGGAAGCGGACGTGCCGGACTTCACCAGCCAGTTGATCTTGTTCGCCGTCTGCGTGACCGAGGTAATGTTGCCCTCTGCCGTCTCGATGCGGGTCTTGAAGCTGTTCACGGTCTGCGTCAGGCTGGAAACCGAGCCTTCCGCATTTTCAATCCTCGTTTTGAAGCTGCTCACCGTCTGGGACAGCGTGGAGACTGCACCCTCGGCGTTTTCAATGCGCGTATTGAAGCCGCTGACCGTCTGCGAGAGCGTGGAGACATTTCCGTCCACGGTCTGGATGCTGGATAGCAGCTTTCCGTCCGCAGCCTTGAACTCCTGCCGCACCCGGTCGATCTGGGTCGCCGTGGAGGCGAGGAGGTTCGGCACATAATCGCCAACCTCCACCCGGACGGTGTAGCGGTAAAACGGGTCATACTCGATGCTGATGATCCGCGTATCCACATTCACGCCCATCGGCGTATAGGTGATGTTCACCTCGTCGCCCGCCTGCAGGTCCGCCATTTTGAAAAGCGAGATCTCGTAAGACTGCGTATTCTCCCGGCTATCAATGGTCACAGCCAGATCGGTCACGTTTTCGCCGTCCATCAAAGATTTGCGAACAGTGCTGCCGCGATGCCTGCGCAGATTGATCTTGTACCCATCGTACTCCACCTCGCAGCCGCAGGCGTCAATGAAGCGCATGAGCGCGCTGCGGCGGCTGAGTGGGCTTTGGTCGGTGAACGCGCACTCCACGCGCCCGGTCGCTTCAATTACACCAACGGAGAACGGCGTGCCGGACAGCAGCTGCGTCATGCCGTCTGCCGGAGTACCCTCAAAAACAAAGGTCACGAGGTTGTACTGCTCCTCGTTCAACAGGTAGGTGATGTGCTCACACTGCGCCATCGTGACCGGAAAGCCGCCCGTGATCTTCTTGGCGACTCGAACAACGGTATAAAATTGACCGTCCAGCTTCGCGGTCATGCCGACAGACAGCGATTGCGACCGGGAAGCGAGGACGGAGAACGAAAGTGTCCGCTCCCCGGACAGCTTGTCGCAGAGGGATGCAGAGAGCACACGCGGAAAGCTGCATTGGAGCGTCCCGGCACTGTTATAGATTTCAATCATGGCCATTTCTCCTTACACGGTTCCGAGATTACGCACATAGGCGGCATTCTGCGTCCACTGAATTTCCGCCAGAATCCGGGCCAGCGTCGTGCCATCGATGGTGAGCGGAATGGTGACGTTGAACGCCTGCCCGCTGGACGTCCGCCCGACATCGGAAAGCCCGGAAAGCGTCGTATCCATGTTGATGTGAGACGGAATAGCAGTCTGCATATCTGCCGTCATGCCCTGCATGACAGAGGAAATGCCGTCCGCCAGATGCTCCGCCGAACGCACCGCCGTCTTACCGTTTTTGTCAAGGGACCCGGCAAGACCCTCCACCAGCATCTCACCGACCCAGCCCATCTCTTTGGACGGGGACGCGATTCCAAAGAAGTCGCAGATGCCGTCCCAGATGGAGCTGATCCATCCGCTGACCTTATCCCAGAGCCACGAAGCGAGGGACTGGATGCCCTCCCACAGCCCGCGCACAAGGTTCGCACCGACCTCTACGATCTGGGGAATGGACTCCGTAAAGGCGTTCACGATGCCCTCGATGATCTGCGGGACCGCCTTGACGATCTCCAGAATGATGGTGGGGAGATTTTCAATGAGGGAGATAAACAGCGTCACGCCCGTTTCCACCAGCTGCGGGATGGAGGCCAGCAGCGCATCCACAACGGCAGAGACGATCTGCGGCAGCGCCGCGACGATGGTCTGGATGATCTCCGGGAGGTCCTGCACCAGCGCCACCAGCAGGTCGATACCCGCCTGCACGATGCGCGGCAGTCCTTCCAGCAGTCCCGTGACGATGCCGTCAATGATCTGCGGCAGAACTTCCACGATTGCCGCAATGATGTCCGGCAGCGCATCCACCAGTGCGGTCAGAAGCTGGATGCCCGCCTCCATGATCTGCGGAATGCCCGAAATGAGGAAATCCACAATGCCTGTGATGATGGCAGGGAGCGCTGCGATCAACTGCGGCAGGGCGTCCAGAAGCCCCTGTGCCAGACCGAGGATGAGCTGCAGCGCCGCGTCCAGCAGGAGCGGAAGGTTGTCAATGAGTCCCTGCACAATGGTCGTGACAGCTTCCACGGCAGCGGGGATGAGCTGCGGCAGCGCGTCCGCAAGCCCCTGCACCAGCGACACGATCATCTGCGTCGCAGCGTCAATGAGCAGCGGCAGATTGTCGATGACCGCCTGCGAGACCGTCATAACCGCCTGCACCGCTGCGGGAATCAGCTGGGGCAGCAGCTCCAGAATGGTGGTCAGAAGCTGCGAAAAAAGCTGCGTCACGGTATCCAGCAGCGTGGGAAGCAGTTCCGCAATGGCTTCCAATAACGCCTTTGTTGCCGTGGGCAGCGCCTTTACGATATTCTCAATGACGGGTGTAATGTTGGCGATGACGTTTTTCAGTGCCTCTGCCATGTTCCCGCACAGCTGCTCCATATCCGCATCTGCGTTGCCGAAACCGACGAGCAGATTCTTTCCCGCCGCCTGTAAGGCGTTGATGGAGCCGGAAATGGTGTGCTCCGCTTCCTTCGCGGTCGTGCCGGTGATGTCCATGCTCGTCTGAATGACATGGATCGCGTCTACCACATCGGCATAGGATTCGAGGTCGTAGTGGATGCCGGAGATCGCCTCGGCATCGGCCAGCAGCCGCTCCATTTCGGATTTTGTACCGCCGTAGCCGAGCTTCAGGTTGTCCAGCATCGTGTAGTTTTGCTTGGCAAAGCCCTGATACGCCGACTGGATCATGGACATATCCGTGCCCATTTTGTTGGCGTTGTCGGACATATCTGTAATTGCCATGTCGGCGTATTTGACTGCTTTTTCGGTATCGCCGCCGAGGGACTGAATCAGGCTTGCGGAGAACGAGGTGACCGTCTCCATGTACTCGTTTGCAGACAGACCGGCCGTTTTGTAGGCGTTGGCGGCGTAGCTTTGCAGTTCCTTGGAGTTGTCCTTGAACAGCGTATCCACGCCGCCCACCAGCTGCTCATAATCGGCGTAGGCGGAGATAACTTCCTTGCCCAGCTTGACAGCGGCGGCCCCGGCAGCGGCGGCGACTGCACCCATTGCCGTGCCGATGCCCTTGAGGACGCTGCCCAGCTTTTCAAACTTGCTGCCGGATTTTTCTGCCTTCTCCCCAGCATCGTCGATCTGACCGCCCATGTCCCCGGCGTTTTTTGCGGCGTCGTCCATCTCATCCGACATCTTGGACACAGACTTCTCCGCATCCGTATAGCCGTCGCTGGCTTCGGAGAGCGCGTCGTTGTTGGCTTTCAGTTCGCGCTCCATGTCGTTGAGGGCGGCTTCCGCATTGTTCAGCTGGATCTGCCAGCTTTGGGTGCGGCGGTCGTTTTCCTCAAAGGACTCAGACGCATTTTTCAGCGCCTGCCGCAGCACCTCGATTTTCTGCTTCTGCGCATCGATCTGCTTGTTCAGAACCTCCGAACGGGCGGCGACGGCCTGCATGGAGGTGTCGTTTTTGCTGAACTCGGAAGACACCAGTTTCATCTCCGAGCCGAGAACTTTGAAGGACTGGTTGATGTCCGCAATGGCCTTTTTGAACTCCTTTTCGCCCTCAAGACCGATTTTCAAGCCGAAATTGTCTGCCATACTGCCGCCTCCTTTCCGCGCAGATCATACGATGGGGCTGATCGTCACATAGACCGTACAATAGTGGTCTGTGATCTTAACGTGTGCGCCATTCTCGCTGCTGTCGATAACCTCGCCGTCTGTAGGCGAGTAGAAGTAATTTGTCTGTGTCGTGACCTCGATATGGATCATCGCGCCAAGGAGGGTGGACACGGTCCCGTCTGTCTGGCTTGGGATCTCGACGGGGCCGTCCAAGCCGTAGGCGGTCACGGATGCTTTCGTATGATTGGAGACTGTCACCTTCACGACCTCGGTGTCTACGATCGGCACCTCGCTCAAAAGGTCCGTGAGCTCCGACAATGTGGCATACCCCGGTACGGTGACATTTTTGGTCATCAGCCAGTACCGGAGCACGCTCTTCGCATCTTTCAGCCGCGTGATCTCACTTTTAATGCTCATCCGCAGCCGCCTCAGATCGCCGCCAGGGCTTCTTCAATATCCGAGGTCAGCGACACCGTACCGCCTGCGGTATAGCCTGCCGGAATGGTCACGCTGGTCGTGGTCAGACCGTCCATCGTGGCGGTCGCGCTGCCGTTGTCCGGCATGGAGCCGGTGAGCTTCACGCCGTTCACAAAGGCTGTCTTGCCGTCGAGAATGTTCGCCGCCAGCGCATCCGCGCCAGAGGTGTCCACGAACTCCTCCGGAATTGCCGCCACGCTGACCTTGGTGAGAACTTTGCCCGTGGACGGAACAACATCCTGCGCCGCTTTGGCCGGCGTGACCGTTTTTGTCTCCACTGCGACGGACACCTTGCCCGCGCCGCTGTGGTAGCCCTTGGGGATGGTATAGGACGGCGTATTCGCGTCCAGCGTCTTGGATACCGCGCCGTTATTCGGCATGGTGCCGGTCGTGACCTTGCCGTCTGCCGTGACAAGCACCTTGCCGGTCAGCGTGTCTGCCGCGCCCGCCGTAACGGAGGACACATCCTGATACGCATCGGGGATCTGCGAGACGGTAACGTCGGACAGGCCGTAATAGCCGCTGTCCGGGGTGATCGCCTGCTGCGCTTTTGTGGGCGCGACCGTCTTGCTTTGCAGCTTGTAATTGCCGCCGCCCGCCACGCCGGAGACCGTGCCGCTGCCGTTGTGGTAGCCTGCAGGAATGGTGTATGTATCACCCTCCTGCACAGTCGCAGAGACAGCGCCCTGATTGGAAATGCCGTCCACTGCCGTGGCACAGTCGTCCAGCTTGGCCGCAGCGGCCACAAGCCCCAGCGCCACCAGCTTTGTACGGATCTTGTTTCTCGCCGTCTGGAGCTTGGCGAGTTCTGTTGCAATGCTCATAAAACCTCCTATATCGTGCCGAGCAGCACTTCGATGTTGCCCAGCTCCGCATACACCGCCGCTGCGGTGATAGGGAGCGTATTGTCCGCTTCGGCTTCGTCTGCCACCTGCACGGCAAGCCGTCCCTGCTTGTCCCACATGAGCGCGTGACCCAGCGAAAGGCCGCCGCCGACCTGAACGGTCGCTTGGAAGTCGGCATGGAGCCGTTCATCCTCGGTATGCAGCTTTGCGCTAATGCGCATCGGCGATCAGCTCCTCTCGATGTAACAGTTCTTTTGTTGGGACCGGAATACTGTCCGTTGCAAATACAGCGCCGCTCAGCATGACCCGAAGCTGTACCTTTGCGATCTGGTTGTCCGGCAGCATCAGCGTTTCGGTCTGCGTCAGGCGAAGGCTGACCTCCGTGCCGTCAGCGGACAAAGACAGTTCCGAAAGAGGACGCAAGAGCCGGACCGTTCCGCAGGCGAGGCAGAACTCCGCAGCCGCACAGCCGGTGATGCTTCTGTCAAGAGACAGCGTCAGGGTCGGCGTTGTGCCGGGGATAATGCTCATGTGCTTCGCCTCCTTACAGTCCGGGTGGGATAATATCGTCGATGGAAAGCTCCCGTTTCGGCTTCGCCATACCGAGGAACTGCCTGTGGCATTCCCACAGGTCGAGGAGAAAACCGAACGGCGTCAGCCAGACCTCCTCGGACGGAAGATGCAGCTGCGCCGTTCCATAATAAAAAAGCCGGGTGAACAGTTCCTCGTCTGTTACCCGACCTGCGCGTTTTTTGAGTCGTTTTCGCTTTCCACATTCCGCTTCGTCCCCTTGAACATGGCCTCCATGATGGCAGATTTGTACTCCGCCAGTTCCAGAGGGCTGGTGAGCAGCTCGACCGTTTCTTGCGTGAGAAGCGCCTGCTTGTCCTCCGGGGTTCGGAGATTGTGGATGAGAACGGACTGGTTCGCCAGCAGCGTGATGAGCCACACCAGTTCATCCAGCGCCATCTCAAAGTTTTCGGACCGCATGAGCTTCTGACCCAGATTTTCCAGACCGCCGTAGCGGCCTGCGATCTCCTTGGTGGCGCGGGTGGTGAGAATGAGTTCAAACTCCCGACCGCCGATGTTGATTTTTGCGCTTCTGTCGTCCATAAAAATCCTCCTTACACCTGCGCGAATGTCGGCTCATACACCTCGGTGTACCAGCCGCTGATAACCGATGCCGAGACTCCGGTGGAATCCTCGGACACCTCCGCCTTCCACGGGTGCTTGCCCTGACCGTCCAGCTTGTTGCGGCGCAGGACGGTGCCTTCGATGCTGGGTGTGGAGAACTCGATACTCTCGCCCTTGGTGGTGAGGTTCGTCGCAGGGATACCGAACTTGACCTTGTAGAGCCAGAAGTAACGGTATTTGCCGTTGGACTTTTTCGCCCGGAAGCCGATAGCGACCGGGTCGCCGCCGTCCTCGGACGCGGAAATGAGTACCTTGTTGTCGTCGATTTTTGCGCCAGTGAGGTCCTGTGCCACCTGCACGCCAATATCGTCGATGCCCAGCGTGAGCGTGCCGCTCTGAAACTCCTTCACGACCTCTGCCGCGCCGTCGTCGGCATAGAGCGTCGCTTCGGCCAGTTCCACGGAAAGCTCCGCTGTCATGGCCTTGGCAAGCTGCGTCGGCGTACCGTAGGTTTCGTCTCCGTTGTCCCCCTCGGTGATTTTTGCGTAATAAAGTTTATCCAGACCAATGGTCGCCATTGTTATTCCTCCCAAACATAAGATTTTGCCACGTCAATGGCATAGTGGTGATAGCCGGTGTCGGTTTCAAAGCCGATGTACCGGCGGTCAGTGATTGTCATATCTGCGTTTAGTACTGCTTTCACAAGTCGATTTTTGATTTTCGTGTAATTCTCCTTGCAGAACAGGGACAGCCGAACCTCTTGAACGTCAATGCTCGGTTGATTATCCGCATGGAGGTCAAAGCTGTCCGACAGCGGCGTCAGCACAAGGTATGTGTCCGGTGCAGCATCGGAGAAGACGCCGGTTTCCACCGGCACGCCGCAGCTTTCCGCGATGGTATTCAGTTCCGACAGCAAGCTCACAGCTTTTCGACCTCCTCCTTGAGCGTCTGCTCCATGACGCGGATGCACTCTGCCTTGGATGCAGACTTTGCAGGCTTCAGAAAGGGCTTTGCAGGCTGTCCGTGCTTGCCATATTCCAAAATGTTGGCAAGTTTTGCATTGCTGCCGCCATCCGAGCGCGGTTCGGAAAAGCCGATCTTGATGTCGTGGTTTCCTTCGCGGTTCAGCTTGACGGGAGACAGGCCGAGCGACTGCGCCAGTTCTCCGGTGGAGCGCGAATCGTACTTTGTCCCGCTGCCGATCACGGCGGCGAGATTGCTCTGCACCTTTGCCAGAACGACCTGCCCGCCAGCTTCCAGCACCTTTTCCGCAACGCTGTCGGTGTCCCTGCCCAGCCGGGACAGCTTTGTCAGAAACTCGTCCGGGAGTTTGAAATCAGCCTTTGCCAATGGTGGGTCCACTCCTTTTTGCTAAAACCTCGATATACATTCCGCGCCCTTTCACGTTCTCCACGGAAACAATGTCATAGCGACAATTTTCGCAGACGAGGAAATGGTCAGTGGTGACCGTCAGCCCCGGAATACACCGAAATCGGAACAGGTCGGTGGCTTCGCTGAATGCCGCAAGGTTCGCCCACCGCTGAGAGCCGTGCCGCCCTTCCTGATACACCCGAATGGACGCAAGGACTTCATCCTCGGAATGGGTGAAGCCCTCGCTGTCTTTAACCTGTTTTGTTTTTACAATGTCGGCAAAGCCGTTCATTTTCCCAAAGCTCATACCTGCCACCGCCGATCCAGCCGAAGCAGCAGGTTGACGGTTTTCCACACCTGCTGTGCTGCTCCTGTGCTATCCGCGAAGAAGCCGCCCGTGCTGCCATCCCGGCTTTCATAGAAGTGGGATGCCAGCATGATAACAGCCTGTTCCGTGGTCGGCGGCATGGGCGCGTTTTGATACGTTCCCTCCGGGATGTGCTGGTAGCTCTCCGCGTATGAAACAGCGGCGGTGATGTAGCTCTGAATGAGCGCATCATCCGCCGCGTGATCCAGGATCAGGTTGGCTTTCACTTTGGTAAGCAGTTCGTCCATCACCGCCGCCTCCTCTCATCAGGCTGCCTTCATCTTCAGAAGCTGGATGCCCTCCGGCAGAATGATCTTGCCGTCCACGAGCTCGGTAGCGACAAAGCCGACCTGACCATTGGTGGAATACAGCTCGTTCAGACGCTGAACAGTCCTGCCGGTGCGGTCAGCGATCCAGTAGCTCTGGAAGTCGCCGAAAGCGATAGAGAGCGCACCCGCCGCCAACGTGGGAGCATACGGACTGTTGTAGATCTCGTAACCGAGCAGCCGGTCCGGCTGACCCGCCTGCAGGGAGGGCTGCCACAGATACTGCCCGTTGGAATCCTTCAGCTTGCGCAGCGCGGAAACGGTAGCGTCGTTCATCAGGAACTTGGCGTTCTTGCGGTACGGCGCTTTCAGGGCGTAGATGAGGGAGATCACCTCGTCGGTGGTTACGGCGGTCGCACTGGCTGCGGTAACACCGACCGTGCCGCCGTTTGCGGTGAACAGGCCGGTAGGCTGACCCGTGCCGGTGCCGACGCAGAACGCCTGCTCCTCGGCGGCACCGAAAGCATAGGCGAACTCGCGGGCGATGTACTCCTCCAGATCGAAGGCGCTGTCGTCCAGAAGTTCGATGCTCACCTTCACGAGGTCGGTCAGCTTGTAGGCGTCAATGGTCTTCTGTGCGAAGGTGGGGTTGCTCTCGGTGTATGCGGCGTTTTCAGCTGTCCACGCGGCAGTAGAATGGGTCGCGGCAACGGGGATCTTGCGCTCGTTATCGGTGGTGATGACCTTGCACAGACGGCGCATCACGTTTTCCTCCTTGAGCGTATCCACGATGAACTTCTCAAACTCGGTAGGGACGAGATAGCCGCCGTTGGCATCCACGCCCTCGGAGAGCACATTGTGAAGCATACGCTTGCCGCGCAGATGCAGACCGAAGTCCTCTCGGTAGGCACCCGACGCTCTGCCGGTCTTAGCTTCGCCGGCCGCTTTCTGTGGCTGCTCGGTGATGGGAGAGGATACAGGCTTCGCAAGCTCTGCGGCAATGGCGTCGCGGCGCTCCATGCGTCGGACCTCATTGGTGAGGTCGTTCAGTTCCTTCTCCATATTGGCGTAAACGGCGTCATCCTCGGCGGACAGAACGCCTTTGTCATTGCGGTGGGTGTCGAGGAAACCCTCCATCGTTGCCCACAGCTTGGCGCGCTTTTCGCGCAGTTCAACGATCGTCATATTGAAATACCTCCATATTAAATGTAGTTTTTGATGGTGTTCAGCTTGGCTCTGAGTTCGTCCACAGAGCGACCCGTGCGCTCCTGCACAGCGGGTTTCGGTTCAATGGCACACTTTGCGGCGATCTTCTCGATGAGAGAGTTCACCACATTCGCCTTGGAATACAGCATGGAAACGGCAGGCGCGTCCACATCCTCGGTTTCCCTGGAGCGCGTCATGATCTCGTCCGCAAAACCAAGCTCGATGGCCTTGTTGGCATCCATCCAGGTCTCCGCATCCATGAGGTGCGAGAGCTTCGCACGGGACAGCCCGGTCTTGATCTCATAGGCATTGATGATGGAATCCTTCACGCTGTCGAGCATCTCAATGGCTCTCTGCATTTCCTCCGAATTGCCGAAAGCCACGGTCATGGGGTTGTGGATCATAAGCATGGACACTGGGGACACCAGCACTTTCGTACCCGCCATAGCGATGACGGACGCAGCGGATGCGGCAATGCCGTCGATTTTTACGGTCACATCGCCTTTGTAATCCATCAGCATATTGTAGATTTGCGCCGCTGCCACACAGTCGCCGCCAGGTGAGTTGATCCAGACAGTGATATTGCCGCTGCCGGACATGAGCTCATCCTTGAAAAGCTGTGGGGTGACATCATCGTCAAACCAGCTTTCCTCGGCGATGGTGCCGTTCAGGAACAACGTCCGTTCCGCTGCCTCTGTCTGGTTCTTCCAATTCCAGAATTTCTTCATTGGTTTTTTCCTCCTTTCCGTCATCGGTAGGTGTATCTGCAAAGGCTCCGGCATTTTTCAGCGGGAGCATATTGCCGTTGATAAGGTACAGGTCGCCGCCGTCCTCTGCCGGGATGCGGTCGAGGTTTTCCAGTTCCCGGATGTCGTTTGCGGACATCCAGCCGTTCTGGCGGCCGATGGCGTACCCGTTCATGCGGCTCTGGTAATCGCCGCGAAGCAGACCTTCCAGATTGAACTTTACGAAATACGCCGCTTTTTCGTCCTTCGACAGAAGCGACCGCTGGATGGACTGCTCCCAGCGGATGACCCAGGGGTCAAGGGTGTACTTCACGAATTCAAGGGACTGCTGCTCGATATTAGAAAAGCTCGACTTTTCCAGGTCGCCCACCATGTGGGGCGGCACTCGGAAAATTCGAGCGATCTCATTGATTTGAAATTTTCGTGTTTCGAGGAACTGTGCCTGTTCCGGCGAGATGCCGATGGGCGTGTATTTCATGCCTTCTTCCAGCACGGCGATTTTATTGGCATTACCGCTGCCGCCGAAGGTGGACTGCCAGCTTTCCCGCACACGCTGCGGATCTTTGATCGTGCCAGGGTGTTCCAACACGCCGCCTGGCGCAGCGCCGTTGGCGAAGAACTTCGCGCCATACTCCTCACAGGCAATAGCCATGCCGATGGCGTTCTTCGCCATAGCGATGGGGCTGTAGCCCACCAAACCGTCAAAGCCAAGACCGGGAATGTGCAGCACATCCGAGGGGTGAAGCGTTACGGCGAAGTCCTTATCCTTGATGGCTTCGTCCGAGCCACGGTAGTAGGTGTAGTACAGCCGCCCGGCTTCGTCTCTGTCCACGGTCATTTTGTTCGGCATCAAGGGATACAGCGCCACGATCTCGTTCTTGCCGTTGCGGATGATCTGCGCGTAGGCGTTGCCCCAGAGGAGCAAATGCGTCATGAGCGTTTCCCGGAACACGAAGGAACTCATTTCCGGGTTCGGCTCATCGTGGAGCAGGCGGTAGAGCGGATGATCAAGCGCCATTGCTTTACTGCCGCTGTCCGTGTATTTGTAGAGGTGCAGCGGTAGCCCCGCCACTGCCTCCGACAGGATGCGGACGCAGGAATACACGGCGGTCATCTGCATGGCGGATCGTTCCGTCACCGTCTTGCCGGAGGTCGTACCGCCGAAGAAAAAGGCGTAGTTGCTGCCTGCCGTGCGGTTCACGGGCTTGTCTCTGGATTTGAACAGTCCTGAAAAGATACCCACTTAAATCACTCTCCTTCAAAATGGGCAAAAGAAAAGCGCCTACCGTTTCCGATAGACGCTTTCATGTTCAAATGGTGTTTACAAGAATTTTTTCATGACCCGCATATAGTCACGTTTTCCATTGAAAATTGCCATAATATTGGCTGTGTTTGTTTCTTTTTCATACAGGTAGAAAAGAAGATGATCCTTGTGGACAAGGAAGCGATAACCATTGCTCTTTAGCACACGGTCTCTGGGGATCGCGCCGGACTCCGGAAACTGCTCAAGGATCTTTACTTTCTCCTGGAGTTCCCTGACAAAGCGAATGGCCAGTTTTTTATCCTTTGAAAGATCTGCAAGATAGATAGCAATGTCACGGAGATCCGATTTGGCCGTATCCGTAAATACGATTTTACAATTCATACATCCAGATTCTCCAATTCACCGAGAATATCGGCGAAGGCATTGTCGGCAGACTGCACTCTGCCGAGTTTGATGTCATCCATCGCTTGAGCCAGATGGGAATATACGGCCAGTTTTGCTTCCAGTTCATTGATATAGTGAATCTGATCCTGAAAATCTTCGTGACTGAGAAGTACGGTATCTTCCTTGCCATTTACGGTAATCGCTACCGGATTCTGTCTGGTGAGAGCTGAAATCTGCGCATAGTTTGTACGGATATCCTTTGAAGGCCGGATAGAAATGCTTGGACTCATAAAAACACCCCCTATATTCGGTAGTCATATTATATCTCAATAATGCCACCGTGTCAACAGGAATATACAGAATTGGGGGTGAAATTCTAAGTCATATAAACAAAATACCTCGGTCATCATAGACCGAAGCACCATTTTCATTGCCGCAGCGGATGGCTCTATCCAGTGCCATAATCGTCGCCACGGCACCGTCGATTTTTTCTGTGGATTTCTCTTTATCCGGTTTGATGTTGCCTGCCGGGTCGGTGCGGATGAAGATGTTGTCCATCATCCAACGGAGGACGGGATGCCCGCCGTGGGCAATGCGCTGCTCCAGCACCAGTTTCATCAGTTCTTTGGTCGGAGGGGACATATCCTTGAAGCCCTGTCCGAAAGGAACGACCGTAAAGCCCATGCCCTCAAGGTTCTGTACCATCTGCACAGCGCCCCACCGATCGAAGGCGATCTCCCGGATATTGAAACGCTCACCCAAGCTCTCGATGAACTTCTCGATATAGCCGTAGTGAACGACATTGCCCTCGGTGGTTTGGAGGTATCCTTGCCGCTCCCACACGTCGTATGGCACATGGTCACGCCGGACGCGGAGGTCGAGGTTGTCCTCCGGAATCCAGAAGTACGGCAGGATGCTGTATTTGTCGCTCTCGTCCAGCGGCGGAAATACCAGGACGAACGCCGTAATATCCGTTGTGGACGAAAGATCCAGACCGCCGTAGCAGACGCGGCCTTCCAGATCGTCCTCGCTGACGGCGAACTCGCATTTGTCCCACTTGTCCATCGGCATCCAGCGCACCGCCTGTTTGACCCATTGATTGAGGCGAAGCTGTCGGAAGGAGTTCTCCTCACCGGGGTTCTGCTTGGCGGACTCGCAGGCATCCTTCACCTTGTCGATGCCCACCGTGATGCCGAGGGATGGATTGGCTTTCTTCCAGACCTTTGGGTCCGTCCAATCGTCCGACTCGTCAGCGCCATAGATGACGGGATAGAAGGTGTGGTCGATCTTCCGCCCCTCGATGATGTCCTTGGCCTTCTGGTGGATCTCATAGCAGATGGACTTCGTATCGTTGCCGGCCGTGGTGATGAGGAAATACAGCGGCTGCATTCTTGCATCGCCGGAGCCTTTGGTCATGACATCAAAGAGCTTGCGGTTCGGCTGGGTGTGCAGCTCATCGAACACCACGCCGTGGGTGTTGAAACCGTGTTTGTTGCCGACATCGGCGGAGAGCACCTGGTAGATACTGCCCGTTGGCTGATAAATGAGCCGCTTCTGGGAATCCAGTATCTTGACCCGCTTGGAGAGTGCCGGACACATCCGCACCATATCTGCCGCCACGTTGAACACAATGGAAGCCTGTTGGCGGTCAGCGGCGCAGCCGTAGACCTCGGCACGTTCCTCGCCGTCACCGCAGGTGAGCAGAAGGGCCACCGCAGCAGCAAGCTCGGACTTGCCCTGTTTCTTGGGGATCTCAATGTATGCTGTATTGAACTGCCGATAACCGTTTGGCTTGAGGACACCGAAAACGTCCCGGATGATCTGCTCCTGCCAGTCGATGAGCTCGAAGGGCTGTCTTGCCCAGGTGCCCTTGGTGTGGCACAGGCTCTCGATGAACATCACAGCATAATCCGCAGCGTCCGCATCATAGTGGGAGGTTTTCTCCATGAACCGTGTGGGCTTGTAGTTTTTCAGTTTTCTCGTTGTCCTCACCTCCAAGGCATAAAAAATAGCCGCCATCCGAAACGGATGCGACCTTGTGTATAACGAGCAGCAGCCCCTCACGGAGCCGTTGCTTTGAGATTGCTGTGGTTTACCAGTTTTCGCTGTGGAGCAGAAGCTCCAGCGCAAGCTGTGTGTTTTCGTCGGCGGGTTCAACGTCCCAGCCTCTGTCGTAGTTGCAGACGGTCTTGCCGCTCCGCTTGAGCGTGAGCTTGGAAATGCGTCCGCCCTCGATGCCCCATTCGGAACCCTTGTCGTACTGCTTCATCCAGTAGTGAAAAACCTCGCCGTTAACCTTGATGCTGTTCTCTTTCCACATGGTCGATTCCCTCCTTAGCGGCGTTCCAGGCGGATCGCCGGGAGCCGCGGGTGCTTGCCGGTCTGCCAGTCGGTGTAGGTGGCGTTGACCTCGGTCATGCCCGCCATCTTGAAGCCCAGCTTGTCGAAGGCTGCGAGGGTCGGAATCAGGTCGGAGAAGGTGCTGCTGATCGTAAACTCGGTAATGCCGCTGTCGGCGAAGGTCTGGGCGATGGCTTCGATGTCATAATCCCAAATGACGTCGCTGAAATCGATGAGCTCGTTGCCTGCGTCAATGCTCTTGCGGTATGCCCAGAATGCGGTGCTGTTGATGCCGTAGTCCTGCAGGCGTTCTGCCCGCTCTGCGATGGCTCTCTCAAAAAGTTCAATTTTCTTCATGGTAGTTTCCTCCGTTTTCTTTTTTAGCGGGATCAAAGAACAATGTCGCCGTAAAGGCTGGCGTCGCTGCGGAAGCAGGCGCGTCCGTCGCTCAGGGTTTTCACGAAGCGGTAGGTCTTCTCAATGCAAAGGTTCTCCCGGTGTCCCGTGACCTTGCTGCCGTATTTGTCGGTGCTCTCGGTCAAGCGGACTCGAATGCTTTTGCGGTTGACCTTTACGATCTCGCCGACCCATGTGGTGCTTCGGATCAGAATCCCGATGCAGGAACCTTCGTAAGCCTCAATTTTCATTCCGACCTGTGCGTTCATTGTTTTTCTCTCCGTTCGTTTTGTTGTGAGTGTATATTACCTCTGAAGTGCGGATATATCCAGTCATTTCAGAGGCATATAGTACACGATCATTCGGCGGAGAAACTGTGTATTTTATAGCTTATTCCGAGCGGCGGCAGCGGTGGATCGCGGCAAGGATCTGCTCCTGTTCTTCTGGCTTTACGCCGAGCGTGTCGAGTGCCTCCCGTGTGCCGCAGTCCGGGCAGATGAGGGTCTCATTATCCACTCTGGAAAGTGCAGGCGGCTCAAAGTAGGACTGACCGCATCTGGGACAGACGAAAAGCCGCACCACATTGTTTTCTTTCATCATCGTTCCTCCCCACATTTCAAATAAGCGTCTATCAGCACCCTGCGGTCAAACCCGAAATCGTCATAGCCCCGGATGCAGGTCTGCATATAGGGAATGGACGGGACACCGATGGGGCTGTTCTCGTGCATGATGTACACGAATACCCGGCGCTTACGGATCATGCCTGTCCGGATACCTTTGATGGGCAGCGTCAGTTCTTTCTTGTAATAGAAATTTGGAAAGCCCTCATAGCGGTCGAGCGTCTTTTCGTCTGCCGGGGTGACTTCCCATACGCCAACCGGAACCGAACTGCCCGGTTTCTTTTCGACCGTGAGGTAGGAGCCCGTTTTGCTGCCCTTGAAAAGCAGCGCATAGCCTTTTAATGCGGATGTCCCGATGCGTCTTGCGGAGGGGCAGCGCATCCGCATCTGATGCACGTTGAGGTTGCTGCCGTAGGCGATGTAATAGCGTTTTTCCATAAAAAATCTCCTTTCCGAAGTTGCCTTCTACCACCGAAAGCCCGCTATCAGCGGGTCCGGGGGCCTCTGGGCGGCGTCCTTCAAGCGGCTGTTCTGCCGTTTCGGAAGGCTGCGTCCCCGTCAAGGCGCTTCGTCAGGAGTTCTCTTGCGGTCTTGAACTCCTCGCCGATAAATCCGAGGCGAAGGAGCCAGGTGCGCATCGCGTATTTGGGGTTTTCGTTCTGCTGGGGCTTGGGGCTTGCCGTCCGCACCGTTTTTGCCATCTGGCTGAGTGCGAGGCAAAGCTGAATGTAGCTCTTGAGCTGTCCGGCGTGGAGCCCGTTCTGCCTGCCGTCTGCCGGGGCGTCGAACTGGAAGAGTCGGAACTCGACCGTGCCCTTGGTAAAGGTGGCGTGGAGGTTCAGCATATGGTAGCGGCTGTCGTTGTAGTGCTGGCTCCTGTCATGTTCGGCGTTCTGGCTGCTGTACCAAATGTTTGCAAGCGCCGCCATCGTGGTAGGCTTTCTGCGGTTGACCTGCTCCAGAAATCTGGGGTCGACCGTTTGGCAGTATTGGCAGATCCGACCGTAATCAAGGCGAAGGGCTTTCGCCAGGAGGTCTTCGTGGCTTGCCATGATGTTGGCGAGGTTGCGAAGGGTCTGGGGCGTGTGCCCCCTGGCTCCAATGTGGATGTGAACACCGCAGCCTCTTGTGGCATCGCTCTTAGCGCCCGCCTTGCGCAGGCGGCGGACCAGCTCCTGCAAGGTCTCCATGTCGGCGTAGGTGAGGATGGGCGTGACCATCTCGCATTTCTCATCTTCCGGACCGGCAATGCTGCTGTCTCTCTGGAACTTCCATTCCCGGCCGCTCTCGTCCCAGGCTGACCAGGCGTAATAGCCGTTGCGGTAGGAAGTGTCCCGGTAGCGCCCAGTCCCGAAGAACTCGGCGGCGACCCTTGCGGCTTTCTCTCTGGTGATGCTGTTCATTTCAACCTCGACCCCAATGGTCTGCTTTTTCATTTCGGCGACCTGGTTTTCCGTTCTCTGGCTCATTTTTGTGCCTCCGTTTTGGCTTGTTTTCCCTTTCGGTAGTCACATATTACCTCTGAAAGCACACGATATCCAGTTAATTATGAGCCATAAAGTACACGATATTGCGGGTCAGAAACTGTACATATTACAGCAGTTTACGGCAGATATCCACGCCGTAGGCCACGCTCGGACCGCAGCTGTTATCCCACGCCACCATGATATTGCCGATATCGTCCACGCCGTACACGGTGCCCTTCGTACCGACAGGCGGCGCTTGTGGATCGTCCATTTTTACCAGTTCGACCCGTGACCCTGCCGGAAACTGTTTACGAAGCTGCGCAAGGCACTCGTCTGAAATGAAACTGTTCATTCGGACACCTCCAGACTTTCGTTGACCTGCCGGATAAGGAGTTCATCCAGTATAGCCTCCGCCAGTTCCGGGTCCACTCCGTCGGGGAGCATGATCGCCTTGGAGGGGTCGATGGGCTTCGGCTTTAGAGCAGGCTCTTTGCGGGAGCCGTCTCTGAAAGCCGAAGAACCGGAGAGTTTGCCGAGCAGAATCTTCCGGGCCGTTTTGTACTCCGCGCCGATGAATCCGAGCCGAAGGAGGAAACAGCGGAATGCGTATTTTTCATTGTCGGTGGGCTTTTCGGTGGCGCTGACCCGTTTCTGATTCCGTGCCATCTCGCACAGCTTGCAGATGAAAGTGTCGTAGGCGTTCATTTCGTCCGGGGTGGATGCTGACGGGAACCAGGGGAAGGAAACCTTCGTGTCCGTGATCTCCAGCGGCAGGTCACCCACACCGAGGGCTTTCTTGATGAGGCTGCCCTTGGCGGCGATGAGCGCCTTGAGGTTTTCCAGGCTGCTGTCGGTGAACAGGCTCTTTGGCATGGAGATGCAAACGCCGCAGAGCTCGTCCGCATCAGCATCTGTTTCCTCGGTGTGGCTCTGATCGATGTCAAAGCCCTCATCGTAGATGTGCTGCAGGAGTCGCTCAATGACCTCGCTGTCGGCGAGGTCGTCAAAGGACAGGCTGCCGCTCCGGTCGATGGTAAAATAATCCACCTCATAGTTGAAGGTAGGCGCTCCGCAGTATTTTGCGGGGACACCGAGCCAGTCGGAAATGGTTTTTACCAGGC
>UMHQ01076286.1_pt1 | contig 18834 bp, 33 predicted proteins | sample 1965531 | NCBI WGS metagenome assembly UMHQ01 (sample SAMEA4836098, study PRJEB28245) | human gut metagenome | biome: gut microbiome; material: fecal sample | place: Denmark | collected 2008
CCCTTTGTGGTGGCTTTGGGCTGCAAATCTTAATATTGCCACAACTAACGGCGTGCCATCTACCTGCGGCTTTGCGGGGGAATATCCTAACTTATCCCAAGCGCGTCGAAGGCGGCGCGGACGACCTGCTCGGCGGTGGGGCGGATATAGTGCCGTCCCGACACGCCGGGGAGGGCGTGGCCCATCAGCATCTCGATGAGGTCCCACGGCAGGCGAAGCTCGACTTCCGCTATCGTACGCCATGAGTTGCGGAGGTTCGACCACGGGATGTGCTCGATGCCGCGGGCGGCGCAGAGTTTCCGCCAACGGTCGTTGCAAATGCTCCGGTTCATGGGCAGCCCGTCGCCCCGGTCGCTCAGCCACTCGCGGCCCTCGGCGGCGCGCGAGGCCGCTATCTCGACGAGGCGGTCAGCGGCCTGCGGTAGGATCACGACGGTGCGGGCGGACTTGGCGGTCTTGAGGGCGCCCACCGGCTCGGTGCCGGACTGCTGCATCTGGCGGCAGATGTCGGCGGAGGCGAGTACGGTGCCGCTACGCTCCCAGCGCAGCACCTCGTCGGTGCGGACGCCCAGCGACTCGCCCGAGCGGCAGGAGCCGAAGCACGCGAGGATGAACGCGGGCTCCAGGGGGTTGCCGCGCAGCTCGTCGAGGACGCCCAGGGCCTCGTCGAGGGTGTAGACGCGCTTTGAGCGCTCGCGGGTCTTGCGGGTGGGCATGGTGTACCTGACGCTGGCGGCGAACGGGTCGAGCGGCAGGCGGATGAAGGTCGAGACGCAGGCATAGACCTTGCGCAGGGTGAGCAGGGCGGTGTCTGCTGTGGCGGCGGGCAGTGTCAGCAGCCAGTCCTGCAGCTCGACGGCGCGCAGCTGGTCGACGGGCATTGCGCCCCAGCGGGGTCCGACGTAGTTCTTCCACGAGCGCAGCACGAGGTCGCGGGTGTTGGGGGCGAGCGTCCCCGCCTCGACCTGTGCGGCCATCTTGGGGACGAGCCACGTCTCGTAGGCCTTGGCTATGGTGGGCACGGGCGCGTCGTCGGCGTGCTCGACGTGGATGCGGTCGAGCTCCGCGCACGCCTCGCGGTAGGTGCCGTACACGGTCTTGGTCTTGCGCCTGCGGCCCTGCGGCGTGTTCTGCATCCAGCGCAGGACGTACTTCTTGCCGCGCCTCATCTCGGTCACGGAGCCCCAGACGCGGCGGCGCTGCTTCTTTGTCATATAATCAGATCCGTTCAGATCGCGGGCTTATTCTCCGTTTCGCCCGGTTCTGACTCCGGCCCCGTCTCACGTTCCAAAGTGCAGGGGCCGTCTCCTTAGTCTCGGGACCTCGGCATCAGCCTGCGGTCCCGAGATTTTTTGCTTTCATTGGCATCACCTCCCTAGATTTAGACGCATGGGGTCTCGCCCTCGACGGTGTAGCCGAGCCTCGCGCCTAGGTTCCAGCTGCGCGCGGGACGGCTTTTTTGTTTTTCAGCCCGTGATGTGCGCCGCAGCAAAGCCTGCCACGACGGACAGCAGCGCTATCGCGGCCTCCCTCATGAATACCGACCTGCCGCGCCGTCTCTCATCTTCGGCCCTCGCCGCGGCCCAGCGGTCGCGCCTTTCTCTGTAGGCCTCCGCCTCGGCGGCATAGCGCCTGCCCTTTGCGGCGATGCGGAACGTGCAGGCGGTGGACGTGCTGAACATGAGGTCGCGGATGTAACCCAGCTCCTCCAGCTCCAGCGCCTCGTCCCTCCGGGTGAAAGTCCTGTTCCTGACCATCTCCCCGAGCGCCTCCTCGAGCGAGGGCGTTAAGGGGATGAAACGATACTCGTCGACGTAGCCGGAATAGTCCGGCTCTATTTCGCGCTTGGAGAAGATATGCACGACGACTCCTTCCTTCGACAGCTCATCATCGTGATCGTGTTCTGGACCATCGGGTGGCTCATCGGCATGGCGACCACCGGCCGCCTCTAGGAGAAGAAATGCACGACGAATGCTCCTTCCTCCGGGGCCTCATCATCGCGATCGCGTTTAGCCTCCTCGGGCACCTGCTCGCGCTCGCGTACCTCGGGCGCATCTAAAGGCATCGAATTCGACGCCTTTGAAATCGGCGCTCCTCTAGCCCCTCTCGTCCCGCTCGCCCATGTACCAGACCACACGGCCCTTGCAGACCACGGGTGCGTCATCGGGTGTCGCGACAATGTCGTCGTACTCGCCGCTGTGGCTGTCCGCCGTGAGCATGACCGTGGAGCGGCCCCGGGTGTAGTTGCGCACCACGGCGCCGTAGTCTGACGTCTCGGCGAGCACCGGCTGGCCGTTCACCGGCTCCATGTCGGGGTCGACCAGCAGCAGGGCGTCGTGCGGGAAGCGGTTGTCCATGCAGCCGCCCTGCGCGTGGACCATGAACCCGCGCGGGTGGGCGTCGGCGATGGAGGCGGGGACCTCGACCTCGTCGGCGAGGCTGCCCTCGTCGCACGGCTCGCCCATGTGGGCGAAGCCCAGCAGGGGGACCATGCGCGAGGTGCCGCTGATGGCGGCCTCGGCGGCGTCCTCTCCCATGAGGTCGGCTGCGCTCGTCCCGAGCAGTTCGGCAAGTTGCCCTAACTTGGTTAGGCGAGGTTTCGCCCGCCCGTTTTCCCATGCTCCGATGGCTGCTGCCGACACGTCGAGCTTTTCGGCAATGTCTAGCTGGGTCAATCCTGCTTTTGTGCGTAGCGACCGGAGCTTATCACCAAATTCCATAGTGCCTCCTAACTGGGTTACTTTCATCCTAAGCAAAAAAAATTTTGGTTTAAAGCAAAAAGTAATTGTGGTTTGACCCAAATTAGATTATGATTAGGACAACGAAAGGAGGAGCGGATGCAGAACCTTAAGGAGTTTCGAGAAGCTGGGGCCAAACGATTCCAGAAAAAGGAAATCGCTGCAGCTCTGGGAATTACCGAGCCGACGCTTACAGCCATTGAAGACGCACAGGCAGACAAGCTAACGGCCACGATGGCGGACAAGCTAGGCAAGCACTTCGGCATTGACGGCAATATTTTTTTGGGTATCGACCCTAAATAAATTAGGGTGCAAAACGAAACGGAGAGAACCATGAACGAGAACTACATCGACATCGAGCTGGGCGGCTGGAACGTCCCCGAGGCCATCACGGTCGAGGCCGAGCCCGTCGAGGCCCGCGACTTTTCCGACTTCGAGCTGTAGGGGAGGGCGACATGGGAGACGTGAAGATGCGCCGCGAGAACATCAGGTACGAGGCTCGCGGGAAGTCCTTCGAGGTCGAGTGCCCGAGCGGCTTCGCGAGCATCGAGGCCATCGTCTGCTGGTGCGACGCCGGCGGCGGATGGCACCGGGAGGCCTTCGAGTCATTCCTCGACGCCCGCGGGCGCCTGGACGGCCTGCTGCGCGGCGAGGCGGTCATGGCCTACGTCCAGCGCACGGTCTGCATGAACACCGCCGACGCCATCGACCCCGGCATCGAGCCGGTGATGGTCGGCATCGCCGCGGGCGAGTGGACGCGCTTCCACCTCAAGGGCGGTGAGTAGCCCCGCGCCCCGTCCCCGGGGCGGCACAGGTTCCGGGGCTCTCTAGATTTGACCAAACGAAATGGAGGAAGACATGATTCAACTGATTATCGGAGCGGGTCTGGGACTCGGCGGCGTGGCCGCCGCCGTCGCCATCAAGCGGTATAACGAGGCCGAGCGCGAGAAGGCCGCCGGGCCCGCGGACTGTTGGGGCAACAAGTACGAGGCCCGCATCGTCTCGCCCGCGTGCGCCCTGCCCCTCGTCCTGGTAGGTGCCGCCATCGCCGCCTCCGCCTGCCTCTACACGCAGGACACCGGCGAGGTCTGCGTCATCCGCAACCTCGGCGGCTCGCTCGCCGGCTCGACCTCCGAGGCCGGTTTCCACGCCAAGGCCCCATGGCAGGACGTCGTGACCTACGACACCCGCAACAACCTCATCAACTTCTACGGGGACACCGACTACAAGGTGGACGGCGGCTCCTACGAGGGCAAGCAGGTCTCCATCAATGACAAGTCGGGCGCCAGCGCCAACATCGACATCCAGGTCAACTACTCGCTCAACCCCGACGCCGCGCTCAGCCTCTACAGCGAGTACGGCACGCAGGAGAGCTTCGTGGAGAAGTACATCTCTAACGACGTCCGCGCCGTCACTCGCGAGGTCTCGGGCGGCTTCGACACGGTGACGATGCTCACCGACCGCTCCCAGTTCACCAAGGCCGTCCAGAAGGCCCTCACCGAGAAGTGGAAGGGCATAGGCCTCACGGTGGAGCAGGTGAGCGTGCAGGACGTCCGCTACCCGAAGAACATCACCAAGAGCTACAGCGAGGCTCAGGCCGCCGAGGTCGCGAAGCAGAAGGCCCAGAACGAGCAGGAGACGGCCAAGGTCGAGGCTGAAACAAAGAAGATCGAGGCGCAGGGCGAGGCGGACGCAAACGCCGTCCTCGCGAACTCGCTCAACGACCAGGTCCTCCAGCAGCACTACATCGACGCGCTCAAGAGCATCGGAAAGGACGGCAACCTCGTCGTCGTGCCCGAGGGCTCCCAGCCGATCGTGGGCACGAAGTAGGGGCGGTGGAGATGTTGAACCTTATCCATGCGGCCGTCCGGGTCTTCCTCGACGTTCTCGCGGTCGCGTTCGTACTAGAGCACACCCGCGAGCTTCATGAGAAACATCGCGAGATCAACGACGCGCCCAAGCAGGTCGCAGGCGTCGTTGATGAACCCGGCGAGGACGATCGCGGCGCTGATGCGAGGGTGCCGCTCGACCCAGTCGACGAGCCGCACGAGTAGGGGGCCCGCTGGTCGGACGTGCTTCGGGCGATATGTCTGGCGTCTCCAAATCATGGCACGAAGCCTAACGCGTGTGTAACGCGTCAATGCGGGTATTGCCGCTCAGGCAACCCGCGGGCCCCATCCCCGGGGCGGCACCGTTGCTCCGCGGCTCTCCAATAACCATCCGCGGGGACGTTCCCTACCGGTGCCGTGCCGGGGGCGAGGCCCCGAAAGCAAGCAAAAAAAGAGCCGCCCGGTGTGGAAAGCGGGGACGGCTCCAGACCTGAAAGGAGGTCACTCATGGATTCTAGCAGAGCCAAAACGTTCCAGCAGATGGCCGACGAGCTTGGCATCAGGCACAAGCTGATGTACACGCTGCGCGAGGCGTCGAGGGTGACGGGGGTGCCATACGACACGCTGCGCATCGAGTGCAAGGCGGGCCGCCTGCGCTCGCAGCTGCCCGAGGGGCGCAAGGTGGGGCGCATGGTGCGCCCGGAATGGGTGGAGCAGTGGATCGAGGAGGGAACGCATGGCATCGAGGCTGCTTAGGTGCGCTGGGTTCGTCGTGCTCTGCTGGCTCGTCGACTACGTGGTGATGCCGGCGGTGCTGTGGACGGTGCTCGCCCTGTTCGGGGCGGTGCCGGCATGACGGCACGCATCGAGTTCTCGGTCTGCTTCGCGGCGGGCAAGCAACGCCACAGGCTCGACCGCAGGCACGCCCGCATGTACACGCCCGACGACACGATCAGGAACGAGCGGGCCATCGCGGCGGCGTGTGCGAAGGCGATGGCCGAGGCGGGCATCAAGTCCCTGGCCTTTGGCCCACACGAGCCGGTGATTCTCAACGTCGACGCCTACCGTCCGCTGCCGGAGAGCCGGCCCAAGCGCGTGCGCTCGGAGCCGGACACCTATAAGCCGGACGGGGACAACGAGGGCAAGCTGGTCATGGACGCGCTCAACGGGCTCGTCTGGGCCGACGACGCGCAAGTGGTCGACCTGCACGTGGTAAAGCACCCCAGGGTGCGCGGGCAGGCCGAGCGCATGGACATATCGATAGCGCCCGGGTGGTCCGGGCGCAAAGACGAAACGGAGATTAAGTAATGGAGTACATGCATATAAAAGTCCAAGTCGGTGGCGATGCGTTCGAGGTGCTTGACGAGTTTGCCACGAACTTAATCCTCGTCGCAGACGAGAAGGGCGCTGAGATAGGGAAAAGGGGCCTTAAGCCCGCATGCCTGCGCGGCATCGCCTACGGGCTTCTGTTCGGTCCGAAGCTGTTGGGAGCCGATGCGCAGGACCTCGAGATCTACGACCGCATTGTCGACAGCGCTGGCCGCATGGAACGCATCTACAAGCTGGACGGGCCGCGCGGCGTGTTCGCCGAGCTGGCAGGCGTGAACATCGAGAAGGTCGAGGTCAATGAAGGAGAGGTGACCTTCAATGAATAACAAGATCATCGAGTACAAGGACGATGCGGGCATGCCCGTCAAGTTCACCTCGCAGGACATCCGCGAGCGCCTGTGCCCGAACGCGACCGAAAGCGAACTGGCGCTGTGCATCGAGCTGTGCAACCGCCAGCACCTGAACCCCTTCACCAAGGAGGTCTACCTGGTGAAGTACAGGGACGCCCCGGCGAGCATCATCACGAGCTATCAGGTGTTCAACCGCCGCGCCAACCGTCAGGAGAGCTACGGCGGCATCAAGAGCGGCGTCGTGGTGATGCGCGAGGGGCAGATCGTCAAGAAGCGCGGCAGCGCCGTCTACAAGCAGGTTGGCGAGCAGCTGCTCGGCGGCTGGGCCGAGGTGCAGTTCAAGGACGGCAAGGAGCCGGCCTACGTGGAGCTGGCGCTCACCGACTACAGCACAGGCAAGAGCAACTGGGCGAAGATGCCGGGCGTCATGATCGAGAAGTGCGCCAAGGCCGGCGCGTGGCGCCTGGCCTACCCCGACGAGTTCGGCGGGATGTACACGGGCGAGGAGATGGACCAGAAGGTCGAACGCGACATGCACGCCGGCACTCAGGCCGTCGAGGCCGAGAGCGTCGAGCCCGTGGTCGACCTGCAGCCCGTGCGCGACCTGTTCAGGCCGTTTATGGCGGCGACCGCGCTCGACAGCGCCGGGGCCATGGCGGCCATCTGCGCCGCCGTGGGCTGCACGTCGGGCTCCATGCACGACATGACGCTCATGCAGGCGCGCCGCGCGGCCTCTTGGATGGAGGAGGAGATCGCGGCCCGCAAGGCGCAGCCCGAGCCCGCCGCCCCCGAGCCGGAGCCCGCGCCCGCCTATGAGCCCGCGCCCGCCGAGTATGAGACCGACGACGACCTGCTGGGAGGCTTCTAATGGCAGACGAGGTTTTGGCGGTCGAGGCCGTGCCGCTCGAGGAGGACTTCGACACGCTGGTGGCGTCGCTCGCCATCGACGACACGCTCGAGGACAAGCTGGCGAAGCTCAAGAAGAACGTCGACGAGAAGCTGGCGGACTACCGGGACGTCAAGCACATCGAGAAGGACGAGGACTTCAAGGCGGCGAAGAAGTACCGCGCTGCGGTCAACGACGTGAAGAAGCCCATCGAGGCGCAGCGCAAGGCCGCGAAGAAGAAGTACGGCGACCTGCTCAAGACGTTCGACAAGACCATCGGCGAGATCACGGCGCCCATCGACAGGCTCTCCGATGAGTACAAGGCCGAAATCGACCGATACGACGGCGAGTGCAGGGCCCGCCGCCTAGCCGCGCTCAGTGGCCACTACTACAACCTCGCGGGCGAGATGGGGCCGCTGGTGCCCTACGAGCGCATCGCCGACGACAAGTGGCTCAACGCGAGCTTCGGCGAGGTCAAGGCCAAGAACATCATCGAGCGCCGCGTGGGCGAGCTGCTGCACCAGTTCAAGTTCGTCAACGGCCTCGACTACGCGGACGAGTCCGAGAAGGCATGGGCCGTGGCGTGGTGGACGAGGACGCTGCCGACGGACTCGGGCGAGGTGGCGGCGGCGGTCGCCGCGCACCGCGAGGAGGCGGCCAAGGCCGCCGCGCTCGTGTCGACCTACGAGCAGGCAGCGGCGCCCGCACCGGAGCCCGAGCCGGAGCCCGCGCCGCTGCCGCCCGACCCCGAGCCGCTGCCCGACGAGCAGCCCGAGCCTGAGGACCCCTTTGGCGGGCCGAGGTGCGTGCGGGTGGTGCCGTCGCGCCCCGAGCCGGATGTGGCCGAGGATGCGGCCCCAGCACCGCAGAGGGGCTACCGCGTTGTCATCGAGTGCGCCACGGCGGACGAGCTGCGTCGCGTGAGGACCGTCATGGTCGACAACGACATTCACGGATACGTCGAGAGGATGTAGGACATGGGAGAGAGCAACCTACCGCCGCTCCGAACGCCGGAGCAGCGCAAGGAGGCGATGGCGAGGGCCATCCACACGCGCCGCGAGCGCGCCGCGTTCAAGGCGGCGTGCAAGGCGGGGAACATCCCGCCCGAGGTCGCCATCGAGGCGCCCATCGCGCAGAGGCTCAAGGTCGAGGAGTTCGTCCGCTCGTTCCCGGGCATCGGCACGGTCAAGGCGAAGGTGATCGTCAAGGCGCTTGACATCCCCGATGGTCGCCGCGTGAGCGGCCTGGGCTACATGCAGGGGCCGCGCCTTGTCGCGTTTATCAAGAACAACATGACCGCGAAGGAGGACGGGCAGTGAGCATCAACCGAGTGAACATCAGCGGCAACCTCACCCGCGACCCCGAGCTTCGCGCCACCGCCGGCGGCACGCAGGTCCTGTCCTTTGGCGTGGCGGTAAACGACCGCCGCCGCAACGCGCAGACGGGCGAGTGGGAGGACTATCCCAACTTCGTCGACTGCACCATGTTCGGCAACCGCGCCGAGGCCGTTGGCCGTTTCCTCGCCAAGGGGATGAAGGTCGCGATCGAGGGCAAGCTGCGCTACAGCTCTTGGGAGCGCGACGGCCAGAAGCGCTCCAAGCTCGAGGTTATCGTCGACGAGATCGAGGTCATGGTGCGCCGTGAGGGGCAGACGCAGGCCCAGCCGCAGCAGAGCCTCGCGGACACGGTGCCCGTGCAGCCACAGGCGCAGCCCGCGCCGCAGTGGAGCGCCCAGCAGGCCTACGCCGCGGTCCCGCAGTCCGAGTTCTACGACGAGGACGTGCCGTTCTGATGAGGCACGTACCCGACATCATCCGCGACCACTGGGAGGCGGCCCTGTTCGCCGCCTCCTTCTCCGCGGGTTTCCTGTTCTTCTCTTCGCTTCTATGGGGGTGGTTCTGATGGCCTTCACCGTGTTCGACAGCTTCGCCGAGGTCTACGACGACTTTGACGCGAGCGACCCCGAGGACCTGCGCGACCGCGCGATGCTCGCCGACGCGATCATGATGTACGGGCTGCACGGCGTCGAGGCCGACCTTCCGAAGCACCTACGCCGCGTCTTCAAGGCGATGAAGAACGCCATCGACAACTCCAAGGACGCGCGCGGCAGGGGCGGCAAGGGTGGCCGCCCGCGCAAGAAACCAGTTTCCGACAAACCCGAAACGCAGGTTTCCGAAAGTGAAAACCTAGGTTTTTCAAACGGGAAACCAGTTTCCGACAAACCCGAAACGCAGGTTTCCGAAAGTGAAAACCCTAACCTAACCTACCCTAGCCTGTCCTGTCCTGAACTGGATTGTGCTGAGCTGTCCTGTGATGAGGGAGATGCCCCCGCCGCGCCGCCCGAGTTCGAGCCGCCGACCCTCGACGAGGCCCGCGGTTACTTCGGCGCCAACTGCCTGAGCGGCGACCCGGACGCCTTCTGGGCCTACTTCGAGTCTCAGGGATGGGTCAAGAGCAACGGCCAGCCGGTGAGCAACTGGGGCGCCCTCGCGCTCGACTGGTCCAGGCGCCAGAAGCGCATCGACGCCGACGACCGGGCGAGGGGCAAGCCCACCGCCTCGGAGATCGAGGCCGCCACGTTCAGGCCCACGAGGACGCCCGAGCAGACGAGGGCGGAGCTCGAGCGCAGGTGGCGCGAGGAACACCCGGGTATCGACCCGGCGAAGGTGAAGGCCCCGAGGGGGACGACCGCCGACCCGGTGACGCTCAAGGCGTACCAGGACGCGCGGCGTCTGCTTGATGCGAGGGCCGCATGCGAGAGGAGGGCGTCATGAGCTTGGACGCCGAGAGGAGCGAGAACATGGGCAGACCGAAGGGGTCTGTGAGCATCTACGACGACGGGCCGCGCAGTGCCCGCTGCGAGACGTGCGGGTTCTGCGCCGTGAGCGAGGCGGTCATGACGGCGTCTGGCGAGGGCCGCAAACGGTACACGTGCATGCGCTGCCCCGACTTCGTGCACACCACGCAGGGGCTCGCGAGGTGCAACTACTGGGAGGCGCGACATGAGGGCTGAGTCGCTGGACAGGCGCGGGGGCTACGTGCTCGTGTGCGGGCAGTGCGGCAGGCGGTTCCGCACGGCGTACAGGAACCAGAGGTACTGCTGTGGCTGGTGCGAGAACGTGGCGCACAGGAACGAGAGTAAGCGGCACGTGGACGTGTACCTCGGAACGAGGAGCGAGTCGGGCCGAGAGGTCAACGCCATGCGCGCGGCGCTGGCAGCAGGGAGGCGAATCTGATGGGAAACGAGTACAAGTTCGAGTTCCGTTCTTTTGACAAATTCGACACGCCGAAGGCGCAGGCGCTCAAGCCGCTCGAGGAGGCGGCCGAGGTGTTTGGTGCGTGGCAGCTACACGACGGCGTGCGCTTCAGCCAGATCATGACGGCGCGCAGGGCGTACCGCCAGGACCTTATCGACGAGTGCATGGACGTGGTCCAGGCGGTCGTCAACCTGCTCGATGCCGAGGGGTTCACGCATGAGGACGTGGACGCGGCAATCGAGCGCTGCAACGAGAGGAACCGAGAGAGGGGACGTTTGTGATGGAGACTTTGGAGCAGATCAAGGCAGACGCGGTCGAGGTGTTCCATTTCGACCGCGAGTGCAGGCCGCAGGACAGGGCGCACGCCTACCTGGGGAAGTATCGCGTCAGGCGCGGCTACAACGACACGGCGATGCAGGTCGCGGTGACCGACATGATCGAGCGCGCCTACGAGGCGGGAAGGGCGGAGGTCGCCGACGCGAACCTCGTGCAGAACCTGCGCCGCCAGCTGACGAGCATCGAGGCGACCGTCGGGGATGCCATCGACCTGCTCGACGAGAGCGTAGGGGGGGCGGACTGCGATGAGTGACTCGAGGGTCGGAGGCTACCCGATGGGGGTGACCGACGCCGCCATCGAGCGCCACTTCGGCGGGGCCTGCGAGCCTAGGATGTGCGGGAACTGCAGGCATTTCTGCAGCAGCGACATCCACGTCGACTACGGCTACTGCCACCTCGAGTTCGAGCGCGCCTACGACGCAGAGGCGCCTGACCGCAAGGAGGGCCGCTGGCGCCTGGCGAAGTGGGCCGCGGCGTGGCTCACGGGGAACCTGCTGTACTGCGAGGACGAGTGCGGCGAGTGCCGCGACTACGAGGAGTTTGAGTGATGAGCGTCGAATTGCCCAAGGATGCCGAAGGTCGAGAGATTCCGCTTGATACCGTGGCGCTGTTCGGCGGTAACGGAAACGTCTACAACATCGTGCGCTGGATATACACCACGGACTTTGAGACCTGGTCGGAGACGAACACATGGCGCGCGATAGCCGAGAATCACCGCGCCCTCGACCCCGAGCTGATGTACCTCACACCTCCCGACAGCTGGGAGAAGCTGGAAGAGGACCTGGACAGGTGTATCGAAGAAAGCGATCTTTGCATGTACTACAACCAGAATGGAGACTGTCGAAATTGCACCATCTCAGGTAATGAATCGCGGGGCTGCGTCTCGATAGCACTTGAGGACATTAAGGAGCGCATCCGCAAGCTGAGGGGTGAGGACTGATGACGACACACAGGCTCAAGATTCACGAGCAGTACGCCGATGCCGTCCTGAACGGCACCAAGACGTTCGAGATTCGCAAGAACGATCGGGGTTACAGGGTCGGCGACAAGATCGTGTTCGTCGTTTACCCAAGGCCGCAGCATCCGCTCAACGGGGCGACCTTCCGAATCAACTATATCCTCGACGACTTCGAGGGCCTCGCCCAGAAGTACGTGGCGCTGGCCATATCCAAGGAGGACTGATGGACAAGATCAAGCTGAAGCCATGCCCGTTCTGCGGCGGCCCTGCCGAGATTGTGGACAACAGCCGATACGACCCCGGCACCTACTTCGTGGGCTGCCTGTGGTGCGGCGCACAGTCGGACTACGAGCACGGCGAGGAGAACGCCGCAGAGCTTTGGAACGGAAGGGTTGAGCCAAATGGCGACTGACGAACAGCGGCGCAAGGTCGCAGCGGAACTGCGAGGGCTCGCGGCAGACCGCCATTACGTCGACGAGTTCATCGCGGCCGACACCGTCGGGTTCTGGCGTGGCGAGGCGACGGAGGGCTTCGATTCCGACAGCCTCCTTGAGGTGGCCGACCTTATCGATCGCCCGACCTGCAAAATCATCCTCGTGGGAGAGCTGCGCACGGCCTTCGACAAGCCAATTACCGGGATAAACGGCTACGTGCTGTCGTGCGGGCACCAAACGGTCGGGTTCGAGAAGCCCGGGTATTGTCCTAAATGTGGGCTGGTGGTTGCCGATGATTAGTGATGAGGAGAAGCGCGAGGCCGTCGAGTTCCTGCGCTCCGGCGAGTGCCTTGACCCTTCAGGGCGCATGAAGACGGAATTCGACTGCGTACGATGCATGAAGGTGAGCACGGCGCTGCTCGGTCATTACGACGCGCTTTGCGAATTGGATAGCTGCGGCACCGGCGCGTGGAAGAAGCTCGCAGACCTAATCGACTGCCCGAGCGAGAATATCGAGCGTCCTCGGTGAGTTGGTCCCCGGCGCTTGATAAGGTTCTGCCGCGGCGGGCGAGCTTTGGGGGGTATGCGAATGGCGTGTAGGCCACCTGTAGGAGATGGGCCAAAAGGCCCATCTACAAAGTCAACACATCCGTTGAGGGACGAGTGGGCGCTCCGGAAGGGGCGCTCCTCTTACGTCCTGTGGACGGACGAGATGATAGGGCGGATGCAGGCGCACCCGGAGCGGACGGCGGCGGAGATCGCGGCGGAGCTCAGGGTGACGCCGAGCGCCGTGAGGCACGCGCGGCAGCGGTACGGGCGCTTCTCGACCGGAACGGACGGTCTGTGCATCGTGTGCGACGCGCGGCCCGTGTTCGACACGTCGGCGCAGGCGAAGAAGTGGAGGCTGTGCAAGGGGTGCTATCTGGCGGAGCGGAAGAGGCGGCTCGAGGAAGAGGCGGAGAGCAACCGCATACGACAGGCCGCGCACAGACGGCAGAGGCTGGACGGAGACGTTTGAGAGGCTGGCCGAGGCAATCGGAATCAAGCCGACCAAGGTCGAGTAGCCGAAAGGCCCCGGGAAACCGGGGCCTTTTCTTTAAACGTTACCCCCTTTTTACGCTCGTGGGCAAACGCACGCGCTTGTCCACGTGCGTAAAAAGGGGGTAACGTTCGCGTTTCCACATGGCTATCTACCAGCGGAAACGTGATTTTGTGGCGGGAAAAGGGCGTGAAAAACTGACCAAGGAGGGCATCGAGGATGCCGTCCGCCTGTGCCGTGCCGGAATGACCGACAGGGACATCGCCGCATATCTCGGGGTCGCACGTGAGACATACAGCCGCTGGATCAACCACCCCCGAACAGACAATCAGCGTCAACTGTGTCACGTTCTAAAAAAGGCCGAGGTCGAGCGCAAGGCGACGCTCGTGGGCCGCATCATGGACGCGAGCGGCGACAGCTGGCAGGCGGCGGCGTGGCTTTTGGAGCGCAAGTACCCGCAGGAGTACGCCAAGGCGCAGCGCATCATGGATACCACCGACACGGCGGTGCTCAAGGCCGCCAAGGAGCTGGTGCTGTCCGTGCCGTCCTCAATCGGCGGGAACGAGTAGCCGATGCCGCTCACGAGGATGCAGCGCGAGTACCTCGCCAACTGCACGCACCGCTACAACGTGAAGTGCGGGGCGACGGGCTCGGGCAAGAGCTACGTCGACATAGCCGTGACCATACCGCAGAGGCTTCTCGCCATGAGGGGCGAGGGGCTGGCGGTGATGATCGGGAACACCCGCTCGACGCTCGAGCGCAACATCCTCGAGCCGATGCGCTCACTCTACAGCGAAGACGTCGTCAGCCAGATTGGGCGGGACAACACGGCCCAGATATTCGGGCGCAAAGTCTACTGCCTCGGGGCGGATAAGAAGACAAGCGTATCCAAGATTCAGGGCGCCACGTTCGAGTGGGTCTACGGCGACGAGGTTGCCACGTGGAGCGAAGACGTGTTCCAGATGCTCAAGAGCCGCCTGCGCTGCGAGCATAGCTGCTTCGACGGCACCTGCAACCCCGACAGCCCGAATCACTGGTTCAAGCGGTTCCTCGACGGCGACAGCGACATCTACAGGCAGGACTACACGATCTGGGACGGCGCGCTGGCACCGGATGTCATCGAGGCCCTCATCAAGGACTACGGCAGCGGCGTGTACTACGACCGCTACATCTTGGGCAAGTGGACGCTGGCCGAGGGCCTGGTCTACCCCGAGTGGGAGGGTGCCCTCGAGAGCCGGTATACGGGCGGCGCTGTCAAGTACGCGGTGTCTTGCGACTACGGCACGCAGAACGCCTTCGCGGCGCTGCTGTGGGCGTTTGACGGCAAGGTGTGGCACGTGGTGGACGAGTACCGCTACTCGGGCCGCGACACGGGGCACCAGAAGACGGACGCCGACTATGTGGCCGACATGGCCGACTTCGTGCGCGGGCTGGGCAAGCCGCCCAAGTTCATCATCGACCCGAGCGCCACGAGCTTCATCGCCGCGATGCGGCAGGCCGGGTTCAAGACCAAAAATGGACGCAACGACGTCGCAGACGGCATACGAGAGACGGATGTGTGCCTGGGCAACGGCACGGTGCGTATCTCCGAAGCCTGCACGGGGCTGATAGGCGAGCTCGGCGGCTACTGCTGGGACGCCAAGGCGGACGGCGACAAGCCCGTCAAGGTCGATGACCACAGCTGCGACGCGCTCCGTTACGGCGTGGCAACACTGCGCATGTACAAGCCTGCGAAACGGCAGGTAAACCCATTTTTTGAAGGGAGGTAGCGGCTTGTCTAAGGGGCCTTTGGTGACCGATGGCGACCTCAAGGAGGCGGCGTCGGCGACGGCGTTCGCGGCAGATGCCATCGAGCGGCACATGTCGAGCGAGATGTACCGCAACGCCGTCACCGCGAACGAGTACTACCGCCAGCACAACGTCACGATCAACCGTTTCGTGCAGAAGATCTACTCGTGCTCCGGTGCCGAGGCCGAGGACTTCACGGCCTCGAAGCTGAGGCTGGCGAGTAACCTGTTCAAGCGCCTAAACGTCCAGCGCTGCACGTACTCGCTCGGTAAGGGCGTGAGCTTCGTGGACGTCTCGGCGGGCGGCAAGGACACGACCAAGGAGGGGCTTGGCGACCGCTTCGACGACGACGTCATGGAGATGGGGCTCAAGGCGCTCATCCACGGTGTGTCATTCCCGTTTTGGAACCTCGACCACATCGACGTGTTCACCGCCGACGAGTTCTGCCCGGTGTGGGACGAGTACTCGGGGGCGCTATACGCCGGCGTGAGGTTCTGGCGGCTCGACTCCGACCACCCGTGGCATGCGACCCTCTACGAGCAGGACGGCTACACGGAGATGGTGTCGGGCGGCAGCGGCTTCGACTTCGAGGTGGCCGAAGCCAAGCGCGCCTACAAGGTCACGTATCAGGAGATACCGGCAGACGGGATGAAGCTGGCTGTCGATGCGGAGAACTACTCCCGCCTGCCCATCGTGGCGGTCTGGGGCAGCGACGCGCACCAGAGCACGCTCGTCGGCATGCGCGAGAGCATCGACGCCTACGACCTGATCAAGAGCGGCCTGGTGAACGACACGCGCGACTGCGCACAGATCTACTGGCTCATCAACGGAGCCGGCGGCATGGACGACAGGGACCTCGACCTGTGGCGGGCGAAGCTCAAGCTGACGCACGTGGCCGAGGTCGACGCCGAGCAGGGGCAGTCCGTGACGCCGTACACGCAGGAGGTGCCCGTCGAGGGCCGCAAGGAGACGCTGGCGCAGATCAAAGCCGACATCTACGAGGACTTCGGCGCGCTGGACGTCCACACCATTGCGGCGGGTGCGACCAACGACCATATCGACGCGGCATACCAGCCGATGGACGAGGAGGCCGCCGAGTTTGAGCGCCACATCCGCGAGGGTATCATGGACATCCTTGCGTTGCAGGGCATCGAGGACACGCCCGTGTTCACGCACACTCGCATCAGCAACACCAAGGAGCAGGTCGAGACCGTGTGCCTGGAGGCCGAGTATCTGGACGACGAGACGATCCTGCGAAAGCTGCCGAACATCACGCCCGACGAGAGGGCGAAGATTTTGGAGCGCAAGCAGCGGGAGCAGGAGGAGCGCATGGCAGCGCTGCCGCCAGCCCTGGCGGCGAACGCGAAGGGTGCCCAGGAGGGCGACGAGGACGACGAGGATGAGGAAGGTGATGAGTGATGGCGGCATTGCAGGTGCTTGACGGCGAGCTGTGGCAGTGGGACACCGGGCGCGAGGTCGAGGTTGTCGGCTGCGAGCAGGTGCATTTCGCCAAGTCGACCACGGGGACGTGCTACACGGTCGAGGTCGCCGACAGCAAGGCGAAGATTCCCGACGAGCTGCTTCAGGCAGCGGGTCGCGTGTACGCTTGGGCCTATATCACGGATGAGTCCTATGGCGGGCGCACGCGCATCGAGGCGCTCTGGGACGTAAAGAGGCGAGCCAAGCCCGCCGAGTACATCTACGAGCCGAGCGACCAGCGCACCATCAAGGACGCGGAGACGGCGCGAGACGAGGCCAAGGCCGCGCAGAAGGCGGCGGAGGCCGCGCGCGACAGGGCTGTCGCCGCCGAGGTCAAGGGGGCACGCGCCACGACTCTTGCCTCGGGCTCGGAGGCAACGGCGACGATGGAGGGCAACGTGCTGGTCGTCGGCGTGCCGAAAGGCGACGCGCTGAGATACAGCGACCTCACCGCCGAGCAGATCGCGGAGCTCAAGAAGCCCGCGACGGACGCGGCGGCTGGCGTGAACAAGGTCAACAACGAGTTCAAGCAGCTCAAGGCTTCTGTCGAAACGGCGGAGAAGGGCCGCGCCGACTCCGAGTCCGAGCGCAAGCGGACCGAGTCCGAGCGCAAGACCTCCGAGACGGAGCGCAAGGAGGCGGAGACGGGGCGCAAGACCGCCGAGCAAAAGCGCGAGGAGGACTCGACCAAGGCCCTCGCCGATGCACAGGCGGCGCTCAAGGATGCCAAGACGGCAGCCCTGAACTACCAGTCGATTATCGACTCGGCGGCTGCCGTGACGGCGCTGGGACTCAAGAAGGTAAACGGCAAGATTTGCCAAATGCGAAAGGTAGGTGCCTAAATGGCCGATACGCAGACAGCCGAGCAGGCAACCGAGGGGTTCGATTACGCGGACCCGCTGGCATCGGACAAGGCGGTGTGGGCGCTGGTCGGCGCGGTGAAGAATCTGGGCGACCAGAAGGCGCTCGAGCGCGACGCCTCGACGGGCCGCTACGCCAACGAGAGCGTCGCCGCGATGGTCGACAAGCACAAGACGGGGCTGGTGTACACGTTCCTCATCCCGGCGGGCAGCCCCACCGACATCCAGCCCATGAGCGCTGCCGCGAAGCGCGTGGCCTCCACCGAGTTCGTGCCCGCGACGGCGACGAGCGCGGCTGTCGACCCGTTCGACACCGAGGGCGGACCGTGGTTCCACGTGTCCGCCAACGCCGGTGCCGACGTCGACGGCGTGCCGTGGGTCGAGGCCATCGACGGCGTCGACTACGGATTCTCGCGCGTGGACAACGGACACGGCAACAACGTCTACGAGATCGCGCCGGTCGTTTGGCAGGCGGTCGAGGTGCTGACGAACGGCAACCTGCTCGTCTCGTGGTCCGACAGCCGATTCAGCGGCTCGCAGCCGAACCCCAAGGCATTGCTGCCGGACGGCACGCTGCGACCGTACATGCTGACGCCGACGTATCCCATGAGCATCGACGCCGACGGGCGCCCGCGCTCCGTCTCGGGTGCGAAGGTCGCCAACCGCACGACGTCGCACGACTCGCTCGTCGACCTTTGCAAGACCGCGACCACGGGCTACTCGGGCATGAGTGTCTACGACCAGTGGTATATCAACTTCCACCAGTTGACCAAGACGCTCTGCAAGTCCTCCCAGGTGGACTTCCCGGGCTGCACGGACTTCAACATCCAGGTCCACCCGGCGCTCGCCGAGACGGGCGTCACGCGCGTGGTCGTCACCGCCGAGCAGGCGGCGAAGATTCCCGTGGGTGCGTCGATGATGTACGGCACCGACACGGGCACCACGTGCCCAGATCGAGGCGCCGCAGCCGCATACGACGTGTTCGACGGCGCCGTTGTCGGCGGCAAGGAGACGCTCGCAGACGGCAACGTGGCGCTTCTCATGGACGTCGCCAAGGCGTTCGACACGACCGTGAACACATGGCTCCAGAGTGCGCCGTGGAGCACGGGCAACACCGATGCCCTCGTGGGCGACGGCCAGGTGGCGAAGGACGGCAAGCATCCGTTCAAGGTCGGCGGCGTCGAGACGGGGTTGGGCCTGTGGGAGTTCATGGGCGATACGCTCTTCGTCTCCGATGGGACGGGCTTCGGTATCGCGGTCAACCCCGACACTCGCAATGAGAAGAAGAACGCCGTGGCGGACGGGGTGACCCCGACGGCGGCGTGCATGCCGACGGCAGATGGCTACATGCTCGACATCCAGTTCGTCAACGGCCTTATCTTGGGAAAGGGGCTCGGCGGCTCGGCGACGACCGGTGTCGGCGACTACTTCTACTTCGACACCTCCGGCGGCAAAGTCAAAGGCACAATCCGTCTGGTTCTGTTCCTCGGCGACCTGCGGTACGGCTCGGGCGCCGGTCTTCGTTGCGCGGACTCGTGGATCTGGTCCGGT
>UMHQ01072864.1_pt1 | contig 18799 bp, 18 predicted proteins | sample 1965531 | NCBI WGS metagenome assembly UMHQ01 (sample SAMEA4836098, study PRJEB28245) | human gut metagenome | biome: gut microbiome; material: fecal sample | place: Denmark | collected 2008
ACCGGCTGTGCAGAGTGCACAGCCGGTCTTTTGATTTCTCCGGAACCCCCTCTCCACAGGACAAACAGCAAAACTCCCCCGCCGGTCCGGCGGGGGAGTTCTCCGTATCCTTTGTTCAGTTCTGAGTGGTGCTGGGGGCCAGGTAGTCGCCCAGGACATACCCCTCCTCAAAGTTGCCGCCGCCGGTGGCATAGCGGATATGGTACCAGCCGTTCTCCGCCTCCTCCAGCACGGTGACGGTGGCCCCGTCCGAGGTGCTGGCCTGGACGGAGTAGTCCGTCCCCGGGCCGGAGCGGATATTCAGTCCGCCGCTGCCTACGCCGGTGATCACCGCGTCGGTGTTGGGGGCCAGGGTGTTGCCCGAGGTGGTGGTCCCACTTCCGGTGGTGTCGCCGCTGGTGTCGATGTTCTCTCCGGTGCCGTCGCCGGTGCACAGGATGGCGCAGGAGGCGGTCTGGCCGCCGGCGGCAGCGGTGATGGTCACCGGCACCTGGTCACTGCCCTTGTACACGTTGGTGATGTTGCCGTACTCATCCACGGTGGCGATGTCCTCATTGCTGCTGGTCCACTCCACCGTCACCTGGGCGTCCTCAGGCACTGTGGTCACCGTCAGTTGGAAGGACTCGCCCGCCTGGAGGGCCACCTGGTCCTCGTCCGTGCGGCTGAGGGTCAGGCTCTCCAGCGTCACATTGCCGGTAGAGGTGGAGACCGAGGCGCCGCCGCTGTTGGAACCGCTGGGCGTGCCGCCGAACAGCAGGGGGGACAGGGTGGTAAACACAATCACTACCGCCGCGATGATCAGGACCAGAGAGATGACAAGCCCGGCCACCTGCAGGGGGTTGGGCTGGCCGCCCCGGCCGGACCGGGAGCCGCCGGCCACCCGGCGGCCGCCCACGGGCGGATAGCTGCGGCCGCCCGGCCGCTCATCGCAGAAGGGACAGCGCTTATATGTGGTGGAATATTCTTCCCCGCAGTTCTCACACCGGATCACATCGGTATTGCGGCGAGGGGGAGCTTTCTTTGTGGCCATAGGGACCTTCCTCCATCATCAGTTGGGATGGCAGACCGGGAGCAATCCTGCGGTCTCAGCTTTCATTTTACAGGGAATTAACGGCCCCGTCAACGGGAAAAGGGGAAATAACAAATTTTTAACAAAATTATGTCAACTTTTGCCGAAGGAGGCCCCTGGACTTCTTGACCGGGGGCCCACTTTCTTTTATAATGACTCTCAGCAGCGGGGCCTGTGGAAACAGGCTTCCGCCAGCCGTCGGAGAGGAGACGATCCCGGATGAAGCCAGGAACCATGACCGCCGCCCAAGTCCATAAGCAGTACAGCGAGGCCGTCACCGCCTTCCGGCGGTGGATTCCCGACCCCACATTGCGCCAGGCCTTCAACCGGGAGGCGGACTCCTTCTTCCAGCACTGCGCCCTGGGGGTGTGGCAGGCGGACAACGCCCAGGCCATCACACCCAAGCATGTGGAGTTCTACAACGCCATCTACTCGGGAAAAAACCTCTCCCCCTCCGCCCTGTACTGGGAGGTGGCCTCCGGCGTGGCCAACTACGACCTGTTTCAGCCCCCCGCCTTCTTCCAGGCCCTGCGGGACTACGACCGTCGGAAGGGCACCACTCTGGCCCGGCGGTTCGCCGACCAGACGACCCTCATCCTCCTGCTGTTCGCGGCGGTGGACGACGTGGTCAGCGAGGCTGAGGCCGGCTTTGTCAACTCCTGCTCCGACATTCTGCTGGAGCTGTGCGGAAAGGACGGCCTGTCCGGAGACCGCCCCGCCCTGAAAGCGGACGAGTTCATCACCCGCCGCCCCGCTCCCCCACAGGAGGTCCCCAAGGAGGACCAGGGGGCGGAGGAAACTGCCCCTCCGGCGGAGCCCGAGCCCACCCTGGAGGAACTGCTCGCCGAGCTGGACAGCCTGTGCGGCCTGGCCAAGGTGAAGGAGGACGTGAAGAGCCTCATCAACCTGGTGAAGGTGCGCAGGCTGCGGGAGGAGGCCGGCCTGCCCGTCCCCCCCATGTCCCTGCACCTGGTGTTTCTGGGCAACCCGGGCACCGGCAAGACCACGGTGGCCCGCCTGCTGGCCAAGATCTACCACGCCATCGGGGTGCTCCCCAAGGGGCAGCTGGTGGAGGTGGACCGCTCCGGTCTGGTGGCCGGCTTTGTGGGACAGACCGCCCTGAAAACCGGGGAGGTGATCCAGAAGGCCATCGGGGGCGTGCTGTTTATCGACGAGGCCTACGCCCTGGTGAACGCCGAGAGCGCCAACGACTTCGGCCACGAGGCCATCGAGGTTTTACTGAAAAACATGGAGGACCACCGGAAGGACCTTATTGTCATTGTGGCCGGGTACGCCCAGCCTATGGAGCGCTTCCTCCACTCCAACCCCGGCCTGGAGTCCCGGTTCAACAAATACTTCTACTTTGAGGACTACAACGGGGAGGAGCTCTTCTCCATCTTCCAGTCCATGTGCAAAAAGAACGGCTACACCCTCTCCCAGGAGGGGGAGGAACAGATGAAGCAGGACCTGCTGGAGCTGTACGAGAACCGGGACGAGAACTTCGGCAACGCCCGGGACGTGCGCAACCGGTTTGAACAGGCGGTGGCCCGCCAGTCCAACCGGGTGGCCCAGCTGGAGTCCCCCACCCGGGAGCAGCTGATGGAGCTCCTCCCGGAGGATCTTACGGAGCCCGACGCCCCGAAAGAAGATTAGGATTTGTTATGAAGATTGCATTTTATACACTTGGTTGTAAGGTCAACCAGTACGAGACCCAGGCCCTGGAGCAGCTGGTCACCCAGCGGGGCCACAGCCTGGTCCCCTTTGAGGAGGCGGCGGACGCCTATGTGATCAACACCTGCACCGTCACCGCCGTCAGCGACAAGAAGTCCCGGCAGGTGATCCGCCGGGCCCGTAAGGCGGCCCCCGACGCGGTCATCGCCGTGTGCGGCTGCTACCCCCAGACCCACCCGGACGACGTGGAGAAGCTGGGGGTGGACCTGATCTCCGGCACCGGGGACCGCACCGGCTTTGTGGACCTACTGGAGCGGGAGTGGAGTGACCGCCAGCCCATCACCGCCCTGGACGACGTCTTCTCCCGCCGCACCTTCGAGCCCCTCCCCGCCGGCGGGCTGGAGGGCCGCACCCGGGCCATGCTGAAGATGGAGGACGGGTGCGTCAACTTCTGCTCCTACTGCATCATCCCCTACGCCCGGGGGCGGGTGCGCTCCCTCCCCCTGGACAACTGCGTCCGGCAGGCCCGGGAGCTGGAGGCGGCTGGCTACCGGGAGATCGTCCTCACCGGCATCGAGATCTCCTCCTGGGGACAGGACCTGGAGGGAAAGCCGGAGCTCATCGAGGCCATTGAGGCCATCTGTCAAGGGCTGTCCCCTGACACCCGGATGCGCTTGGGCTCTCTGGAGCCCAGAACCATCACCCCGGACTTCTGCCGCCGGGCGGCTGCCCTGCCCAACCTGTGCCCCCACTTCCACCTGTCCATGCAGTCGGGGTGCGACACGGTGCTGGCCCGGATGAACCGGAAATATGATTCCAACCGGTATTATGAGAGCGTAAAATTCCTGCACGAGGTCTACGACCGGCCCGCCATTACCACCGACCTCATCGTGGGCTTTCCCGGCGAGACGGAGGAGGAGTTCCAGCAGACCCTGGACTTCATCCAGAAGTGCGCCTTCTCCGCCATGCACATCTTCCCCTACTCCAAGCGGCCGGGCACCCCGGCGGCCAAACTGCCCGGGCAGGTGCTCAACGCCGTCAAGGAGGAGCGGGCCCACGGGGCGGCCCAGATTGCCCGGACCATGCAGGACGCGTACTTAGACAGCTGGGTGGGAGAGACCGTCCCCGTCCTCTTTGAGGAGGAGAGGGATGGGCTGTGGAGGGGCCACACCACCCGGTACTGCGAGGTGACGGTCCAGTCCGCCCAGCCGCTCCACAACCAGCTGCGGCAGGTGCGGCTCACCGGCCGCGACGGAGGGGCCCTCCAGGGGGTCCTGGTATGAGCCGAATCAAGCGGGTCCACTGCGGCGACGTGAACTGCCACCTGGTCCAGGGGGAGCAGGGGGCCATTCTGGTGGACACCGGCCGGGCGGGCTACGGCGAGAAGCTGCTCCCCCTGTGCCGGCAGTGGGACGTGCGCCTCATCGTCCTCACCCACGGCCATCTGGACCACGTGCAGAACGCCGCCTTTCTCTCCCAGCAGCTGGAGGTGCCCATCGCCATGCACCGGGCCGATTTGGAGCTGCTGGAGGACAACGACTGCCAGCCCATGCAGGCCCACCGCCGCCTGGGCCGGCTGATCCAGTCCCTGTCCCGGCGGGGGTTTCAGGACACCCTGCTTCCCCCCTTCCAGCCAGACTTATACCTGGAGGACGGGGACGACCTGTCCCACTTCGGGGTGAACGCCCAGGTGGTGGCCCTCCCCGGCCACACGGCGGGCTCCATCGGCCTGAAAACCGAGGACGGCGCCCTGCTGGTGGGGGACGCCATGTTCCGCCTGTTCTCCCCCGCCCCCGCCCTGGTCTATGCGGACCGGCGGCAGATGGAGGACAGCGTGGCTAAAATCTGGGCTCTCCACCCCACCGCCCTCTACTTCGGCCACGGGCGGCCCGCTCAGGGGTTGTAAAAACAGGAAAAACCGATTATACTACTAGACGAACTCCATCTGATGCGGGAGGAGGTGACCCCATGACCCGCGCGGAATTTGACGCCATTTTTGAGAAGTGCAAGAAGAAGTATCTGCCCACCAACCAGGCGGAGATTCAGAAGAAGCTGAGCACCTTTGCCGACAAGGACGGAAAGGTCTCGGCCCAGGCCCTGGCCATTTTCTCCTTTATCGAGACGGTGCAGTACACCAACGACATGCTCTATGCCGTCCTGTCCGAAGCTCTGGATGTGGAGGACTGAACGTCCGCGCCGCCCTTTGAAAGGGCGGCGCGGCTTTATTTTAACAAAAAAAATCCCGGAAAAATTTGACGGAATGGGAAAATTGGGGTACACTGTCTCTGATTGTGTACCAAATGAAAAGGGGAAGGTTTACTATGGTATTCAGCAGTCTTGTCTTTCTGCTGGGCTTTCTGCCCGCCCTGCTGCTGGTGTATTTTCTCATTCCCGCCCGGTTTCGGGGGCTGCGGAACCTGGTCCTGCTGGGGGCCAGCTTGTTCTTTTACTGGTGGGGGGCCAGCAAGCTGGTCCTCCTCATGGTTCTTTCCATTCTGGTCAACTACCTGGGCGGCCTGCTGGCCGGCCAGGCGGACCGGCGGCTGGCCCGGTTCGGGGTGATCTTCGCCTCAGTGGTGGGGCTGGGGCTGCTGGGGTGGTTCAAGTACGCCGGATTTCTGGCCCAGACCATCCATGACCTGGGCTTTGCCATCCCCATCCCCCAGGTGACATTGCCCATCGGCATCTCCTTCTTCACCTTCCAGGGCCTCAGCTACGTCATCGACGTGTACCGGGGGGACGCCCCCATTCAGAAGAACCCCCTGAACGTGGCCCTGTACGTGGCCCTGTTCCCCCAACTGGTGGCCGGCCCCATCGTCCGGTACACCACCGTCATGGCGGAGATCGCCCACCGGGAGGAAAACCTCCCGGAGTTCGCCTCCGGCGTCACCCGCTTCTGCTTCGGCCTGGCCAAGAAGATGGTGCTGGCCAACTCCATGGGGCAGATCGCCGACGGGGTCTTCAACCAGACGGCGGCCAACCTGGACCCCGGCCTGGCCTGGGTGGGCGCCCTGGCCTACACCTTCCAGATCTACTTCGACTTCTCCGCCTACTCGGACATGGCCATCGGCCTGGGCCACATGTTCGGCTTCCGGTTCCTGGAGAACTTCAACTACCCCTATATCTCCCGCTCCGTCACCGAATTCTGGCGGCGGTGGCACATCTCCCTGTCCACCTGGTTCCGGGACTATGTGTATATCCCCCTGGGGGGCAACCGCTGCTCCAAGCTCAAGCACATGCGCAACATCTTTGTGGTGTGGCTGCTCACCGGACTGTGGCACGGAGCGGCCTGGACCTTTGTGCTGTGGGGGCTGTGGTTCTGCCTTCTGCTGCTGGGGGAGAAGTTTCTGTGGGGGAAATACCTGGAGAAGCTGCCCGGCCTGATCCGCTGGGCCTACACCATGTTCGCCGTCATCCTCAGCTGGGTGCTGTTCCGTTCGGTGGACCTGGGGCAGGCCTGGGCCTATCTTGGGGCCATGTTCGGCCAGACCACCGGCCTGGCCCAGGACGGGCAGACCCTCTACTACCTGCTCCAGTTCTGGCCGGAGTGGGTGCTGGCCCTCATCGCTTTCCTGCCGGTGAAGCAGTGGCTCCAGTCCTGGCTGGAGGCCCGGGGGAGCGCCGGTCAGGCGGCCGCCCTGTGGGCTCCCCGGGTGCTGGCCCTGGGACTGCTGGCCCTGTCCTATCTGGAGCTGGTCACCGGCTCCTTCAACCCCTTCATCTACTTTCAATTCTAAGGAGGGTCTCCCATGAAAAAGAGCAAATGGGCCGACTGGCTTGTTGTCATCGGTTTTCTGGGGTTCCTGGCCCTGGCCCTTATAGTCACCCTGGTCCGGCCCAAGTCGGGCTGGTCCTACTATGAGAACCGGAATCTGGCCCGCCCGGCGGAGCTGTCGGTGGAGACGGTGCTGGACGGCACCTTCCCCGCCAGCGTGGAGCCGGTGCTTCAGGACCACGCCGCCGGGCGGAACACCCTGATGAAGCTGTCCGCCTGGGCCGACCTGCACCTGTTCCACCGCCCGGTGGTCAACGAGGTGGTCCCCTCGGATGGCATGCTCCTGGGCTTCAACGCCTATGAGACCCCCGACCCGGCGGTTATTCACAACCAGGCCCAGGCCATGGCCGGCCAGCTGGCCCAGCTGCGGGACGTAGTGGAGGGGTACGGCGGACACTTCTACTACGTGGCCGTACCGGGGCAGTACACCTATTTCTCCGACTCCTACCCGGACTTCCTCAACAGCCGGGAGGCATACACCGCCTTGGAAATCCCCGCCTTCACCCAGGCCATGGAGGAGCAGGGGGTAAACCTTCTGGACATGGGGCCGGTACTGGACCAGCTGGGAAATCCCCAGGAGTACTACTCCCTGGCCGACTACCACTACCAGTTCGAGGGGGCCTATGTGACCTACCGGGCCATCCTGGAGGAGATCAACCGGGACCTGGGACTGGACCTGACCATTCTGGACGAGAGCTCCCTCACGGTGGAGACCCTGCCCAACCCCTATCTGGGCTCCCGGGGGAGAAAAATCTTCGGGCTGGAGAACTGCGGGGAGCACCTGACCATCGGCCTGCCCAAGGACCCCATCCCCTTCACCCGCGCCGACAACGGCACAGAGACGGCGGCCTCCGTGTACGCCATGCCCGCCACCGACACGGAGGACGTGCTCTACTCCCTCTACATGGGGGGCGACGTGGGGGAGACCGTTATTGAAACAGGCCGCCCCGGCCTGCCCTCCATCCTCATCTATGGGGACAGCTTCACCAACCCGGTGGAGTGCCTGGCCTACTACAGTTTTGACGAGATGCGCAGCATCGACCTGCGCCACTACAAGGATATGACTTTGGCCGACTATATTCAGGCCTATCAGCCCGACATCGTGGTGGGCATCCGGGACTATGAGGCCCTGCTGTCCACCGACTTCAACGGCAGTCCCTTCCAGATTCGGCCCTGACAGGAGGCGAGCGCCATGAAATTCAAGCCGGAGGCGGGGGACTTTCCCCTGGACCAGGACAGCTGCAAAGCCGACTACACCCAGGCCCGGGAACTGGGCCGGGTGCGCCTGGGGCAGCGCGCCCTCTACTTCTCCCACCTCACCTGGACCGGTGTTCTCCCCCTGGACCAGGTGGAGCGGGCCTATCTGCGCATTGAGGACATCCCCGTGGGCATGGGCTGCCGCCGGGTGCCCATGGGACAGCACTACCTCATGGCGGTGCTCCGAAATGGGGAGACCCGGAAAGCCGCCGTCAACAGCCGCCAGGAGGGGGACTGGGTGCTGGAACAGATTCACGCCCAGGCCCCGAACATCAAAATCGGCTACGAGGCCCCCGCTCCCAGGGAGACCGCCCCATGACCGTCACTGGGGAACAGGTCCGGGCCCTCCGCCTGCGCCGCCACCACCTGGACCGGCTGCTCCCCTCCGGAGCGCTGGTGGAGGCCGCCGCTGTCTGCGGCGTGCAGAACTCGCCCCCCGGGGCCTGGGAGACCGCCCTGCGGAACCGGGTGGAGGGTGTCACCCTCCCACAGCTGGAGCAGGCGCTGTATGGGGAAAAGACCTTGCTCCAGGCCTGGAGCATCCGGGGCGTGCCCCTGGTCTTTCCCACCAAGGACGCCGGGGTCTTTCTCTTCCCCCTGTGCGCCCAGCCCGGGGAGGAGCCCTGGGTCTACACCCGGGGGATCACCGGGGCCCTGGACGCCCTGGGGCTGGGCTTCTACGACCTGCTGCCCCTGGCGGAGGAGGCCTGCGCCTGCCTGGAGGGGGAAACGGTCCTAAGCAAGGAGGCCCTGGACCGGCGGCTGGCCGGTGTGATAGAGCCCATGCTCCCCCCTGAGGTTCGCCCGGCCTGGAACGCCCCCTCCATGTACGGCCAGCCCGACCGGCAGACGGTGGGTGGGGCGGCGGTGTCCTTCCTTCTGCGGCCCTGCTCTTTCCGGGGAAAGGTGGTCTTTGGGGCCCGTGAGGGGATCTCCCCCACCTTCACGTCCCCCGCCCGGTGGCTGGGGCGTCCTCTGCCGGACCAGCCCGACGGCGCGCGGGAGCTGGTGCGGCGGTTCCTCCGCTGTTACGGCCCCGCACAGGTCGCCGACTTCCAGAGCTGGCTGGGCTGCTCCCCCAAGCAGGCCAAGCGCCTGTGGGGCGGCATTGCGGAGGAGCTGGCGCCGGTGGAGCTGGATGGGAAGCGCCGGTGTGTCCTGGCGGAGGACCTGGACCTCCTCGCCCAAGGGGAGGAGGGGGAGCGGCTGCTGCTCCTGGGGCCCCACGACCCCTATCTGGACCTGCGGGACCGGGACCTGATTCTGCCCGACAAGGCCCGGCAGCGGCAGGTGTGGAAGACGGTGGGCAACCCGGGAGCCGTCCTGCTGGGCGGCCGGGTCATTGGCTTCTGGACCGTCCGCACCAAGGGTGAAAAACTGGACGTATCGGCCACCCTGTTTGAGCCTCTCTCTCCCGCCCAGCGCTCCCGGCTGGAGAAGCTGGTCTCGAGTTACGCGGCTTTTCGTGGGACCGCCCTCCGAGCGTATACGGTTTTGTAGCGAACCGCCCCGGCGCTGAGACGCGCCGGGGCGGTTTTTGTCCGCTCAGGAAATGCCGAGAATGGCTTCCACCCCCTGGGCCGTCTCCTCCTCCAGGGGCACATAGGCCACGCCGTAATATTCGTAGAACTGGTGTCCTCCGGCGGTGTACTTCAGGTGGTCCATGGTCCGGCCGTCGGCCGTCTCAATGGTCAGGTAGCGGGTGTTCCTTACCGCTTGAACCAAATTGTGGTCTGACTGGTGGCCCCAGCGGATCTCGTCCCATAGGTTCGGCCCCAGACATTCAGCGGACGCCATGGCCTCATAGAGGGCGGCGATGTCCTCCCGGTGGGTGATGACACAGGTGCCGATCTCCGCCTGGGCGGCCTTCCCCTCGTCGGTGTTGTCCATGTTGCCGGGGGAGACCGTAATCTGTGCCATGTCTTCCGCGGAAAAAATATGGTAGATATCCTCCAGCACCGTGCGGTAGGAGTAAGTCTCTCCCTCCTCCGGAACAAAATAGGCAAACTCCCACAGGGCCAGCTCCCCATCTCCGTCCGGGCCGATGAGATACTGTAAATCCTCATGTCCCCGTAGATAGTACCAACCCGGAACCTCCTCCAGGGCCTCCCCCAGATAGTCCTCCAGGTCTACCTGACTGCGGACCTCCAGCTTATGGTACTCGGCGGTATTGTCTCCCAGGGAAAGCTGGTTGATTATCAACACCTGATAGCTGTATTCCCCCTCCCGGAGACCATACAGCAGATCCTTTACGTCCACCGGCTCTTGGGCGGGCGTATCGGAGATGGAGGCATCCGTACCCGGCCGCGCCTGAAGCTGAGGCCCCGGCTCCGGGTTCCAAAGCACAGCCGCCCCTAGAACGAAAACCAGGCAGGCAGCCAGAGCCACCCAGCGTTTCCACCGGACACGGCGCTTTTGTGGAAAACTTGGCTCTAGGTGCCGCTCGTCCACCTGGCCGACCAGGTCCAATAAATCAAAGCTCGTCATACGTCGATCCCCTCCTGAATCAGATGGGCCCGCAGGCGCACCCGCAGCCGGTGCAGGGTGGTGGTCACCCGGCTCTTGGACCAGCCGGCGCGGCGGGCGATGTCCTCAATGGAATCCAGATACCAGTACCGCCGGAGGAATACCTCCCTCTGAAGGGGCGGCAGTCCATCCAGGAAGCGGTTTAGGGCCTCCTCCGCCGCCTGGCGGTCCAGTTCCCCCTCCGGGGAGCCCTCTGGGGAGACGCACTCCCCCAGTTCCTCCAGGGCCAGGGGCACCTGACCGCCGCCCCGGCGCTGGGCATTCCCGTCCCGCAGGCGGTTGATGGCCAGATTCCGGGTGATCTTGGCCAGAAAGGCCCCCAGGCTCCGGGGCCGCTGGGGCGGAATGGCGTTCCAGGCCCGGAGCCAGGTGTCCGACAGGCACTCCTCCTGGTCCCTGGGGTCGTTGAGAAGACTGCGGGCCACGGCGGCGCAGTAGGGTTCATACCGCGCCCGGGCGGCGGTCAGCCCCTCCTCGTCCCGGGCAAAGAAACGGGCGATGATCTCTTGGTCGTCCACTGGGCTTCCTCCCTTCGGTATTTTCTGGGAAAGGTCCTTTCACCTGGAAAGACCCGTTTTTCCCTCTGCGGTCACAAAGGCGGAAATAGAAAAAGACGCACGCAGTCCAGTTTGCGTGCGTCTTCGGTTATTGGGAACTTTACTCCGCCAAATCGCAGAACTTGCAGGGCTCGTCTACAGTGACGGTGTACTTCTCCAGCAGGGCCACCGGGTGGTAGGACAGCTTGCTGGTACGCAGGCCCGGGTCTCCGGCGTCATCCTCCCGGTTGATGAAGTGGACCCCCTCGTGGGCGAACTGCTGAGCGAACTGGGCCACCACCATCTGGTAACAGCCCTGGTAGTCCCGGTCCGCCTTCTCAATGTGGGTAAACAGGGTGTCCCCCACGATCTCCCCCAGGGAGAAGCCCACAATGTTCCCGTCCACCAGCAGCATGCCCCCCGCCATGTCGTAGAGCTGGTAGTTGTCCAGCACCTCGTGGGTCTTGCGCAGATCCTCGTGGAAGGAGGCGGCCGCCTTGTCCCGCCCGGCGGCGTACCGGTCCAGGAAGGCCTTCACCGCCGGGATGTCCTCCTCTGTGATTACCCGGAAGGACCAGTTGCCGTAGGTTTTCAGGAACTTGTTCACATGGTTGCGCTGGCCGCTGAGCTTCTTGCCCCGGAAGTACTTCAAATCCTCCGCCCGGTACAGGTAGTCAAAGGCGTCCCGGTTGGAGATGGCGGCGCTGTTGGGAAAGAACTCCTGGAGGCGGTCCAGCTCGTCCTTGGGCACCGGGTAGAAGGCGATGGGCATGCCCCGGCGGCAGCAGTAGTCGGCGATCTGCCGGTAGTGCTCCCGGCGTCCGCCCCCCAGGGGCAGGGTGAAGGTGCTCCCCAGGCCGGGGTACTCCACCTTGAAGTAGAGGGAGCTGTCGTAGATGGCCCACTCCGTCTTGTACATATCCCGCCACATCATCACCGTGCCGGGGGTGGTGTCACAGATCCGGCTTCCGCTGTACCCGAAATAATCGCGGAGCTTGGGCAGGTCTTCTAGTTGCAGGGGGTTAAATTCAAGCATACATTCCAATCCTTATTTGTTTATTTGTGTTCTATTGTATCCGCGAGGCGGCCGAAATACCAACCTGTCACCCCATTTTTCTTCATCAGGCAGCCCCGGCTGGTGCGGGCCACCAGGGAGAGCCGGTCCCCCGGCTCCACAGGCAGGCGGTAGTCGGTGGAGTCCTCGCACCACAGCCTCTCCCCGGTGCGGCGCAGGTAGGAGGTGAGGATGTACAGCTCCCGGCCGCTCTCCAGATGGCGGCACCGGGAGAGCTCCTCCCCCGGCTCCAGCAGCTCCAGGTCGGCCCGGCCCCAGCGGATGTTGATGGAGTTCTGGGACGGCTCCTGGCGGTCCAGGGCGGTGTACACCTCCAGCCCGTCATAGGCCTGCCAGGAAAAATCCTCCGACTCCTCCGAGGGGAGAATCAGGGCGTTGAGCTGCCCGTCCGCCTTGAGCACACAGCCCCCGTCGATGGAGATGATCTTCCGCTCCCAGTCGAACAGGGGGGCGGCGGAGGGGACCTTGGGGTTATAGAGGGTCACCGGCCAGTGTCCCACAATGACGTACTTGGAGAAGGAGTGCCCCTGTCCCCGGAAGTCGTCGTTTTTCATGCACTTCCACCGGTCCAGGGTCTCCATATGCTCCAGGGAGGGCACCCCTCCATGGACGAACACCAGGTGCTCCGTCTCCAGAATGGTGGGCAGTCCGGCCAGCCAGGCATGGATCTCCGGATAGCGCTCCCGCAGGGCGGCGCGCAGGCCGGGGAAGTCCATCCAGTCCTCAAAGCCCATCTCATCGGCCAGTTGACGGATGGTGCTCTCCGGGTGCTGGGGGAGGTAGCTGGAGTAAAACCGGCCGTCCAGCTCGTCCGTCTCAAAGAAGCGGAACACCAGCCCGTCGCAGTTGCCGCAGATGGGGTACACCGTGTGGGTGCGGGAGAGCTCCATCATATACCGAAGCAGGGCCAGGCTGTCCCGCCCCTTCTCCAGCATGTCCCCGTCCAGCACCAGGATATCCTCCGGCGTGAACCGGACTTTTTGGAGCAGCCCCCGGAAGAAGGGCAGATTTCCATGGATGTCGCTCACCGCCAGGATGCGGCGGCCGGCGGCAAATTCCGGGTGGATCACACGGGCGGTATTCTCCAAGAAAACTCTCTCCCTTCTCCAAAACATTGCCCTCCCCCCTCCGGCGGAGCGGGCGGAGGCGCGCCATTCAGCATGGAAATCATATCACAGACTTGCGGGAGCCGCAAGGGATAGGAGGCAGAATTTCCCGACAAACAAGGTGGGAAAATTCGTTTTTTGCACAAAAAGAGCCTCTCCGCACCCCAAAAGGTGCGGAGAGGCGGAATCAGTTCCGTTTCAGCGGTAGAAGTGGTGGCTGCCGATGGCGGCATAGTAGGTCCGGTTCTGGGTGATCCAGCTGCCGGCGGACACCGCGGGGGCAAAGAAGTAGAGGCTGTCTCCCGCCACCTCCGCCCCCTCCAGGCACAGCTTGGCCGCCAGAACGGAGGAGGCCGCGGGCTCCTGATAGATGGTCCCGTTGGCCACGGGGGTGAACTGGACGGCGTACTGGCTGTCAAACACCACCTCTTTCACCGTATCCGGGAACTGGTCCGACTCGGTCCGGTTGAGGACCACATTGCCCACGGCAATCTGCCCCACCAGGGGCTCCCCCCGGCTCTCGGCGGAGATGATCCGGGAGAGCCAGTACAGGTCCTCCTGGTCATAGTCCGCCTGGGGCGGGACCGCGCCCCAGGTACTCAGGGCGGCGGTAGAGCCGTCCCAGGTGAGGGAGGAACCGCTGGCGTCGGCCAGCACCCGCAGGGGGAGGACCGCCCGGCCGTTCACCACCCGCACCGTCTCGGCCACATAGAGGCCCCGCTCATTGGACCACACGTAGATGGCCCCCGGAGTGGCCTCCAGGTCCAGTCCCCCTCCGTCCACCTGGGCGGAGGTGCCGTCCCAGCTGAGGCTGCGTCCGGTCTCCCGGCTGAAGGCCGCCAGGGTGACATAGCTGGTCCCGTTTTCGATCCAGGCCTCGCCGGCGCCCAGGGCCGTCCCATCAATTTCTATGGCTGCGCCCACAGCGCCCGCAGATGTGGTCATCATCAGGGCGGCCAGCACGCCGGCCGCCCCCGTTCTCCATCTGTGTTTCATCGTGGGTGTATACTCCTTTTGGTTTATTTTTCGAGTTTTTTCTTAAAAATCTCGAACTACACCTCAAAATTGTAATGGATTTTGTATTGGAGCGCAAGCTGTAAGTCCTGGAGCTCCAAAAGATGGAAAGAGGCGGGAAATTCCCGCCTCTCTCCTTCCTCTTATTCTGCCTCCACCGGCAGGGTAATGCCGCCGACGGTGACGCTCTCCACGGTGGACAGGTCCAAAATCTCTCCAAAGACGCCGCCCTTCTGGCAGACGGTTCTGCCCCCCTCCGGGTCTAAGCTGCCTCCTAGATAATCGAGGTCCCGGCTGGTGCCGTCGGTAAAGTTCACCGAGATGGACAGGGAGGACAGGAATTTCTTCACCTGTGCGCTGTTGGACGCGCTCATCTTGCCGTTCTCCTGGTCCTCCATCTGGAACTTCTCCCGCACGGTGTAGTCCACCTGGATGGACAGGGGGGAGATGGTCACCCCGTCCAGCGTGGCCTCCATGCCGCTCAGTTGGAAGGTCTGTCCAGCGTCCAGGCTCACGCCGCTGTCCGGGAAATTAAATTGGAACCGGATCTTCCAGTTTCCCTCCGCCAGCAGAGTCCTGTCCCGGGCATCCTCGCTGCATAGGTACAGGTTCTGGAAGGTGGCGGTGGCTGTCCCCGGCTCGATAGGCGTATCCATGGTCATCATCACCACATACTGAATCGCGGCATCGGTGGGGTCGGCATCGTAGAAGTAAGCGCTCCCATGGCTGCCCCCAAGCATCCTGATGAATGTGTCGGACTGGTCAAAGGTCAGGGGCAGAGTGCCATCCGTCCCCTCCAGCGGGGTCAGGTCCTCCGCCAGGGGCTGGCCGTCGTCCCGGGCGATGGAGTAGACCACCGCATAGCTGTAGGTGTCCCCGATGATGGCGTCGGCGGTGATGGTCACCCCATTGTCTGTGTCGCTGGCCCCGATGGGCACCCCCATCCGGTCCACAATCTCCGTCTGGGCGGGGGAGTTCCCAAAGACGGAGGCGAATACCTCCCCCGCCGGGGTGAGGGTGACGGCGGCCCCCACTCCCATGGTCATCAGCAGGGCGGCCGCCACGCCCACGGTCACGGTGCGGCGGATGGAGCGCACCTTCCCGCCCCCCCGGCCCTCTCCCGCCGTCAGGCGGTCCACCATGGCGTTCTTCTCCTCACGGGTAAAATGCAGCTCATCCAGAGACTGACGATAGGTTTTCATGCAAATCCCTCCTGTTCCAGGTGTGTGCGCAGCTTCTCTCTGCCCCGGCTGAGCTGGGTGGCCACGGTGGCCGGCTTCTCCCCCAGCAGCTGGGCAATCTCATTGGCGGAATACCCTTCGTAGTAGTAGAGGTAGATGACCGTCCGGTACTTGGGGGGCAGCAGGTTCACCGCCGCCAATAGGCTTCCCTCCTCCGCCTCCGGGGCGGGGACGGCCCGGGCCGCCTCCAGGTCCACCGTGGTCCTGCACCAGTGGCTCTTCAGCTGGTCCTTGCAGAGGTTGACGGCGGCCCGGATGATCCAGGCCCGCTCGTGCTCCGGGCTCTCAAACTTCCGAGGCTTCTCCAGCAGCCGGAGGAACACTGTCTGACAGATGTCCTTGGCGTCCTCGGTGCTTTTCAGATAGGTATAGCTCAGGCGCAGGATCAGATCGGAGTAGGTCTCCACCAGCCGCTCCGCCTCGGCCCGGTCGATGTGTGATCTCAAATGCTTCACCTTCTTTGCAGGTGTGTTCTTCAAAAGCGCTTTCACCTAGAATACGAATGAGGCGGGGGAAATCTGACAGGGGCGGGAAAAATTTTGCCGCGTACGGTGTCTGTGGAGACAGCTCCGTCTGTCCGCCCGAAACGCCCTTGCCTCGCCGGCCCCAAACATCAGCTTCCTCACACTGCTGGGCAAAAGGGGGCGGCCCCATGGGCCGCCTCTCAGGAATTCCTCTTTTCCCGCAAAAACTCCCCAGAGCAAAAACTCTGGGGAGTTTCCCGGTCACATCTTCACGAATTTGTCTTTGGGAGCTCGGCAGATGGGGCACCGGTAGTCGTCGGGCAGGGTCTCCCGCTCGGCGATATAGCCGCAGATGGTGCACCGCCAGGCCACCTCCTCCACGATCCGGACCACCGTGGCCGCCGCGGGGGTGGCGCCGCCCTCGCCCCGATAGTCGTCCAGGGTCATGGCCGGACCCTCGCCCAGCACCTCGGCCTCGGTGGCCTCGCACACAAACAGCACATAGCTGCCCAGGTCCAGCTTGTCCACAATCTTACAGCTGATTCGGGCCAGGGCGTGGTCCTTCACATAGGGGTTGCCTGCCCCGTCGGTCTCCACCTGGAAGCCCTCGTACTTGTCCACTACACGGCCGGACTTATAGCCGAACAGATCCACCAGCTCCTTGGGGGTCCCGCGCTCCAGCACAGTGGCCGCGAAGCTGCCGGCGGCCTCCACCGCCTTATAGGTCTCGTTGCTCTTGTTCAGGCTCAGAGAGAACTTGGCCGGATTGGTAGAGGTGATCTGGTGCAGGGAGTTGACCACACACCCCTGGTACTTCCCATCCAGCACGGAGCCTACCAGAAAAAGCCCATAGTTGATACGGTTAAACGCCTTGCGATTCATAAAACACCCTCCTTATTTAAATTGAAATTTCTTCCCCAGATTCTTTATCAAGAATCATTCTTATTAATATAAAAGAACTATACTATAGAATTTCCCACCTGTCAAGAGGTTTATTTGATTTTGCCAAGAAAAAACGGGATGCTCACACAAAATGTGAGCATCCCATCTAATTTTATCGCGAACTGCCGCTGTCCTCTTCCGTATCTGAATTCATGGTCCCACGCAGATCCTGAGGCAACTCCTCCTCATCTTCTCCCTGATTTTGCAGGTCCTGAGGCAGCTCTTCCTTAGAGTCCTCCGGCGGGAGCTCCCCATCCCGGAAGAACCGCAGGTTCAGGTCCACATTGCCGGAGATCCCGGGCACCTTCCCGCTGGAGGTATACTGCCACATGTCAAAGTCATAGTAAAACGAGGGGTAGTCGGTGTACTGGGCCAGCCAGAAGGGATAGTCCAGCAGCTGACTCAAGTCCAGGTTGTTGTAGGCCAGATTCTGATAGAAATAGATCATCGCCTCGTAGCCCGCCGCCTCAATATCTGCACAGAAGGCGTTGGCCATGCTGCACAGGAGGTCGGTGTCCGGAATGGTCTGAGTCCGGGAACCGGCGTAGTTCTGCCGCTCCCAGTCGAAGACCACCGGATATGTAATACGGTAGGGCGCGATCTGCTCGATCACATAGGCGGCCTCCTGCCGGGCCTCCTCCACGGTAATGGCCTGGGAAAAGTAGTAGATTCCCACATCCAGGCCGGCGTCCAGAGCCCCCTGTACATTGTTGAGGAACTGGGTGTCGCCCCGCATGTTGCCCTCCATTCCATAGCCCCGGTATCCCACCCGGATCATGGCAAAGTCAAAGCCAGCGTCCGCCACCTGCTGCCAGTCAATGGTTCCCTGATGGACGGATACATCCACACCCTTGGTCACGTAGACTCCATCCTCCGTATAGGTGATGTACCCGTTCTCATCCTTGGAAAAGCCCTCCGGGTCATAGGTGTTGACCGGGACGTCCTCCAGAATATCATAGTAAGCTCCCTGGAACAAAATCTGCTCCCCATAGGTGTGGACCCGGTCCACCTGCCAGACAATCACGCTGATCTCTGCCCGGGTGATAGACTGATCCGGTAAAAAGACGGTCTCACCGTCCTCCTCGCTTCCCGTAATGATTCCCAGCTCATACAGGGCGGTCAGATATCCGTTGTCCACATCCGAGAAGGGCGAGCGCTCCGAGGAGGGCTCCACCCCCAGGGCCTTGGCCGCCAGTTCCGCCACCAGGACACGGGCCATAGGCTGGTCTAAGTCGCCGATCTGCTCCCGGGTGAGATAACCCTGAGACACCGCGTAGTCCGCATAACTGCTGGCCCAGTGATCTCCGGTTGCGGCAAGATCCCCGCTGCCCGCCGCTTTCAGCACCATAACCAGAGCTGCGCCAGAGGTCAGGGGATCATTGGCCCCGAACAGTCCGTTTCCATAGCCGTCAATCATCCCCCGGCTGTTCAACACCGCCACATAGTCATAGTACCAGTCGTCCTCCTGGACGTCGGAAAAAGAACTCACATATCCGCTTGGCACGCTCAAGCGGTAAGGCGTGGCCGCCGCCAGGGCCGGCTGCACACCAACTGTCATCATCAAAGCAAGCGCCGCAGCGCAGCTGCCAACTCGTTTCCACTGCATATTGCTCCGAATACCTCCCATTCATTTCAGATCGCCTCAATCTCACGGGTTTACCGTAATGAAGCTATTATAGCAAACTCCTGAATTCGACACAAGAGGCATTTCTCGTCTCTCTCAAAAGACGAAGGTCCCACCCCTACGCAACTCATATGAAAAGAAAAAGGACGAACAGCAAACTGTCCGTCCTTTTGTGTTGGCACTACCTATCTTTCCGGCCCGTCTCCAGGCAAGTATTTTCGGCAGAAGCGAGCTTAACTTCCGTGTTCGGAATGGGAACGGGTGGACCCTCGCCCTAATCAGCACCAACTTACTTTCTTTTGAAAAAGAAAGTAAGCAAAGAAAACTTCATACTTCCTTCTACAAGAAGAGATCCGTACCTTTTTCTCTCCTTACCGTCTTTTTCAACAGCAAGTATTCTATCAAATTTTCTTCTCACTGTCAAGAACTTTCTCCGTCCTACAAAAGGCTCAGTACAAAGTTCTTTTTGCCTACTTTTTCTTTCAAGAAAAAGTAGGTG
>UMHQ01042697.1_pt1 | contig 18725 bp, 17 predicted proteins | sample 1965531 | NCBI WGS metagenome assembly UMHQ01 (sample SAMEA4836098, study PRJEB28245) | human gut metagenome | biome: gut microbiome; material: fecal sample | place: Denmark | collected 2008
TATGAAATAACAATTAAGAAGATATGATGTGTGAGAATTAAAAATGATTTCTCTATCTTAGATTTGTATAAGATGGAGAAATCATTTTATATTATAATATCTTTGTTTTAATAATTATAGAAAAAACTTTTTCCAATAAATTCTTTTAAAATAGAATCATCCGGAACATCGTCTGTTTCTATTGGTAAGAAACAAGCAAGTAAACCGATTAAACGTCTGGCATCTGCATAGTAAGGGCTGGTAGTAGGTACTTTAACGAGTTCTCTCATTGCAGCGTTTTTTAAAACTCCCATTTCATAAACTAAATTAGAATTAAAAATGACATCAGCTTCTTCTTGAAATGGGAAGATATGCTTTTCTTCTCCCTTACGAACAGAGGACCACATAGCGAGAGTTTCTTCGGCTGCCGTATTTCTTGATAAACTATCTCGAACCATTCTTCTAATTTCTCGAACATCAGAAGTTGCAATACGATTGTGTTTATCCAGATTTAGTTGAGTTAAACAACTGATATAGATTTTAAATTTTTGTTCTTTCGGGATATATTTTGTCATAGCTTCATTTAAACCATGGATTCCCTCAATAATGATTACCCCGTGTTTATTAGAAAGTCTTACAATTTTTCCTTTTTCTTCTCTTTCTCCGGTAATAAAATTATAGATTGGAAGTTCTACTTCTTTTCCATCAATCAAATCTACAAGATTTTGATTTAACAGTCTAATATCCAGAGCTTCTAAGGCTTCATAGTCTTTTTCTCCCTCTTCATTCAAAGGAATATTTTTTCGACCGATATAATAGTTATCTAGGGAAATTACAAGAGGATTGACCTCGTCTGCTTTTAATTGAATAAATAATCGATTGGCAAAAGTTGTTTTTCCGGAAGAAGAAGGTCCTGCAATAGTAATCACTTTAATCTTATCATTTTTTACAATTTGTTCTGAGATTTTTGCCAAATTTTTGTTGTGTAAGGCTTCGTTAATCCGAATTAGGGAACGAATTTCATGATTTAATACTTTTCGATTAATCGATCCTGCATTTGGTACATCCATAAGGCGTAACCAATGATCACTTTCTTCAAAGATAGCTGCCATTTTCGGAGTATCAATCTTTTGTTCCAGGGTATTAGGATCTGTTATAGGATATTTCAAAATAAAACCGGAAGAATAAGGATACACATCATAAGCGTTTAATTTTCCAGTTCTATCATAGGGAAGATGGTAAAAATAATCGACATATCCATCTAACTCCATTTTCATAATACCTGTCCATAAAGTTGTATTGATAAGTTCTTGGATATCCTCCCTATTTTCTTCAATAGGAGAGAGTTTGATTGCTTCATAATTAGAAGAAACAATTTGAATAGGAAGATTTGCATCGATGATTTGTTTCATCTGTGTTTTTATTTTATCGTAATCCGCTTCACGAAAGACATGATTATTGTAAATAATTTTTCCATAAAGACCGTTATTTAAAGAATTTAAAAAAACAACCTCATGTTCTGGATAAAGATCAGAAATGGCTTTTAAAAAAACTAGCTTTAAAGTAGTTAAATAAGTTCTATAATTTAATATTTCCATAGTATCACCTCTTATAATAAACTAGGGAGAGCTCCCAAAATACCAAAGATACCAATGTAGATACAGTCAATTCCCAATTCTTTTTTTCGATTATGGACTTTATGTTTCGATTGAAAAAAATAAAAAATTAAGGAGAAGCATAAAATACTCAGATAGGCAATCGTATAAGCTTCAATATCCTGCAAATCAAAAGTACCTAACCAATGTCCATGCCCTCCATATAATTTTTGTAAATATTCTATGCCAATCATAAGAGCATAAATAGCACTAAAAATAAATAGGTGCATCCAATAGTAAACTCTATCTAGAAGGAGAGCAGCTCCAAAAGAAAAAAGCCAAAGACCATCTGGGAGAGAGTATACGATCCAAGTAGAGAAAATTTTTCTATAAATTTTTGCATTTTCACGAATTTGGTTAATATATGGATGTAGATGAGTATCTTGCAGTAATTGATAGTAGTATAAATTTCTACTTCGATACAATAAATAGATTCCTACTCCTATCATGAGAGGAGCTAGAATAAAAAACAATTTCCGAATTTTCATAGGCACTCCAAATATCATTGTAATATATATTTAGGGTACAGCCAAACGAAGAAAAAGTCAACAGATTTCTCTTCTAAAAAAACTTGACATAATGTATAAAATATCATATTATACTGAATGACTACATAGTCAATAACTGGTTGGTCAAAATAAGAAAGGGAGAGAGAAATGGCTGAAAAACAAGAAATAGAGAATAAAAAAGAAAAAATTTTGGAAATATTTCAGAAGCTTGTTTTGGAAAAAGGATATAGCAAAGTTTCTGTAGAAGAAATTACAAGTAGCTTGGGAATTTCGAAAGGAAGTTTTTATAGTTATTTTAAGTCAAAAACAGATATGGTTTTGGAATGTATTGAGGAAAATCTATGGATTTCTCTAGAAAGGCAAAAACATATAGAAAATATTTCAAATAGTATGGAGAGTACTTTACAGAATTATTTTATAGATCGATTTCAAAGGGATGTTCAACATCTTAAGAAAGAGTTAGTTTTGATTAGTTTATTCAAAAATTTAGAGATTTTAGAAGAAAGTATTGTAAAAAGACTGATCTGCTTTGAAAAAACTTATATTGAGTATTGGGAAAAACAATTAGAGAAATATGATGAGGAGTTAAATATTTTAGAGGAAGAAAGACATGAATATGCGATTCTTTTGGCAAAAATGATCCAAGGTTTTCGTATGTCAGCTCTATTTGTTACACAAGATGAAAATTTTTTTACAACAGATGTAGCAGAGGTGTTAAAAAGAATTGAGGATAAAACTATTTTAAATAAAATTGAGTTTTTGATTAAGAATATTTTAAAAATGATAAAGTAAATAGGGGATGAAAGAATGAAAAAAATATGGACTATGTTTTTTTTAGTGGGAAGTTTAGCCTTTGCAAGGGAAATTACCTTGGAAGAGGCAATTCAAGAATCGATGAATCACAGTAAGACACTTAAAATTTCAGAGAAAAAATTACAAATTTCAAAACTAAATAGGAGTCAAGCAATCAAAAAAGCATTACCGAGTGTTGTTTATAATACTAGTTATCAACGTACAGAGTATGAGAGAAATATCTCTAAAAATAAGTCTTCTATGCAATTAGAAAAAGGAGGATACAAACAATCAATTACGATTAGTCAACCAATTTTTCAAGGTGGAGCTATTATTGCCGGGATTCAAGGGGCTAAAGCTTATGAAACAATCGCGGATTTGTCGTATGTTCAAGAAGGGTTGAATACTCGTTTAAAAACCATACGAACTTTCTCTAATATTGTGAATAGTAAAAGAAATTTACAAGCTTTAGAAAACTCAGAGAAGCAATTACAAAAGCGATATCAAAAACAAGAAGCACAATTGGAGTTGCGATTGATCACAAAAACAGATTTATTAAAGACAAAATATAATTTATTAGAGATACAATCTTTGATTGCAAAAGCCAAAAGTAATATTGAGGTACAAACTGAAGATTTGAAATTCCAAATGGGAATAGATAAAGAAGAGCAACTAGAAGTGAAAGAGTTTAATGTACCAAATCATTTAACAGATACTATTGATTTTCAAAAAGATAAAGAAAAAGCTTTAGAATCTAGTATTCAAGCTTTGATTGCAAAGTCGCAAGTTGAGATAGCAAAAGCTCAAGAAACAGCTGCTTTAGGAAATATGCTTCCTAAGATAAATGCTTTTGCAAGTTATGGAGTGGCAACGGAAAGAACAAAATGGGAGCAAACAAGAGAAGATGCCGAATGGATGGGAGGACTTTCTGTTTCTTGGAATGTATTTTCTTTTGGAAGTGATTATGACAACTATCAAATTGCAAAATTGGAAAAAGAGAATAAAGAATTGTCAGAAACGATAGCTCAAGATAGGATAGAATTAACTTTAAAAACTGCTTATTCTGAATTACAACGATTGGAAATTTTGAGAGAATCTAGGAAAAGAGGATTGGAGGCAGCAGAACTAAACTTTAGCATGGATCAAGAAAAATTTGATTCAGGATTGATTTCTACTATAGACTACTTGCTATCGGAAACACAATTAAGAGAAGCGAGAGTAAATTATTATCAAGCAGAATTAGATTATTACTATGCTTTTGAATATTATAGATCATTGTTAGTATAATTTTTAGGAGGAAAGATGAGAAAACAAATCATTGCAATAATGTTAATGGGAATAGTATTGTTTGTAGCCTGTGGAAAAAAGGAAGAAACTCCTATGGAAAGACCGGTAAAAAAAATAGTAAGTGAACAGGTTATTATCAGAGAAATGAGTCAAATATTTGAATCAGATGCGGTCTTAGAACCGAAAGATAAGGTGAATCACAATACGGAACGCGGAGGAACTATTGAAAAAATCTATAAAAAGAACGGAGATTATGTGAAAAAAGGAGATCTTGTTATGAGCTTTTCAGATGCCGGAACAAAAGCATCCTATTTACAAGCTTTAGCAAATTTACAGACAGCAGAATCTTCTTATCGAATTGCTCAAGGAAATCATAGTAAGTTTAAACAATTATATGATCGAGGTTTAGTGTCTCATCTGGAATATGTTTCTTATGAAAATACCTTGGTATCTGCTAGTGGACAATTAGAGGTTGCAAAGGCAATGTTTCAAAGTGCTCAGAGTGATTATAGCAAGTTGGAAAGAAGAGCGGACATTAGTGGGACTATTGGGAATTTATTTGGAAAAGAAGGAAACAAGGTAAATCCTTTAGAAGATGTTTTTACTGTTTTAAATGATAGTCAAATGCAAGCATATATCGGTTTACCGGGAGAATATATTGCTAACGTAAAAAATGGAGATCATTTAACCGTTCATGTGGATAATACCGGAAAAGATTACGAGGCTGTGATTAGTGAAGTAAATCCGATTGCAGATACTACTACGAAAAACTTTATGACAAAAATAATATTACAAAATTCAGAGAAAGAAATAAAAGATGGAATGTATGCCTCTATCAATCTGCCTATTGGAAGCAAACAGGTACTTTCTGTTCCTGATGAAGCTATTTTTGTAAGAAATTTAATTAGCTATGTTTTTAAAATTGTAGATGGGAAAGCAGTGAGAGTAGAAGTACAAGCAGGATCTCAAAATGGAGAATATACGGAAATTACTTCTCCGGATATTAAAGAGGGAGATAGAATTGTAGTAAAAGGATTATTTGGATTACAAGATGGAGATAAGGTGGAAGAAAGCACTCCGGCAGACCTAGATCCAAAACAAGCAAATTAGTAGAACATAAGGGAGGAAAAATATGACATTGTCAGGTCTTTCAATACGACGACCCGTTGCCACGAGTATGATAGTGATTTCTGTTATTTTCATTGGAATTATTACAATGTTTAGTATGAGAACAGAATTATTACCAAATATGGAGATTCCAACAGTAACCATTCGAAGTAGTTGGAGTGGAGCGGTAGCAGAAGATGTAGAAACACAAATTACAAAAAAAATAGAAGCAATTTTACCAAATGTGGAAGGAATTGATAAAATAGAATCTACCTCTTCTTATGGTTCTTCTAGTATTGTAGTAAAATTTAATTTTGGAACAAATGCAGATCAAAAAGTAACAGAAATTCAAAGAGAGGTTTCTAAAATTTTAAATGATTTGCCAAAGGATGCAAGTAACCCAGTTGCAAAGAAAATTCAAGCAGGAATAGGAAGTTTAAGTATGGTTGTTATGATGAGCGCTCCGAACAAAGCAGAATTAACTACCTTTGTCGATGAATATTTAAAACCAAAATTTGAAAGTTTACCCGGAGCGGCACAGGTAGATGTTTATGGAAATGCTGCAAAACAATTACAAATTCAGGTAGACAGTGAGAAATTAGCAGCTTATAATCTTTCGCCGGTAGAACTTTATAATTTGATTTCCTCTTCGAATACAGTTCTACCGATAGGAACTCTACAAACAGGAACAAAGCAATTAGTAGTACGTTATATGGGAGAGATGCAAAGTATTGAAGATTTTGAAAATATGATTATCAGTAGTAATGGGAATACTTTGCGATTAAAAGATATTTCTAATGTTGTTTTGACAAGAGAAGATGAGAGCAATAAAGGATATATCTCCGGGAAAGAGGCGATTACCATTCTACTTCAAAAATCAACCGACGGAAGTACCGTAGATTTGACAGAGAAAGCAAATAAAGCGTTAAGAGAATTGAAAGGAATTATGCCTAAGGGAACAGAATACAATATTATTATGGACACTTCTGTGGATATTAAAAGTTCTATAACTGGAGTGAGTTCCAATGCTCTTCAAGGATTGATTTTAGCAACTATTGTACTATTTGTATTTTTAAGAAATATCAGAGCTACTTTTTTAATTACTTTAGCCTTACCCATTTCTGTTATTTTTACGTTTGCTTTTTTAAAGGCAACAGGAACTACTTTAAATTTGATTTCTTTGATGGGACTATCGATTGGAGTAGGAATGTTAACGGATAACTCTGTGGTAGTTATTGATAATATTTATCGTCATATTACAGAATTACACTCTCCAGTGTTGGAAGCTTCGGAGAATGGTTCTACAGAAGTAAGTGCTTCTATTTTTGCTTCCGCTTTAACAACCATGTTGGTGTTTATTCCAATTTTATTTATTCCCGGTTTTGCTCGTGAAATTTTTAGAGATATGGCTTATGCGATTATTTTTTCGAATGTTGCTGCTTTGATTGTGGCCTTAACTTTAATTCCTATGTTAGCAAGTAAACTCATGAGCAATGATGTGAAAATTTCTTCTGATGGAAAGATTTTTCATAAAATACGAGAAAAATATTTGAAATTGATTTCGTATGCTTTATCGCATAGAAAATTAACGATATTTATTACTTTAGGAATATTTGTATTTTCTATTTTTGTTTCGAGTTTTTTAAAATTTAATTTTATGCCAAAGCAAGACCAAGGCCGATATTCTATTACAGCAGAGTTACCAAATGGATTAGATTTAGAAAAATCGGATAAAATTGCGAAACAAATTGAAGCTTTTGTCAAAGAAGAACCTAATACGAAAACATATTTTATTATTGTGGGAAATAATAGTGTGAATGTGAATGTAGATATTGGAAAAAAAGCTACAAGATCCACAAGTGTTTTTGACATTATAGAGAAAATGAGACCCTTAGTTTCTAAGATTCCTGATACTAGAGTTAGTTTAAAAGAAGACTTTGGGATGGGAAGTATTCGAAGAGATGTTGAATTCCAAATAAAAGGGGCAAACTTAAATGAAATTAAAGAGTTAGGAACATTAGTACAAGAAGAAGTGTCTAAAAATCCAAAGTTACGAGATGTAAAGTCTTCTTTAGATCCGGGAAATCAAGAAGCTAGGATTATTCTAAATCGAGATAAAATTAGAAGCTATGGAATAAATCCAGTTGTAATTGCACAAAATTTGAGTTATTATATATTAGGAGGAAATCGTGGGAATACAACTACGATAAAAACAGGAACAGAAAATATTGATGTTCTTGTAAGGCTTCCAAAAGAAAAAAGACAAGATATTAACCAATTAAAGAACTTAAACATTAAAATTGGAGATCATAAATTTATAAAAGTTGGAGATGTGGCAGATATTGTTTATGGAGAGGGTTCTTTATCCATTCAAAAGAAAGATAGAATTTATAGTGTAACGATTTCTGCAAATGATAATGGTTTAGGAGTAAGAGGAGTACAGCAGGCCTTTATTGAAGCATTTAAGAAGGTAAACCAATCCGATGCTATTAGTTATTCTTGGGGTGGAGAATCAGAAAATATGAATGCAACGATGTCACAACTTTCTTCTGCTCTCTTGATTGCTATTTTCTTGATTTATGCTTTGATTGCCGCTCAATTTGAAAGTTTCTTATTACCTTTTGTGGTGATTGGTTCGATTCCTTTAGCTTTGATTGGAGTTTTCTTAGGACTCTTTATTTTAGGACAGGCAATGAATATGATGACCATGATAGGAATCATTTTACTAGCAGGAATTGTTGTCAATAATGCCATCGTGTTGATTGATTTTATTCAACTTATGAGAGTACGGGGAATGAGTCGAACAGAAGCAATTATAGAAGCAGGTTCTACAAGACTACGTCCTATCCTAATGACAACGGCTACTACTGTTTTAGGAATGATTCCTATGGCTCTAGGATTTGGAGAAGGCTCTGAAATTTATAAAGGAATGTCTTTAGCTGTTATTTTTGGTTTGAGTGTATCGACTTTATTAACTTTAATAGTAATTCCAATTTTGTATTCCTTAATGGATGATTTTATTATGCGAGGGAAACACTTTTTTTCTAATTTTAAATTTTTTAAAAAGATAAAATAAGGGGGAAGCGTGATGGAAATGAGTAATTATAAAATGATACTGATCCATGTAAATGAATCACAAAAAGGAAGATTAGAAGATTTTTTTGAAGACATCGGTTTCTACTATTATGCAGTACAATCTCATGCAGAAAGAGTGATCAGTAAGACTTTGCGTCATAAAAATAATAAGATATGGCCGGGAACGGATTGTTTCTTTAATCTTATTGTAGCAGAGGAAAAATTAGAGGAAATGCTATCCTATTTAAAAACATTTCGAATGTCTTTACCGGAAGGAATTATTATGTCCATTGGAATTATTCCGGTAGAAAGGGTAATTCCTAGCCTTTATCAAGAGGATATTCCGATAAAGGAAGAATTATTAAAAGAATTGAAGAAAAAACATAATTATAAGTAAGGAAGAATAGAGAAATGTCGAATTACGAACGAAGAAGAATTACAACAGAAGATGAAGATTTTTTAGATCTGGATTGTTTATTGACAGGGAATAGCCGATTGGCTATTCTTTGTCATGGGTTAGGAGGAAGTGCTCGAGCTCCTTATATGAAATCGACAGCAAAAGAATTTCAAAGAAGAAATTTCGATGTTGTTGCAATGAATTATCGTTCTTGTAGTGAAGAAGTCAATCGAAGAGCTAAAATGTATGGTATGATGACTTATTTAGATTTAGAAACCGTCATAAAAGCTTTTGAAGAAGAGTATTCTGAAATTGTTTTAGTTGGTTTTAGTATGGGTGGAAATATTGTTTTAAATTTTATGGTACATCTCTTAAAGAACTATAAGATGATAAAGGGGGCCGTTTCTGTCTCAGCTCCTTGTGATGTTTGGGATTCCATTACTGATTTTGAAAAATTAGGGAATGGAGAGTATCAAGAATATTTCTTAGATAGGATGAAAGATTGCCTTCGTGAAAAAAATAAAAAATATCCCGGTATTTTTGAGGAAGCAGGAATCAAATTGGAGGAAGTATTACAGAGTAAAGGACTCCAAGCTTTTGATGAGACTTTTACTGTAAAAATAGAAGGGTTTAAAGATGTAGATGAGTATTATAGAACGACAAGTACGAAAGGGAAGTTACATTTGATTACAAAGCCGACTTTATTGTTATTGCCTTGGGATGATATTGTCGTTTCCAAAAATTGTTTTCCTGTGGAAGAGGGAAAGAAAAATCCAAATTTATTTTTTGAAAGACCTAAATTTGGGGGTCATCTAGGTTATGAATCCAAAAATCATATATTTGGATTGGAAGAAAGAATTGTAGATTTTATGTTAGAGGAGGTAGTAGAATGAAAGAATATCATCCCTCCTTTTGGTTCCGAAATGCTCATATCAATACCTGTTATCCTACTTTTTTTCGTAAGGTAGATATTAGCTATCGTAGACAAAGAATATTTCTAGAAGACGGTGATTTTTTAGATTTTGATTGGGTAGAAAAGGGAAATTCCAAACTGATTCTTCTTTGTCATGGATTGGAAGGAAGTTCGGAGAGTCACTATATCAAAGCATTTGCTCGTTATTTTTCAGAAAGAGCTTGGGATATACTAGCTTTAAACTATCGAAGTTGTAGTAAAGAGCCAAACCCAAGTCCTTTTTTTTATATAGCAGGAAAAGGCGATGAGATTAGCACTGCATTACAATATGCCAGCTCTTATGAAGAAATTGTTTTCATTGGTTTTAGTTTAGGAGCTAATAAAGTGTTACATTATTTGGGAACAGAAAGAGAAATTCCAAAGAATGTTACAATGGGAGTGGCGGTTTCCCCACCATGTGATTTGAAGGGAAGTTCTCTATTATTTGCAAGAGGATGGAATAAAATATACGAACAATATTTTTTAAAACAATTAAAGAAAAAAATGATTCAGAAGGAGGAAAAATATCCAAATATTTTTCAAAAATTTGAAATTTCCTTGGAAGAAGTTCAGAAAGCAAAAACCTTAGTAGAATTTGATAATTTAGTTACCTCAAAATTAGCAGGTTGTAAAGATGCTTATGAATATTATAAAAGGAACAGTTCTTTATTTTGTTTGAAAAATATTCATCATCCCTCTTTCATATTAACAGCTTTGGATGATCCTATGATGAGTGAATCTTGCTATCCTAGAGAAGAAGTTGAAAAAAATATGTTTCTATATTTAGAAACTCCAAAATATGGAGGTCATATTTCCTATGCTTCTTTTGAAAAAGATTATTGGTTAGAAAAATTTATCTTTGAGAAAGTAAACTTATTAAAGAATCTAAAATAAGTTTTCTAAAAAGAGATCTTTTTGTTTTGACAAAATAAGAAAAATACTTATAATAAAGAAAATAAGAATTAAGGAGAAGAAGAGATATGGAACAGATGGAAATAATAGTAAAAAGATTATGTGAAGAAGCAAAACAATTGTTTTCAATAGAGAAAAATGATACATTAGAAGGATATTTTTCTCCGGGAAGAGTAAATTTGATTGGAGAACATACAGATTATAATGGAGGCTATGTATTTCCTTGTGCTTTAAGCTTTGGAACTTATGCAGTATTAAAAAGAAGAAAGGATAAGCTTTGTCGAATGTATTCTAATAATTTCAAAGAATTAGGAATATTTGAAATTTCTTTAGAAAATATTATCTATGATGAGAAAGATGCTTGGACAAATTATCCAAAAGGTGTCATTAAAATGTTTCAAGAATTAGGAGTCAATACTTCTTTCGGTTTTGATATTTTATTTGAAGGAAATATCCCGAATGGAGCAGGGCTATCTTCCTCTGCTTCAATTGAATTATTGATGGCTGAAATTGTACGAGATTTGTATCAAGTAGAGATGGATCGAGTCGCTATGGTAAAGCTATGTCAAAAATCAGAAAATGTATTTAACAAAGTAAATTGTGGGATTATGGATCAATTTGCTATTGGGATGGGAAAAAAAGATCATGCTATTTTATTAGATTGTAATAGTTTAGAATATCACTATGTTCCGGTCGTTTTAGAAGATGCCTCTATTGTGATTGCGAATACCAATAAAAAAAGAGGTTTAGCAGATTCTAAATATAATGAGAGAAGAGCTTCTTGTGAGGCTGCTGTTGCAGATCTTCAAAAAGAAGGATGTAAGATTCAATATTTAGGAGAATTATCCCTTCAAGAATTTGAAGAAAAAAAATCTTTGATTTTGGGAGAAGAAAAACAAAAAAGAGCAAAACATGCAGTGGCAGAAAATGAGAGAACAAAAATAGCTGTGGAAAAATTAAATCAAAATGATATTTGTGCTTTTGGAAAACTGATGAATGACTCTCATATTTCTTTGCGAGATGATTATGAAGTAACAGGTTTTGAATTGGATAGTCTAGTAGAAGCAGCCTGGGAAGAAGAAGGATGTTTAGGTTCTCGAATGACAGGTGCAGGTTTTGGGGGCTGTACGGTTAGTATTGTAAAAAATGAAGCAGTAGAACATTTTATTGAAAATGTTGGAAAAAAATATCAAGAAAAGACAGGATTAAAGGCAGAGTTTTATATTGCAAAGATTGGAGAAGGAACAAGAAAGTTAGGTGAATTTTAATGGCAGAAATCCATGGTACTTTAAACCGATTGATTAAGTATGGACTAGAAAATGAGTTAATAGTAGATTATGATGAAATTTGGGTTAGAAATGAATTGATGGATTTGTTTCATTTAACAGAATGGAAAGAAATGCCTATTTCTGCATGTATGATGCCAAAGTACCCACAAAGTATTTTGGATATCTTATGTGATTATGCAGTAGAGCAAGGAATTATAGAAGATACTGCCGGAAATCGAGAGCTGTTTGATACAAAAATCATGGGAAAATTGACTCCAAGTCCTAGCCAAGTTATTGATAGATTTCGAGCAACCTCTGAATTCAGCAAGGAAGTGGCAACTCAAAAATTTTATGAATTTTCTCAAAAGACAAATTATATTCGTATGGATAGAATTGCAAAGAATGTATACTGGCAAGTTCCAACAGAATATGGAAATTTAGAAATTACAATCAACTTATCAAAGCCTGAAAAGGATCCCAGAGATATTGAAAGGCAAAAAAATTTACCAAGCTCTTCTTATCCTCAATGTTTACTTTGTTATGAGAATGTAGGATATGCGGGTCGAGGAAATCACCCAGCGAGACAAAATCATAGAGTGCTGCCATTTATTTTAGAAGAAGAAAAATGGTATTTGCAGTATTCTCCTTATGTTTATTACAATGAACATGCGATTGTGTTTTCAAGAGAACATAGACCGATGAAAATTAGCCGAGGTAGTTTTGCAAGAATTACAGCTTTTTTAGAACAAGTTCCTCATTATTTTTTAGGTTCGAATGCGGATTTACCAATTGTGGGAGGTTCTATTTTAAGTCATGACCACTATCAAGGGGGAAATCATGAATTTCCTATGGCGAAAGCTGAGATAGAAGAAGAAATTGTATTTCAAGGCTTTGAAAAAGTGAAGGCCGGAATTGTGAAATGGCCAATGTCTGTACTTCGTATTTCTTCTCCTAATCGAGAAGCGATTATAAATTTATCTGATAAAATTTTGAGGACTTGGAGAGAATATAGTGATGAAGAGTGTGGTATTTTTGCTTACACAGGAGAAGAAGCACACAACACCATTACCCCTATTGGACGTAGAAGAGGAGAAAATTTTGAAATGGATTTGGTGCTTCGAAACAATAGGAGAAGTGAAGAACACCCACTTGGAATTTTCCATCCTCATAAGGAATATCATAATATTAAAAAGGAAAATATTGGTTTAATTGAAGTTATGGGACTAGCTGTATTACCTGGAAGACTAAAAGAAGAGTTAGAAATCATTCGAGGATATTTAAAAGAGGAAAGCTATTTAGAAAAAATAAAAGCGGATGAAAGAGTAATAAAACACTACGATTGGATTGCTTCTTTTCCAAATGCAGAGATTGATTTAGAAAAAGAAGTGGGAATTGTATTCTCTCATGTTTTAGAAGATGCAGGAGTATATAAAAGAACAGAAGAAGGACGAAAAGGTTTGTTAAGATTCGTGGAAGCAGTCAATGAAAATTAAGGAGGAAGACGATGGCAGTATTGGTATGTGGTGGAGCAGGATACATTGGAAGTCATGTTGTAAAAGCATTATTAGACCAAGGAGAAAAAGTTGTTGTTATTGATAATTTAATTACAGGTCATGTGGATGCGGTAGATGAGAGAGCAGAACTTTTACTTGGAGATTTACGAGATGAAGAATTTTTAAATCATGCTTTTGAAAAGCATAGTATCGATGGAGTTATTGATTTTGCCGCTTTTTCCTTGGTAGGAGAAAGTGTGGAAGAGCCCTTAAAATATTTTGAAAATAATTTCTATGGGACTTTATGTCTATTAAAGGCAATGAAAAAATACAAAGTAAATCATATTGTATTTTCTTCCACTGCTGCGACTTATGGGGAGCCGGAAAATATTCCTATTTTAGAAACGGATACCACTTTTCCGACAAATCCTTATGGAGAAAGCAAATTATGTGTTGAAAAAATGTTAAAATGGTGTGATAAAGCATATGGAATTAAGTATACTGCCTTGCGATATTTTAATGTGGCCGGTGCTCATGCGAGTGGAGAAATTGGAGAAGCACATACAACCGAAACACATTTAATCCCTATTGTGTTTCAAGTTGCTTTAGGTCAAAGAGCGAAGATTGGAATTTATGGAGATGACTATCCAACGCAAGATGGAACTTGTATTCGAGATTATATTCATGTTATGGATTTAGCAGATGCTCACATTTTAGCTTTAAATCGATTACGAAAGGGAGGAGACAGTACTGTTTTTAATTTGGGAAATGGGGAAGGATTTTCAGTGAAAGAAGTAATTGAAGTTTGTAGAAAGGTTACAGGGCATACAATTCCGGCAGAAACTTCTCCAAGAAGAGCAGGAGATCCTGCAAAGTTGGTAGCTTCTTCTGAAAAAGCAATGCATGAATTAAAATGGACACCAAAATACAATAGTTTAGAAAAAATTATTGAAACTGCATGGAATTGGCATAAATCTCATCCAAATGGATATGAGGACTAGAGAGGAGGTAGAAGAATGGCAACAACAATTCAATTAGAAAAAAATGGAGCTCTTAAGAAATCTTATCTTGGTTTTTCTTGGACTACATTTTTCTTTGGTTTCTTTGTTCCACTATTTCGTGGAGATGCAATGTGGTTTATTGTTATGCTGATTTTAAATGCTTGTACTCTTTGTATGGCACAACTCATTTTAAGTTTCTTATATAATGGAATTTACACTAAAAATTTATTAAAAGATGGATATAAGCCAGCAGATACATTTTCTGAAGATATTTTAAGAAGAAAAGGATATATTTTATAAAATTGACAAAATGGATAAACTAATATATAATATAAAATATTCAGTATTTTAAAATATTAGGAGGTAATAAAATGTTAACAGATGTAATGAAAGAAATGATAGAAAAAGAATTGGCTTATGTATCGACTGTAAGTAATGATGGAATTCCAAATATTGGTCCAAAACGTTCTATGAGACTCTTAGATGAACATACTTTGATTTATAATGAAAATACAGGAAAACAAACTATGAAGAATTTAATAGATAACGGGAAAGTAGCAGTAGCTTATGCTGATTGGGCTAAATTAGATGGGTATCGTTTTGTAGGAAAGGCAGAAGTATTTACAGAAGGAAAATATTATGATGAAGCAGTAGAGTGGGCAAAAGGAAAAATGGGAGCACCAAAAGCTGCTGTTGTGATTCATATTGAAGAAATTTATACTTTACGTTCTGGTAGTACGGCAGGAGATAAAATTTCTTAGTTTTCTTGTAGACAAAGAAAAATTTACAGAGAGAAGAGTGATAAAGCTCTTCTTTTTTGTTTCTTTTCATAAAGTTATGGATAATTTTTTCATTCTATGTTAGAATAATAGACAGAAAAATATGGAGGTGTGTCGAATGGCAAAATTAAAGGACAATCTGATTGTTAAATTGTTATTGGGAGTTATCATTGGGATTATTGTAGGACTTTATGCAAATGAGCAAGTGATTGGTATTATTAATACGATTAAGTTTTTGATAGGACAAATTATTTTCTTCATTGTTCCTCTTATCATTTTAGGTTTTATCACTCCGGCGATTACGAAAATGAAATCGAATGCAAGTAAAATGTTGGGAACTATGTTAGGATTATCTTATAGTTCTTCGGTAGGAGCTGCTTTATTTTCTATGGTTGCAGGATATATCCTAATTCCTAAGTTAAATATTATAACAAATGTAGAAGGATTGAAGGAAATTCCCGAATTAATCTTTAAAGTGGAAGTTCCTCCAGTAGTGTCTGTGATGACAGCTCTTGTATTATCTATTGTTTTAGGACTAGCTGTTATTTGGACTAATTCTAAAAAGACAGAAGAATTATTAGATGAATTTAATGAGATTATGTTAAGTGTTGTTTATAAAATAGTAATTCCTTTATTACCTATTTTTATTGCGAGCACTTTTGCTACATTATCTTATGAAGGAAGTATTACAAAACAATTTCCGGTATTCCTAAAAGTAATTGTGATTGTATTGTTAGGACATTATATTTGGCTAGCAGTTTTATACTTATTGGGAGGGGCTATTTCAGGAAAAAATCCTTGGAGCCTGTTAAAACATTATGGACCGGCTTATCTAACAGCGGTAGGAACAATGTCATCTGCTGCTACTTTACCGGTGGCATTGAGTTGTGCTAAAAAATCAAATGTATTACATGATGATGTAGCTGATTTTGCAATTCCTTTGGGAGCAACGACTCATTTATGCGGTTCTGTATTGACAGAAGTTTTCTTTGTAATGACAGTTTCTAAAATCTTGTATGGTAGTCTACCATCTGTGGGAACTATGATTTTATTCGTGTTCTTACTAGGAATTTTTGCAGTAGGAGCTCCTGGGGTTCCTGGCGGAACGGTTATGGCATCTTTGGGAATTATTATTTCTGTTGTTGGCTTTGATGAAACAGGAACAGCTTTAATGTTAACCATCTTTGCTTTACAAGATAGTTTTGGGACAGCTTGTAATGTAACAGGAGATGGAGCATTGGCTTTAATTTTAAATGGAATTTTTAAAAAAGAATTAGAAAAAAATTAGTACATGAATTTTTAAGAAAAGAAGGCTTTGAAAAAGGTATTATTTTTCAGAGCTTTTTTTCTTTTTTTTGGGGTAGAAGTAGAAATAAGAATCAACTATAATAGATTATTAGAATATAAAAGGAGGAATTTATGACAAGGATACAATTAACTGGAGTGGAAGAAACATTATTGATACCATTTTATGCTAGAGTTTATGGAAGTAAACATTATGCCTCTTATTTTTATGATAAAGAAGCATTAGAAATTTTTTCTAAAATTGATTATGATTTTTCAAAATTTGAAAATGGAAAAATGAGTTTATATGGTTGTTTGGCGAGAAGTATTATTTTAGATAGAGAAGTAAAGAAATTTTTAGAAAAGTATCCTAATTCAAAGTGTATTAGCTTAGGATGTGGCTTTGACACTCGATTTTCAAGAATTGATAATGGAAAAATTCAATGGTTTGAATTTGATTTCCCAGGAGTTATTGCGTTAAGAAAACAGATATTTTCTTCAAATGATAGGGTGTTTTCTTGTGTTGGAAACGTACTGGAAGAAAAAATTTATCAAGAGATTCGACAAGAGGAAGAAAATGTTGTTATCATCATAGAAGGATTGCTAATTTATTTTACGGAAGAAGAAGTGAAAAAACTTTTCGATATTTTAAAAAGAAATTTTCCAAAGGCAACTATTTTTGCAGAATTTTCTAAGCCGTTTATTATAAAACATCAAAAATATCACGATACCGTGAAAGACAATATGGCAAAATTTCGATGGGGAATCCAAAATGCAAAGGAGATAGAAAAAGTATGTCCAGAAGTAAAATGGATAGGAGAGTGGAATTTGACAGAAGAAATGCGTCCTTTTTCTCGCTATAAATTATTTTTATTGGCTCCATTTTTAAGAAAAGTAAATAACAGTATTGTTAAACTAAGATTTAAAGATTCTACAAATTAAAAGAAGAGGAGTTTCATTGACTCAATTTTAAAATTTCTGCTGCAATATTATTTCCCCAGAAAATTCCCTCTATGGTATAGATAAATAGATGATTTTGCAGAGAGAAATAGCCTTTTTCTACAAATTTATTCATTTTGTTTCGTATTTTTTCATAGTTTTTCCCGGAAAAAGATTTTAAATTTTCCTCAGAAATATCGGGAAATTGAAATAAGCCAAGTAGTTGATAGGCTTTCATATAGGCAGAGGAATATTGCATATAAAAGGAGATTTTAGAGTTCATATGGTAGCAGCCAATATTTCCAATTCTTCCTCCAGATCCTGTCCCAATAGGAAGAAGGTGTTTGGCTTGATAATTGTTTTGAATATATTGATATTGATCATTTTTTACAAATTTGGTTAATTCGAGTAAACGATAACCTTGTTTCCTCATTTGTTCACAAAAAATACGATGAAGTTCCTTATCTTTTTGTAAATTATATTGGAAAGAAAAAGGATTTTTTTGAAAAAGACGAGATAATTTCGATTTTTCTTCGATGATGAGAGAATAGAAACTGACACTGTCAATATGGCAGTCTGAAATATGACGAACATCTTCTAGCAGTTCTTCTATTGTTTGTTCTGGATAATTGTAAATAATATCTATACAAAGGGTTCCATGAAAGGAGTGACGAATTTCTTGGAGCCTTTTTAATACTATTTCTTTGGAAAATCTTCGATTTAAAAGCTTACGACCTCGTGTAGAAAAAGTCTGAATTCCAATGCTTAGGCGATTTACTCCGTATTTTGTAAGAAGGAATATTTTTTCTTGAGATAAATTGTGTAAGGTTGTTTCAAAAGTAAATTCACAATTTGGTGCAAGGGAAAAAGAGTCGTGAATTGTTTTTAATATGTTTTCTAGTTGTACTTCAGAATAGATGGTAGGAGTTCCTCCTCCGAAAAAAATAACATCAATTTCACTACTTTTACAAAAACGAAAGTTGCCATAATTTTTTATTTCTTTGTAAAGTCTTTTGGCATAGTTATCTATTTCCTGATTTCCTTGTTTTCGATTGAGATTGCAAAAGGAACAAATGTGATCACAGTATGGTGTATGGACGTACAAAGATAGTTGTCCGGAAGGATTTGTTTCTTTTAATCTTTCTAAAAAAGCATTCTTAGTACAGATATGATTTTTTATCAGCTTAGATAATAGTTTTTCCACATCATGATGTGTTTTATAACGGTAGTCCCACATATTCTTTTCTCCTTTTTTATACTATTATAAAAATATTATATTAATTTATTATTACTATT
>UMHQ01026467.1_pt1 | contig 18724 bp, 16 predicted proteins | sample 1965531 | NCBI WGS metagenome assembly UMHQ01 (sample SAMEA4836098, study PRJEB28245) | human gut metagenome | biome: gut microbiome; material: fecal sample | place: Denmark | collected 2008
ATTATTTATTTTTTTAATATTTTTTCAGCAAATGTTTTATTTTGTATATTTTTAGGAATCAAGTGAGTGTACACTTTTTAGAAAATATGTGTTTTTTTTGATTTGTATTTTTGTTTTTACGTTTTTAAAACACTTCTTTTTAAAAACGAGTATTAACCTCGATAAAAAATCATATATTTTATGTATTTTTTTTATCCTTAAAATTCATTTAATGCAATTGACTAAATTTTTTTTTAGTTTTATAATCCAAATATATGACGTAAACATAAAACACATAATTATATTTTTTTAAGTATGTTATGATTAAAAGGAGGATTTTATTTATGAACAAAGAAACTTTAAACCCACTATTGAGCGCTCAAGCACAAGTGAAAAAAGCATGTGATGCTTTAGGAGCAGATCCAGCTGTATTTGAATTATTAAAAGAACCTCAAAGAATTATTGAAATCTCTATTCCAGTTAAAATGGATGACGGTTCTATCAAAACATTTAAAGGATACAGATCAGCTCACAACGATGCAGTAGGGCCTTTTAAAGGAGGAATCCGTTTCCATCAAAATGTAAATGCTGATGAAGTAAAAGCTCTTTCTATTTGGATGAGTATTAAATGTCAAGTAACTGGAATCCCTTATGGTGGAGGTAAAGGAGGAATTACTGTTGATCCTTCTGAATTATCTCAAAGAGAATTAGAACAACTTTCTAGAGGATGGGTACGAGGAATGTACAAATACTTAGGAGAAAAAGTAGACGTTCCTGCTCCAGACGTAAATACAAACGGACAAATCATGGCATGGATGCAAGATGAATATAACAAATTAACTGGAGAACAAACAATCGGAGTATTCACTGGTAAACCATTAACTTATGGAGGATCTCAAGGAAGAAACGAAGCAACTGGATTTGGTGTTGCAGTAACTATGAGAGAAGCTTGTAAAGCTTTAGGTGGAGATTTAGCAAAATCTACAGTAGCTGTTCAAGGATTCGGAAACGTAGGAAGATTTACTGTTAAAAACATCATGAAATTAGGTGGAAAAGTTGTTGCAGTTGCTGAATTCGAAAAAGAAAGAGGAGCATTTGCAGTTTATAAAGAAGCTGGATTCACATTTGATGAATTACTAGCTGCAAAAGAAGCTGGAAGTATCACTAAAGTAGCAGGATCTAAAGTAATCACTATGGAAGAATTCTGGGCTTTAAATGTAGATGCTATCGCTCCATGTGCATTAGAAAACGCTATTACTGCGAAAGAAGCTGAATTGATTACTGCTAAATTAATTTGTGAAGGAGCTAACGGACCTATCACTCCAGAAGCTGATGAAATCCTTTACAAAAAAGGAATTACAGTTACTCCTGATATCTTAACAAATGCTGGAGGAGTTACAGTTTCTTACTTCGAATGGGTACAAAACTTATATGGATACTACTGGACAGAAAAAGAAGTAGAAGAAAAAGAAGAAAGAGCTATGGTTGATGCATTCAATCCAATCTGGGCTTTAAAACAAGAAAAGAATGTATCTTTCAGACAAGCTACTTACATGAAATCTATCAAGAGAATTGCTGAAGCAATGAAAGTTAGAGGATGGTACTAATACCTAATTCGTTGAAAAACGATTTAAAAAGGGAGTCTTAAAGGCTCCCTTTTTTCTATTCCTGAACTTCTACTTTAAGTGTTTTTCCACAAAAAGCGATTCCCAATTTTACAATATCGACAATTCCTCTTTCTTTCATTTCTACATCGTATTGTTTTTCTTCAATTTGAAGGAAAGCTTCTCTAGCTCTTTTCTCTAATTCTTCCTTCGATTTTGCTGTTTTAAACTCTAAAATAAAACCTGATTTTGTTTTATCTTTCGGTTCTATACTAATATCATATCTCCCATAACCACTTTCTCGATTAGAATGAATATAATACTGTTCTTGTAAAACACTTAGTAATCCTATCATAAAAACATGATAAACCTTTTCATCTTCCATAGTAATGTCAAAATAACTAAAAGAATTCATTACTATCATTTGTAGTATCTCTTCAAATTTTTTCCATTCCTTCTGTACTAAGGCTGTTACCAAAGTAGAGAAATTTGTAATATTTCCTAAAAACTTTTGAATAAAACTTTCCTGAAAAAAACTATAGACTTCTTTATTCGGAATTTTCAACTGATAAAATCCTTGTTCTAACTCTTGTCCTACTGTTAAATATCCACTATACAGAAATAGCTGCCATACTTCTTCTACATGAATTAAATCATGGAAGTCAGAACCTTTTTGAATTTTCTGTAAAATCGATTTTCCTTGAAAAAGAGTTTCTAAGGTTTTAAAAATATCACTTTGTTCTTGTCTTGCTTTCTCTAACATTTGATTGATAAGAGCATTACTGGAAGTCCCTATCCAATATGCTTCTATTTTTTGATTGGCAACATAACTAATAATAGACCAAGGATTGTAGATTTCCGTATTTCCAAATAAATATCCATCATACCATTCCTTTACTTTTTGAATATCGTGTTCTAATTTGTAGTAGTCTAAAATATCTTTTACCTCTTTTTCCGTTAGTCCAAAATAAGAAGAATATTTTTCATCTAATACACTATACACTGCTAAGTTATTCAAACCTGAAAAAATCCCTTCTTTTGCCACTCGTAAAATCCCTGTCATGACTCCCAGTTGTAAATTAACATTATCTTTTAAAGCTGCACTATAGAAATTACGGAAGAATGCAATAGCATCTTCATAGTATCCATTTTCGTAGCCAGACACAATCGGAGTGTCGTATTCGTCTATAAGTAGCATAACTTTTACTTGATAATACTCGGAAAGAAGTTCTGTTAAAAATTTTAAAGAAAAGCTCAATTCAGCAAGATTAGAATCTCCATTCACATATTTAGAAAATCTCGCTTTCGCAAAAAAATCCAATTTTGGTAAAATGTATCTATACTGATAAAAAAGATTTTGAATAAATAATTTCATACTTTCTAGACAATCTTCCCATGATGTACTTTTCATATCTTTTAAAGAAAGATAGATAACAGGATATTTTCCTTGCTCTGCAAAGCAAAAAGAATTTTCTATGTATAAACCTTGAAATAGTTTTTTGTTTTCTTCCGCATTTTGAATATCCCAAAAGTATCGAAGCATAGACATATTTAATGTTTTTCCAAAGCGTCTAGGTCTTGTAAAGAGTGTAACTTTTGCTCCGAATGTCAGCATATCCTCTATCAACTTGGTTTTATCTATAAAATAGTAATTTCCTTGTATCAGTTCTTGGAAATCTGTAATTCCAATAGGTAATACTTTTTTCATCTTCTACTCCTTTCTTTTTTTCATTATATTATGACATAGAAAGTATATCTTATGTTTTTTTAGTTTTTTTCATAAGCTCTGTCTAAATATGGTTTTGCTTTTTCATAATCTTCCTTTGACTGAATGATAATTTCTAAATCTCCTGTTCCCCAATGACCTATATTTTTAACATCTCTTACAAAATCTTCTATTAACACTTCCTCGATTGGATTTAATTTTAAATAAAGAGAAATTTTATTTTTATAGGGAAGCATACACACAAAATTCTTTACTCTCTTAAAAGCAATATAATTTTTTAATGAATTTTCAGAAATATCATCTCCTTTGGAAAGAATATAATCTCGGATAGAAAAATAAAGTTCCTGTTTTTCTTTTGGTAATTTCTGAATCCTACTTTCCCAATCATAACTGTCTTTCTCTGACAATTTCTTTTCCTGTTTTACTTTCTTTCCTTTGGAAACAGTATCTTTTTTCAAAACAGGAACATTGATATGCTCAAATAACATTAAATTTTCTCCATATTTATTGTACTTTACCAACTTAATATTTCTCTGCATTTGATTCACTGCATGTTCATCAAATTTTGTAAATTCTTTTGCAATACAAAAAACACAAGGAGCAGACCAATCAATTTCCTTTGCTGCTTCTTTTCCCAGCACATTCATGACCAATAATTGAAAATCTGCCTTATGGTCCAGTAACCAATCAAGGTAAAACAAACCTTGGTTAATAATATTCTCAGAACTGCTTCGTTTATACTCAAAAATCACAGGACAATTGTTCTCATCAATTCCAATGCTATCCATTCTTCCATTTGTAATGGAATATTCAGTAGCTAAGAAACGTATTCCAAAAAATTCTTCCATATTTTGCTCAATCAAATTCTGAATTTCTTTTTCCAAAACTACAGGACTTCCCTTTAATTCTTTTACTTTCGGTTTGATTTCAAATACATTGATGTCTGACATTCTTTTCTCCTATTCTTTTATAAAGTTAATACCAAGCTGACATTCCTGTTTTGGGAAGGGTTCCTGTTTCCTTTATTTCTTCTCTTATATTTTTAATTACATGATCAGCAAAAAAAGTTATAATCATTGGCTCAGTTGCTGTCGGTAGTTCTTCTTCCGTTAATGGGGGTTCCCCATTTTCAAGCATCATTGCATTGATTTCATCACGAAGTCGATTTAGATTTTCTGCCGGTTCTTCTCTTTGAAAGTCATCGGGAGCTAGAGTTTCTATTTTTATTGTATGTTCAACTTGATTTACAATAATTACTCCATGACCGTTTTCCTCTTTTCCCTCTGGAAAATACCAATAAATTGCAATTTTTCCATCATTAAATATTAATTTGAATGTAACCATTTTTTTCTCCTTTCTAACTGAATAAATATTTTATTTTCCTATAATACTTATTTAAGCTTTTTTTCTCAATGATATCCACTTTTTTTATTTCTTCCGGCAGAAAAGACATATAACTATGTTCTGATATATCTAATACAAGTAATTCTCTTCCGGTATATTCTCCTTCTTCATTTTCCTCAGATTCTGTTCCTGATAAAATTCCATATCTAGAAGTCCCATCCGTAAAATACACAACTACCTTTTTATCAAAATATGGTATGAATTCTTCCATTTTCATAATTACTCTTCCTTATCCATTATTTTTTTCAATAATTCTAAAGCTGGTTCATCATTGATATCTTGTGTTCCTAGTTTCCCACGAAACGCTTTATCTAAAATAGATTTTTCCAGTAAATCAATTTGTTCTTCCAAGTCTATTAACTCTTTTACTTTTTTCTCTTTTTCTAAAACTTCTTCCAATACTCTAACAATTTCTTGTTGTTCTTCTAAAGGTGGCAGAGGGAAGGTCAATTTTTTAAAAACTTCAAATGGAGGAATATTTTTCATAGCACTTCCCTTACCTTTCTCTTTTGAAATTTCTTTCAACATGTAATCAAAATATTGTAAAAAATATTTCTTATTGACTCCTTCAAAAATTCTTGCTCTCATCAATGCTTGATTAATAATACCTTTTTCAGCTTCTAAAGGTATTACATATGTTTCTCCAATAGTTCCTGCACAACTTATAATAATATCATTTACTTTAACCTCAAAAGATTTTAAGGATTCAAAAAAATATTCTTCTGAAATGTAATAATTTCCAAGTCTCCATTTTTTTTGTATAGCATTTTTTTGTTCATATACTTTAATTGTATTCTCTCCTTTGGGAACAAATAAACTTTTGGTCAATGCACTTCCAAAAGGACCTTTCTTATACTCTCCAATCTCCCCCAACCTTACCCATTTCCAACTGTCAGGAATTTCATAAGGTTCTTCTTCTTTGGGAACTATCATTTCTTCTAGTTTTGATATTTTTATTTTCTTTGGCTTTTTACTTCCATTCTTTTCTGCTTCACGACATTCTTCTTCCCATTTTTTCATTTTTTCATTTTGAATTTCTTGTAAAAGGTCTAAAACACTTCCTGTTTTATTTTTCTCTCTCCATTTCTTTGTCAATTCTCCACGAAATGCTTTATCCAAAATAGAAATTTTTCTCATCTCAATTTCTTCTTTTACTTCTTGTAATAATTTTTTTGCTTTCTTGGTTTTTTCAAAAAGAAAATCTAACTTTTTTACTATTCTTTGTTGTGCAGAAAGTGATGAAAAAGCAAATTTCAAATTATAAACATCTTCTTTTGATATTTGAGCAAAAGTTGTACCAGTAGCTATTTGATATAAATAATCCGTAATATACATAAAATAATATTTTAAAAGAACAGGGTTTATACTTTTACTTTTAATAGCACAGACACCTCGTCCTAAACAATATTTTCCATCCGAAAAAATTGCTTTTCCTAGTGTTGCCCTAATGGATACTATAATATCATCTAATGTAGATAATTTTGTTGCTTGAATTGTGTAACGTTTTATATCAGGATATTGTTCCCCCATATCACTTGGACCACCTATTAAGCCAATTCCTTTTTCAAAATTAACATTTTTCCCTAATGGAGATTGTCCCATATTAATTTCACATATACTCCCCAATCTCACCCACACCCAAGAATCAGGAATTTCATAAGGCTGCTCTTCTTTGGGAATCAAGGCTGCTTGCAATTTCTCTTCTATTGTCAATTCTTTTTTCTTTGCCATTTCTTTCCCCTTTATTCCTGTTCACAAAGTGTTAATTCATGAATGACACTTTTTAATAAATCCACAGCCTCTTCCAATTTATCAATCGAAGCTTTTGCTGTTACAATAGGATTCGGTAAATTTTCCGAATCAATGACAGACTCATCCTGAATCAATCCCAAATCTAAAGAGTAGTCTTTTTTCATAATTTCTTCCATAGAAACCAAAGTCCATCGTTCTAATGTTTCTTTTTCTTCTCTCTTTTCAAAACTTCTTTCAAATTCTTCAAAATGTTCTTTGCTTAGTGGATTTGTTTTTCCAAAACTTGGCATATTGGTTCGTAAATCATAGTACCAAATTTCTTTGGTATTATTAGTATCACTTGTTCCTCTAGTAAAGAAAAGTACATTGGTTTTTACTCCTTGGGAATAGAAAATTCCGGTAGGAAGTCGAAGAATGGTATGAACATTACATTTATTCAACAAATCCTGTCGAATCTCTTTCCCGACTCCTCCTTCAAACAACACATTATCGGGAACCACCACGGCAGCTCTTGCCTTTCCTGTAACATTCAAAGAACGATAAATCACTTCCAAAAAATTTAGTTGCTTATTGGAAGTAGCATAGACCAAATCATCTCGTGTCGCTCTTTCTCCCCCTTTTTTTGTTCCAAAAGGCGGATTGGATAAAATAATATCAAAATGAGAAAACTGTTTTCCAAATTCCGAAAGGGTATCCCCCTGTAAAAAGTTTCCTCCAATTCCATGTAACAAGGCATTCATACTTCCCAACCGATGAGTATCTTGCACTAATTCACAAGCGGAAAATACTTTTTTATACTTTTGAGATAATTCTTCCGAAATTGGATTTTCTGCCGTTCCATAGTAGTCCTGTGATATGTTTCTTAAATATTTATCCGCCTCAATGATAAATCCAAGTGTCCCTGCTGCCGGATCATAAATCGTTTCTCCTAATTCCGGTTTTATCATACGAACAATGGCATCAATCAAAACTCTTGGAGTAAAATATTGCCCTGCTCCTGATTTTTTTTCGGAAGCATTTTTTTCCAAAAGCCCTTCATATAAATCACCTAAATCTTCTTTATCCACAGAATACCAATCAATTTTGTCAATTTCAGAAAATAATTTTTTCAAATTAGCAGGTTCTTCAATTCGAGTTTGAGCATTTCGATAGATAATCCCCAATTGTCCCAATTCTTTTCCCAAATCCAGTAATGCCTGTTGATAATGATTTTTTAAAGCAATTCCTTCATAAGCCACTAAAGTTTTCCAACGATATGCTTCCGGAATTTGAATTTCCTCTTCTGTTCCCAATTCACAAGCCATTTTCAAAAATAGCATATAGGTAAGTTCTGTCACATATTCATGATAAGTAATTCCGTCATCTCGCAATACATTACACAGATTCCAAAGTTTCTGTACTATTTCATTGTTTGTCATTGTTCCACCTTTTTAATTTAATATGATTTCCTCATTGATAATTTCCACAATTTCTTCCAACAATCCATTCAATCTGTTATTTAGGCGTTCATAGCCTCCATAGCTCTCTTTCAATCTTCCGGAATTAAAGTCTTCTTCTGTTAAATAGTTATCATTTCTCAATGATTGTGCGATTTTTTCCAAAATATCCCGTTGAACTCGATTCCATTTATTTAATTTTTTAATTCTTCCCATGACATCTTCGATTTTTTGTTCTTTACCTACAATCGGAGAACCTTTTATTACATTTTTCACATAAGTTAAAATATCTGCTGCAATATCTTCATTCTTGACACTTCGATAAGCAGAATTCAAACTGCTGTCCTTATACCCCTCTGCATTCAAGATCATGATAAGTTCTTTCAAATCTTTTTTTCGGAAGCCTTTTGGACTTTCTTTCAATATTTTCAAGGCTTGAATTTTTTCTTGATTTTCTTGGATATATTTTCGAAAGCCTTCCAAATAATCTTCCGGTCTTTTCCAATCTCCAAATTCTTGATACATTTCCAATACTTCATCCTCATGTTCGGAAATAACTTTTTTCTTTTTCTTGGCAGGAATAGTATCTAAATATACAAGAAATGCTTCCTCTTTTTGAAATACTTCCCTCTGCTTTTCTTGAGAAATTTCTTTCAAGTACTGAATATAGCTCTCAATATTATTCATACTTTCCCCACGAAAGTTTTGAGCATTTCTTTGAAAGATTTCTTCTCCCAAGTCTTCTATTCTCTTCTTTTTCCTTTGCAATTTTGCAATCACTTGTTGTACTGCCCAATCCCTAACTTCTTCCTCTTTAACTTCAAACCATTGTTCTAAAATATCATTTATCGATAAACTTGGATTTACAACGACAGGTTTCATATCGGAAAAATCTTTTAAATCCTGATAATTTTCTGCTGCATCAAACACTCTATAACATTCTTTTCCAATCTCATCACAACGTCTTGTCGCTCTTCCCAACATTTGATGATAAAGAATCCGACTTTTCACTTTTCTCAAAAAGACTAAATTTGAAATTTTAGGAATATCCACCCCTGTTGTCAGTAAGTCAACGGTAACCGCTATCGTTGGGTAATTTTCATTCTTATATTTCTTAATTAATTTTCCCACATCTTTTACAGAACCTGTAATTTTTTCAATCATATCATGATTCATAGAATACAATCCCTGTTTTTCATACTCTTCCCGTAAAATACGAACCAACATATCCGCATGTTCATCCGTTACTGCATAAAACAGAGTTTTTTCAGGTCCTTCCGGGCTAATTTCTTCTACCAAAGTAGAACAGACTGCCCGATTGAAATTTTCTGTAATTACATTCGTGTTAAATTGCTCAATGTCAAAATTTAATTCATCTTCCAACACTTCTTTGACTTCCACTTCCTGTGTTTCTTCATCAAAAAGTTTTATTTCTGCCCCTTTGGCATAATGAATTCCATCACTGGATAATTTGGTCACTATTTTATAATGCGGTTCCGCATCTACTAAGTATCCATCCAATACAGCTTGGGAATAACTATATTCATAGACAGGCTCTCCAAAAATATGATAGGTATGAGCTGCCGGAGTTGCGGTAAGTGCAATTTTATCCGCTACGAAATATTCTAATACTGCTCGATATTTGCTTTGAAAGTCTTTTTCATCATGAAAATAGCTTTCCTCTTCCGACATATCTTTATCTAAAATATAGCCTCGATGTGCTTCGTCCACAATAATGCAATCATACTGCCCCACACTCGGTTTTTTTTCTTCTTCCGTATTGTATAGAATTCTTTTTATCAATCCTTGTACTGTTGCCACGTGAACTTTGGTATCATCTTCGGAATGTTTGTCACTTAATTCTTTAATATCATAAATTTGCTTCAAGGTCATTTGCTGTTCAATTTTTACATTCTTAAAGGTTTCTCCTGCTTGTATTCCCAAGGCAGAACGATCTACGACAAATAGAATTCTCTTATATTTCTTGGTTTTCAAAAGTCGATAAATAAGCCCCAAAGCTGTCATCGTCTTTCCTGTTCCTGTTGCCATAGTTAAAAGTGCTTTCTCTTTCCCAGAAATTAAAGCCTCTTCGACAGCTTGAATTGCTTCTACTTGATAGTATCGAAGCCCCAACCCGTTTTTAGAAAGTAAATAATCAATAGATTCCTGTTTTAAAGTTTCATTTGCTTTTTCCTCTTCTTTTCGAAACAGTTCCTGTAAGTCTCTCGGAGAATAAAATCCTCTTAAGGTTTTTGGAAGATTCTCCTCTCTTCGGCTATCTAAAAACCAGATCCCGGATTTTTCCGGCAAATCTTTATTGTAAGCTCTTCCATTGGAGGAAAATAAAAAAGGTGCTTTATATTCTCCAAAAGGAGCCCCTTCACATAAGGATACTCCTTCCATCCTCTGAAATCCTTTTGCATACATTCGACTATCTCTTTGAAGTGCTCCCGCAATGTCTGTTCCCATTCTTTTGGTTTCTAAAATTCCATACAATACTTCTCCACAAAAAAGTGCATAGTCTGCATATCCTTGTTTTCCGTCTTCTTTTTTACAAGGCCATTCTGCAATCGCCATATTTTTTCCTTTTTGTGGTAACGTTTTATGCGATTTATAATTGAAAGAGTGGGTATTCACTTCCCATCCTGCTTCTTTTAATTGATGATCAATAATTTCTCTCGTTTCTGCCTCGGTAAATTCAATTCTCTTCTTTTGATAAATCAACTGCCTTCTTTCTTCTCTACTTCTTAAAGAGGGAGTTTTAGGAATCCATTCTTCCAATTCTTGATTCATTTCTTCGGAACGTTTCACCAAAGTTTCATAAGCTTCCTGATAGTCTATATTTTTCGGTTTTTGATAGATAATCTCCTCGGAAGTAAAAGACAAATCACTGCCATATACTTCCTGAAACCATGCTGCTACTTTCACTGCCATAGATAATAAGGTTTCTGCAGTTTCTTCATCTCCATAAATTCCGTGTACCGCTTTATTTCCTTTTTTTCGTAAAGTTGTTAGTATCTTTTCAATATCTTCCGGAATCAATTCATATTTTTTTAAAGCAAGGAGCCTATCAGAAGCCATATTCTTTTGGGAATCTGAAATATGTTCCACTTTAAACATAATTTTTACTAATTCTTCCCCAAATTGGCGAATTTTCATGATAGAAGTATTCGGATCCTTATAAAGAGTATATTCCGCCATTTCTCCTATTTTTGCCAATAATTCCCAATCTTTTTTCAAAAATTCAAAATTCGTTTGCATAGACTCCCTCCAAAAATAAAAATACTACTAGCTCAACTTCTTTTTATATTCTGCAATCGACTCTCTTTGATTTTCTATTGCCTCTTGCAAATGTTTCATAAAAATATCTTGGATTTCAGGAATTTCTCCCAAGCCCTCTAATACTACATCACTAACTACAAAACCGGCTTCTTCAAAGGCTTTCTTCCAATCCACTGCAATATCATTTTTCGCATGTTCCCCTGCTACAAACATAAAAGGCTTTAAAATAACTTTAGGTTTTTCTAATGGATATTGAGCCTGTATTTCTTTTAATACTTCCGGAAATTCCGGATAACCTTCCACCGTCCCCATAAAAAATGGAGAATATCCTTCTTGAAAAAATACATATCTCATCATAGAGTAGCTCGCATTGGCTGCATGTTCTGTCCCATGACCAATATAAACAACTACTTGATTTTCTACTGTTTTTTGTCTCTTTCCCAATGCAGAAACAACCTGTTTATAATCTTCCACAGAACTTAAAAGAGGCTCTCCCATTTTAATTTCTTCAAATTCTTTCTTGTAAGAAGCCAATTCTTCTTTTAAATTTTCATATTCAATTCCATGTAAGATATGACTTGTTTGCACATAGATATGTGTATATCTTTTTTCTTTCAGTTCTTGCAATAATTCAAGAGGATTTTGTTTCACAATTCCTCTTGCTTTCAATCGTTTAATAATCATTCGAGAAGTAAATGCTTCAAACACATCACAATCTGCAAAGCTTAACTCTACTTTTTTTCGAAAAGCATCAATTGTTTTTTCTCTTGTATCATCATGAGTCGTTCCAAAGTGTATCAACAATATCGCTTGTTTTTTCATAACACAACCTCCATCATTTTAAATATAATGCCACGGGACAATGATCCGATCCCTCTTGCTCTGCATGAATTTCCGCTTCCTGAATTTGCTCTTTCCAATCATTGGAAACAACAAAATAATCAATTCTCCACCCTGTATTATTTTTTCTTGCATTGGCACGATAAGACCACCAGGAATAGGCATGTAACCTATCCGGATACAAATATCGAAAACTGTCTGTAAATCCTGCCTTTAATAGTTCTGTAAATTTCGCTCTTTCTTCATCTGTAAATCCTGCATTTCTACGATTTGTTTTTGGATTTTTCAAATCAATTTCTTCATGGGCCACATTCATATCTCCACAAACCACCACAGGCTTTGCCTCATTTAATTTTGCCAAATAACTTCTAAATTCATCTTCCCATATCATTCGATAGTCCAAACGTTCCAATTCATTTTTAGAATTCGGAGTATAGACCGTTACCATATAAAAATCTTCAAATTCTAAAGTAATGACTCTTCCCTCTTGATCATGTTCTTCGATTCCTAAGCCATAAGAAACGGAAATAGGCTCTTTTTTTGTAAAAATTGCGGTTCCCGAATATCCTTTTTTTACCGCATAATTCCAATATTGATGGTATCCTTTTAAATCCAATTCTACCTGTCCCGCACTGCATTTTGTTTCCTGTAAGCAAAAAATATCTGCATCTTGAGCTTCAAAATATTCCATAAATCCTTTTTTTAAACAAGCTCGAATTCCATTTACATTCCATGAAATTAACTTCATGCTACCCCCTTATTTCTTTAAAATTTTAATTGATCTCTCTAATACCCCTGAAAAATAAGCTAAAACAATTCCGTAATTCGTAATAGGAATTTCTTGTTCTTTTGCGATTTGAATCCGATTCAACATTTGCTTTCTTGTTAACATACAAGAACCACAATGGATAATCAGATCGATTCCTCTTAAATCTTCTTCTAAATTTCTCCCCTGTTGAAATACAATTTCTATCTTTGAATTCAATTTCTTTCTCAATAAATTCGGAATTTTTACCGTTCCAATATCCTCATGAGATTGTGTATGAGAGCAGCTTTCTACAATCAAAACTTTCGCTTTTTCTTTCTCTTTTAAACTCTCTAAGACTTGAATTCCTTCTAAAAACTCTTGTAATTCTCCCTTTTGTCTTGCAAATAAAATCGAGAAACTAATCAATGGGATTTCCAAAGGAACCATATCTGCAATTCGATGAAAAATTTGAGAATCTGTAATGACCAATTTTACATCTTTTAAATCTTCCAATGCTTTTTCTAATTCCGTATCTCGAACGACGTAACTCTTAATTCCATGGTCTAAACAATCTCTTAAAATTTGTACCTGTGGTAAAATCAAACGACCTTTTGGGGCCTCACTATCAATAGGAACTACCAAAATTACACTATCTCCATAATGTACTAAATCTCCTATTAAAGAAGGATCTTCTTCCTCTAATTCTAACTGTTTTACAATACAATCCACCAACTGCCTTTTCTTTTCCATGGGATTGATTTGTAAGTAAACATCATTCGGATATTTACTTTTCCATTCCGCTTCTAAAATTTCTCCTATCATATCTCGCTTATTCCAAACAAAGACATAGGGAATATGAAATCTTTGAAAGAGTTTTTTTGCCTCTTCTCTTTCTTCTTCAGTAATTTCCTGACTGGCATCCAAAACATAAATTGCCATATCAATTTTTCGCAATACTTCCTTGGATTTTTTAACTCGTAATTCTCCCAATTCTCCAATATCATCCAAACCTGCCGTATCAATCAGACGAATAGGTCCATAACCAACAAGCTCCATTGCCTTATATACAGGATCTGTCGTTGTTCCTAAATGAGAAGAAACCAAGGAATAGTCTTCCCCTAAAAGTAAATTAAATAAACTGGATTTCCCGGCATTTCTTTTTCCAAAAAATGCAACGTGTTTTCTATTTGCATTTGCAGTCTCTTGCATCATAAATATAGATCCCTTTCCCCTGCTTTTAGCTTATCAATATTTTTTAAAACAAAATTCCGAATATGTGTATTTTCAATTTCAGAGGCTTGTTCTCGTACAAAAGTCTCTACCTTCTGTAATAATTCTTCATCTCCATAATCCACTGCATATTCCAGTAAAGTGGTTAAGGCATTCGGCTTACACATATTATGGATTTTTTCTGTTTTAGCAATTTCCATAAATTTTTCTCCAACTCTACCGGTTCGATAGCAAGAAGTACAGTAACTTGGAATATACCCTGCTTTCATTAAATCTTCAATCACCTGTCTTGGACTTCTTTCATCTGCTAACTTAAATTGACTCACTTGTTTTCCCTTAATATGTTCTTCGTAACCTCCCACTCCCGTACAAGAACCGGCACTCACTTGAGAAATTCCATATTTTAATAACAATTCTCTCATCTCTGCAGACTCACGAGTGGATAAAATCATCCCTGTATAAGGAACTGCAATTCGAATGATAGTTACAATTTTTTTGAACATTTCATCATCTAATAAATGTGGAAAAGTTTCTAAATTCACTCTCTCTGCCGGACGAAGTCGTGGTACGGAAATCGTATGGAATCCGACTCCGAATCTTTTTTCCAAATGCTCATTCTGCATCATAAGAGCCAAAACTTCAAATCTTGGATCTGCCAATCCGAATAATACGCCCGCTCCGACATCTTCAATTCCTGCTTCCATGGCTCTATCAAAAGCAGTCGTATGATACTCATAATTTCCTTTGATACAATTCGGATGAACTCTTCGATACACTTCTTCATCAAAAGTTTCTTGGAATAAAATATAGGTTCCAATCCCTTTTTCTTTTAATCTTCGATAATTTTCTACTGTGGTTGCTGCAATATTGACGTTAATTCTACGGATTTTTCCATTCTTATTATAAGTATCGTAAATGGTATCAATACATTCTAAAATATATTCAATATCGCAATTGACAGGGTCTTCTCCTGCTTCTAAAGCCAATCTCTTATGCCCCATTTCTTCCAAAATCATAACTTCTTTTCGAACTTCATCCATTGTTAATTTTCTACGATGAAATTGATTTTCTTTTTTATAGCCACAATATACACAATTATTGACACAAAAGTCACTGACATATAGAGGAGCAAAAAGAACCACTCGATTTCCATAAACATCTCGTTTAATTTTTCCGGCTACTTCAAACATCTCTTGAATTAAGTCTTGATCCTCAATATACAATAATCTAGCGATATCTAAATGTGTAATTTTTTCTTTTCTTTTGGCTCTTTCCAGAATATCCAAAATTTGTTCTCTTGTTACTTTTTTCCCTTCTTCCAATAATCGAAAGATTTCCTCTCGATTGACCTTCATGTGTTCTTGATTTCTTTCCATACTTTCTTTCCTCTCCTTTTAGATTAGGGTTTTCCCTGTTCTATTAGTATTTTACTTTCGAGTCTCCACGACCCATATCTACTTCATAATTGTTTTTTCTTATCATCTCACAAGTTTGCCTTAAGCCTTCTGCCGCTTCATCGCCTGTATTCTTTTTCCCATTGTACAAAGCATATTTATCTCGAAATTCTGGAGGTGTAACATTTGGCATCACTACATTTGCCCCCGAAGCAAAACCTCGTAGTCTTCCATCTTCACTTACCGTTCCCAAGGCCGTTGTTGCAGGCAATAAGACCTTTGGCAGCAAAAGGCGTACCAAAGCTAAGATGATAATTGTTTTCTCGACACTCCCTGCCTTTTCATTCCGTAATTCCGTATCATGATGAGGAATAAAAGGACCAATCCCTGTCATATGTGGGGATAAATGTTTTAAGAATAACAAATCTTTTACATAATCCTTATTTTCATATCCGGGTAAGCCCACCATAAAACCTGCTCCAATCTGATACCCTAAACTTTTTAAACTTTCCAAACAATCTAATCTTGTTTGTAGTTCTGATTGAGGATGTAATTTTTTATACATCTCAGGAATGATCGTCTCATGTCTTAATAAAAATCGATCGACTCCAACTTCCTTTAACTTTTGATAACTTTCATAAGGACGTTCTCCCACCGATAGTGTCAAAGCAAATTCAGGAAATCTTTCCTTTATTTTTTTGACTAAATCTACCAGAATTTCATCTCGAAAGTAAACATCCTCTCCCCCTTGTAATACAAAGGTATGAAAGCCTAATTCTTTTGCTCTTTGACAAGCTTTTAAAATTTCTTCCTCAGAAAGGCGATAACGCTCTACTTGAGTATTGTATCGATTGATTCCACAATAACGACATTCTCTCTTACAGTAATTCGTAAACTCAATCAAAGCTCGTAAATAAATCTTCTTCCCATAGTATTTTTCTTTGGTTTGTAAAGCTTTTTTCTGCAAATATCCAATCTCTTCTTTTTGAATGTGATCTAAAATATAGAGCAATTTTTCTTCTTCTAAATCATTTCTTTCGTATAATTCATCAATATATTGTCTTACTAGCATACTTCCTCTATTTCTTTTTTGGAAATTGCTGTTTTTACTTGAACAGAATCGATACTTCCTAGCTTTCCGGTAAAAGAATTGATTTCATCCATACTTCCTATCATCGTAATAGAAACCACAGAGATTCCTTCTTGATGAAAAGGAATTCCCATTCTTCCATGAATATTTTTTTGAAACTTTGCAATTACATCATTAAATTCTGCTTGATGTTCTATTGCGTTTTCTAAAATAGCACTAATCACAGCAACTCTCTTTTTCATACTTTTTTCCTTTCTAATTCCAACAATTTCTCTTTTACTTCCAATCCTCCACCATATCCTGTCAAATTTCCATTTTTTCCAATGACACGATGACAAGGAATCACAATGGAAATAGGATTGACATGATTGGCTCCGCCCACAGCTCGTACTGCCTTTTCTTTTCCAATTTGCTTTGCAATATCTCCATAGCTTTTTGTTTCTCCATAAGGAATCATCAACAGAGCCTTCCATACTTGTTTTTGAAAGTCCGTTCCTTTTGGTTTCAAAGGCAAATCAAAATTTTGTAATCTTCCTGAAAAATATTCTTCCAATTGTCTTTTGACTTCCTGAAGCAATTCTGTATTTTTTTCTTCCATTTCTTCTTTCTTCTCTAAATGATGAAAAGCAATTTCTACCAATTGTCCTTGTTCTTCGACTAAATATAAATCTGCCACCGGTGAAACATATTTTATATAATATTTCATAGTAAACTCCTATTTCGCTTGATAGAATACCTTATATGCCTTGTAAGTATGATAAATATCTAATTTGGAAGCGACTTCAAAAGGAGAATGCATTGCAAGTAAACCGGGACCAATATCAATGGTATTGATTCCCAAATGAGCCAAAAACATCGCTACCGTTCCTCCTCCACCTTCGTCTACTTTTCCTAACATACCTGTTTGCCAACAAACATCCCCTTCATTTAGGATTTTTCGGATATAGGCAACGTATTCTGCATCTGCATCGTTGGTTCCACTTTTTCCTCTTGCTCCTGTGTACTTCGTTACTACCACTCCACTTCCTACTTTAGCAGCATTTTGAGCATCATGAACTCCTTTAAATATCGGATCCATCGCTACATTCACATCAGAAGACAGAGCTCTTGAATTCCAAAGAGTTCTTCGTAACATCATTTCATGGTAACTTCCTTTTGTTTTTTCCAAGATATCCCCTGTAAAGTAATTTAAGAAGTCAGATTGTAATCCTGTACTTCCTGTAGAACCTATTTCTTCTTTATCCGCTAGAAAACAAACTGCTGTTTTCATCGGAATATTAGTAATTTCTAAAATAGCTCGTAAGGAAGTATAACCACAAACTCTATCATCTTGTCCATAAGCTCCAATTAAAGATTTATCAAAACCAATGTCTCTCGCTTTTCCTGCCGGAACTAATTCCAATTCTGCAGATACAAAGTCAGCTTCTTCCATACCGTAATTTCGTTTTAAAATTTCTAAAATATTTTGTTTAATCTTATCTTTCACTTCTTCTGTTTCAACTTTTGTAGGCATACTTCCTACCAAAATTTGTAATTCTTCCCCTTGAATCACTTCAGAAGTTTTTCGATCTCCTTGATACTTTCCTGCCAAATGAGGCAATAAGTCAGGAATGGTGAAAACCGGTTCCTTTTCTTCTTCCCCTAAAGAAATTTCAATCACTTCTCCCGATTCTAAGACAACAACCCCATGAAGTGCCAAAGGAATCGATGCCCATTGATATTTTTTAATTCCCCCATAATAATGTGTTTTCATATATGCTAAATCCAACTCTTCATATAAAGGATTTGCTTTTAAATCCAATCTTGGCGAATCAATATGGGAAACAACATAATGGATTCCTTGCTCTAAATCTTCTTGTCCAATTACCACCAAGACTAAATTTTTATTTCGATTGACATAATATACTTTATCTCCCGGAACATACTTTGTAAACATTTCAGCCGCTTTAAAGCCATTTTTTTCTGCCAAAATAATTCCTTCTTTCACAAATTCTCTCTCTGTTTTCACTTTGGATAAAAATTGACGATAATCTTCTGAGAAGTGAAAAATAATTCTTTCTTCTTCTCCTGTCCATTTTTGCTTTTTATCAAACATTTCATATCCTCCTTTGATCTCAATAAGTCTTTTATTCCGTTACATTATACCATAGATTACTTCATAGATAAAGTTTTGGAAAAATAAAAAATAAAGCTTGCTTTTTTTGACTAAAAGATTTATAATTTATATATAAAAATATAA
>UMHQ01003000.1_pt1 | contig 18701 bp, 13 predicted proteins | sample 1965531 | NCBI WGS metagenome assembly UMHQ01 (sample SAMEA4836098, study PRJEB28245) | human gut metagenome | biome: gut microbiome; material: fecal sample | place: Denmark | collected 2008
TCCCGGAAGGCGTTCAGGTCATACTCCACGGGGAAAACGGTTTTGCCGGTCAGGGCAAAGTCCTCCCCATAACGGGAATACACAAAGACGAAGAGACTTACAGAGCGTGGCTCAGGGAACACGGCGGAGAGCAGACTGATCACCGCTCCGAAGAGGGACACAGGGATCTCATAAACGCCGGGGGATTTTATATCACCCTTCTTCCGATCGCCAGCTGTTTCGACAGTTCCATCTCTTTTGCCATGGCAAGAGGCGGACACCTTGACGCCACGGTACTCGGAGGGCTGCAGGTGGACAGGAACGGCAATCTTGCCAACTGGATGGTTCCGGGCAAAAAGATCAACGGTATGGGCGGAGCAATGGATCTGGCGTGCGGCGCGAAACGTGTTATCGTTGCCATGGAACACTGTACCCGGGACGGCAAGCCCAAGATCCTCGAGGAATGTGAGATGCCGCTGACTGCCATTGAATGTGTAGATATGGTAGTCACAGAAAAATGTATCATCACGATAGAGGATAAAAAACTCATCGTTACAGCCATGGCACCGGGAATAACGAGAGAGGAACTTCAGGCCGTTACGGGAGCAAAACTTGATTTTGCGCCGCGGGTAGGACTGATGGAAGGAGTATAGCGCTTTATGAACAAATATTTTCCGAATCTGTTTTCACCGATAAAAATCGGAAACGTTACGCTAAAGAACAGAGTAGTCATGTCTGCCATGGACACATGTTATTTTTCCGTAAACGGTACTGTGACGCGCAAGGCGATAGCTCATTATATAGAGAGAGCAAAGGGCGGCGTGGGACTGATATTTACGGAAGTCTCACCCTTTGACTGGCCGGGCGGAAGGCAGAGCCGCCGGGAGCCGAGGTTTAACAGTCCGCTGGTTACGACTGAATGGGCAGAGGTGATTCAGTGCGTACATTCTTTCGGTACTAAGATATGCGCTCAGCTGAGTCACGCCGGATTTATCTCCGACCCGGATTACTGCGAGGGCAGACCGACCGTGGCTCCGTGGGCAGAAGGCAAGGCCGCTTCATCAGAGGCTCATTCCGCCAGAACGCTGACAAAGGAAGAGATCGAATATTTCATGGAAGAAATCGCCGAATGTCTCAGGAACATAAAAAGCTGCGACTTTGACGGAGTGGAGTTTCACGCGGCTCACGACTATCTTATAAATGAATTCCTCAGTCCCGCTACAAATCACAGAACCGACGAATACGGCGGAACTACAGAAAACAGGGCAAGATTCCTCACTGATGCCGTCAGGCTTGCCAAAGAGATAATGGGACCTGACAAGATAATAAGCGTCAGGCTCGCCTGCCGTGAGGAGATCGAAGGCGGGATCACAGCCGAGGAAGGGGCAAAGATAGCGAAGCTCTGCGAAGAGGCCGGGGCGAATCTGATAGACTGTTCCATAGGGCAGGGACCGGACGGCGCGGCGACGGAAGCCGAATGGATGCCGGACGGACGGAGAATCCATTACGCGGCTTACATCAAGCCGAGACTTTCCAAAGCAAAAGTGGGAGTCGTAGGCAAACTGAGGACTCCCGAGCTCTGTGAAAAAGCTATCGCTGAGGGATCCACCGATCTTGTCTTCCTGGCAAGGCAGATGCTGTGTGATCCATACTGGGCCATAAAAGCCGAGACAGGCAGATCGGGAGAGATACGCAAATGCCTCAGCTGCCGGGAGGGCTGTTTCGCCGCGTTCCGCCCAAAGAGCGGAAGCATAAGATGCGTTATAAACCCTTATACGGGTTTTGAAGATACGGCTACCGAACATAATCCGGGACGCGCGGCTTTTCCTAAAAAAGTTCTGATAATAGGCGGAGGCATCGCGGGTATGCAGGCGGCGATCATAGCGGCAAAGCGCGGTCACGAAGTCATACTGACAGAAAAATCAGATCATCTTGGAGGACAGATGGTGCTGGCGGGTATACCGCCTCACAAAGAAGCCGTGACCGAAGCGAAAGACTGGTTCATCGCAGAACTGGCAAGAGTCGGCGTTGAACCGCGCCTTAATACAGAAGCTGATATTGAATATATAAGATCAGTGAAGCCTGATGTTATCCTGCTGGCTATCGGTTCCCGGCCTTCGAGGCCTCCTGTAGAGGGAATCGACCTGGCGGCTGACGGCTGGGATGTTCTGAGAGACGCCGGCCATATGCCTCAAAGCAAAGAGATAGTCATTATCGGAGGCGGTACGGTGGGATGCGAGATAGCCCAGACACTGATAGAAAAAGGCAATCACATAACGATCATCGAGATGGATGACGGACTTTCAAAAAAACAGAATCTTGTACACAGACAGCATAATCAGCAAGTCCTTGAAGAGGCGGATACGGTAATATGCTTAAACAGCGCCGTACAGAAAGTCGAAAAGGACAAAGTGATCTACTGTGACGGCGAGGGCAATATACGTGAAGCTGTATGCGACATGGTGATATGCGCGACAGGACAGAAACCTAAAGACCCTCAGCTGGCCGGGGAACTCAGAAGCATGGGTTACGAGACATATACACTGGGTGACGCCACGGAAAGCGGAGATTTCAGGACGGCTACCAGAAGCGCCATGGATGTTGTAATGGCATTGTCTTAGCCTGTTACGCGCCGGGAAAAGAAAGGAGCATTATATGAGTTTTAAACAAGCTGACAGAATGGTAAACGTGCCTATGTCCAAGACAAGGATCATATTCGGCAAGTGCGCGGATCTGACGGCTCAGGGCGTAGATATAACCGCGCTGACACTGGGAGAGCCGGATTTTGACACGCCCCGGTACATCAAGGACGCCTGTAAAGACGCTCTGGACAAAGGCCTGACAAAATACGCCGACAATATCGGCATAGTGCCGCTCAGAGAGGCCATAAGAGATAAGCTCAGACGTGAGAACGGACTTGATTACTCTCTTTCGGAGATAAGCGTTACAACAGGAGTGGCTCAGGGCATGTTCGCGGCGCTGGTTGCTTTCCTGAATCCGGGAGATGAAGTTCTGGTGCCGGATCCCGTTTATCTGACTTATTCTGCTATTCCGGAGATTGCTCAGGCCAAAGTAAAAAAATACCGTCTGCTGGAGGAAAACGACTTTCAGATCGACATAGATGAGCTTAAAAGCCTCATCACTGATAAGACAAAGATGATGGTGATAGTTTCTCCGAGCAATCCGACCGGCGGCGTGCTCAGCAGAGAAAATCTGGAGGCCGTCGCCCGGGTGGCGATCGAAAACGATCTGCTTGTGCTTACAGATGAGATATATGAGAGACTTACATATGATGAAAACTATCCTCATATCAGTATCGCTTCTCTGCCGGGGATGAAAGAAAGAACTATCCTCCTCAACGGCCTTTCCAAGAGCATGGCCATGACCGGATGGAGAGTCGGATATATAGCCGCGCCGGAAGAACTGATCGAGCCGATGAACAGACTGTGCTTCTACATGACGGCGGGAGCCACATCATTTGTACAGTACGCGGCCGCTGAAGCTATCGCCCGCGAGGACGGTTCGGTGGAAAAAATGCGCCGTGAGTTCAGGAAACGCCGGGATTATCTTGTGGCGGAAGTAAATAAGATGAAAAACTTCAGCTGCGCTGTGCCGAAGGGCGCTTTCTACGTTTTCATGAACATAAGCAGAACCGGCATGACCAGCGATGAGTTCTGTGACTATGCTCTGGACAAGTGCCGTCTGGCGCTGATACCGGGAGACGCTTTCGGAGACTGCGGAAAAGGTTTCGTAAGGATGTCTTACGCCACCTCCATGGAAAACCTTGAAAAAGCGGTCGCCTGTCTGAGAGAGCTGGATGAAGAATTCAGCAAATAATGCGCCTATGGAATTTGAAAAGAAAAGACGGATAAGTCTCGCGGCGGGGATCGTGCTCAATCTGCTGGGAGGAGTATCCTACGCCTGGAGCGTGTTCGTGCTGCCTCTGAATGAAAAATTCGGCTGGTCTCTCAGCCGTCTCGCCATCGCGTATACCATGCTTTCGCTCACCATGCTGGTGTGCAACATGACGGTGATACCTTTTCTGCGGAGGAGAATGACGCTCAGAAAAATACTTTTTCTCGGAGGACTGATGTACGGAGGCGGTATCGCCGCAAGCGGATATATGCCGGATATATGGCTGTTTTACCTGATGTACTCGATCATAGGAGGTATCGGAAACGCCATGATATATCCGGTGCTGATTGCTTATTCACAGGAAAGTTTTCCTGAAAAGCCCGGGTTCGCCAGCGGTATGATGGCCGCCGGACTGGGCCTTGGCTCAGTGGTGATAGCGGCTCTGGCTCAGTGGCTGTTTACACTGACGGGGGATGTCTCCCGGGCGATGCTGATCATGGGGATCGGGTTTATGGCCGGCATAATCGTCGCGGCGCTGTTTGTATATGAAGTGCCGGAAGGTTTCCGGGAATATATGGCCGGTCGAGGCAAAGATTCTCCGGATGTCCGCGCGGCAGCTCCGTGGCTTTATGAAAAGCCGCGCCGTGAAATGCTGAAAGACCCCCTGTTTTATATGCTGTATCCCTGCGTGATCCTCGGCGCCGTATGCGGAACGATGATAATCACCCAGGGATCGCCGGTAATGCAGGAAACTTTCGGTATGCGGGCAGGAGCGGCGGCAGCCGTGGTCAGCGTTTTTTCACTGGCCAATACCCTGGGCCGCCCTGTATGGGGCAGGATCTCTGATATGATAGGACGCCTCAGATCATTTATACTTCTCCATTCAGTCATGGCAGCGTCTATGCTGACGCTGTTTCTGTGCAGGATCGAAATAATATTTATCTTCGCGCTGATGATGGCCATGCTCTGCTTCGGAGGAATAGCCACGCTTGTAGCTCCGGTGACGGCTGATTTCTGGGGAACCAGATACATCACCGAAAATTACGGGATAACATTTTCTGTATTCGGCATGTCAAGTCTCATAGGAGCGCCGTTTATCGCCGCGGTGCAGGAAAAGACCGGAAGCTACGACATGGCGTTTATGGCGGGATTCATTATGGCCACGGCCGGACTGATCCTGGCTGTCATAATGCTGCGCCGCACAGACGTTATAAGACGCGGACTGAAAGAAGAACGCCGATGAGCTGTCAGAGATGAAATTTTACACAAAGCCGGTAAATCATCTGAATTTTCCGGCTTTTTTGAATGCTTCAGAATATTGCCGCATCTTTGCAAAACGCGAAAGTTATGATAATATAAGTGCTGAGAAAACGAGGAGGTTCAGTTATGGAAAAAATCAGAGAACAGCTTGACTCCATTGATATGGCGGGGATCCTTTCAGAGAGGATAAAGATACCGAGCTATTCAGTTATGAAAGATCAGGAAAAGGAAATCGCGTACTACATAAAAGATTTCTTCGACAGGGAAGACATCCCATGCGAAGTGACAGAGATAGAAGAAGGGCGGTTCAATGTGACGGCTGTGCTTAAAGGAAGCGGCGGGGGAAGATCCCTCATGCTGACGGGACATATGGATACGGTACCGGCTTATGATATGAAAAACGCCTTTGACGGAACGATCGTGGATGGTCGTGTTATGGGCAGGGGCGCGTGCGACATGAAAGGACCTCTGGTTTCGATGATGGCCGCTATGGCCGCGATAAAACGCAGCGGCATATCCCTTGGAGGCGATCTGTATTTTACCGGAGTGGCAGATGAAGAAGAACAGGGAAAGGGTACGGCGTATCTCATTAAAAACGGACCTTATGCCGACGGCGTTATCGTAGGCGAACCTACGAGTCTTGCCATAGCTCCCGGAAACAAGGGTCTGGAATGGATTGTTGTAACATTCAAAGGGAAGAAAGTACACGGAGGCCGGCAGAAAGAGGGCATAAATGCCATAGAAATGGCCGCCAGGTTTGTAAACCGTGTATATGAAAGATATGTTCCTATCCTCGATTCAAGAGAATATCCCGTTCTTGGAGCGCCTACCATAAATATCGGGACAATAAACGGAGGAGACCAGCCGAGCACCGTTCCTGACCTGTGCGAGATTGTGCTTGACAGGCGCATGGTGCCTTCGGAGACGATAGATCAGGTATACGACGAGCTAAGAGAGATCGGAGAGCAGCTTCACAGAGAAGATGAAAAATTTTGCTGCGAGGTAAAGTCAACCTTTGACGGGCTTGATCTGCTGCCTCATCTTCCTTTCCTCACAGACGAAGAAGATCCCGTGTTTGAGGCCGCGAAAAAAGTATACTCCCGCCGTGGAAAGGAGATCGTCATCGAGCCGTTTCCGGCGTGGACGGACGCGGGCTTTATAGCCAACGGCACAAACGCCTCATGCCTTATAATAGGCCCCGGAGAACTGGGTGTTGCCCACTCCGTACATGAATATATAGAAATAAAACAGATGAAAGAGGCGGCGGAGATATACGCTGAAATGGCTGTTGAATACTGCGGCAGATAATAAAAGCAAAGACAAAGCAGAAAGGAAACACTTCACATGGGTGACAGAATTGACAGATATATGATCGAACACAGGGACGATATGGTGAGAGATATTTCTGCCCTGATCCGCATAGAAAGCCTTAACGGTGACAGTGAGGGAACAGAGAAAGCCCTTGATTTTGTCCTGAACCTTGCTGAAGAGATGGGGATGAAGACAAAGAAATCGTCTAAAGGCGATGTCGGAGTTGTCGAGATAGGGCAGGGAGAAGAAATCGTCGGAGTTCTCACTCACGTAGATGTAGTCGGAACAGGTGATCTCCGCAAATGGAAAGTGCCTCCCTTTGAAGGCAGGGTAGAGGACGGCGTCATATGGGGACGGGGCACTCTGGATGACAAGGGAGCGGTCATAATGAGTCTCTACGCGTTTAAAGCCATAAAAGAACTGGACATCCGTCTCAGAAAGAGGCTGTGGCTGATAGTCGGAACTTCTGAAGAAGGGGAATGGTATGATATGAGGACTTTTAAAGAAGAGTTTGAGACCCCGACATTCGGATATTCTCCCGACGGACCTTTCCCCATATACAACCGGGAAAAAGGTTACTGCGATGTGGAACTGATCTTCAGCGAGCCGGAAGCGGATATAATTGAAAATGTACACGCGGGAGAAAACGCCAACAGCGTGCCTTCTACCGCCGTCATGAAGATAAAAGGTCAGAAAGAAATGATTTTTACCGGCGTAGGATGCCACAGCTCCGTTCCGCAGGAGGGTGTGAACGCTATTGAAAAGCTGGCCGAAAGCCGGGAGCCGGGAGCGGAATTTAACTTTGTCAGATTTATAAATGACATGCTGGCAAAAGATCCGGGAGGAGTCAGACTCGGGATAGATCCGCCGGATATGACGGAAAATCCCCTTGCGGAAAAGACTTCAGCAGTGCCGACTCTGCTTTTTATGAGAGACGGCAAAGTTGTACTCAATATCAATCTGCGGCCGTGGTTCACAGCTACAGAGGAAAAGATCAGAGAGACTTTCCAAAAGCATTCCGGCACATACGGCTACGAAGTAAAAGTCATCTCTTATCAGGCTCCGATGGAAGTCAGCGAAAACATGGAGTTTCTGCGCCTGATGGCGGAGATTTATGAAAAATACGGATACAGGAACCGGTTTATGACAGCTCAGGGAACGTCATATGCCAAAGCTGTGGATAATTTTGTATGCTGGGGTCCTGTGTTTGAGGATGAAGACAACTCCACTCACAAAGAAAACGAGAGGATAACCGTTGACGCCATGGTACTTGCAGGCCGCATATATGCCTCGTATCTGGCAGAGATAGGAGCTTCCGAAAAATCCGGAGTTGAAGTGACCGGAGGAAACAACCGATGAAAAAGGCCGAAAACGCTCTGATAATCTGCACCGACAAGAGACTGATCGGGCGGTACGAGCGCGTCCTAAGAGAGATGGAAATAGACATAGATATAGAATATGTCGGCAACAGATTCGGCGCCAATATAGAAGCGTCTTTGAACTACATATATCAGTTCAGAGAACAGGGCAAGGAGATCATAATAACAAGGGGGTTCATGGCTCAGGAGATCAGAAAAAAACTGGATTTCAAAGTCATGGAGATCTCGGTTTCTTCATTTGACGTGCTCAGCGCGATATATCCTTACGCCGGCAAAGACGTCAGGATGGCGGCGATAGAGTGCAGGTCATTTATAGATGTGATAATGCCTGTGGCCAATATGCTGGGCATAGAAGTACGGCCTTACGTCGTGGAAAAATTTCAGGATTTTTATGATTTTTTCAGACAGGCGGTAAACGATGGAGCAGACGTAATATGCGGCGGAGCCATGGGGCATTACGATGACTTTTTTTCCAGCATGGATATAGAATACGCCACCGTGGATTCGAGTCAGACGAGTATACGCGACAGTCTTCTCAACGCTCTGGAAGTGTACGATCTCCTTGACGAGGAAAAGAAAAAGCGTGAGATGATCGAGACCATAGCCAATATTTCAGACGTCGGTATCATTGCCTATGATGACAGCGGCACCGTAACGGCGGTCAATCAGAAAGCGGCTGAGATATGGAGAATAGACAGGCGGCGCTCGGCGGGACGCAAAATTGAGAGCCTCGCGCCTTTCATAACGTCGCCGGATCTGAAGAAACTGCTTTCATCTCCGACGGGAATATATGAGATCGGCGGGAAAAAGATCCTCGTCGACATTGTTCCCATGTCCATAGGCGAACGCTACCTCGGTTCTGTAATGAGAATGAAGACGACGGATGAGATCATCAGCGATGATTCCAGGGTGAGGAGTATTCTGGCTCAGAAAGGATTACAGGCAAAATATACCATAGACGACATAAAGGGAAGCAGCCCTGCCATACAGAGGCTTAAAAGCTGGGTAAAGCACTATGCCATAACCGACAGTACCGTTCTGATAACAGGAGAGAGCGGCACAGGCAAGGAACTCTTTGCTCAGACCGTACATAACGCCAGCATGAGAAAGAGCAAACCTTTCCTTGCCATAAACTGTTCCGCCTTTTCGCCCACTCTTCTGGAAAGCGAGCTTTTCGGATACGTGTCAGGAGCCTTTACGGGAGCCCGCCGGGAGGGAAAGATAGGCGTGTTTGAGACGGCGCACACCGGGACGATATTTCTTGATGAGATCGGGGATATGGATCTGACGGTACAGGCAAAGATTCTCCGCGTATTGCAGGAAAAGGAGATAATGCGCGTAGGCGATGACAAGATCATTTCCGTAGACGTGCGGGTGATAGCGGCGACCAACAAAAATCTCTTTGAAGAAGTGATGAAGGGCAATTTCAGAGAAGACCTGTATTACAGGCTCAATGTGCTGAACATAGACATACCTCCTCTGAGAGAAAGAAAAGAAGACATGGATGAGCTCATAGAGGAGGCGCTGTTTGATATCAACGAAAAACTCCAGTGCGGCATAACCGGCATCGGGGATGATGTGATACAGAAAATGAAAGAATACGACTGGCACGGGAACGTCCGGGAGATGAACAGTTTTATAGAAAAAATGACGGCTCTGGTGAGAACGGGAAAGATCACCATGGACAAAGTATCGGGACTGTTTTCGGAAATGGACAGGCAGTCGCGGGCATACAGGGAGTTTTCCGGACAGACGTCTGATGAGACGCCAACTCTTAAAGAGGCGGAAAAAGAACTGATAGAACAGGCGCTCCGGAAGACCGGGTATAATAAGACGAAGGCGGCGCGGCTTCTGGGGATCGACAGGGTTACTCTTAACCGCAAGCTGAGCCGCGGCTGACAGAGGTATTTGAAATGCTGAGATCAAAGGAAGAAGAATTCTACCTTGAATGTGAAAAAAGATGGGTGTTTTCGACACTGATGTTCGTCGGGGGATTTTACGGCGTATTCACTTTTGCCATAAGGGGAGGGGTGTTCTGCAACGCCCAGACGGGAAACTTCGTGTTTATGGCCATGGCGCTGGGCGAAGGAGACTTTGCGGAAGCGCTGTATTATTTTGTGCCCATGGCAGCCTACCTTCTGGGGACGATAGTTTCGGAACTTGTTCCGAGGCCTGTAAAGAGAACTCATATCATAAGATGGGACACCCTGCTCATACTTATTGAGATGATAGCGGTGATCCTTCTGGGGTTTGTGCCGGAGACCGCGCCTTATCAGATATCTCAGGTGACGATAAACTTCCTGTGCTCCATGCAGTACAACACTTTCAGGCAGGCTGAAGGAGTGCCGATGGCAACGACTTTCTGTACCAACCACGTGCGTCAGATCGGCATAGCTATCTCCAATACCGTCAGAAAGGGATCGAGAGAAGAATACCGGTCAAGACTTGTGATACATATAAGGATGCTGACATTCTTTGTGGTCGGAGGCATGTTTGCCGCGGTGCTTTGCAATCTTTTCAGGGGCAAAGCGATATGGGCGGCGCTGATACCCCTTACGGCCGTATTCATCGGACTCCTTTACGCGGACAGAATAAAAGAACAGGAATATATAGAAGAAACTCCGAGAGGGCACTAAAATGCCGTAAATATATAGGTTTAAACAATATCTTCCTCATTGTTTAATTTAAAAACAGTGGATATAATCATTATGGCGATGTGCCGCCTCGGAAAGTAAATAATTATAAACGCAGAAAGGGTATTAAAGTGGATCTTTTTATCGCTTTTGGAATATTTGTCGCGTCTATGCTTGTTTCTGTAATAATGGGATATTCCATGATACCGCCCCTTTTAGTCGGGCTGGCGGCTTTTCTTGTCGTAGGCAGGATAAGGGGATTTTCTCTCGGAAGCATGGCTGTGATGAGCAAAAAAGGTATAATAGATTCTATCGTTGTTATAGAAGTAATGCTGGTGATAGGCCTGCTTACCGCTGTATGGCGGGTTTCGGGAACCATAACCGTGTTTGTGTATTACGGAATGAAAGTGATATTGCCGCCCACATTTCTTATAGTGACGTTTCTGCTGTGCTGTCTTCTCAGCTATGCTATCGGAACTTCTTTCGGAATAGCGGGAACGGTGGGAGTTATATTCATGGCTCTGGCGAGGAGCGGCGGGGTAGATCCCGTCATCGCGGCCGGAGTAGTCATGTCCGGAGTCTATTTCGGAGACAGATGTTCTCCCGTATCCTCAAGCGCCAACATGGTAGCCGGGATAACGGACACGAAGATATACGACAATGTAAAGATAATGTTCAAAACGGCAGTCCTGCCGTTTGTTATAGCCGCCGCGGCTTATACGGTTCTTTCGGTAATGAACCCCATAAGCCATGTGGATCAGGATATGGTTACTTCCTTTGAAAATGAGTTTGCCATTTCTTTCTGGTCTTTTATACCGGCGGTACTGATGATCGCCCTGCCGCTCTTCAAAGTAGGAGTGCTGAAAGCGATGACCGCGAGCATAATAAGCGGTATACTTGTGGCCTGCCTCGTGCAGGGAACGCCTGTGACGGATGTTATGCATATTTGCGTCATGGGTTATCAGTCGGAAAGTGAAGGCCTCGGAACGATATTAAACGGAGGAGGGCTTGTATCTATGCTGGAGATCGTGGGGATCCTGATCATTTCCAGCACTTACTCCGGAATATTCAACGGTACGGGAATGCTTCTGTCCCTTCAGGACAGACTCAGCAGAGCATGCACCAGAGCAGGCAGGTTCGCGGTAATGTTCTTTATGAGCATAGGGATAGCGGCCACTTTCTGCAATCAGACTATCGGAACGCTGATGTGCTGCGACCTGATGAAGCAGCCGTACCTTGACGGCGGAGGAACTAAGGAAGAACTCGCCATAGATCTGGAAAATTCGGTAATACTCATTGCCTGTTACATACCGTGGTCAATCGGATGCAGCGTGCCGCTGGCGCTCCTCGGAGCGGGCGTGAGTTCACTGCCGTTTGCAATATACATGTACGCCGTGCCGCTGTGCTATCTGTTTACAAAGAAAAAATGGTTCAGCGACAGGCAGCAGATTCAATCGCCAATGTAATGTTTAGGGGGAAAGATAATTGAAATTATTTGACAACAAGGTTCAGGAAACAAAATACAATGTTCTCAGAGAGGTAGCTTATCAGACATGGAAGGGAAATGACGCTTTTGCCGAGTTTAACGAGATAGCAAGCAACGTTATACCCAAAGATGAGCCTCCTCAGACATGCTGCATATATAAGGACAGGGCCGTTGTTGCCGAGAGGATAAGACTGGCGCTGGGAGGCAGCAAAAACAATGACCATATCGTACAGGTCATAGATATAGCCTGCGACGAATGTCCGGAGGCCGGATATGTGGTAACTGATCTGTGCCGCGGATGCCTCGCTCACAGCTGTGTGGCTTCATGCAAGAGAGACGCCATAATAATAGACGAGCATCAGCACGCGCACATAGATAAATCCAAATGCGTAGAATGCGGACGCTGCGCCAAAGCGTGCCAGTACAGCGCCATTCATAATTTCCAGAGACCGTGTGAAAGAGCCTGCAAGGTAAACGCGATTTCCATGGGACCCGGAGGAGAGGCTTCCATAGATTATGACGCGTGTATCAACTGCGGCGCCTGCGTTTATCACTGCCCGTTCGGAGCAACGGTAGATGTTTCGAGTATAGTAAGCGTCATAAAAGAAATACAGGCCGCCGAAGAAAAACCTGAGGACGAAAAGGTGATAGCCATAGTAGCTCCGTCTATAGCGAGCCAGTTCCTGTACGCCTCTTTGGGGCAGGTTATTACAGGGATAAAAGAACTCGGATTTTCACAGGTTCTCGAAGTGGCGGTGGGAGCCGAAATGGTAGCTTACAAAGAAGGACTGGAGCTTAAAGAAAAAGGATTCCTCACATCTTCATGCTGCCCGGCTTTCGTAAAATACATCGAGACAAAACATCCAAAGATGATTCCTCACATATCCCACAACCTTTCCCCTATGGCGGAACTGGCAAAGCACGTTAAAAAGAGCAGACCAAAGTCAAAGATAGTGTTTATCGGACCGTGCATAGCCAAAAAAGCCGAAGTGAAGAAGGACACTGTCAGCCGGTATGTGGATTACGCGCTGACTTTTGAGGAATTGCAGGCTCTCTTTGACAGCAAGAACATAGAGCTTAAAGACCTCAAATGGACAGACTGGAACCAGGCTTCTTATTACGGCCGCATGTTCGCCACCACCGGGGGAGTCGCAGCGGCAGTGGAACAGATGCTCAAGGAACTTAAAGTGGATGATTTTGAATATAATCCGATCGTATGCGACGGGATAGATAAGTGCAAGATGGCTCTGCTCAAAGCGTCCAAGGGAATCCTGCCGAACAATTTCATAGAGGGAATGGCCTGCGTTGGCGGATGTATCGGAGGAAGCGGCAACCTTGTAAGATATGAGGACGCCCCGGAAGAAATGGAGGATCATATCGAGGAAGCCACGGCCACCGAAATACTGCCTAACGTAAAGAAAAATATCAACATCTTCTGATCGTTAAAAGGAGGTACAAAATGGCTGAACTCAGGTTTAAAGAATTTGAAAAAGGCGACGCGAAGGAACTCCTCCGCCTGATAACCGCCATGGCGGAGTATGAAAAACTCACGGATCAGCTTGTTGCCACGGAAGAACTGCTTATACACTGGATTCTTGAAGAAAAGAAGCTGGAGATGCTTCTGATACAGGAAGACGGTGTAAACATCGGCTATGTCTGCTTCTTTAACAACTTTTCCACTTTTCTGTGCCGTCCGGGACTTTATCTGGAGGATCTGTTCATTCTCAAAGAGTACCGGGGACGCGGCTACGGTGAGAAGTCGCTTAAAAAGCTGGCGCAGATCGCTGTCGAAAGAGGCTACGGCCGTTTTGAATGGGTATGTCTCAAGTGGAACGAATCTGCGATCAATTTTTATAAGAAGCTGGGAGCTACAGAAATGACTGAATGGACCATGTTCCGTGTAGACGGTCAGTCATTGCTGGAAATGGGAAAAAAGTAGACAACGGTAACGCTGAGAGAAACGTAAAATCAGCATTAACGCAGAAAGGACACCGCCGGTGTCCTTTCTGCGTTGGTGCGCCATGAGGGGCTCGAACCCCCAACCTTCTGATTCGTAGTCAGACACTCTATCCAATTGAGCTAATGGCGCAAATATAAAGTTGTTCGCTACAGATAATTATTATACACAATCAAAAGACAAAAGTCAAAAGAAAAATTTACTGAATCATAAGCCGCCGGGGCAAAAGGGCGAATTTCTTGACAATTACAGGGTCTTCTGGTATTTTATATTCTGTAACGGAGAATATTCCGGAACTGTTTTTATCAAGGAGGCATATCTTGGACAGCAAGATTCTATTCAAAAATAAGACGAGCTATACGCCGGAAATCGCTCATGAAGCCGGTGAAGTGTTCTGGCAGGTACAGCCCGCGTATAAGAAAAAAGCCAGGACATTCAGAATAGCGGCGGGCGTGCTTTCAGTATCTTTTCTTGTGATGTCGCTGATCGCCATATTTTCCTCCGGCATAGGCGTGATGACCCTCGGCGGTCTGGCTATGGCGGTGATCGCGGCCGTGGCGTGTTTTAAGGCCGAAAGCCTTGTACGCGGTTCGGCTAAAAATTTCCAGGGATTAAACACTACCGTCGATTACGGTATAAGCGAGAATTTTTTCTTTGTGCTCAACAGAGAATACCCTGCCGAAAGAGCAAAGCGCCGTAAGGACGAAGATGACGGCGAAGAGGAATACGACGAAGACGATGAGACCGCAGAGAATGACGCGGCAGCAGATGAAGAGGATGAGGAACCAATAGAGCTTGCTCAGAGCTCCCCGGTTACCCTTATGGGAATGGTTGCCGAAAACGGACCGGGCAAAATGGTCAGACCTAAGTCGATTTTCTCAGACGATGAGGAAGAAGAATTCCACAACGAGTACGAAGATGAATTCCTGTCGCTGGATGACCTTCTCGTGTGCATAAGCTCCCCTGAGATATTTATCCTGATATGGGAAAAACCTTATTATATCCTTGACAGAAACGGATTTGAAGAGGGCAGAGACGAAGAGTTCATCGAGTTTATAAAAGAAAAGGCCAAGTATATTGAAGCATAGCAGGAGACTTTGGGGTCATACGCGGTAATTATTCTTCAAAAAAACTTGACAAATCCGATATGGGAAAGTATAATTGAAAGGCAGTCATGAATTATGACTGCCCGTTTGTGCGGCTGTGCTGGAATTGGCAGACAGGCAAGCTTGAGGTGCTTGTGTCCGAACGGGTGTACGGGTTCGAGTCCCGTTGGCCGCACCACTGTTGACAAACCTGCTTCAGGATTGAAGCAGGTTTGTTTTTTACAAGTTAAAACACCGAAAAAGACAAGGAGATTTTGATGCATATACCTGCTCTGATTTCGGATCTTGCCGTAATGCTCATAACGGCGGGACTGATAACCATACTGTTCAAAATGATAAAACAGCCTCTGGTGCTGGGGTATATTCTGGCCGGATTCCTTCTCAGTTCTTACTTTCCTTTCTTTCCGACAGTTGTCGACACCGAAAACATAAGCACCTGGAGCGAGATAGGAATAATTTTTCTGATGTTCCATCTGGGGCTTGAATTCAATCTGCATAAGCTGGCGAAAGTAGGCGGCACCGCCATAATCACCGCCATAGTTGAAGTGGCGGGGATATTGCTGCTCGGATTCGCGGCGGGAAGGATGCTGGGATTTGATACCATGGACAGCGTTTTCCTCGGCGGTATGCTTTCAATGAGTTCCACTACAATAATAATCAAAGCCTTTGATGAGCTGAAACTGAGAGGACAGAAATTTACCGGGCCTGTTTTCGGGACTCTGATAGTCGAAGATATAGCGGGGATATTTATGATGGTGATCCTGTCGACAATCTCCGTGAGCAAGAACGTTTCGGGAGGAGAAGTGATAGGGAGCATATCTCTGATGATCTTCTACCTGATAATATGGCTCATACTGGGCATATATTTCCTGCCTACTTTCCTGAACAAGACGATCAGGTTTATGAATGACGAAATGCTGCTTGTAGTATCGCTGGGCGTATGTTTCGGCATGATGATACTGGCCGGAGCGCTGGGATTTTCAACGGCTCTTGGAGCTTTTCTGTCCGGTTCGCTTCTGGCGGGGACTGTTCATGTAGAGCGGATAGAACATCTCACCAGAGGAGTTAAAGACCTGTTTGGCGCCGTATTCTTTCTGTCGGTGGGGATGATGGTAAATCCGGAAACTCTGGTAGAATACACTGTGCCGATAGTGGTAATAACTCTTGTGACCATAGTGGGGAAACTTATCTTTTCTTCACTGGGTATGCTGCTTTCGGGGCAGACTCTTGACAATTCGCTGCGCTGCGGATTTTCTCTGGCTCAGATCGGAGAGTTCGCCTTTATTATAGCTTCTCTGGGCATGAGTCTTAAAGTGACGGGAGACTACCTTTATCCGATAGTGGTCTCCGTTTCGGTGATAACGACGTTTACCACCCCTTTCTTCATCAAGTGCGCGCCTTCATGTATAAAGCTGATAGAAAAACGCCTGCCGGACAGGGTTTTGGCAAGGCTGAACAGATATACGGCGGAGGATCAGGCGGAAAGCGAAAAAGACAATGACTGGCAGCTTTATATAGTTAAGTACTTTAAGCGTGTGACGGTTTTCGGAGGACTGATGCTCGCCATAGCTGTATTTATCACTTATGTGGCTGAGCCTGTGCTGTCGGCGCATATGAAGCCCCAAGTATCGTCGGTGATTTCATGCGCCGTGATCTACGCGGGGATAGCGCTGTTTACCGGACCGCTTATGAACTTCCACAATGACCTGTATACGTCTCTATGGCTGAAAAAAAGATCATTCAGACTTCCGCTGACAGTTCTGAATCTTATTAAAGTGGGCATAATCGCCGTGATCGCCATGATACCCCTGAGAGTGCTCTTTGGAATCGGCACGGTGTGGCTGTTTTTTATCGTTGTAGGAATAATGGTGATCCTCGGGAGATACGACGGTATGACCGGCTGGTACCTGCAGCTTGAAACGAGGTTCCTCAGAAATTTTAACGAGAGGCTCATAGAAAAAGAAGAAGCCTCCGGCGGAAGACAGACGTGGCTCCACGACAAGCTGAGAATCATTTCGTTTATCGTTCCTGAAAACAGCGACTATACCGGCAAGGCCCTCGGAAAGATGGAATGGGGAAAGCGTGTGAACGTTTATGTGGTGAAGATACGGCGCGGAACTCATACTTACATACTTCCGAAAGAAAACGCCTCTCTGCATCCGGGAGATAAAGTATATGTTGTGGGAGAAGAAAGGGCGATACTTAATTTCTATAAGATAATCAAAGCAGAACCGTGCAGGAGGATGCGGACTCTGAGAGAATTTATGGAAAGCGGTTATCCTGATATAGAAAAGGCGCTGTCCGTGTGCGCGGTAAAAGTGACGGGGCAGGAGGACTTTGCCGGAAAACCGATAAAATACAGCCATATGCGTCAGCGCTGGAACTGCATAGTCCTCGGACTCCAGAGAAACGGACTGCCGGTTATCATGCCCAACGCCAGCATGATAATATCAAAAGGCGATATAGTATGGATAATGGGATCGAACAACAACGTGGGAAGACTGGCTTCTGAATACGCGGATGATGAGGAATGACCGGATAATCCGTTTCATATGCCTGCTTCTTCCCTGACAGCGGCAATAACTCTTTTCACGGGTTCGACCGGGTCTTCGCGGTACATAAGTCCGAAAGTCAGGCCAAGGGGAGGTTCGACCGGAAAAAGTATCAGCGACGGATCCGCGCCGTGCCAGCAATCGGGAGATATGAGGAGCTTATCTGTGTTGCGGCATATGGCGAGGGCTTCGTGGCTGTAGAGATCTTCCGTATCTTCAATACTGATGTCAGCTTCAGAACAAAGCCGGTCCCTTAAACCATCAAGCTCGGCATAAAGGCCGCGTTTAGGCATGAGGACTGTCCGTCCCCGGAGATGTTCCGCGGACAGCCTGGCGGGAGGCAGGCCGCGGGAACCGGCGTCCATGTCTCTGCTCCGGGACATGGCGCAGCATATGCCGTACCGGCCTATGGGAAGAAAGCTCATGTTCTCAGGCACACGATCCTTATCACAGACGGTCACCGCTATGTCAAAATCATTTTCGGCTCCTGACGCGCCGGACATCCATCCGGTGAGATCGTCGCTGAAAGAAACAAGGCTAAGAGAATATGCGGGGAACTGATGGCGGATCCTGTACCATAGATTTAAAAAGGGCTCGCAGGGACGCAGCATGGAAAAGCCTATCCGCAGGACGGCGGAGTCGGGATCGGTTCTGTGGCGAAGATCTTCAAGAAAATCCGAGGAGCTTTTTTTTTATCTTAACGGCAAAAGAGTAGACTTCGCGCCCGGCCGGCGTCAGAGATACTCCCTGATTGCTGCGGTTAAACAGTTTAAGATCAAGATGCTTTTCAAGCGCGTTTATCTGTTTCATAACGGCCGTCGCCGAGATTGACATGATCTCGCCGGCCTTTGTAAAAGTACCTGTTTCGGCTACATATATAAGGCAGTCAAGCAGCGGATTGTACATCTTTTATACCTCTCTTTGTTTTCAGTGATTATATCATACGACTTTCAGACGTTCAAATCAAGCTTACAGTTGAATTTTATCATCTGACAGTTTAAAAACGGTACTTTAATGTCTGCGTATCAACAATTAAACTGCATTCAGTTTTCATACGATCGCCACAAAATCACCTTGACGGAAAAGAACTTTAAGGCTATAATTGTTGAATGTAAAACAGTTTGATATAAGACAAAAATAAAACAAAGGCGGAAACATGGAAAAAAATTACGAAATAGGCAAA
>UMHQ01034855.1_pt1 | contig 18675 bp, 12 predicted proteins | sample 1965531 | NCBI WGS metagenome assembly UMHQ01 (sample SAMEA4836098, study PRJEB28245) | human gut metagenome | biome: gut microbiome; material: fecal sample | place: Denmark | collected 2008
GCGTGCCGCCGCAGTACTCGAAGCCCCAGACGCGGTGCAGCAGCGTCTCGCGCGAGTAGGCGCGCGAGGGATGCGTGGCCAGAAAGCTCAGCAGCGAGTACTCCATGAGCGTGAGGTCAACGGGCTTGTCGTCGATCGTGATCTGGTAGGTGGCCAGGTTGATCGTCATGTTGTCGATGACGACGATGTCGCTCGGGGTGTTCTCCTCGCCCGGCCACAGCAGCTGGGTCATGCGCACCTCGAACTCGGCGGCGCTACCCGTAGAGAGGATGAAGTCATTGCGACCCTGGACGGGCATGCGAAGCTGGCCGAGGCGGTCCTCGTCGGTGACGAGCAGGATGGGGATGCAGCCGTTCTCGGAGGAGTAGGCGACCACGCGCGACACCAGGTCGTCCGAGATGCCAGCGAGGTCAAGCGTCACGAGCCCGAAGTCGGCCGTGCTCGTGATGGCCTGGTCGAACGTGTCGGGCGTAGCGAGAAGGACCGAGATGTCGAGCTCGTGGGAGAGCTCGCGCATGCGGTCGTGGAGCCTCGTCGTTCGCGATATGAGAAGGACCTTCTTGTGGTGCATGAGGGTGCTCCCGTGTCCTTGGGACGCAAAGCGCCCCAGACCTACTCATCTGCGCTTATGTCAATGAGATTAGCACGATTTGGGCGTTTGCATCGGCCAATGGTCCAAACAGGGGAGCATGCGTTACCGCCCCGTTACCAACAGCGACACCCTGACAGAGGGGACGGGTCTCTTTGACATGACAACGGAACCCGTCCCCTTTGACATGTCACACGTCCTTGATGTTGCCGAGGAACTCCTTGGTGCGCTCGCTCTTGGGGTGGTCGAAGACCTCCTCGGGCGAACCCTGCTCCACGATGACGCCGCCGTCCATGAACACGACGCGGTCGGCCACGTCGCGGGCAAAGCCCATCTCGTGCGTCACGACGATCATCGTCATGCCCTCGCGGGCGAGGTCGCGCATGACGCCGAGGACGTCGCGCACGAGCTCGGGGTCAAGGGCGCTCGTGGCCTCGTCGAACAGCATGACGTGCGGGTTCATCGCAAGCGCGCGGGCGATGGCCACGCGCTGCTGCTGGCCGCCGGAGAGCTGGGAGGGCATGTAGTCGATGCGCTCGGCCAGGCCCACCTTCGTGAGCTCGGCGATGGCGATCTTCTCGGCCTCCTCGGCGCTTCGCTTGAGCACCTTCTCCTGCGCGATCATGACGTTCTTCTTCACGGACAGGTGCGGGAACAGGTTGAACTGCTGGAACACCATGCCAAGCTTCTGGCGCACGGCGTTGATGTCGACGCCCTTGGCCGTGATGTCTTGGCCCTCGAACAGGATCTGGCCGCTCGTGGGCGTCTCGAGCAGGTTGACGCAGCGAAGCATCGTGGACTTGCCCGAGCCCGACGGGCCGAGAACCACGACGACCTCGCCGCGGTGGACGTCCAGGTCGATGCCCTTCAGGATGATGGTCTGCCCGTCGTAGGTCTTGTGCAGGTCGCGGATGGAGACGACGACCTCGTCACTTGCCTGCGTGCCCTGCTGGGCCTGCGTGTTGTCTGCCATGGTCTGCACTCCCCTACGCGATGTGGTCGCCGTCGATGACGCCGGCTTCCTTCAGAGACTTCTTGCGACGGCGCATGCCCGTGTCGGTGCCGAGCATACGCGCCTCGAGCTTGCTCACGAGACGGGCAAGCGGGATCGTCACCACGAGGTAGAACAGGGCGGCGACGATGTAGGGCGTGATGGAGCCCGTGGCGGCCACGATCGTCTTGGAGTACATGACGACCTCCATGACGCCAACGGCGGCGAGCAGCGACGTGTCCTTGTACAGCAGGATGAACTCGCTCGTCATCGTGGGAAGGACGTTGCGGAACGTCTGCGGGATGATGATGTAGATCATCGTCTGCGCGCTCGTCATGCCCAGCGAGCGAGCGGCCTCGCTCTGGCCCTTGGGGATGGACTGGATGCCAGCGCGGAAGATCTCGCACAGGTAGGCGGCCGAGTTCATCGCGAGCACCACGACGCCCAGCGGGTAGCTCGGGATCTGGACGCCGGCGAGCGGCAGGCCAAAGAAGGCGATGTAGATCTGCAGGAACGCCGGCGTGCCTCGCACGATGTTCACGTAGAAGCCCGAGATGGCGCGCAGCACCCGCGGCTTGGAGATGCGCATGAGCGCCAGGATGAAGCCGAACGGGATGGCCAGCGGGAACGCCACGAGCACGATGGCGAGCGCCATGAGGAAGCCCTGGAACACCGACGGAATACTCGAGACGAGAATGGGCGGGTTGAGGAACAGGCGCAGGAACGTGTTCTCGTTCCACTTCTGGACCCACTCCTGGTCCTTGAGCCAGTTGGAGGCGGAGTCCCAGAAGCTCGTGCCCGTCACGGCGATGGCGGGGATGTTCGAGATGTCGTGCGTCGAGCCGTCAGCGAGCGTGTAGGAGCCGCTGATCTGCTCGTCTCCGCCGGCGATGGGGAACACGATCTTGTACAGCTCGAGGCGCATGTAGGAGCCGGCGGGCGCGGCGTCACCGAGCGTGAACGTCACGGTCTGGCCGTCTGAGCTCACGTCGGTCTTGGGACGCTCGCGCGTCATGAGGTCTGCGCCGGACAGCAGCGTGAGGCGGGCGTCGTCGGTAGAGTACGACGTGCCCTCCGGCAGCGTGATGGAGATGCTCTTGAGCTGCTCGGAGTCGTCTGCCTGGCCCTCCCACGTGATGCGCGTCTCCTGGCCGCCGAGCACGTCGCTCGAGCCGCTGCCGTTGGGCTTGGCCGAGCACTTGGCCGTCTCGAGGGCGAGGGCGCCGGTGGGCGCCGAGAGGGCAAGGGTACACGCGGCGACAAGGGCGCACACGAGCGCGAGCACGCCTCGGCGGGCGCCGGTCCTGGGCTTGTTGCTGTCCTGCATGAAGATCCGTCCTTTATGGCAAACGCCCCTCCCCCGCATTCGGGAGAGGGGCAGGGGCCGTCTGTACCTTACGAGATACTAGCCGAAGTACTTGTTGGTGATGGAGTCGACCGTGCCGTCGCTCGTGAGCGCGGACAGGGCGTCGTTCACGGCGGAGAGCAGGGCGTCGTTGTCCTTGTTCACGCAGATGCCGTACTCCTCGCCCGTGGCGATCTCCTTGATGACCTGGGCGTCCTTGTAGGCGTCGGCGACCATCTTGGCGGCAACGGCGTTGTTGGTGATGACGGCGTTGGCCTGGCCGGACTGCAGTGCGGCGAAGCAGTCGGTGGCGTTGCCGTAGGGCTGCGTCGTAGCGTTGGGGAAGTTCTCCTGGGAGTAGGACTCGGCCGTGGTACCCGACTGCACGGCGATGACGACGCCGGCCTGGTTCAGGACGTCGGTGTAGGTGTCGGCCGTAACGTCGGCGTTGTCCTTCATGGCAACGATGCCCAGGTCATCGATGTAGTAGGGGTCGGTGAAGTTCACCTGCTCCTCGCGCTCGGGCTCGATCGTGATGCCAGAGATGCCCAGGTCGACCTGGCCACCGGCAGCAACGGCGGGAACAATGGCGTCGAACTGCAGGTTCTTGATCTCGAGCTCGAGGCCGAGCTTGTCGGCGAGGGCCTTGGCGAGGTCCATGTCGAGGCCCACGTACTCATCGTTCTCGAGGTTCTCGAACGGCGGGAAGTCGGGCGAGGTGCCCACGGTGAGCTTGCCGGCGGTGATGAGCTTGAGGTCGCCCGTGGCGGCGGTGCTGGCGGACGTGGTGGAGGCGGTGTTGCCGCCCGTGGAGCCGCAGCCGGCCAGAGCGAGGATGCCAGCGAAGGCGCCCGCGGTGCCGAGGAACTCGCGCCTGCTCATGTTCTTCATGATGTCTCCCCTTTTCTCGCGCCCCTGGGCGCGGCTGAGATCCGCCACTGCGAGAAGCTGGCTTCCCTGTATGCATGGCGACGAATCAATGGTTACTTTTATGCGTTATCGTTATCGACGGTTGCTATTGTACTCAGAATTTTGCATCAGCAAGTGATAATACTCGATTTCTTTGCATAATTCTCAATTACGAAATAACCGGGACGCGCTGCCATGAATAAACAGCGCGCCCCCATGCGAAATCGAGCGCTAGAAGCCGCCGTAGTAGTGGCGCAGCTCCCAGTCGGTCACGGTCTGCGAGTACTCAGCCCACTCCTCACGCTTCTCGGTGAGCAGGTAGTTGAAGATGTGATCGCCGAGCGTCTCGCGCATGAGCTCGCTGCCCTCGAACGCCTCGACGGCCTCGCCCAGGTCGTGCGGCAGGCGTGTCACGCCGCTCTTCGCAAGCTCGGAGAACGGCACGCTGGACTCCTCGGGCAGCGGCAGCTCCTCGGCGATGCCCCTCATGCCCGCGGCGAGCGTCACGGCCATGGTGAGGTAGGGGTTGCACGTGGGATCGGGACTGCGCAGCTCCACGCGGCGGCTCAGCTGCTTGCCCGGCTTGTAGGTGGGCACGCGCACGAACGCGGAGCGGTTCTTGGAGCCCCACGTGGCGTAGCAGGGAACCTCGCCGTTGGGAACGAGGCGCTTGTAGGAGTTCACCGTGGGGTTCGTGACGAGCGCGAACTCCGGGGCGTACTTGAGCAGGCCCGCCACGTAGTGCTGCGCGGTGGCGGACAGGTGGTGCACCGAGCCCTTGCCCTCGGCCCAGAACAGGTTGTTGCCGTCGTGGTCGAACAGCGACTGGGAGAGGAACATCGCAGACCCCGCCACGCCGGAGAGCGGCTTGGGCATGAACGAGGCGAACATGCCGTGCTGTCGGGCCGTCTGCTTGATGACGAGGCGGGCCGTCATGATGTTGTCGGCGCAGGTCACGGCCTCCGAGTAGCGCAGCGACACGCCGTTTTGCGAGGGCGCGGCGGCGTGGTAGGAGTACTCGACCGGGATGGACATCTGCTCGAGCTCGAGCGTGAGATCGCGGCGCAGGTCGCGGGCCGAGTCGTCGGGCGTGAGGTCGAAGTAGCCGGCGTTGTCGAGCGGCACGGGAACGGCCGATCCGCGCGAGACGGTGGTGTCCTCCTTGAAGTAGAAGAACTCGAGCTCGGGACTCACGTTCAGCACATAGCCGGCCTTGTCGGCGGCGCGGAAGGCGCGATAGAGGCAGGCGCGCGGGTCGCCGGGGAACGGGTCTCCCTGCGGCGTGCGGATGTTGCAGAAGATGCGGGCCACGCCGCTCTCGGACGGGCGCCACGGCAGCACCTGGAACGTGCTCGCGTCCGGGAAGGCGAGCATGTCGGACTCCTCGAGCGCCGCGAAGCCGTCCACGGCCGAGCCGTCGAAGCCGATGCCCTCCTCGAACGCCTCCTCGAGGTCCTCGGGGGAGATGGCGAACGACTTGAGGTTGCCGAGAACGTCGGTGAACCACAGGCGCACGAAGCGAATGTCGCGCTCCTCGACGGAGCGCAGGACGAAGTCGATGTTCTGCTCGTTTGTCATCGAGCTACCTCGCAGACGTTGCAAAGCGCGCATGCGGGCGCGGAGGCGGCGCAGCGCTGTCCCAACCTAACGGGCCCACTGTCTCACATGCGTGTTTCTAGGCTGTTACCCGCGATTTCGCCATAGGCGAGCGGTAGGGCGACGTGAGTGGGCCGCTAGCGCTTCTCGGCCTCATAGCGGGCGGCCGCAGCGGCGGCGTCGGCCATGAGCTTGGCAGACTCGCGGCAGTGGCCCGTCTTGTGCGCGTTGCACGAGCCGCCCGAGGCGCAGTCCGCGCACTCCCCCGACTTCTGCGAGCGCACGATCGAGCGCACGCACAGCACGAACACGACCGCGACGGCGGCGATGACGAGAACGTCGGTGATGCCCATGGGGATCCTCCCGAGAAAACCAGGCGCCGAGCGCGTGCGTGGCGCCTGTGTTAGCTTCAGTAAACTTACAAGTTGACCGTAGTAAACTTCTACCTAGACTATAGGCGCAAACGAGAGGGGCCGCAATCTGGCCCCGCAAGCACAAGGAGGCAACACATGGGCAACGACACCATGGAGCTCGTGGTCATCCGCCACGGGCAGAGCGAGTGGAATAAGCTCAACCTGTTCACTGGCTGGACCGACGTCGACCTCACGCAGGAAGGCCGCGCCGAGGCACACGCGGGCGGTCGCGCCCTGGCCGAGGAGGGCTTCGACTTCGACGTCTGCTACACCTCGCGGCTCAAGCGCGCCATCCACACCCTCGACATCGTGCTCGGCGAGCTCGACCGCGAATGGCTGCCCGTCGTGAAGACGTGGAAGCTCAACGAGCGCCACTACGGCGCGCTGCAGGGCCTCAACAAGGCAGACGCCGCCGCCAAGCACGGAGACGAGCAGGTGCTCATCTGGCGTCGCTCGTTCGACGTGCGCCCGCCCGCGCTCGAGCCCGGTGACGAGCGCGACCCGCACGCCCAGGACATGTATCGCGACGTGCCGGCAGACGAGCTGCCCTACACCGAGTGCCTTGAGGACTGCATCGCCCGTGTGTGGCCCTACTTCGAGGAGAACATCCGCCCGCAGATGCTCGCCGGCAAGCGCGTCCTCATCGCCGCGCACGGCAACTCGCTGCGCTCGCTCGTCATGAAGCTCGAGGGCCTCACGCCCGAGGAGATCCTCAAGGTGAACATCCCCACGGGCGTGCCGCTCGTCTACACGCTCGACCGCGACTTCCACGTGCTGGACAAGCGCTACCTGGGAGACGCCGACGCGGTGGCTGCCAAGATGCAGGCCGTAGCAGATCAGGGGAAGGCCAAGAAGTAGCGAGCCGCGGGGCTGAGGGGCCGTTACGGATTTTTTCTCTTGGCTCGCAGGGTCACCAAGGCGTGGCGGATGGCGGGGATGGGGCGAAAGAGCAGCATGCGTGGGCCGCTCCAGCGCATGACCTCGCGGATTCTCTCGCGCATGGCGGGCTTGTAGCAGTGCGTGGGGCACGCGGAGCAAAACGTCTTCGTGCCCATGTGAGGGCAGCGCCCGATCCTTGCAAGCGCATAGGCATGCAGCTCGGAGCACTCCGGGCACAGAACGACCTCGGTTCGGCCCAAGGGCACGATGGGCGCGTCCGGCACGCGAGGCACTTCCCCATGATGGCCGCGGCACCACAGCGCAATCATCTCGGAGACCATGGCGGCCTCCTCAGCGCGCCTCTCGGCCAGCTCGGGGGTGTCGCGCGGATTGGACGCCACGTCCGCGAAGGCACGGCGCTCGCGCATCTAGCTCACCCTCCCGTGCTCGACGCTCACGAAGCGGTCCGCGAACGCGCAGGTGCTCGCACGGTGGCTCACGAGCACCACCGTCTTGCCGCGCTCGCGCAGACGCGCCACGGAGCGCATGACGGCGGCCTCGCTCAGGGCGTCAAGGGCGCTCGTGGGCTCGTCGAGCAGCACAAAGGGCGCGTCGCTCAAAAACACGCGCGCAAGCCCCAGGCGCTGGCGCTCGCCGGAGGACAGGGAGCCGCCGAGCTCGGCCACGGGCGTGTCGTAGCCCTGTGGCAGCCGCGCGATGAGCCCGTCCAGGGAGGCGGCCTCGCACGCGGCGTCAAGCTGCTGCTCAGTGGCATCGGCGCGGGCAACGCGCAGGTTGTCGCCGAGCGTGCCCATGAACAGGTGCGTGTCCTGCGTCATGTAGGCCTCGCACGTGCGGAGGCTGGCCGTGTTGACGCGCCGCACGTCCCTGCCAGAGACGCGTACGACGCCCTCGCTCGCGTCCCAGAAGCGCATGAGGAGCTTGAGCAGCGTCGACTTGCCCGAGCCCGAGCGACCCGACACGCACACCATCTGCCCCGCGGAAAACTCGCACGTAATGTCGGAAAGGATCCGCTCGGACCGGCCCCAGCCGGCATACGAGAAGCTCACGCCCTCCATCGAGGCACCGCAAAACTCGACGTCCACGCCATCCTCGACGTCTGCGCACTCGGGCGTCTCGTCCAAAAGATCGAGCACGCGAGCGCCCGAGGCGAGCGTGGCCTGCAGGGAGGCGCCGAGGCGCCCCACGGCCATGACGGGGCCAAACGACGAGAAGAACGCGAACGTCGCGACGAAGGCATCGGGCAAGGACAGCTCGCCTGCGGACGCAAGCGAAAGGCCCACCCCGAGCATGGCAAGGCTCGAGGCGAGCACGAGCGCGTCCCCGGCGGCCTCGGTGGCGGCCTGCCTGCGCTGGAGGCGCGCGTCAACCGCGCCCACCGCATCCGTGAGCTCGTCGAGGGCACCATCGCGCTCGCACACCGCACCGTACTGGATCGTCTCGGCCATGCCACGAAGGCCGTCGAGCACGTAGGCGCTGAGCGAGCCCACCCCCTCGCGGCTCTCGCGCCCGGCCGCCCCACACGCGCGGGAGGCCACAAGCGGCATGAGGACGCCAAGCAGCGCATAGCTGGCGAGGGCAACGAGGGCCATCACGCCCGAGACGCGGCCGATGAGGACGAGCATCACGGTGACGCACACAATGGCAATCGCGATGGGAGAGATCGTGTGTGCGTAGAAGACCTCGAGCAGCTCGATGTCTGAGGTCACGAGGCTCATGACGTCTCCCTTGCCCCTTCCCTCGAGCTTGGCGGGCGCCAGGGTGCGAAGGGCCCCGAACACGAGGTCGCGCACGTGGGCGAGCAGGCGAAACGCAATGTAGTGGTTGCAGAGCTGCTCGCCGTAGTGCAGAGGCCCGCGAACGACGCCGCACAGCGCGCACAGGGCGCAGGCACCAGCGAGGCCCAGCCCCTGCCAGCCGCACGCCGCGGACATGAGGCCGCACGCGCCAAGCGCGGGCACGAGTATGGCGGCAAGCATGCCCATGCTGCCCAGAAGCACGGCGAGCACGAGCCAGCCGGCGAGCGGGCGCACGAGCCCCATCATCCTGAGCATGACCGAAAGGCCGGAGCGCCTCGCACCGCGTGGCTCCGCACCAGACGGCGCCACGCCCGAGGGGGTCGCCGCCTCCTCGGCCAGAGCATCGCCGTCCACGGCCTCGGGGGCGGACGCGTAGGCGGAGAGGCTCTCCTGGCTCTCCCACATGCGGGCGTAGACGCCACCGGCGCGCAGGAGCTGCCCGTGCATGCCACGCTCGACGAGCTCACCCGCCCGCATGACGAGGATGTCGTCCGCATGCGTCACGGTCGCCAGGCGATGCGCCACGACGATAACGGTGTGCTCGCCGGCCAATCCCTCAATGACCTCGCCGATGGCCGCCTCGCTTGCGGCGTCGACGTTGCTCGTCGCCTCGTCAAAGACGTAGACCGGCGAGTCATGCAGCAGGGCGCGCGCCATGCAGACGCGCTGGCGCTGACCGCCAGACAGGTTGGAGCCGCCCTCGCGGACAGGCATGTCCAGCCCGCCGGACGCACGCACGAACGCGTCGATGCGAGCGCGCGCCAGCGCGCCCATGAGCTCGTCGTCAGTGGCGTCCGCCTTCGCAAGCAGCAGGTTCTCGCGAAGCGTTCCCGCAAACAGGTGGCAGTCCGTGGACACGAGCGTCACGGCGCGCATGAGCGAGGAGGGCGAGGCATCCGCGATCGAGACGCCGCCGATGCGCACGTCGCCCTCGAAGGCCCCCTTGCGCCCGGCAATGATGCCCGCGAGCGTCGACTTGCCGCCGCCGCTCTCTCCCACGACGGCCACGTAGGAGCCGCGCCCGATCGTGGCCGTGACGCCGCCCAGCACGCGCTTGTCGCCATAGGAATAGCCAACGCCGTCGAGCTCGATGTCACCGCGCCCGTCAAGCTCGACCGCCCCCCGAACGGGCTCGGGGGCGTCGAGGATGTCGAACATGCGGCGCGAGGCGGCCATGCCGTTCATGGCCGTGTGGAACAGCGACCCCAGGCGCCTCATGGGCAGGAAGAACTCCTGGGAGAGGAACACGACGAGAAACGCCGCGCCAAACGTGATGGAGCCGGCCGCGAGCTGCCACACGGCCACGATGATTCCCAGGGCCGCCCCCACGTAGACGACGAGGTCCATGACGCAGATGGAGCGCAGCTGCATGACGAGCAGGCGCATCGTGGCGCCACGGAAGCGCTCGGCCTCCTCGTTGATGCGCCCGTGCCAGGCGGCGTCGGCCCGATAGACCTTGAGCGTCGTGAGGCCCTGGACGGCCTCGAGGAACATGCCGCCAAGGTCAACGTAGCTGCCCCAGTACTCCTTGCCGATCCTCTTGGCGTTGCGCATGACCATCATGATGGAGATGGGGATGACGGGCACGCACGCGAGCAGCAGGGCCGCGGGAAGCCCCGCCTGCCACACGAGCAGGGCGAATAGCGTGACGGGCGCCAGCACCGCGTAGAAGAGCTGGGGAAGGTAGCCGCCAAAGTAGACCTGAAGCTGCGAGGCGCCCTCGACGCTCGTCTGGACGGCCTCCGAGGTGGGGACCGTCTCGGCATACGAGGGGCCAAGCGCCGTGAGCTTGGCATACACGAGCGAGCGCACGCGGCGCATGGCGACGAAGGCCGCACGGTCACCGGCACGCTGCGCGAGGTAGATGGCCGTGGCGCGGACGAGGATGGCCGCGGCAAGCCACGGCGCGAGCGGCACCAGCGATGCGGCGGCTCCGGCGAGCGCACCCTCGAGCAGCGTCGCGAGCATCCACATGACGACGACGTTGGCCAGGAGCGCGAGCCACTTGCAGGCCACGCTTGCCACGATGTAGGGCGTCGCCTCTGGGACGAGGGAGAACAGGCGCTTCTCGAACATGGGACCTCCAGGGGCGGGCCGTGCCGCCCAATCAGTTAGCCATCGTAAACTAATGCGGAGAAGCATTATACTATAGGTATACTTATCGCAGGTAGCGACCGCCACCAAGGGAGACCCATGGCCTACATAGAGTTTGACAACGTTGTGAAGTCCTACGGGTCGGGGGACGCGGAGGTCCGCGCGCTCGACGGCGCGAGCTTCTCGGTGGAGCGAGGAGAGCTCGCCGTGGTCCTCGGCGCGTCGGGCGCGGGCAAGACGACGGCCCTCAACATCCTCGGCGGCATGGACACGGCCACGAGCGGGCGCGTGCGCGTGGACGGCCGTGACATCACGGGCGCGAGCGAGGCGGAGCTCGTGGAGTACCGCCGCGCGGACGTGGGCTTCGTCTTCCAGTTCTACAACCTCGTGCCCAACCTCACGGCGCTCGAGAACGTCGAGCTCGCGGCCCAGATCTGCCCCGACTCACTCGACGCGCGGGAGACGCTCGAGAAGGTGGGGCTGGGAGCGCGCCTGTCCAACTTCCCCGCGCAGCTCTCCGGCGGCGAGCAGCAGCGCGTCTCGATCGCCCGCGCCGTGGCCAAGAACCCCAAGCTCCTGCTGTGTGACGAGCCCACGGGCGCGCTCGACTACGTCACGGGCAAGCAGATCCTTCAGCTGCTCCAGGACACGTGCCGCACGGACGGTATCACCGTCGTGCTCATCACCCACAACGCCGCGCTCGCCCCCATGGCAGACCGCCTCATCCGCTTCAAGAGCGGTCGCGTCACCGAGATGAGCGTGAACCCCAGCCCCACCCCCATCAGCCAGATCGAGTGGTAGTGGCCCGCCCTCCCCGGCCCCGGTGACAACGGTGCCGGGGTCGTAGTCACCGCCGCCAAGAAGGAACCCACATGCGCTCAGCCCTCGCCGCCGACACCCTGCGAACCATCCGCCACAGCGCCCGGCGCTTCCTGGCGCTCGCCGCCATCTGCGTGCTTGGCACCACGATGCTCATCGGCCTCACGATCGCCTGCGAGGATCTGCGCCTCTCGGCGGACAGCTTCTTTGACGACCAGCGCCTCTACGACGTAAGCGTGCAGTCCACGCTGGGCCTCACAAACGAGGACGTAGACGCCCTCGCCGCCCTGGACGACGTCGACTCCGCCCAGGGCAGCTGGAGCGAGACGGCCTACACCGAGGTGGGAGACGCGCGCCAGTCTGTGAGCGTGAGCTCGATCGCCAAGGGCGGCATGAACGAGCCCTACCTGCTCGAGGGACGCCTGCCCAAGGATGGCGGCGAGCTGGCCACGACCTCCGAGTACCTCGAGGCCTCCGGTAAGCACATCGGCGACACCGTGACGTTCGGCGTCGACGCGGACGCGTCCACCTGGGCGGCCGACGACGCGTCCGAGCACCAGCGCGAGAAGGCCGCCGACCTTCTCGACAAGATCGCGGACGATGAGGACGGCAAGCTCACGGAGGACGAGCGCAAGCTGCTCGACGACGTCACGGCCGCCGACCTCGCCCGCGCCGCCGAGAGCGACGGCATCGACCTCGACCGCTGGGCCGACCTTTCGGACAACGAGCTCACGAACCTGCTCACGGACGCCTACGAGGGTCGCTTCGACGACATCGAGACGGACACCGGGGACAGCACCGAGCTGTTCGCCCGCCACACGTACACGATCGTGGGCGAGGTCATCGACCCCACGAGCGTGGCGGCAAAGAACGGCTCCGCGTCGTTTCGCTCCACGGGCTCCAAGTACTCGTTCTTCGTGACGGACAAGGCCGCCACGGCAGAGGCCTACTCCGTGGTCTACCTGCGCGTCGCCGGAACGGATGGCCTCAGCTGCTTCTCGGACGAGTACGAGCGGCGCGTGGCGGCCGTCAAGGACGAGGCCGAGGCCATCAAGGCGCAGCGCGAGGACGCGCGCGAGCAGCAGATCGCCCGCGATGGCAACGCGAGGATCGACGACGCCGAGGCAAGTGCCAACGAGCAGTTCGACAAGGTGGAGGACCAGCTCGCCGAGGCGCAGGCCACCATCGACGACGCCATGGCCCAGATCGAGGCGGGCCGCTCCGAGCTGGCGAGCCAGAAGGCCACCGCGCTCGACGCGCTCGCCGCCGCCCAGGACCAGATCGATTCCGGCCGTGCCCAGCTCGCAGACCCCGCCACGCGCGAGGCGGCGGTGGCCCAGGCAACGCAGGCCGCCCGCGACGCCCTTGCGGCAAACGAGCAGTACCAGGCAGGCGCGGCCACCCGCGACGCCCTCATCCAGGCAAGGGACGCCCACGACGCTCTCACGAAGGCGGCAGGCCAGCTCGAGGCCAGCATCGCCGCGCTCAAGGAGCAGATTTCCCAGCTCGAGGCCGCAGGCCAGGACAAGAGCGAGCTCGCCGCCCAGCTCGTGGCCCTGCAGGGCCAGCTCGCAGACGTCACGGGCCGCCTCGCCGCGCTCGACACCCAGCTTGCCGCCCAGGGCATCTCCGCCGATCAGCTCCCCGTACTCGTCGACGCCGCTCAGGTGCAGCTCGACGCCGCTGAGGCCAGCGCCGTCTCGGCCGCGACGGACGCGGTGGACGAGCAGCTCGCCGGCATGTCCTCCCAGCTCGACGAGGCCCAGGCCACGCTGAACGACCAGCGCGCCCAGGCCCTGCGGATGCTCGACGAGGCAGCCGCCCAGCTCGCGAACGCCCAGGCGCAGGCAGACGAGGGCCAGGCCACGCTCGACGACAGCCGCGCCGAGTACGAGGACGCCAAGGCAGACGCCCTCGCCAAGATCGCCGACGCGCGCGCCAAGCTCGCGAGCGTGGGCAGCGCCACGTGGTACGTCCAGGACCGCTCGGCCATCTCGAGCTTTGCCTCCATCGGCACGGACGCCAGCTGCATCGAGACGATCGGCGTGGCGTTCCCCGCCATCTTCCTCACGGTGGCCATCCTCGTCTCCCTCACCACGGCGGCGCGCATGGTCGAGGAGGAGCGCGGGCTCATCGGCCTGTACAAGGCGCTCGGGTACCCCCGCGGCCGCATCATGGGCAAATACGTCCTCTACACGACGGGCGCCGCCGTCGTGGGCGGCATCGTGGGCTCCGTGCTGGGGTTTGTCGCCCTGCCGGAGTTCCTGTTCACGTTCTTCCGCCTCATGTACACGTTCCCGGAGTTCTCGCTGCACTTCTCGGCCGGCCTGTGCGCGCTGGCCTGCGGGATGTTCGTTGCGGGAATCGGGCTGGCAACCGCCCTCACCGTGCGCCACGAGCTTGCCGAGCAGCCCGCCCAGCTCATGCGGCCCCGCGCGCCCAAGGCCGGCAAGCGCATCCTGCTCGAGCGCGTGCGGCCCGTGTGGAACCGCCTGTCGTTCCTCAACAAGGTCACGGCACGCAACCTCTTCCGCTACAAGGGGCGCCTGGCCATGACGGTCTTTGGCGTTGCCGGCTGCTGCGCGCTCATGATTGCGGGCTTTGCCATCAACGACACCGTCCAGGCGCTCTCCGCCAACCAGTACGGCGCAGACGGTCGCGCGGGCATCTACGCCTATGACGTGCTCGCAGCCACGCAACCCGACGACCTCGAGTCCGCCGCGAGCAGCCTCACGACGGACACGCGCGTCCGCGACTACACGACGATCCGCACGGAGAACGTGAGCGCCGGCTTTGGTGACGCACTCGAGACCGTCCAGCTCGTCGTCGTACCCGACGGCTTCTCGCTTGACGGCTACATCAACCTGCGTGGCGAGGACGGCAGCCACCTGTCGCTCGCCGACGCCACGGCAGACGGTGGTGTCCTCGTCACGAAGAGCCTCGCGAACGTCACGGGCCTCGGCGCGGGCGACGACGTCTCGCTGCAGGACACGTCGCTCAACCGTGGAGAGGCCAAGGTGGACGCCGTCGTCATGAACTACCTCGGCGATGCCATCTACATGTCCCAGTCCACCTACGAGGCCACGTTTGGCGAGAGGCTCGAGGCAAACGCGCTGCTCGCCCACCTCAACGGCACGACGGACGAGAAGATCGCCTACGCCGACGAGCTCGCGAGCGACACGACGTTCCTCTCGGTCGTGAGCACGCCCAAGGCCGTCCGCGACTTCTCGAACGTGTTTATGCTCATCAGCTGCGTGACGGTGCTGCTCACGGTGCTCGCCGCCGGCCTGTCGTTCGTCGTGCTGCTCACGCTGTCCGCAACGAACGTCTCCGAGCGCGAGCGCGAGCTGGCCACGATCAAGGTGCTGGGCTTCCGCAAGCGCGAGACGCGCACCTACATCAACAAGGAGCTGCTCATCCTGGCGCTCATCGGCACGCTCGCGGGCATTCCGCTGGGCATCGCCCTCTCGCATGCCCTGACGTACGTGCTCAACATGCCGTCGATGTACTTTGCCGTGGAGATCGCGCCCACGAGCATCCTCGCCTCGTGCGGGCTGTCGCTTCTGTTCGCCCTCATCGTCTGCATCATCTCCAGGCGCTCGATCGACCGCATCGACATGGTGGGCGCGCTCAAGTCCGCTGAGTAACCGTCCCGGGGCGCCGACGAGGCCTTTCGAAAACGTCCTCGCCGCGAAGGACGCGGCTGCGGATTGTTTTCTCCAGGCCCCGCCGGCGCCCCTCGTATGCGCTTGCAGCGGACTTGGGTGCGGTCGCGCGCCGCGGGCGTCTCGCTGGCTTGGGTAGAATGGGAGCTTAGCGGAGACGAGGAGACGCGCATGGATAACCCGTTCAAGAGGGGCTCGGGCAAGGCGGCCCAGACCGGCGGACGCAGGCACGCACGGATTGAGGAGGACGGCGCCGACGTGAGGACCAGGCGTGGGCGCGACGCTCGCCGTCCTCGCCCCTCTCGTCAGGAGCGGACGCGTCGCGCCAAGAGGCCAAGCCGTCTCGCCATGCTTGTCGGCAACTGGTGGAACCGCCTCATCGGCGCCGTGTACTCCGGGTCGCTCTCGAGCCAGACGGAGCAGTACGCCGCCCACAACACCACGCGCGACTACATCTGGAACTCCGTGGGCCTCGGCGCCTGGGGCGTCGTGTTCCCCGTGCTCTCGATCGTGACCACGCAGCTCGTGGGCGTCGAGCAGGCCGGCCGCTTCTCCATGGCGTTCGTGACGGGCACGCTGCTTCTGTTCATCGCCAACTACGGCGTGCGCACGTTTCAGGTCTCCGACATCGCCGAGAAGCACTCGTTTGCCGACTACCAGGCAAACCGCGTGATTACGTGTATCGTCATGATGTTCGTGGGCATCCTGTACTGCCAGTTGCGCGGCTACGACCCGCAGATGTTCACGCTGTGCATGGGCATGTTCGTCTACCGCGCCATCGACGGCCTCGCCGACGTCTACGAGGGACGCCTCCAGCAGATGGACAAGCTCTACCTCGCCGGCATCTCGCAGGCCATTCGCTCGGCGGCCGTCATCATCGCCTACAGCGTCCTCATCCTCATCACGAAGAGTATCGGCACGGCGGGCATCGCCATGGCCGTGGCCTCCGTCGCCTCGTTCGTGCTGCTCACGCTGCCGCTCACGTACTTTGAGACGCCCAAGAGCGCCAAGCTCTCCATCTCGAGCGTCAAGGACCTGTTCGTGCAGTGCTTCCCGCTGTTCGTGGCGCTGTTCCTGTACAACCTCATCGACAACATGCCCAAGTTCTCCATGGAGGGCGTGCTGTCCTACGACAACCAGCTGTACTTCAACGCGCTGTTCTCGCCCGCGCACATCATCATCATGGTGATTGGCTTCATCTACAAGCCGCAGCTCATGCGCCTGGCAGAGATTTGGGCAGACCCCAAGCGCCGGGGCCGCTTCGACCTCATCGTGTTGGCGGTTCTCGCCATCATCGTGGCGCTCACGTTTGGCGTTGCGGCGTTCATGGGCACGATCGGCATCCCCATCATGAGCTTCCTGTACGGCGTGGACTTCGAGCAGTTCCGCGGGCTCGCCTACGTCATGGTGGCCACGGGCGGCGTCTGCGCGGCCATCGACTTCCTGTACCAGATCATCACGGTGCTGCGCCGCCAGAAGGCCGTCACGCGCGTCTACCTGCTCACGCTTGGCTTCTCGCTGTTCGTGCCCCCGCTGCTCATCGGGTTCACGGGGCTGCCCGGCGCCGTGCTGGGATACCTCATCGTCATGTGCATCCTGCTCGTGCTGCTCGTGACCGAGTATCTCTCCATCCACGCCGAGCTCTCCGAGACGCTCAAGAGCTATCGCAGGGGCGCCACCGAGGTCGAGGAGTAGCGGCGGCGCGCCTCTGGTCGCAAGGACACGAGCGCCTGGCTCCCCTAGCGGGGCGCCAGGCGCTCGTTTTTGCGTTGCTGGCAGTTTTTGCCCTCGAGAGTGCGCTATAGAGCCGCCATTGCCCCGCGCAGACGGCAATTTGCCCGCCATAACCTCCCGAGCGCGGCAAAAGGGGCCGCCAGTTGCTATTAACGGACAGCTTTCGTCTTCCTCCGAGCCGTTCCGCCGCACACTCGAAGCCCAAAACTGCCATATAACGACGCTCGAACATGAAAAACGGGCCGCCCCGCTGCGGTGGGACGGCCCGGTGTTGTCTCTGGGAACGTACGGCGCTAGCGGCGCTTGGCGGCGACGCCTAGGGCTGCCGTCACAGCTCCGGCGGCACCGAACAGGCCGACGATGGCCAGGGCGTTGTCGCCCGTCTGGGGAAGGGCCTTCTTGGCGGCCTTGGCCGGCTTCTTGGCATCGGAAGCGGGCGCGTCGGCGGCGTCGCTGGGCGTGGTGGCCGGCGTGGTCGGGGCCGTGGGCGTCGTCGGCTCGGCGGGTGCGCTCGGCGTGGCAGGCTGCTCGGGCTCGGCGATGACGAGCGTCGCGTTGCCTACGACCTCGTTGTTGTAGCCGTCGCCGTCGTACATGAAGCCGATGGAGTACGTGCCGGCCTTGCCGTCCTGCAGGTCGCGAAGCTGCGTGCCCAGCATGGCCTTGAAGCCATAGGCGTTCACGACGGACTCGCCGTTGACCTCGGCCTTCTTGACGAGCTTCTCCTTGATGAGCGCAATGAGCTTGTCGGTGGAGAGACCCTTGACGTCGCTCGGGGCAACCGTGGCAGAGTCCGCGAACTCGAAGGTACCGCTCTTGGCAAGCGTCACGTTGAACGTCACCCTTGCAGGCGTCTCGACGACCCACTTCCGGGCAGCCGCGTCGTACTTGAACGTGGCCGTGAGGCTGGAGGCGCCGGCGTCATAGGCAACCTTGGCCTGCGCCACGGGCGGCACGAGGGGCTTGTAGTAGGCGTCGATGGCAGCCGGGTTGATCGTCACGTCCGTGTACCAGGCATCGTCCGCGCCCTTGCGCGCGGCGCCCACGGAGAAGGAGCCCGCGGGAAGCGCGTTCGGCTCGTTCGTGACGCCCTGGCCCATGACCGTCAGCAGCACGCCGCCACGCGCGGCGGCCACATCCGCGTCCGCGAGCTTAGGCGCCGCAGCGGTGGATGAGTCGGTGACGGTGAGCTTGGCGGTGCCCACGAGGTCCGAGCCGCCGTAGTAGAACGGGACGTCGTAGGTACCGGGAGTCTTGTTCGCAAGGGCGGCTGAGAAGTTGCCCAGGCCAGCCTCGATCATCCCGGCAATGTCACGGCCGTCCTTCGTTGCCGACACGAGCATGAGGCTCTTGAGCTGGTTCTTGAGCTGGTAGAAGTTACCGCTCTTGAGCTGGCTCGCGTTAATGGCGACGTCCTTGAGAACCACCTGCGGACCGCTGGCCTCCTGCGTGGCCACAATGGCGTCACCCACGGCAGCCTCCTCGGCGAGGGCAACAACAGGCAGGGCCGCGGGCGCAACCACGAGGGCAGTCGACGCAACGGCCACAAGCACATGTTTGAACTTCATTCCAATGCTCCTTCTGTATCCATATCCGCTAATTCACGCGCACGAACTAGATACTAGGAAGCCCGCAACAAGCCCCCGTCACGCCTTCGTAAGGGGAGCGTCACAAATGAAGGGATACCCGGCAAACGGCACGCGAGCAAGAATCTGCAAAAACCAGTAGAGGTTTGTGCGGCAGACAGGCCCGATGACCCCGAAAAAGCGGATCTTTTCGCCCCGCAGCCCGTCAGAAGGCAAGAAAAGCCTTTCCAGCAGG
>UMHQ01056772.1_pt1 | contig 18637 bp, 10 predicted proteins | sample 1965531 | NCBI WGS metagenome assembly UMHQ01 (sample SAMEA4836098, study PRJEB28245) | human gut metagenome | biome: gut microbiome; material: fecal sample | place: Denmark | collected 2008
AACATATGATTTGCAGCCAGAAATGAGCGCACCCGAAGTAGCGGAAAACGTAATAGATGCTGTTAAATCCGAGAAATATGATTTGATAATTTTGAATTTTGCAAACTCTGACATGGTTGGCCACACAGGCGTTATGGATGCGGCCATAAAGGCCGTTGAAAAGCTCGATACCCTCGTATCTGAAATAGTCGACTGCGTTCTTTCTCTCGATGGTCAAATCCTATTAACAGCAGACCACGGAAATTCAGACATGATGATCGACGAAGACGACAATGTTGTAACATCACATTCTCTAAATCTCGTGCCCCTTGTTCACATAAGCCGCAACCCTTGTGAATTCAAGGAAATGGCATCTGGCTGGGGAGAATATGTCGCTGGAAGAGAAAACTCCAAAGTAATGGAGCCACAGGGTCCTTGGGGCAAGCTTGCGGATATCGCACCAACCCTACTCTCACTGATGGGACTCGAAGTTCCTCCCGAAATGACAGGAGAAGTCCTTATCAAGTAATTCTCTATCGAGTAAGTCTCGATCCGATAAAACAATCAAATCGCCTGGGTTATACATTATTATTTCTCCGGTGCTGAGATTATAAATATACGGACCAACTGAGGAAGTGCCAACTGGTGCTTCCTCTACTTTTTCATTCTGTCTTTTCGCCAGCACTTCCTCATACTTCCTCTCGGCTGAGTCAATTATTGTTCTTAACTGGCGACTGCTAAAAAACGGCATTCTCTCTACCTTATATATGATTTCTCTCAAAATCTCTTTCTCAAGACTGTCCGAAACCTTAATTCCCCTAATCACCATCTCAAAAAAATTCATAAATCCCGAGTTTTGCCTCTCCTCTTCTGCTGGCAAATAAAGAAATTGTAAAGCCCCAAAATTGCTGACCCACACATGGTCCAAATCGAAGTCCACATACATTAGAAGAAAATTATTCTTAACTATATCCTCAACAAGGTCGATACACTGCTTTAGCAATAAAACAATTGCCTGAAAATTCAGACTGTTTTCCAGGTATTCCGACAATGTGACTGTACAAGCAGTCTGTGCGACCGCCCACCTACCCCTAATTTCAGCATCGCTAATAAAAGCGCCCAGATTCGCATTCGAAAATCTCGCTAGTTCCAGCCTATCGATACTTTCGCCTGATTCATATTTCACCCTTATCGACACACCCTCCGACATCTTGCGTATTTTGTACATCATATCTTTAAATCAGCCTCCTGGTAATATTTTACATCTTATTAGGTTGTTTGTCAATATTTTCCAGCATAGTAAAAACCGCTGCAAACTCTAAGTTCTCCGCAGCGGTTTTGCTATTGTTTTATTCTAAAAGCCTCCTATTTGAAAATAGTATTAATTGTTTCTTTTTCTATAGAATGCAATCAGAGTCATTCCCATTATCGCAAGTGTCATTATAATAACACTTAAAGCTATACTTTGTGAATCTCCAGTAGACGGGTCATTAGGCTCTATTTTGACACTGGCTGTTTTCTTATCTTGTATTACAATGTTCGTTGAAACTTTGCCCTTTTTTGTTGAAACTTCAACAAGATGCTTGCCAGCCTTCAATCCATCTAAATATGCTTTCTCAAATCCTACAATTATGCTACCAGGGCGCAGGGTATATTCTATGCCACTTGTTAGCAATTTTCCATCCACCTTGATTATTACACTATTTTTATCTTTTTCGTAATCAAGTCCTACTATTCTTAATTCTGCACCTCTTGCCTGTCCCTTTATGTAGATAAGTTCTCCATCCTTAATTATAGTTCCATTATTTATATTGATGGTTGGATCATCTTTTAAAATCTTAAGTTTATCGTGCGAAGCCTGTGGTGTCTCAGGCGTCGATGGTGTTGATGGTTCTGGGGTTGGTGCTGGTTCAGGATTTTTGCCCTTTTCTGTCAAAATTAATGTTCCAAAATCATCTATTTCAACTCTAACAAAACGATTAAGGCGATTTGTATCAAGTTTTTCATATTTACCGTTATGAAGCATGTATGCATCGTACTCCGTCTTTTCCTGGTTTGGAAGTAACTCAATAACCACTTTTAGTGGAGATTTAAGCTTGACATCTTTACCATCTTCCTTTCCACTTATTTGACAGCTAAATTTATCCGTTCCATTAGGAGTATTTTCCTTAACATTAAGTTCAAATTTTGACTTATGATTTGTATCTGACAACAAATTTTCAAGCTGTTGAATTTCAATCTTTCGATTGTTTTTGGTTTTCTTATTGTACTTAAGCATTATGGTCTCAATATTCTGTTTCTTTGCCAGGGCCTTAATCGATTCGCTTTCCTTATCTGTAAATATATAAAGCTTTTTGGCTTCATTCTCTTCTGTGCTCCCTTGCGAATTCTTAAAGATATCGTCAGAAAACTTAACGCTTCCAGGAACAAAGACAGACTTTAAAGCGTCTGAATAAGCAAAGCCTTCTCCATCTACGGTTTTTAAGCTCCTCGGCAATTCTAAATGCGTTACGCTTGACCATTTAGCAAAGCCTTGATAGCCTATACTCTTCATATTCTCAGGAATATAGAGCTCCTCTGCTTTTGGAACCCACGAAGCTCCCCATCGAGCAATCTTATTGATGTTACGGGAAAAGACTACATGTTTTGCATTATCAAGACCTGATACAGAATATTCATCTAATTCGGTGACTCCATCTGGAATAACAATTTGATCTATACTTTCAAGCTCATAAAAAGCTAATTTACCTATGCGCTTTAATTTCTTTGGCATTTTTAACCCTTCTAATTCCTCGCAACCGAGAAAAGCAGAGTCGCAAACCTCTTCCACGCTATCAGGTAAATCCGCTGATTTTAGCTCGAAACAGTTAAGAAAAGCGCCTTTACCAACTTTCTTCAATCCCTTATGCGCAACAATCTTTTCTAAATTCATGTGCGCATTAGCAACATAATCCCCTATCTCTTCAGTTCCAGGTTCAATGTCTGCTTCCTTCATTCCCATTGGAATATATAACAAGACTTTTTTCTTATATACACAGCCCTTATAAGAATGATAAATAGGGTTGTTTTTATCTATATTTATAAACTTCAAACTCTCTTTATTTTCCCCCTCAGCGCTATCAAATAGCGTTGGAAAGTCTTTTCCGCCCTCAACCCCTACAAAGCTTGCAGGGAAATTAATTTCTTCCAAATTCTTCATTGAAAAGAAAGCTTGTTCTCCAACAGTCTTTAAGCCCTCAGGTAAAGTTAGACTCTTCAAATTGCTTACATTGCTAAAAGCTTTAGCACCAATATGTGTGCAGTTTTTCGGTAAATTAATTTCTTTAAGCGATACGCATCCTGCAAATGTGTTCTTCTCTATTTTATTTAATTTGCAGTCCGTATCCATTTTAATTTTCTTGATGCTTTTACAATACTCAAAAGCATTGGCTCCGATTTTTTCTACTGATTCATGAATTATGATACTTTCCAAGTTATCGCAGTTTTTAAATGCCCTCGCTCCTATCTCCTGTAACTTCTTAGCCTGGCTCATATCAACTTCCGTCAATTTAACACAATCACTAAATGCATCATCATGAATTTTTTCAACGTTTTTACCAACGATTACCTTTTCAATTTTTTTGTCTTTCTTAAATACATTTGATGAAATTTCTTTGACCTTTTCAGGTATCGCGATTATAGTATCATGACCGTAATATCCGATTAAAACACCATTATCATCTGTTTTAAAAATTTCTTCCTCAGACAATTCAACGGTAACCTTCACTGATGCCATGTTCCCAAATGAATCATGAGCATAGATAAACGCCTCTCCACTCTTATTCGCCTTAATCTTTCCTTTGTCTGTAACGGAAACAATGTCCTTATTGCTTGATGAGAAATGAATTCTTGTATCAATTGCATCTTCCGGCAAAATATTTAAGTCTAAAGCCTTCTCTTCTCCCGGACTAAGTGTGATTTCTTTATCTTTAAATTCCAAGGTTCTAATGTTATGAAATTCCGATTTATTCTTAAAGATAACCTTAGAACTTTTACTTTTATGCGTATCATAAAGTGATTTTAGCGTAGAGGGCTCTCCTCCATAGTATGTTATTTCGACCCATTGTTCAGTAAGAAATTTAGGATAGCTGTCCATGTTGTTTATCTCAACATTGTCATTTTCAATCAGCAGCCACTTCCATTTAGAGCCCATGTCAGTTGTAAGTGGTCCTTCTATCTTCTTAACACTTGCAGGAATACGTAATCCTTGGATATTGTAACAAGATGTTATAATTTCTTTTCCTATCGTCTCTAGGCCGTCGTTAAGTTCCAAGATCTTTAACTTTCCTGAATACTTAAATACACCATCTCCCAAAGTTTTTAAAGTGGATGGCAGTTTAACAATTACCAAGCCTGAGCTTTCAAAAGCTCCTTTTGATATTTCAATAAGCCCTTCAGGAAGTTTAATATCATTTATTAGTTTACAATTGCGAAAAGCATTCGCGCCTATGATTTTAATACTTTTGCTCATCTTGACATCAGTCAACTGTTTGCAATCTTCGAATGCGCTTTCTCCAATCTCATCTACGCTATCAGGGATAACAACTTTTGTAATTTTTTCATTTGATTTAAAAGCATTCGAACCAATCTTCTTAACTGTATTCGGAATGCTAACTTCTATATCTTGTCCTTTATATTCTGTAAGGACTCCATCATTAATAATAAATTTATCTTGTGCAGCTTCAGTTTCATTTACTGCCTGAGATTCTGTTTCCAGTGCGAATACTGTTGGCAAAATAGTAATCTGCAAAGCTATGATTAAGCAAAAGGTTAAAGTAGCAATTCGCTTAAAGGGTTTTGTCATAGATTTTTCTCCTTTTTATCTATATATTTTTTTGTGATATCCGATACCAAAATTATGTTAGCATACACTAACTCAATTTGTCAACCTATAAACATTTGATTGTTGTTAATCTATGATAATTTCACCCCCTTAGATAACAAAATCTGTTAAAGTGAAAGGATGAAACTAAAAATGTCAAACCACGAACTATAAAAACATCATGTAATCAAAAGTGCCATAGATGGAGAACTCACCGTAAAACAATCAGCAGAACGTCTTAAATTATCGCAAAGACGAATTAAACAGCTTAAAAAGGAGTTTAAAGAAAATGGAGCTGTCGCTGTTATTCACGGTAATTCTATGAGATCTTCTCAAAAAAAGACAAATACGTGCTAAACCTGAATTATCTTCTTCTAATTTTACTCATTTTAGAGAAATATTAAATGATGTTTATCATATCGATTTATCATACTCTACACTATATCGTTTATTAACCAAAAATAATATTAAAAGCCCAAAGAAACGTAGAAAGAAGAATAAAATACATCCTTTGCGTGAAAGAAAAGCAGCAGAGGGTCTTATGCTTCAAGTTGATGCCACTCCTTTCCCTTGGTTTGGGGATAATACTAATTATGCAGTGCATGGCTTTATTGATGATGCAACAGGTAAAATAACCGGTTTATACATTTGTAAAAATGAATGCTTGCTAGGATACTTAGAAGTACTCAGGCAAACACTCACTAAAATGCATCCCATAAACTGGACTGATTTTTAGAGTAATTAACTTTTTCTGTACTAAGCCACTAAAAATATAATACATGATAGCTTGGAGGTTTTCATGAAACATTTATTTACACCTGAACAAATTGAATTACTTGAAACTAATCGGTACACATTGAAAGTTTCACCTAGTGTGATTAAATTTACTGATGATTTTAAAGAAGATTTTTGGCGTTTGTATCTTACAGATATGCCGTTTAAGAAAATCTTCATTACACTTGGTTATGATCCGCAGATGCTTGGGATAAAACGTGTTGAAGGGTTTGTATATAACCTCAGAAAAACTTATCTGACTGATGACCAGAAAGTTCAAGGCCAATCGCGAGTAAGTAAAATAAAACGGCCACCAACTGATATTAATTACTCGGAGATGAAATCAGCGGAAGCTATTCGTGCAATGGAAGCCGAATTGACATATTTGAGGCAAAAAGTAGAATTTTTAAAAAAACTATATGCCCAGGTACCTCCGTCAAACAAGGAGGAAAAATAGTGAATAGTAAATCTGCAAAATTCTGCTAACGGATATTACATACCTTCCATACAATGGCACGAATGCATATCTATCTACTGTTATTGATGGCTTTACTAAACAAGTACTTTCGTATGTCATAAGTGATAATCTCAAGGTCAATTTTATACTCCAAACAATTGAACAACTGGTTGAAAAACACGGTATATCCTTAACGGATGAGACAATTATTCACAGTGACCAAGGTGTACACTATACTAGCTATAAATTTATTGAGATTGTAAACAATTCAAATTTGCGACAGTCAATGAGCCGTTGTGGAAACTGTTGGGACAATGCACCGCAAGAAAGTTTCTTTGGACATATGAAATATGAGATTAATATCAGTAAGTGTACACACTTTGAAGAAGTCAAGGTGATCATTGATGACTGGATAGACTACTACAATAATTAGCGATACCAATGGAAACTGGCAAAACTTTCGCCTAATGAGTATTACGAATATATAACTACCGATCATTATCCCATATAGAAAAAGGAGAAGATTCATACTCATATGATTCTTCTCCTAAACAACGTATTGAATATTACATAATTTTAGGGATTGTCCAGTTTATAGGATTACACACAAAAGTGAGTCCATTAAACAGGGGTTACCCTAAAAATTTGTCCTTGAGATGGGGGGGTACACTTATAGAGTTTTTTAAATTGCCCCCTAAAGTAGACCCCTCAAGTTCTCGGGGAAATTCCAAAACTTATTGGATACCCCGGTTTTGCTATCGTTTTATTCTAAAAGCCTCCTATTTGAAAATATTATTAGTTGTTTCTTTTTCTATAAAATGCAACCATTGTCATTCCCATTATCGCAAGTGTCATTATCATAACACTTAAAGCTATATTTTGTGCATCTCCAGTAGACGGGTCATTAGGCTCTATTTTAACACTGGCTGTTTTCTTATCTTTTATTACAATGCTCGTTGAAACTTTACCCTTATTTGTTGAAATTTCAACAAAATGCTTGCCAGCCTTCAATTCATCTAAATATGCTTTCTCGAATCCCACAATTATGCTACCATGGCGCAGGGTATATTCTCTGCCTAATGTTAGCAATTCTCCATCTACCTTGACTATTACACTATCTTTATCTTTTTCATAATCAAGCCCTACTATTCTTAATTCTGCACCGCTTGCCTGTCCCTTTATGTAGATCAGTTCTCCATCCTTAATTATAGTTCCATTATTTGTATTGATGGTTGGATCATCTTTTAAAATCTTAAGCTCATCATGCGGAGCAAGTGGTGTCTCAGGAGTCGATGGTGTAGATGGTTCTGGCTTTGGTGTTGGAGTCGGTGTTGGCTCTGGCTTTGGTGTTGGTGTAGGTGTTGGCGTTGGTGTTTCAGGCTCTGACTCTGAAATCTTACTAATTGCATTTTTAACGGCCTCGTTTATACCATTACAGCTTGCAGTGGCACCTGCAACCGCATCAATACCTAGTTCATTTCCTAACTTACCCTTTTTAACAAGATCAACCTTTTTACCTTTATATTTTGACATTATTTCAATAGCATGTTTGAAGTATCCGCCATTGTGTTCTTCGTCATCATTAGGATCATCGGTGATAGTGCCATTATTTATTACATGAAGAATAATCCCATCCTTAACCCAAACCTTAACTTTTACAGTGTATGGCTTAATATAGTGTGTTCCCTTGATTTCATACTCTCCTTCATACACATCTGCTCCTGCTAGTTCATCTGAAGTAGCATCTAGTGCCTTTAGTGCAACTGAGAGCGTGTTAATCAGGTGGTCGACCTTGCTGTCAGTAATATTTATATAGAAAAGATTTTTCTTTGCTGATTTATATGCATCCTCAACATCTTTCCACTTGTTAGCATCATATTTGCTCTTATTAGGTTCTAGTTCTTCCTTTTGGAACATTAATGTATTTAACTCTGCTCTCTTGCTTGCCCAAAGAATTTCTTTTGTATGAGATTTGATTGCACCCTTTTTGGCATTCTCATCTTTCAAAGCCTCTTTAGCTTTTTCCATGGTCTCATCGAAGAAATCCTTAAACTGTTTTGTTAGTTTAGCGTTGTCTATTTTCTCAGCCTTAGCAATAGCTTCTTCAAGGTCTTTCTTATCAGCAGCATCTGCCTTAACCGTAGGGTCTACCACAAAAGAGCTTCCTTGATCATCAGTTAATCCATTAGGGTTTTTGCTACCTGGAGTATTAACAACAACTGGAACAGGATTTTCTGCATCAGGGTTGTTTAAAAATGCCTGGAATCCTAAACTCCTGAGAGAATTTGGCACATTAACTTTAGTAAATTGATTGTTCGCAAATGCTTGCATGCCAATTGACTCAATACCTTCAGGTAGGTCGATATTCTTTAGCCTGTTATTGGCAAAAGCAAGCGTTTCTATTTTGTTTAAAGCACTTCCATCTTCAAATTTGACCTCTTCAATTCCACACTTTCTAAATGCGGCATTCATTATCGTTTTAACAGAAGCAGGAAGTTCTATTTTCCCTAGATTGGACTCATAGAAGCACGCTTGATCAATGTATTCAAGCTTTTTATTCCACTCCACCTTGGTAACATTAGAGCTCATGAAAACTCCCATTCCAAGTTTCTTAAGATCTCTAGGCAGTTTAACACTGTGAATATCATTGAACTGGAACGCATAATCTTCTATTTCTGTAATTGTGTCAGGCAAATAAACTGACTCAATATCAAAGCCTAAATTTAAATTTCTAAAAGCATCGATTCCAATTTTCTTGATCGGCATTCCATTAGGTGTCTGGTCAGGTATAACTAGATTTTTATTTTTTCTAATTTTGGTTGCACCCTGATCTGAGAACCCTGTAACCTTGTCCTTGGAATATGTAAAGTCTTCCTTTGTCCACTTGCTATAATCGATGTCCGTTGAACTTCCCTCAGATTTTGGATCTATTATATAATTTTCATCATCCTTTAATTTGTTTGGATTCTTTCCAGAAGCAGTCTTTATAACTAATTTTCCGTCATATTTATCTGAGCCTATGTTAGTTTCAAAGGCCTGCTTACCTATTTTTTTAACTGAATCGGGAATTGTGATTTCTTCTAACCTGTTCTCTGCAAAAGCTAGCTTATCAATTGTTAGGATATCTCCCTTGAATGTAACCTTTGTAAGCCTGTTTCCACGCATCATTGAGGTTGTTATATCTTGGACGCCAGCGGGAACAACAAGACTGCTGAATTTATTTCTGAAAAATGCAGCTGTACCCACATACATTGTACTATCAGGCAAAACAAGATCTCCTTTGCATCCTAAAAATGCGAATGCCATTTGACCTATATATTGATAACCTTCTGGGATTTTGAGGCTATCAATCGTGTCTTTCTCTTCAACACTCATAAAAGCCATGTCCGCAACAGCCTCAATTGCCTTACCCTTATCATCTAAGGTTGGTAGTACCAAATTTTTATCAGTCTTTACCTTTTCTAGTCCTTTGTCAGAAAATCCTGCCAATGCATTTAGCTTAAGCGTTTTTTTCTGACCGTCTTCAAGCACCTTGACTTCTATTGTGTCATATTTAAAATCATCGCTTTGCCACTTGCTCTGTTCTTGAGGTTTCTTATCTTCCTTTACATCAGCAACAATTTCCCAATAATCACTTGTATTTTTTATCTTCTTTGCCACTGATGGTGTTGTATGAATTTTAACCTTAGAATTGCTCTGTAAAAATGCATATTCTTCAACTGATTCCAAGGTTGATGGTGCATATACATCTGTTATATCTGATGTGATGAATGCCTGATCTCCAATTCTCTTGTAACCTTCAGGAATTATTACCTTCTTCATAACGCAAGCATCGTCCCCAAATGCACTGTCTGCCACACCTGTAACAGCTACTCCTTTGGTAGTCTTGCTAGGAAGAGTAACAATTTTTTTCTTCATTTTGTTAAACTTCTTTTGACCTTCTTTGCTGAAATTCTCTACCTCATTATCGCTATTATATATAAAATCAGATGGTAGAAAATCGCTACTTTCACCCTTTACTCTAAGGTATTTTGGAGTTAGCCCAAAACTTGTATAATCAAGCTTAACAGCTCCTTTGTAATTGTCTATTTCGACCTTGTTTAGAGAGTTTCCGCCGAATGCATTTAAGCCTATAGTCTTAACTGAGTTAGGGATCCTTACTTCAGTAATTTCATTGTAACAAAATGCATTTTGTTCAATAATACTTAGGTTTGAAGGTAGATCTATGCTCTTGAGTGCATTACCTGCAAAAGCCCCATCCTCAACCTTAAGAAGACCATTTGGCAATTTAACCTCTGTAATTCTAGTTTTAGATGAAAGATCTGTCTCGTAAAACGCCTTCTTGCCTATAACTTCAACCTTGGAGTTACCAATCTTATCTGGGATAACTATTTTCGTATTAGTTTTAAGTTTTTCTTTACCAGAATCGGATAAGCCTTCAATTACTCCAACAGACTTATTTAAATCATGGTCCCAAACGTCGGCCCTAAACACAAAATCTTGATCGGTATATTCATTACTGCTCTGGTTATTTGCCATTGCACTGTATCTATACCTTGCATCATTCTTATTAACATCTGCAGTTTTAGACTGCTTTGCTACCTTCTGCGTAAATGTCGCATTTTGCCTTACTGAACCTGGAAGTGGCTCTGCGAAAGCCATCATTTGTCCAGCCGTCATCAACAGCATTACTACAGAAATGATTAAGCTAATATTCTTTTTTAGACTCTTCATACCTTAACCTTTCTCGATACATAAAATACTCATGCTTAATTAATAAATTTAATCATTTTGTTAGCTATGGCTAACTAAGAACAATTATATTTTATCTTATATTGCATGTCAACTATTTTTCTTACAAAATATATAATATTTTTTCAATCGAGTAGGAGGGAGTGACTAACTCCCGTCCTCTCACACCACCGTGCGTACGGTTCACGTACACGGCGGTTTCAATAGTTGACGTGCATGGACTGATACGCATTGGATAAGTCATAGTATCCTTTGCTTATCAGTCTTTCTTTTGTAAGTGCCATTTTCACGGCTAGAGTATTAGATGTCCACCAATAGCCTTTCCGACAATTAGCAGCCATATATGCTATTTCCATCGGCACTCCCAGTTTAATTAGGTATTTCATCTTGCTCCTTGGTCTTTTCCACATCTTCCAGATGCACATTCTAGTTCTGTGATATAGCCATCCGTTTAGATTTTCTATGTTTTTCTTCATGCTTGCGACCGCGTAATAGTTCAGCCAACCTCTCATGTATATTTCTATCTTCTTTAAGGCTGGTATGACACTTTGCACTCTCCTGCGGGAAGACAGTTCTCTGAGTCTTTGTTTCATCTTCTTCCAGGACTTTTCATGAACGCGAATGAATATTCCATTTCCGTTCCTTCCCAATGCAAAGCCTAGAAGCTTAAAATTTCGCAATGCAAACACACTTACTGTTCTACTCTTTTCTTGGTTCACTTTGAGTTTTAGATTCTTTTCAAGAAATTTTGTACTCGTTTTCAGTATCCTTTCTGACGCTCTCTTGCTTTTTGCTAAGAGAACTATATCATCTGCATACCTCACAAGTGGAACTCCTCTTTTCTCAAACTCTTTGTCAAATTCATTTAGGTAGATATTTGCAAGTAACGGAGATAGATTTCCACCTTGCGGAGAACCCTCTTTAGTTGGTCTTACTACTCCATTTTCCATCACACCACTTTTTAGATATCTTTTGATAATCTGCACTACTCTTTCGTCCTTGATATTTCTTCTCAGAATTTTGAGTAGCATGTCATGGTTTATGGTGTCGAAGTATTTCGATAAATCTAGTACCACCGCATGGGTATATCCTTGCTCTGCATACTCTTTGACCTTGAGAATTGCATCTCTTGCGCTTCTCTTTGGTCTGTATCCATAACTACTTTCTGAAAAAAGTGGTTCATAGATTGGCATTAACTGTTGTGTAATCGCCTGTTGGATGACTCTGTCTATAACTGTGGGAATTCCAAGTTTCCTGATTCCCCCATCTGGTTTTGGGATTTCTACTCTTCTTACTGGAGACGGTGTTAATTTCCCTCGATATATCCTATCTAGAAATTCTTTCTTGTTCTCTTTCAGATAAGTCTTTGCCTCGTCAATGGTCATCCCATCAATTCCTGGCGCTCCCTTGTTTGCCCTCACTCTTTTAAAGGCTCTGTTCAGATTGTTTCTTTCCAGTATCTTCTCCAAAAGTTCGGGCTTTGCACTATCTCTTTCTTTCCATATCAGTTTGAATGACCTTGATACTCTTGCATGCCCTTTGTGTTCCGCACTATCTCTCTGCAAGCAGTCACTCTCTTTAGTGTTTTCTATCATTTCAGTCATTCCTCCTTCCTCTGTCATACTTGAGATTCCTATTGATTCGGTCCTTCACATCTCTGCTACTATGACCTCTGCTGACTTCTGCATGCTCAACAATGCCTCACGACATTGCTTGCTTCTCTCGAGGCTTCCCATGCAGACCTCCTCGGGTACTCACACATTCTTTCACTCCATCTATCTGCCACATTTACCATGTATGATTCCGTGTAGTTACTGGGCTTCATCTTGTACGGCAGACTTACCCTCATACATAGCCTCTTATGTGATTTCTGTTCGTCAGACCAGAGCTTTGCCCATGGGTTAGTAGGTTCCCCAAATCCAGCTTCCTTCAGATTCCACCTCACGATGGACACCCTTGCCTTCGGCTATATCCTTCCCACTACCGGGCGGATTAAGGACTTTCACCCGTTAGAATGTGCGCTCGCCGAGCGCACCAAAAAAATTCGCTAGGGAAAACCTTTAGAGGTCTCCCCTAACGAATATTGTAAGTAACTGATTCTTACTTGCTTTACGCTTGCTTTTTAAATTGCGTAAGCTCTTCTGCAAGTTCTTCGCATCTGCCGTGATCCATAGGCTTAACGTCCGCAAAGCGGTATGTCATGCCCAATTTGGCATATTTGTCGACAGCCATTGTGTGATATGGTAAAAGTTCAACGTTCTTAACGGATTTTATTCTCTGAATAAAATTGTTCAATGACTTTACGTATTCTTCTGTGTCGTTGATTCCAGGTATTATAACCTGTCTTATCCAAATAGGTTTCTGATGTCTATTGATAGATTCGATTATATCAAAGAGCGGGCCCTGTCCTCTGCCAGTTAGTTCTGTAAACATCTGCTCATCGATGTGTTTTACATCAAGTAGAACCATGTCTGCAGCTTCAATCACCCTGTCCGAGTAGTCGTCAAAATACGTGCCACTCGTGTCAATTGCAACGGAGATTCCTATTTTGTGCAATTCTCGTATCGCATCGAGGAGGAAATCTCCGTGTAGCAGTGGTTCTCCACCTGAAAATGTGACACCGCCATCTTCACCATAGTATGGAGCACCGCGTTTTGCTTTGTGCACTATTTCGTCAACCTCAACTTCTCTGCCTCCGTTCGGATTCCATGTGTCGGGATTGTGGCAATATGCGCATCGTGCTGGGCAGCCCTGGAGAAAAAACACAGTTCTTATGCCCGGCCCGTCTACAGCTCCAAATGATTCAATTGAATGTAATCTGGCGGTTGTCATCTTATATCAAATCTCCCTCATACCTCTAGACTTATCGTGCACGCATGATTTCAAGGCCTGCGCAGCGAGCGAATTCGTCTAACCTATTTCTAAACTTTCTTATAGACTGTGGTGGAATGTTCTTTCAATAACTTCCTTCTGGTGTGCCTTTGAAAGTGCGTTGAATCTAACGGCATATCCCGATACACGGATTGTCAATCCAGGGTATTTGTCAGGATTCTCATATGCATCAATTAGCACATCTTTGTTCAAAACATTTACGTTGAGGTGGTGGGCTCCCTGATTGAAATATCCTGAAAGGAGTTTAACCAAAGTCTCTTTTCTCTGAACCGCATTCTTGCCGAGCGAATCAGGTGTGATTGTAAATGTATTTGAAATACCGTCCTGGCATGTATCCCAGTTTATCTTAGCTACTGAGTTGAGTGAAGCTACAGCACCTTCTACGTCTCTGTTGTGCATTGGATTTGCTCCAGGTGCGAAAGGTTCGCCGCTTCTTCTGCCATCAGGCGTGTTTCCAGTTTTCTTACCGTACATTACGTTCGATGTAATCGTCAAAACAGAAAGTGTAGGAACAGCATTTCTGTAATACTTATATTTTCTGAGTTCTCCGATTGTCTTTTCGGAAATTGCAACTGCCAACTCATCAACTCTGTCATCATCAGTTCCGTATTTAGGGAAGTCGCCCTCTGTTTTGTAGTCAACGATTATGCCTGTCTCGTCCTTGATTGGAGTAACCTTTGCGAACTTGATTGCTGATAGAGAGTCTGCTGCTACTGAGAAGCCTGCAACACCAAATGCCATGAGTCTGCCGATTTCAGAGTTCAAGAATGCCATCTGTGATCTCTCATAGTCGTATTTGTCGTGCATAAAATGTATTACGTTCATTGTTCTTGAATATACTGAAAGCATCCACTCAAGGTAGATATTGTATCTTCTCCAAACCTCATCGAAGTCGAGTGGTCCATCAGGCATAGGTCCCATCTGAGGACCAACCTTTTCTCCGCTTCTTTCGTCGATTCCGCCGTTGATTGCAAGAAGAAGTGTCTTTGCGAGATTGCACCTTGCACCGAAGAACTGCATCTGCTCACCCATCTTTATTGCAGATACGCAGCAAGCAATTGAGTAGTCACCTCCGCAGTGATTTCTCATCTTGTCATCGTTTTCGTACTGAATCGAGTCTGTATCTATTGAAACTTGTGCACAGAATTTCTTAAATGGCTCAGGTAGATTCTTTGACCAAAGCACAGTTAGGTTTGGCTCAGGAGCTGGTCCAAGGTTGTAGAGAGTGTTCAACACTCTGTATGTATTCTTGGTAACTCTGTGTCTTCCGTCGTTTCCTATTCCTCCAAGTCCCTCTGTGATCCACATAGGGTCACCGCCGAAAAGCTCGTTATATTCTGAAGTTCTAAGGTGTCTTGCAACTCTTAACTTCAAAATAAAATCATCGACCATTTCCTGAATCTGCTCTTCTGTGTATCTTCCTCTTTCAAGGTCTCTCTCTGCATAAACGTCAATGAATGTTGCAGTTCTGCCTATTGACATAGCTGCGCCGTTTTCTTCCTTGATGCCTGCAAGATATGCAAAATATGTCCACTGGATTGCTTCCTTGACATCGCTAGCTGGCTGGCTGATATCGAAGCCGTAGCTCTCTGCCATCTTCTTGATATCTTTAAGAGCCTGGATCTGATTGTAAATCTCCTCGCTCAGTCTGAGATTCTCTTCGCTCTCATATAATCTAGCAGAAATTCTGTCGTGATCTTTCTGCTTCTCTTCAATCAGGAAATCTACGCCGTAAAGCGCTGCTCTTCTGTAGTCTCCGATAATCCTTCCACGTCCGTAAGCGTCAGGAAGTCCTGTAAGATATCCAAGGTGTCTAACAAGCTTCATCTCAGGTGAGTAAGCTTTGAAAACTCCATCGTTATGGGTTGTTATATTATCGAAGAGATACTTAATATTTTCAGGAAGCTCAGCATTGTATTCTTCCATCTGCTGAATTACCATTCTCTTACCGCCGAAAGGACAGATTCCTCTCTTCAAAACTTCGTCCGTCTGAAGTCCTACGATAATGTCCTTGTCCTTATCGATATATCCTGGCTCAAATGCGTTGATTCTCATGATTCTACTTGAATCTACCTTGAGAGTGCCGCCAGCCTTTCTCTCTTCAACAAGTTTATCTTTAACGATCTGATTCACAGCCTCTGTTCTTGCAGTAGGTCCTGCAAGGAAACTCTCATCTCCATCATATGGTTTGTAGTTAAGGCTGATAAAATCATCTACATGAATATTTTCGTTCCAATCACCGGGTTTGAAACCTTCCCATTCCTTTCTCATTTGCTATCCTCCCCGAAAATCTTTTTTAGTTATGTATACAAGATAACATGAGTGTTAATATCTTGTCAACGAAAATTATCAAAAAAATTATGTTTTTATTTTTGCACATAACGTTGATATCATGGGGTTTGTAGCATTTTTAAAGTCTCCAGTATTTCCACATTATTGGGAATAATAGAATCTAGTTGAATTTCCGAATTTATACCATTTAATACCATTAAATGTTAAAACCATTTGGTCGCTGAATGGTCTGTTAATTATTCTCATTTCAACATTTTTTCGGTCTATGAGGACATCCGCATTGATCTGATGCTCAGCTGTCATTAGTGGATATGCTCCATTTCGCTCGTCGTAGGTTTCGCTGCTAGGTTCAACTTTAGCAAATCCCATGTCCTCAAGAAGTTGGCGAGTTTTGGCATTGTAACAGTTTAGGCCAAAATCTGCATAAAGTTTGCAGCCTGCTTCTTTGAAAAATTCATACCACTCGAGATTGCCGAGATAAATTCCTCTATCTTTGGCAAATTCAGCTGTCTTGGCAGTGTTCTCTTCGAGAATGCCATCCTCACGCCCGAGGGAGATGTTTGAGATGTATGGGTGCCAGTCGGCGTATCCTCTGGCATTTAGGGCGGCTTGCAGGTCGTGTTGGGAGATTTGGTGCAACAAAATATCTGCGAGCGGGAGGATGGCTACCTTGCTGTAGTTTTCTGGTGCATCAGAGGATTCGATGAAATCCTCCCAGCTGTAGAAATATACTTCTATGTACTCTTTTTTAGATTTTTTTACAAGATCTTTTTCTAGGGTTTTACTTTCATCCTTCTGGTTCCTCCTTGAATCGGAATCCGTTCCCATACCTTGTTTTTCCTCATCTATGAGAAGGCTTCGCTTGAAGGAAGAAGTGATTTTTTCTTCTAACTTAGATACCAATTCTCGTCTTAGAGCATTAATATCTGAAATCTTAATCCCCATTGGAATTTCAGATCCTATCTTAAGTTCATCAAGGTGGAAAGGCGTTCCTCCTAATTTCCCTAGGTTATTCTTAATCTTATCCAAATTTTCTCTCGGTGCAACATCTCCCTGAAATGCAATATTCACAGTTACAGGCTCTAACTTATCTAGCTGCTCCATTCCGCGATCCAAACCGTCTTCAAGGTTTCCATCAAAGTATCCTTCAGGATATCCTTCCAGAAAAACTTTTTCGGAATCTGCATAGAGTTTCATATGCAATCCCGTCGTTCTAGTATACTTCCCGGACTCTATCGATATATTTTTAAAGGATTCTCTTGAGCGTTCAGAAAGATCTTTACTTATTACTCTGTATATCTTTGCGCCGATTGGGATAGGTTTAGAAAAATCTCCAATGACAACTTCCCCATTAGCTGCTGATCCCTGTGTTCTTGAAGATTTTTCAGACTTTTTATTTTTATTATTTCGATTCCTAGTTTCAATATATGTAATAAGTGTCGATTCTGTTTTGAGATTGCCAGATTCATCAGCAAACCTTGCCTCAATCACATCCCCGGCTGACAGCTGTTTTGTTCTATTGGCTGAGATTGTGAGGGTGTAAATCGATTTAATTTTTTTGATTGACTTGGTTTCGCCGATGTATATGCCTTGATTTTTGGGGAAATCAGATGACATGAGACGGTCGTCGCTCTCACCCATGAGGTATGCGTCAGTGAAATTACCGCGGTTAAATATCTGTAACAGGTCCTCGCGGTCTTGGTCTGATATCTTGTAGGTTCCCATTTTGCAGAATTGATCAATGTATTTCCGGTATATTCTGGTCACGGTAGCGACATATTCAGGCGACTTGAGCCGACCTTCGACCTTGAGTGAGTTGATGCCGATTTTTATAAGCTCATCGAGGTGGTCGATGAGAGATAAATCCTTGGGACTCAAGTGATATTTTTTCTCACTTTTTCCTGCAAGTTTATATGGCAGCCTGCATGGCTGTGCACATACTCCCTGATTACCCGAGCGTCCCCCGAAGGTTCTGCTGAGCTGGCATTGACCCGAAAAACAAAAACAGAGTGCTCCGTGAACGAATACTTCTGTTTCGACCTGCGATGTTTCGCAGACAGAACTGATTTGCTCAAGGTTCATTTCACGGGCGAGTACGACTCTTGAATATCCGAGTTTTTTGCAGAGACTTGCGCCGCCAACGCCAAAGACTGTTCCCTGTGTTGAGAGATGCATTTCAAAGTCTGGCATATTTTCTCTTATGAGTTCACCGAGACCGAGATCTTGAATAATCAACGCATCGACACCTATTTTGTATAGTTTTTTCGCATAATTAAGTGCGGGCTCAAGTTGATCATCTCGCATGAGGGTGTTCAAGGTGATGTAGACCTTCACTCCCCTCAAATGGCAGAAATCAACGGCTTTTTCCATTTCTACGATGTCGAAGTTATCAGCACTTATGCGAGCGTTGAAGGCATTTCCTCCTAAGTACACTGCATCGGCGCCGTTCTCGACTGCTGCAATGAGCTGCTCTATGCCACCAACGGGAATTAGAAGCTCAGGTTTTTTATATTGCACCCTGTATTCGGTTTGATTAAAATCGGTTTTCAATTAGGATCCCTCTTTTCGAAAGTTTTGCTTTTTTCGGCTGTTTTGTGCTTTTTTAGATTATACCATGAATTGCAGCTTAT
>UMHQ01061402.1_pt1 | contig 18562 bp, 18 predicted proteins | sample 1965531 | NCBI WGS metagenome assembly UMHQ01 (sample SAMEA4836098, study PRJEB28245) | human gut metagenome | biome: gut microbiome; material: fecal sample | place: Denmark | collected 2008
ATTTTTTTATTCTTTTGTCACATATGTATTATCGCATAACATAGAATGATAAGAAACTTGCTTATTTTTCAGAAATATGTTATTCTTTTTTTGTCATAACTTAAGCTTTTCAGCGTCAAGTTTAATAATTGACAAAAACAGTAAAAAATGATAAGATAAATCATAGAAATTTAATTAGAAACGAGGTAAGGAAAATGTTTGAAGATTGGCAAGAAAATTTATACGACTCTACATTTGACTCTATTTTTAATGCATTAGTTGCAGAATATAAAGAAGGAAAATTAGATGTAGAAGAATTAAAAGTAAATATTGCAGAACAACAACAAATTTTGTTAAACGCATTTACAGAAGGAGAAGCAAAATCAACTTACTGTAATGCTATGATTGATGCTCATCAATTCGTGTTGTCCTTAATTACTACCGGTAAAATTGCAAATTACTAATCTCTCCAGGAGGTTTTTATGAAAAAAGTTTTTGTATTGTTAGCAAACGGTTTTGAGCTGATAGAGGCCATGACTCCTGTGGATGTGCTAAGACGTTGTGGAGCAGAAGTCACTACAGTGAGTACAGAAGAAGACCTTTGGGTAGAATCCTCAAATTCTGTGATTATAAAAGCAGATAAGTATTGGGAAGAAGTGAATTTTGAAGAAGGGGATATTCTTATCCTACCGGGTGGCTATCCAGGATATGTCCGTCTACGAGAAAATAGACTTGTGGTTTCGCAAGTAGAAAAGTATCTAACAACAGGGAAATACGTTGCAGCTATCTGTGGAGCACCCTCTCTTTTCTCGGAACATAAACTGGCATTACAATATAAATTGACCGGACATTCTTCCATTCAAGAAGATTTGAAACAAAATCATATCTACACAGGAGAAACTACCACTGTGGATAGAAATCTAATCACAGGAATTGGAGCAGGACATTCTTTAGATTTTTCTTTTGAAATCGCAGCTTTACTTTTTGAGAAAGAAGTGATTGAGAAAGTGAAAGAAGGAATGGAGATAGATTTAGAGAAAAGGTAAAACAATGAAAGCAGATGTTATAAAATATGAGAAAATTTTAAATGAAAGTGAAAAAATATTTGAAGAGCTATTTTGTATTTTAGATAAAATCCGAAAAAATGAGAAAGATTTTGAAGATTTAAAAAAGTATTATGGGAGTGAAGAATATCGAAAAGATGTCTCTATATCCGATAATACAAAGAAATACAATGATATCCCGTGTGGAGTCTTGACAGAGGATGCTGTCTATGATTTGATAGGAACGTCTTACTCTGCTTCCATAGAAATGTTGGAGCTCGCTACTAAAATATTAAAAAATTATTAATACAAAAAACAGTAAACCTTTTTGATTTACTGTTTTCTTTTTTATTTAAAGCTATTTTCTATTAACAACTGTACCTGATCTAATGGAATATTAAATACAATGCCATAAATAGACATTCCCAAGAGTAAAACTGCAATCATAATTCCGATTCCATAAAGACGCCCGTTGCTAAGTTTCGATTTTTTAATTTTTATAGTCACATAACTATATATCAAGAATATTGCAAATATAACAGCAAAAATATAATTCGGTAGCATATTCATAATTTATAACCTTTTATCTGCAAAATTTATTCCAAAAATCTACCCAAGCACTGTGTTCCTCTCTTTGGTCGATATAAGTAAATGTTTCTTCATCATACCAATCATGATTAACTATATCACCAATACTTTCAGGAACAAAAAAATTAAAAAATTCTTTTTTAAATGAATTTCCATATTGTAAATAATAGGAACCCGCCATCTTTATAAAATTAGTTTTCTTTACATCCTGTGGTCTATACACAAATGCTTGTCCAATCTGAGTTAAATCAGGGCTAATTTCAAGAAAAACTAGACTCAAATCGCTTTCTCTATAACCAAGTATAAAACTTCTGTATTTATAAGAAACAGTACGAAGTACTACAAAATTAGTTCCACCTATATCTTCTGAATAAGCATAGATTATTTTATATTCTGAACCATGGTCTACCTGCTTATCAAAAATTTCTCTAATCAGCACCTTATTTCTATCACTTCTTTCTTTATCTAGCTCAACTTCCTTTTTCCTTCCAAATAGACCAAATAAACCCATTTTTTATTCCTCCTATCAATGATGAAATCATTTAGTTATAATATTTTTTTTATGTTTTTCTGGCGTATAGAAAATTTTTAGAATCCTCTCTATTTACTAATTAAATTTCATGAATATGAATATTTTGTGATCTGTCCGGTCCTACAGAAACGACTGAAATTTTACAATTTACAATTTCTTCAATTCGTTTTAAGTATTTCTTACAATTTTCAGGTAAATCTTCATACTTTTCTATCTTAGTAATATCTTCATCCCAACCATCTAATTCTTCATAAATTGGTTTCGCTCGATACAATAAGCTTGTATTTGCCGGCATAGATTCATAGATTTCCCCATCAATCTCATAAGCAGTACAAATCTTCAATTTTCCTAATCCACTCAAAACATCAATTTTAGTAATCACGATGTCTGTCAATCCGTTAATCATAGTAGCATATCGTCCTACCACTAAATCTAACCAACCACATCTTCTTGGTCTTCCGGTAACAGCTCCATATTCTCCACCGATTTTTCTTACTTTTTCTCCAAATTCTCCTAGTAACTCTGTTACAAACGGACCTTCTCCGACTCTTGTTGTATACGCTTTCATAACTCCAATTCCCTTATCAATTTTTCTTGGAGAAACTCCTGCTCCTGTTGTTACTCCACCTGTTGTTGGAGAAGAAGAAGTGACATAAGGATAAGTTCCATAGTTAATATCTAACATCATTGCTTGTGCTCCTTCAAATAGCACTAACTTATTTTCATCCAAAGCTTTATTGACCATAGGAATGGTATCTTTAATTCTATGTTTAATTTTTTCAATATATCCTTTGTAGTCTGCTAAAATCTTGTCATAATCTAAAGGCTCTACTCCATAAATCTTTGTAAAAATCTCATTCTTCATTTCTACATTTCTCTTTAATTTTTCTTCAAATTGAGGCATATCCAACAAGTCAGCCATTCTAATTCCATAACGACTAATTTTATCTTCATAGCAAGGTCCAATTCCTTTTTTTGTTGTGCCTATCTTCAAACCGTCTTCTTTTGCTTCTCGAAGTTCATCCAATTTTACATGGTATGGCATAATGACTTGAGCTCTATCACTGATGATAACGTGGTCTGTCTTTGCTCCTCTTGTTTCCAAAGAAGCCAACTCATCCAATAATACTTTTGGATCGACAACCACTCCGGGTCCAATGATACAAGTTCCTCCATGTAATACTCCAGACGGTAATAGTTTTAAGATAAATTTTTCTCCATTGACAACAACAGTATGTCCTGCATTATTTCCACCTTGAAAACGTACTACATAATCAGCTCTATCCGCTAAAACGTCAATAATTTTTCCTTTTCCTTCATCTCCCCATTGGGTACCTACTACTACATATCCTGCCATGTTATAGCCTCCTATTTTACTTTTTGAATTTCGATATAGTTAATATTTTTATTATGCTTGTGTAAGAAAAGATGTTCAAATTCTGTTTTAATATTATTTTCTGCCTTTTCACTTTGGTGTAAATCTGCCGTATGATAAATGACTTGATAATTTTCTAAATTCTTGACTAAATCTAGAACATCTTGATAATACTGGTCGTGATCCGTTTTAAAAAATAGGATGCCCCCTACTTTCAAAATAGAATCTAAAGCAAGAAATAGTTTCTCCTGAATCATACGATTTTTTTCATTTCCTTCCCAAGGATCCGGAAAATTGATATATAGTCCTGATAATTCATCTTTTCCTAAGAATTCTAGCAATTCTTCTCCTCGTCTTCTCAAAAAAACTACATTCTCTAAATTTTCTTTTTGACATTTGGAAGCTGCCAAACATAATCGTTTGAATCGAAGCTCCAAACCAATAAAATTTTTATCAGGATTTCTTTTTGCAATTTCCTTTGTAAAATTTCCACTTCCTGTTCCAATTTCTAAAAAAATTGGATTTTCATTTCCAAAAAACTCTTTCCACTTTCCTTTGTATTCGTCCATCATTTTTTTCTTAAATAGAATGTAATCAGGAAAATCTAACAATCGTAACATATAAGGATTATAATTATTTCTTGGTTTCTTGAAAAAATAACTCCATAATTCTTCTATTTCTTTTTCTTTGTGTTCCATTGATCCTCTCTTTCTAAAATTTTCTTTCCAACCTCTTTATTTTCTTTCAAAAAGCACTCTACTTTTTCTCGTACTTCTTGAGATTGTTGTTCTATCATATCAATTGCTTCCAACATTGTTTTGGCATCTACCACTTGATAACCAATTTTCTTTTCTAGAATTTCCTTTGCAATTTCTTTCACATTTTGAGTATAGGGACCAAAAATTGGAGTTTTTCCATAGGCTAAAGGTTCCAATAAACTATGCCCCCCAATATTGACCAGAGTTGCCCCCACAAAAGTAACATCTGCAATCGAATATAGCTTCCGTAGTACTCCCATTTTATCCACAAGCAACACTGCAATATCTTCTCGTTTTTCTTCGTCTGTATACTTTTGATAAGAAATCTTTTTTTCTTTTAATAAGCTTTCTATCTCCGGCACTCTCTCTAAATGTCTTGGAACGATTACAAGAGTATAGTCTTCTAATTGTTGAAAAGCTTCTAACAAAATTTCATATTCTCCCGTTCTTGTACTTCCTGCTACCCATAGTTTACGAGTATTCAATTTTAACTCTTTTCGATAGGCTTCCTTCTCTTCTTGAGAGTAACTTGGCATACTAATATCAAACTTTAAGTTTCCTACAATATTACAATATTCTTCTTTTGCTCCCAAAGCGATATAACGTTTTTTATCTTCTTCTGTCTGAAGATAATAATAATCTATTTTTTGTAATAATGGGGTCAAAAGAAATTTTATTTTCTGATAACGGCTAAAACTTCGATTTGAAATTCTACCATTTAATACCACGACTCTAGCTTCTTTCTTACAAAGTCGAATCAAATTCGGCCATAATTCTGTTTCTATAATGTATAGGTTTTTCAATGAAATTTGAGTCAATATCTTTTGAATGGAAACTTTATCATCTAGAGGAAAATACAAAATATGTACCCTTTCATACTTTCCATATTTTTGAAGAGCTGCCTCTTTCCCTGTATCCGTAAATACAGTCAGTAAAATCTCTCCTTCAAAAGCTTCCAAACATCCTAGTAAAAATCGCTCCAACAAATTGACTTCCCCAACAGACGAAGCATGTATCCAAATTTCAATCGTTTTAGGTAAGGTTTTATACTCTTGAAAAATCCTTTTATGAATGAAATCTTTTTGTTTTTCTTTTCCAAAAAGAGAAATCATCTTTATAAGGAAACTATGTAATAAGGAATACATCAATCTCACCTATCTTTTGCTCTCAATTTTTTTGGAAACCTCTGCTACTACCTCTTCAATCGTCATAGTACTACTATCTATTTCAATCGCATCTTCGGCTTTTCGTAAAGGACTTTCTTTTCGAGTAGAATCAATATAATCTCTTTCTTGAATAGATTTTAACACCTCTTCGTAAGAAATTGTTTCTCCTTTTTCTTCATACTCTAAAAATCTTCGTTTTGCTCTTTCTTCTGCAGATGCTAATAGGAAAATTTTAAGATTTGCCTTAGGAAATACTACAGTTCCGATATCTCTTCCATCTAAAATAACTTCCTTCCCTTTGGAAATTTCCCTCTGTAAATGAACTAGCTGATTTCGCACTACTTTTAAAGCAGCAATTTCCGATACATAAGAACTTACTCTAGGACCTCGTATTGCTTCTGAAACATCTTGTCCATTCACAAAAAATCTCTCATTCTTCATATCTAAATGTACTTGTTCTAAAGCTTTTTGACAAGCGACTTCCTCTTTCCAAGAAACATTATTTTCTAAGAAAAACCAAGTAATCATTCGATACATCGCTCCGGTGTCTACATAAGTAAAATGATATTGCTTTGCAATTCTTTTTGCAATGGTACTCTTCCCACTTCCCGCAGGTCCATCCAAAGCTACGATAAACTCTTTCATTTCTCCTCCCTAAGCTCGTATTGCAAGAGCTCTCCATTCTCCTTTTGCAACAACTTTCTCCACTCGCATTCCTGTCATTTCTAGAGAACGAATGACATCTTCCAACTTATCTTCAATGATTCCGGAGAAAATAATTTTACCTCCCGTTTTCACGACGGAAGAAATATCTTTTAAAAGTAATAGCAATACATCTGCCAGAATATTTGCCACGACAACATCGTAAGATTGTTTCTCAATTTTTTCAATCAAGTTTCCGTGAAGAACTTTATATTTTTCTTTTGAAACTTTATTTAATTCCAAATTTTCATTGGCTACTTCTACCGCTAACTCATCAATATCAACACCACAAACAAAACCTGCCCCTAGTTTTTCTGCAACAATCATCAAAATTCCGGAACCTGTTCCTACGTCCAATACTGTTTCCCCTTCTTGAATCCCTTCTTCCATTAAGTCAACACATAAAGAAGTAGTCGGATGAGACCCTGTCCCAAAAGCTCTTCCCGGATCCAACTCAATAACCTTTTCTCCTTCTTCCGCTTTATACTCTCTCCAAGTCGGTTTTACGACAAATTGAGCAGAAATTTTTTCAGGATACAAATATTTTTTCCAACTATTTTGATAATCTTCTTCTTCATGTTCATAAAAATCAACAGTATAAACAACTTCGTCATCCTGTCCAAATTTTTCTTCAAAGACTGTTAACAAAGTTTCCTGTCGTTTCTTTGCATAAATATTCATCGGAAAATAAGCGGATACTGCATGATTTCTCATCAGAAAGCTGCTTTCGTCCTTATAATAATCCAAGGGATTTTTCTTTTCCAAAGGTTCCTCAATTTGTAAACCGGTTACTCCAAAATCGTAAAAAATATCGGAAATTTGTTTTTGATATTTCTGAATGTCGTCACTTTCAAAAATGACTTTTACTTCCATTACTTTCATTCTTCTCTCCAAGCAATTCTATCAATTTTAACGGTCTTTCCCGTCTCTTCATCAATCTCGAGGGAAATTCCATGTAACATTTCCTTTCCTTCCGCCACTTCAAAACGCTGAGGTAAAGCAGTCAAAAATTTAGGCAGAATACATTCTACCTTCATTCCAATCACTCCATTTTCAGACCCTGTCATTCCTACATCTGTGATATAGGAAGTTCCTTGTGGCAAAATTTTTTCATCTGCCGTTTGAATATGGGTATGTGTTCCATAGACAGATGACACCTTTCCATCCAAAAACCATCCCAAAGCAATTTTTTCAGATGTCGCTTCTGCATGAAAATCTACGATGATAATATTTGTTTCTTTTCGTATTTCTTCCATGACTTTTTCTGCTACTTGAAATGGGCAGTCTGTCGCCGGCATAAATACTCGTCCTTGTAAAGACAAAACAGCAACCTTTTTTCCGTTTCTACTTGGTAAAATAGAATATCCTACTCCCGGTACTCCTTGTGGATAATTACAAGGTCTTATCACTCGATTACTTTGTCTTAAAAAATCATAGAATTCTTTTTTATCCCAAGTATGATTTCCTCCAGTGATAATATCAATTCCCCAAGATAAAAATTCTACTGCAATTTTTTCTGTAATTCCAAATCCGGCTGCAGCATTTTCTCCATTTACAATAATAAAATCATATTGATTTTTTTCTTTTTCTAAATAAGATTTCAATGTTTTTCTTCCTGGTCGCCCAACAATATCTCCGACTACCAATATTTTCATATCTATAAATCTCTCTTTCTTTTATATTCATTTATTACCTTATCATTATATCAAATCTTTCATAGAATTGCTAGTGTAATAAGAAAGAAAAAAGGAGTTTTCCCTGAATACGAAAACTCCTCTTCTATCTTTGAAAACTCTCAAGCTTCAATCTTTTAAATTCTATTTTGATTTTTTAGAACCTTTTTTAGCTTTTTTTTCTACAACATTTACTTTTTCAGCTAATGCTTTTCCGGCTTTAAATCTTACTACTTTTTTAGCAGCTACATTCATTTTTTCTTTTGTTCTAGGGTTTACACAAGTTCTTGCTTCTCGAACTAAAGTTTCAAATTTTCCAAATCCCATAAAAGCTACTCCGTCCCCAGCAACTAAGGTTTCTTCTACTGTGTTCAAGAAAGCCGCTACCAATTTTTCAGCTTCTGTTTTTGTTTTTAATTCAGCATTTTTTGCAAATAGTGCGATAAAATCTTTTTTGTTCATTTTTTCCCTCCTAAAGTTTATTATTCCTATTCTTACAATAGCATTTTTTCAAGGAAAATTCAATACTTTTTTAGATTTTTTCTCTTTTTTCTTCGTTTAAAATATGTTAGAATAAATAAAAAAAGATTATTTTTATGAAACGAAAGGAAAAATTATGTATCAAAACATAGAAAAAACAACATCTTTTCTTAATTTTTGGAAAATAAATCGACCACAATTTTCCTTATATGCCAAGGAAGCAAAAGAAGTGTCTTTAGAATTTTATAAAACAGTTCAAGATAACATTCCCTATCAAATTATAAGATTAAATTCTCAAAAACATAAATTAGGAGATTATTGGTATTATGAAGATAAGGCGATTCAAGAAGGTTGTTTGTATCGATGGAATGTAGATGGAGTTAGCATTTTAGATCCTCTTGCACTTTCCTATACCGGAAATATGCCTGTAAAAGAAAAAAAATCTATCTTTCTTTTGCATAAACAAGCAACTTCCAAAAAATTTTCTATCAAAGATAAAGATAGACTTATTTATGAAGTGCATATCGGATTTTTTTCCAAAGAACAAACATATACCACTTTTATTGATAAAATTCCTTATTTAAAAGAATTAGGAATTAACACTGTTGAGTTTCTTCCCATCTATGAATGGGACGATTATACCGGAAATCTTCATCCGGATTCTACTCCTATTCAAAATGCTTGGGGCTACAATCCCATCAATTTTTTTGCGACTACAAAAAAATTCTCTTCTTCTAAAGAAGAAAATTCCTTCTCAGAGGTCGAAGAATTTCGAAATTTAGTCGAAATTCTTCATAAAAATGGTATTGAAGTTCTTCTAGATGTTGTGTATAACCATACGGCAGAAGGTGGAAAAACCGGTTATCTTCATCATTTTAAAGCTCTAGGAGAAGACACTTTCTATATTAAGAATAAAGATAAAGATTTTTCTAATTTTTCAGGCTGTGGGAACAGCTTTCATTGTAATCATACTGTTACGAAAGAAATGATTATCGAGTCTTTGCTATATTGGTATCTCGAAATGGGAGTCGATGGTTTCCGCTTTGATTTAGCACCTGTATTAGGGAGAGACTCTCATGGTCAATGGCTACAACGATCTCTATTGTATGATCTAGTGGAACATCCTATTTTATCTCATGCTACTCTTATCTCAGAAAGTTGGGATCTAGGAGGCTATTTTGTAGGAGCTATGCCAAGTGGTTGGTCAGAGTGGAATGATTCCTATCGGGATACGATACGAAAATTCATACGCGGAGATTTTGGCCTAATTCCTGATTTAATCAAAAGAATTTTTGGTAGTGTAGATCTTTTTCATGCAAACAAGAAAAAATATCAAGCTACTATCAATTTCATAGCTTGCCATGACGGTTTCACGATGTGGGATGTATTAAGCTATAACCGAAAATATAACTTTGCTAACGGAGAACAAAACCGAGATGGTAGTAATGAAAATTATTCTTATAATCATGGAGAAGAAGGAGAAACCAAAAATCCTGCTATTTTGAAACTCAGAATACAACAAATGAAAAACATGATGTTACTTCTTTATATTTCTCAAGGAATTCCCATGCTCCTAATGGGAGATGAGATTGCAAGAACTCAATTAGGAAATAATAATGCTTATTGTCAAAATAATAAAATCACTTGGATGGATTGGGATAGGAAAGAAACTTTTCAAGATTTATTTCATTTTACCAAATCTATGATTAAGCTACGAAAATCCTACTCCATTTTTCGAAAAGAAGAATATTTAAAAATGGACGAAGAAATTATCTTACATGGAGTGAAGCTACATCAACCTGATTATAGTTTTCATTCCCTATCCATTGCTTTCGAGATATGGGATCAAGAAAGCGATACTCAATTTTATATCGCGTTAAATTCTTATAGTGAAACTTTGGAATTTGAACTTCCCATTTTAAAAAACAAAAAAGAATGGTATCTTCTGACAGATACCTCAAAAGTAGAAACTTGTGACTTTAAAGCAGAAGAAAAAATAACAGAGACAAATTATTCTGTCATTTCTAAATCCTCAATCATTTTAGTTGCAAAATAGAAAAAGTCTGTTTCAAAGTCAAGCTTGAAACAGACTTTTTATTATTTTTTGATCACTTCCACATCGTGAAATTTTCCCAACACTTTTTGGTAAATAATTTCATATTTTTTTGCAGATGCTTTCCAAGAATTTTCTCGTGCTTTTGTATTTTCTATTAAAACACTCCATTCCTGTTTCCTTTGATATACCTGTACTGCATAATGTAAGGTTTTCATCATGTCATTCGCATTCAGTTCCCGAAAACCAAATCCATCTCCTTCTCCTGTATACTCATTATATGGAGTAACGGTATCTCGAAGACCTCCCGTTTCCCTTACAACAGGGATACAACCGTAACGCATTGCAATCATTTGTGACAAACCACAAGGTTCATACACAGATGGCATTAGGAATATATCAGCTCCTTGATATATTTCTAAAGATAAATCAGAGTCAAAACCAATATAGGAACAAAGATATCCTGGGTATTGACTTTCTTTCCAACGGAAAAAGTCTTCATATCTACTTTCTCCTGTCCCTAACAAGATAAATTGTACTCCCATTGCCATAATTTCATCCATCTTTTCTATAACAAAATCAATCCCTTTTTGGCTATCTAAACGAGTAATCATCGCAATCAATGGAGTATCTTTCTCTATTTTTAAGCCAAGTTTCTTCTGCAATTTGACCTTTAAATTTTCCTTAGAATCCTTTGGTATCGGATAAGATTTCTCATCAATTCCATTCACAACTCCGGATAATCGGTAATCTAGCTTTTGGAATAAGCCATGTAGTCCCTCTCCCAATTCCGGAGTTTTAATTTCCTCTGCATAGCTTTCACTTACTGTAGTAATGTAGTCTGAATAAACCACTCCGGCTTTTAAGAAAGAAATCATATCATAATATTTGATTCCATCTTCATGGTAATATTTATATCGATCAATTTCCAATAAACTTTCAATGACATTATTAAAGAAAAAACCTTGAAATCTTAAATTATGAATCGTAAAAATTGTCTTAATCTCTTGCATTCCTCTTTCTTTTAAGTAAATGGGAATAAGCCCTGTTTGCCAATCATTACAATGGATTATATCCGGTGTAAATCCGGTAATGTCCATTGTTTCTACAACGGCTTTTGCAAAATATAAGAAACGTTCACAATCATCAAATTCTCCATAAATACCATTTCTTTTAAAATATCGTTCATTATCTATAAAATAGTAAGTTACATCTTCATATAGTACAGTTTCGATTCCAACATACTCATTATGATGAGCCACCCAAATTTCTTTATGACCAAGATGTCTTTTTTGTTTTAAAAACTCCTCTTTTATCTTACTATATTTTGGTAGAATTACTCGAACATCTATCTTCTCTTTTTGTAAAGCTTTTGGCAAAGAGTAGGCTACATCTCCCAAACCACCTGTTTTGACGAACGGAAAAGCTTCTGCTGTTGCAAAAAGAACTTTCATGCCATCCCTCCTACTTTGTTTTAATATACTTCATTAAATTTTGATATTGTTTACTATCCCAATTCATACTTTTTTCAATAACAAGAGGATACTCTTTCGAAGCTGATAATTTTTCTTCTTCATGAATTACATTATTTTTATCCACAATTACATTTTTCAATATAGCACCTTTTTGAATATGACAATCTTGTAAAATCACACAATCCTCTAAAACGACTCCTTTTTCAATCACAGCCCCTCTGGAAAGAATACTATTTTTTACACTTCCTTCTATGATACAGCCATTAGAAATTAAAGAATTCTCCACATTTGCAGTTTCTTTAAATAAACTTGGAGGAGTATCTTTCACCTTCGTTAAAATTTGTCTTCCGGAAGTAATTCCAAAAACATCTTCTCGAATCTCTCTTTGTAAAATTTTCATATTGAAATCAAAGTACTCTCTTGTAGAGTTGATACATTGTAAATATCCTGTAAATTCATAAGCATTTACATTTAAAGAAGCTAATTTTTTAGCAACCAATTCCGGTAAAGTATTGTAGTTCCCGTCTTGAATGCTATCAATCAATAATTTTAATACCAATTCTTTACTGATGACGAAAGCATCTAAAGAAATATTTTCTTCTTCATGAAAAAATAAATTTTGTCCAATTCCTACCACCCGATTGTTTTCATCTATTTTCACAGAAGAACAGTGGTTAAAATGTTCATGAGCATCCTTCACTTTTTTATAGACCATTGTAATTTCTTTTCCGGACGCTTCGTGTTTTTCAATTAAATCATTAATGTCCAAATTACATACCATATGGCTGTTCAAGACGATCACTTTTTCTTGACTACTACGGAAAAAATATTCCATATTTTTATGAATTCTGGCTCTTCCTGTAGTTGAATGATTATCCATCATTTGTTTAAAAATAAAAATTCCATCTTTCTTTCTCGCTAAATCCCAAGCAGATCCATTTCCAATATGATCTGTCAATGAATTTAATTCTTCATTCCCACAAAATAATCCAACATTGCGAATTCCTGCATTGACAACATTGGATAAAGCAAAGTCAATAATTCGATAAGATCCTCCCACTGGAATAGAAGCTAGAGATCTCGCTTTTGTCAAAGGACTAATATTTTCATTTCCTTGTCCTAGATAAATAATCGCCATATAATTCTTAATCATAGCTTTTTCCCTCCAATCTCCTATTTCACCGGTTCACTTTTTACAATTCGTTTTTCTCCAATGACAACAATCTCTTTTCCATCTCCAATTACTGTATTGTCTAAAACTTTTACATCATTGGCAATAATTGCTTTTTGAATAATGACATTGTTTCCAATTTCTGTATCCGCCATAAGAATAGAGTCTATAATCTTGGAATTTTTCCCTATCTTGACTCCTGAAAAAATAACAGAGTGTTTTACTTCCCCTTCTACCAGACATCCTTTATCCAATAAAGTATTTTGTACTTTTGCTTCGGGTGTAATATAAGATGGGGTATAAATTCCTTGTCTTGTATTGATTCTCCAAGATTTATCAAACAAATCTAATTCATTTCCTTCTTCCAATAAATCCATATGAGCATCCCAAAAACTTTGAATTGTTCCGACATCTCTCCAATATCCTTCAAATGGGTATGCTACCAATTTTTTCCCATCTTGTAACATATTTGGAATAATATTTTTTCCAAAGTCATTACTGGATTTTGGATTTTTTTCATCTTCTTCTAAATATTCTTTTAAAAGCTTCCATTTAAAAATATAAATTCCCATAGAAGCTAGAGTACTTTTTGGTTCCTTCGGTTTTTCTTCAAATTCATAAATTGTCATATCTTCACGAGTATTCATAATTCCAAAACTTGGGGCATCAGCTAGCGGAACTTCAAATACTCCAATCGTAGCATCGGCTTCTTTTTTGATATGATACTTTAACATTTTATCATAATCCATTTTATAAATATGATCTCCTGATAAAATTAACACATACTCAGGATCATATTCTTCAATGAAGTTAATATTACGATAAATGGCATTCGCAGTTCCTTTATACCATCCATTTTCATCATTCTTTTTTGTATGAGGTTGCAGAACAGTGACTCCCCCATCCATTCTGTCCAAATCCCAAGGCGATCCTCGACCTATATGATTATTTAAAGCATGAGGTTCGTATTGTGTTAAAATACCTACAGTATCAATTCCGGAATGAGAGCAATTTGTCAATGTGAAATCAATAATTCGATATTTTCCTCCAAACGATACCGCTGGCTTTGCAATCCGTTCTGTCAATTCTTTTAGTCTACTTCCTTGCCCTCCAGCGAGTATCATAGCAATGATTCTTTTCTTTTTCATACTCTAGCCCCCTTGTTTCATTATTTTTTTCGATATTTTAAAAATAGAGCTGTATTTCCAGCAATATCTACTTCAATATGTTGTTCTCGATAATTCCATGAGCTATCAATTGTCTGATACGTTTTCTTCTTCCCTATATCATATCCTCCAAATCTTGTCTCGTTACTATTTAAGAGACATTCATAGTTTCCTGCAAAAGGAACTCCTATCTTATATTTTTCTTGATTTTTCCCTGAAAAATTAAAAACAGCAATGAACACTTCTTTCATATCTGGAGTTTTCCTCAAAAAGATTAACATATTTTCTTCTATATTTTCATGCTCAATCCATTCAAAACCATCTTGACCGTCATACCATAAAGCTTTTTCTTTCAAATATAGTTCATTTAAAGCCCTTGTATATTTTTGAATACTTTGACAGCCCTTATTCTCTTCCAATACTTTCCATTCTAATTCTTCATAGAATCTCCATTCCAATCCTTGAGCAAACTCATTTCCCATAAAATTTAGCTTTTTCCCCGGATGAGCCATTTGATAAGCATATAAAGTTTTTACATGATTTAATTTATTCTCGTAATATCCGGGCATCTTATTCAAAATAGATTTTTTTCCATGGACTACTTCATCATGGGATAAAGCTAAAATGAAATTTTCAGAAAAGGCATACATAAAAGAAAATGTTAACTTTCCATGGTGATTTTTTCGGAAAAAAGGATCTATCTCCATATATTTTAGAGTATCATTCATCCATCCCATATTCCATTTTCCATCAAAGCCTAGCCCTCCATCCATAGGATATTTTGTTACTAAAGGCCAAGCGGAAGAATCTTCTGCAATGAGCATAACGTCCGGATATTCTTCATGCACCGTTTGATTTAAAAATTGTAAAAATTCAACAGAACGTTGATTTTCATGTAGCTCATTATCTCTTGTATAATAAAGCATATTGGAGATTGCATCCATTCGAATTCCATCAATGTGGAATTCTTTCAACCAAAAATATAAATTAGAAACCAAAAAACTTCTGACTTCATTTCTCGCTACATTGAAATTAGCACTTCCCCATTCATTTTCTCCCAAAACAGCATCTTCATATTCATAGCAGGCTCCTCCATCAAAACGATACAAGCCATGAGCATCTTTACAAAAATGTCCGGGAACCCAATCTAAAATAACTCCAATTCCATGTTGATGTAAATAATTTACAAAATACATAAAATCTTCGGCACTACCATAACGACTTGTAATAGAATAATATCCAACTCCTTGATATCCCCAAGAAGCATCTAAAGGATGTTCCACTAAAGGCATTAACTCAATATGAGTATACTTCATGTCTGTTAAATAATCAACTAAGAGTTTCGCAATTTCCCGATAATTATAAAAGTTTCCATCTTCTTGTTTTTTCCAAGAACCTAAATGTACTTCATAAATATTGACAGGTCTTTGATATCCTACTTCTCTCTTGTTAAGCCATCTCTTATCTCCCCAACGAAACTTTGGTAAGCCCGTAACAATGGAAGCAGTATTTGGTCTTAATTCTGAAGAAAAACCATAAGGATCTGCTTTCAAAATTCTTTCTCCCCAAACAGTTTCGATTTGATATTTATATAGAAATCCTTTTTTTAACTTAGGAATTTCAATTTCCCAAATTCCTTCATTGTTTAATTTTTTACAATAATCTTCTGCCCTTGCTACCCACGAATTAAAATCCCCAACAACAGCAACTGATTTAGCATTAGGAGCCCATACTCGAAAAATAGTAGAAGTCCTACTAGGGTGAGCTCCTAAATATCCATAAGCTTGTCTATGTTCTCCACGATGAAATAAATAACGATCTGTTTGTCCTGACATCTCTATCACCTCACTTCATTGATCCCCCAAATTTCTTTAGCATATTCCATGATTGTTCTATCCGAAGAAAATTTTCCTGCATTGGCAATATTTTTTAACATTTTTCTCGCCCATGCTTTTTGATCTTGATAATCTCGATTGATACTTCTTTGTTTTTTTCTATAATCTTCAAAATCTTCTAGAACATAGTATTGATCTCCTCTTTCCATCAATAAAGAATGAATTTCTCGATAAATTCCACTTCCCAGATCATTTAAATGTCCATCAATTAAAGCATCTATGACTCGCTTTAGACCTGCTACACTATTGTATGGACTTCTTGGATCATAACCTCTTTTTTGTAAAGCATCAATATCTTCTACTTTCATTCCGAAAATATATTCATTTTCTTCTCCTGCTTCTTTTGCAATTTCTACATTTGCTCCATCTAAAGTTCCTATTGTCAAGGCTCCATTTAACATAAATTTCATATTTCCTGTTCCGGAGGCTTCTTTCCCTGCTGTAGAAATTTGTTCTGAAATATCTGCAGCCGGGAATAATTTTTCTGCTACCGTCACTCTATAATTTTCTACAAAAACTACTTTTAATTTATCATTTACTTCATTATCTCCATTGATAATTTGAGCAATGTCGTTAATCAAACGAATAATTCCTTTTGCCACCTTATACCCCGGAGCTGCCTTTGCCCCGTAAATATATGTGGTTGGAGTAAATTCTACATTTGGATTTTCTTTTAAATAATAGTATAGATCATACACTTGTAAAATATTTAAAAGTTGTCTTTTATATTCATGCATTCTTTTTACTTGCACATCGAAAATAGACTTAGGATTGATGTCAACTCCTTGTGTTTCTCTTAAATATTTTACCAATTCTTCTTTTTTCTCTTGTTTGATTGCTAATAGTTTATTCAAAACAACTTCATCTTCTAAATATTGTTCTAATTTTTTTAATTCAGATAAATCAGTAATCCAAGCATCTCCAATTAACTCTGTAATGTAAGCAGATAATTGCGGATTTGATTTTAAAAGCCATCTTCTTTGAGTAATTCCATTTGTCTTGTTTAAGAATTTATCGGGATATAAATCATACCAATCTTTCAATTCCCTTTCTTTTAAAATTTCTGTATGTAATTCTGCAACACCATTCACTTTATGACTTCCATAGATAGCTAACCATGCCATGTGAATCATATTTCCTTGAATAATAGACATCCTATTTTGCTTTTCCGCATCATTTGGATATAATTGAGTTAATTCTGCTCTAAATTGATTATGAATTCCTTCTGTGATTTGAAAAATTCTTGGCACTACTTCTTGATACAATCCAATCCACCATTTTTCTAAAGCTTCTGCTAAAATAGTATGATTTGTATAAGAAAAAGTTCTCTTTACAATTTCCCAGGCATCTTCCCATTTTACTCCCTCAATATCCACTAACAGTCTCATCAATTCCGGAATTGCAATTACAGGATGCGTATCATTTAATTGAATTGCAATGTATTCAGGAATTTTTTCAAATTCTCTGCCATGTACTTTTTTAAATTTCTTCATAATATCTTGCAAAGAAGCAGACACGAAGAAATATTGTTGTCTTAGTCGCAATTTTTTCCCTTCATCTGTGGAATCATTTGGATACAAAACTCTCGAAATATCTTCGGCTAGAGTTTTCGCTTGTGTAGCATGAAGATAATCTTGTTGATTGAAAACTCCTAAGTCTAAGTCTTGAATAGCATGAGCTTCCCATAAACGAAGAGTATTAATATTTTTGGTTCCATATCCTATAATCGGCATATCATAAGGAAGAGCTCTTACAGAGGTATTTCCAAAATTTACAATCACTTCATCCTCCGGACGAACCACCGACCAAACATCTCCATATCGTAACCAAGTTTCGGGTTTCTCTACTTGGAAGCCATCTCGTAAATACTGGTTAAAAATTCCATTTTTATATCGAATAGAATAACCTTGCCCCGGTAAATTTAAAGTTGCCAAAGAATCCATAAAGCAAGCAGCCAATCTACCAAGACCTCCATTTCCTAAAGCTGCATCTTCTTCCTCGTCTTCAATTTGATTGTAATCGATTCCTATTTCTTTCAAAAAGTCAATCACTTCTTGTTGAATTCCTAAATTGATTAAATTATTTCCCATCGCTCTTCCCATTAAAAATTCAGAAGATAAGTAAAAAGCTTGCTTTTTCTTTTCATATTTTTTCTTGGTATCATACCAATCTTTTGCAATGCTTTCCATAATAGTATCTCCTAAGGCCTGGTATATCTCAAAAGAGCTCGCCTCTTCTAAGCTGGTACCAAACTTTACTAGAATTCTTTGTTCTAATTTTTCTTTCCATACTTCTTTTTCAAATAACATACTTTCCTCCTGGCTTTATAGCAATTCTAAAAAAAGCCGGATAGGTCTTTTGCAAGACATTCTCCAGCTTTTCAAAAGAACCATCTTTTTTTCAGTATTTTCATTATATTATCATATTTTCCAGTTTTTTTCTATAAAAAAAAAGAGAGTTCTTAAAAACTCTCCTTTCTGGTTAAAGATTAATAATTTTTTGGTCT
>UMHQ01053434.1_pt1 | contig 18503 bp, 20 predicted proteins | sample 1965531 | NCBI WGS metagenome assembly UMHQ01 (sample SAMEA4836098, study PRJEB28245) | human gut metagenome | biome: gut microbiome; material: fecal sample | place: Denmark | collected 2008
AGACGGGTGAATAGTCGATGCCCTTGACGACGCCCTGCGGACATTTGTTCAGCAGTCTCTTGATGTTCGCCCCGCCGCCGCAGCCGCAATCCAGCACCTTGGCGTCCGGCGCAAGCTCTAAAAATTGCAGCCCCCACCGGGCCACGGCGCTGTGCCCGACATTCATCATGGCGACCATAATTTTCCCGCCAAAGCCCACGGGCTTGCGGGTGTTTTCAAAGAATGACATATCACACCTCCGATTTCACACATTCGGTATAAGTTAATGGAAATGACGCTTTCAGAACAACGTTTTTTTGCACCGTCCAGCCATTCTGCCGCAGAAAACTCAAGTATTCCTCGCTCGTCCACTTACCGTGGAGGGGGAAGCCTGCCAGCTTCATGAAAAATGCCCTGACCTTGCCGGTAAACGAGTTCCCTGCGTGGGTAAAGGTCGGCGCAATCAACACGCCATCGTCCTTCAGCACCCGTCTGATCTCGGCAAGGGCTTTCTCCGGCTGCGGCACGATATGCAGTGCGTTGGACACGATCACCACATCAAAGGACTTATCCGCATAGGGCAGGCGGAACATATCCTGCACCGAAAAGTGCAGCTTCGCCGAGCGATTATCCCGCTTTGCCTCGGCGATCATCTCCGGGGAGGCGTCCGTCGCCTCGATGTGTGCCGCCGCGTTCACGATGTGCTTTGCGATCAATCCCGTGCCGGTAGCCAGCTCCAGCACCGTTTTGTCTTTCACGGTCGGTCGGATCAGCGCATACATCTCCTCATACGCCGCCCGATCCTTTCGCATAAAGCGGTGATACCGGCCGGCATTTCTGTCCCAGAAATTTTTGTTTTCTCGTTTCAGGCACATCGCCTCCCTCCAAATCAGCTTAAATCGTCAAGTTTCTTCTTGAAATAGAGCGCCGGGTAGCAGATCAGCGTGAGGCTTCCAAAGAGAGCGTGGCACAGAAAAACTGCGGCAGGTAGGAAGAATAGTACAGATCCAGCTGTTCGATGCCCTCCGTGGCCAGCTGGGTCAGCCCCGCCGGCTTCACGGTTTTCGTCTCCCGCACGCCGAGACGCAGGAGCTTTGCGTACAGCTGTGCCCGCAGGCTTTTCTTCACGCTGCGCCCCAGCCTGTCCCGCACCGCCGCGGCGCGAATCGTGGCAAGGAAGCGCACCGCCGCGCATACCGCTCCCAAAACGAAAGGAAGCAGGCAGAAGGATGCCTTTGCATCGGTAAGAAGCAGATGAAGCCCATAGCACAGGCAGGCCGTAAAGCCGATGCTGCACAAAGAGCCCGTAAGCATCCACAAAACGGCGCGGTAGATATATCGTTTGTCCTCGCCCAAGAGGCGCAAAAGCTGTTTATCCGGCATGGGTGTTTCTCCTTTTCCTTCGCAGGGTTTCCGCTATATGGCGCAGCACCGGTATGGGGTGGCTCAGCAGCATCCGCGGCCCCGCATAGCGCATCACGGCGCGCATCTGTTGGCGCATTTCCGGCTTATGGCAATGGATGGGGCAGTTTGAGCAGAAGGGCTTGTTGTCCCCGTGCGGGCATCTGTCCCGCCGCTGCCGGGCGTATTCCAGCAGCGCATTGCACGCCGGGCAAAGCGTCCCGCCCCATGTACGCCCCGGCAATAGCGATGCACCATGAAGGTAACGGTTTCGATCTCCTTTTCCTTGTTCAAGCTCTGAGTTCCTTTCTGTTTTATATACAGTTAGCCGCCTCTAACTCTCTGTCAGAAGAAAAAGCAGGCCACCTGTATGCAGTCTGCCTTTTGTCTGATGCAAAGGCCCGCAGCCGCGCAAGGCTTACAGCACCAGCGATGGCGCGGTGTAGACCCGTGCCTTCAGCTCACTGTTGAGCATATACAGCCCCTTGCTGTCTCCGCCGAACAGCTCCATCCTGGTGATGAGGTCGGCGGCGTTCTTTTCCTCCTCGCCCTGCTCCTTGATGAACCAATCCAGCATCTGCATGGCGCGGAAGTCCTTGGCCTCGTATGCGGCGGCATAGATGGCGTCGATGCTGGCGGTGACAAGCCTCTCATGCTCCAACGCCTTTTTCAGTGGGGTCATGTGGCTGCCTCGTTCCCACTCCGGCTTTGCAATAGCCGCAAAGGCAACGCTCTCGCCGTTATTCTGCAAATACTGATAGAACAGCATGGCGTGATCCCGTTCCTCCTGCGCCTGCACTTTATACCAGTTTTCAAAGCCGTCTAAGCCCACGGAGGCGTAATAATTGGCAAAGTCCAGATACAGATAGGCGGAGTAGAACTCCTTGTTGATCTGCTCGTTGAGCAGCTTCGATACGTTTGCGTTCATAGGGCTCCTCCTTCAGTGTTGTTTTCTTCCCGTTCCCTGCAATCGGGACAGATATACCGGATTTTAAGATCATAGGAGAGGATCCTCTGCCCGAGCCCGGTTTCGATGGGTTCTGTGAGATCTCTCAAACAGACGTCCGTTATCTTCCCGCACCGACTGCAAATCAGATGATCGTGCCGCTCGGTGCGGTCATATCTGTCCGGCGAACCCGGCTCCGTGATGCGAAGCAACAGACCCTCGTCCGCCAAAGCATTCAGATGCTTATATACGGTGCCCAAAGCGATGCTGGGATGTTCCTTTTTCATCTCCAGAAACACCTGCTCCGCCGTCGGATGCCGTCGAAGCTTTGTTACGGCGGCAAGTATAACTTCTGTATATTTAGACATAGTCGCTCCCCTGCAAGAACAAGAATTATTCTTCACGCTTAGTATAGATCAAGCCGTCTTCCCTGTCAAGAGGGTAAAGGGGGGTTAACAGAAATTTTGCGGATCATTTTTCGGCAAAGGCCTTTCACAACTCCCGGACGAAGGAACATGCGGCGCTTTTTCGTAAAATACGCGGTGTAATGCAAACATCAGCGATGTGATCACCCGGGATACGGGGGTAGCAGAGCAGCACCGTCATGAGCGTCGGGCGCAGCGGAGCTATGGAGCTTATGCTTGCCCTGTTTAATATCGTCCAAGGCGATAATGGGTTCGGCGGGTTTCTCAACACCACAGCAAACATTATAGCCGTCTGAATTGATTACCAGCGTTGAGGAATGCGGATTCTTTGAAAGCATACAGCTATGGGCTGTCACGCTCATCGGAGGGCTGTTCATCACCGTAATGTCTTTCATCCTGATAATGACCGTGTACGGGCGATTTTTTCGGTTCTATATATACGGCACTTGCGCCTATCCCTCTGTCCACCTTCGCGGGCGAACCCTCGCAGAATATCGGCAAGTCCTTCATCAAAAGCTACTGCGCCGTTTGCTTGGAGGGAGCGGTGATCGTGCTGTTCTGCATCATCTTCTCGCTTTTTGCGTCCTCACCGCCCTCGGTAAACCCTGATGCGGCAGCGGTCACGGCAGACTTTTGCAAGCAGCTCTTTCTTCCGCGTCTCGGTGTTCGCCTCGTGGATAAATGCGACCTCCTCGCTGGGGATTCCTCCGGCGACGAGCTTTTCCCGGATGTCGTCAAAAGTCCTGCCTGCCGTACTGCGTGCTTTCCGAGGTCTGCCGCCCCAGCACCATCTCCGGGTGGTCGATGAAATACTGATTGATGGCAAAGCCGTCCGCATTCGCTCCCGGGTTTCGCCAGATACCCGTGTGTACCCAATCGGGTTCGATCTCAATGGGTCTGTCCCGCTTTTGGAGAAAGATAATATCCGAAACGACATCCGTACCGGCGTTGGCGCGGAACGCATTGTTGAGCAGGCGGATCGCGCCGCCCGGACGCACCTGCTCCAGCGCCTTGGCGTAGGATAGAATATGCTGTTCCTCCGCACTGCTTTTTGCGCATATATTGTATCACTTTTCAAAACCTTTTATAGTACGACAAAGGACCCGGAACTCTCGTCCAGAACCCTTTGTCAATGGTCTGAAACGCACTTTTTGAAATGCGCTTTTCATTTCCCAATCCGGTAAGTATCGTATTTTTTCCTTCATTTAATTAAATAAACTCATGTATATCGATAAATTCAATACCGTTATGCGAAAACGGCAATTCCAATTATCCGCTCATTGCTTTAGAATATCAACATGAAAAGTGCAGTCAGTCGAAAAATCGACAAAGCCTTGCCTGCCGAAATGCGGACGAATCAATGCCAAAGGAGGAACCGAAATGATCAACCCCAAGATATCCCGTGCAACGCTCGGACGCGCACCCGCTTACCTTAAGTTTCTGCGCGGAATTGAAGACAGCACGGCGAATATATCCGCAACAACGATTGCAAAAGAACTTGAATTGGGCGAAGTTCAGGTGCGGAAAGATTTGCGCGCACTCTGCGGTTCCGGAAAGCCGAAAACCGGATACAAAGTCGGCGAATTGACGGCAAGCCTTGCTTCCTGCCTAAGCGAAAAGGACGGCGGAACAGTTATTATCGGTGCCGGGAAACTCGGAAGAGCATTGCTTGACTATGCCGGATTTGCGGATTACGGTTTAAATATTCTTGCCGCTTTCGACATTGCTGTTGCCGAACCTGTTGCTTCACCAAAAGGTAAATATATTTATCCTGTTTCAGAGCTTGATTCTTTCTGCAGCGAACACAATGCAAGGATCGGCATTATTGCAGTTCCGGCCGAAGCAGCACAGCAGGCTTGCAACGAATTATACAATGCCGGAATAAAGATGATGCTCTGCCTTGCGCCCTGCAAGCTGATCCCGCCGAACGATACGATCATTCGCTACGAGAATATTGCTCAATCACTTGCTGTGCTTAAAGCTCAATCGCTGTGATTGGTTATAAAAGGAGTGCACATATGCAATTTGACAGAATAATTTCCGTCCGCAACAACAGAACCGTTTTTCGAGACGGAGAACTCTGCATAAAAGTGTTGGAAGATGACTTCCCCGCTTCTTTTGTGCTCTCCGAAGCAACAAACATGGTCGCCGCCGCCGAAGCCGGGCTGAATGTTCCCAAGCTGCGTGAAGTCAGTTTGCACGGCAACAAACGCCTCATTACCTATGACTATATCGTCGGAAGTCCGATTTTGTGCAGCGACAGGGATGATGTTGATTCCCGCGCGCAGCGGCTGAACCTGCTTATTGATGCTCAGCTTTCGATAAACGGTACACGCTGCCCCGAATGCATCCGCAATCCGCGCACAGCGCCGAATTTTCGCAGCACAGGTACTGCATGTACGGCGCACGATGAACCGAACGCCGCGGATATCGTTCAAATTGCTTTTAACAGCGGTGAACATGCGGCTTTTGCCGGGGATAAGCTTTGTCACGGCAACCTTGCGCCCGAAAATGTCATTTTATCTTCAGGCGGCGAGCTTTATATTATCGACTGGGCGTACGCTTACTCGGGAACTCCGGAATCCGATGCTGCAATATGCTGCCTTATGCTTTGGCTCACATGCGGAGAACAAACGGCACGCGAATATTTCGAGCTCTATCTAAAGCGTAACGGATCCTGCTCTTCCGATGCAATTACGACACTTTTGCCGTTTGCGGCATCCATGCTTTATAACCGTGAAAATGCAGCCGGAAAGAAACTGCTGCTTTCAATAATGAAGTAACCTCTGATTGGTTTCGGGATAAAACCGAATGCTTTCCCGCTTAATCGTTGATTACTTTGAAATTATCAATATTAAACTTAATGTTTCAGGAGGAACAACTATGAAAATCACTGTTTGTATCGGCTCATCATGTCACATCAAGGGTTCACGCCAGGTCGTTGAACAACTCCAGTATCTTATCAAGAGCAATCATCTCTCCGATGAAGTGGAGCTTGCCGGCACGTTCTGCATGGGCAAATGCCAGCAGGGTGTTTGCGTTACCGTTGACGACGAATTCCATTCTGTTTCACCCGCAACGGTCAATTCGTTTTTTGAGCAGAACGTTCTCGCAAAGCTTAAATAAACCGAGCGGTTATTGCTTTGTTTATCCGGACAAACCCGCGATAGATAAGGGAATGCTTTTGAAAAGCAAATTGCTCGACTTATTCCAAAAAATGAAAGGAGCTTCATGCAGTGAATTGCATCGCTTTAAAAAAATCCAACTGCAAAAATTGCTACAAGTGCATTCGCCATTGTCCTGTTAAAGCTATCAGGTTTTCAGGCAACCAGGCTTACATAATCGACAATGAATGCATTCTTTGCGGGCATTGCTTCGTTGTGTGTCCTCAAAATGCTAAACAAATCGTTGACGAAACAGAAAAGGCAAAAGTCCTTATTCAGTCGCCTGCGCCTGTTATTGCAAGCATCGCACCTTCGTTTGTTGCCAACTACGACGGCGTGGGCATTGAAGCCATGCGTGATGCACTGAAGAAACTCGGTTTTTTTGACGCTGAAGAAACCGCAATCGGCGCAACCGTTGTAAAAACAGAATATGAACGCATGCTGCGTGAGGATGCACCGGATGTTGTCATTTCGTCATGCTGCCACTCCGTGAATCTTTTGATTCAGAAACACTACCCTCGCGAGCTGTCCTGTCTTGCACCCGTTCTTTCCCCAATGCAGGCACATTGCCGTGACATTAAGCGGCGTCACCCCGAGGCTAAAACGGTGTTTATCGGGCCCTGCGTTGCAAAAAAAGATGAAGCAGAGCATTATGACGGTATTGTCGATGCCGTCCTGACGTTCGATGAACTCAGCGCGTGGTTCAAAGAAAAGGGTATTGAACCCGAGAAAAAGATTGTTCCGAAGGAGGACAGCCGTGCGCGCCTGTTCCCCACCACCGGCGGTATCCTTAAGACGATGGATTGCAGCAACAGTGATTACACATACATGGCAATAGACGGTGTTGATAACTGCATTGCCGTGCTGCGCGATATTGAAAGCGGGCGCATTCACAAGTGTTTTATTGAGATGTCTGCCTGTGTCGGCAGCTGCATCGGCGGCCCGGTTATGGAGAAGTTTCACAGCTACCCCGCAAAAGATTATGTCACGGTCACGCATTTTGCCGGCAGCAAAGACTTCCCTGTTATGCAGCCTGATTCAATCGCGCTGCAAAAAGAGATGTCTGCAATTGAGCAGCGTGCTCCGATGCCTTCCGAAAGTGAAATCAAAGAGATTTTGCTTCAAATGGGAAAGAAGCAATCTTCCGATGAATTGAACTGCGGCTCCTGCGGCTACAACACATGTCGTGAAAAAGCCGTTGCAATCTATCAGGGCAAGGCGGAAGTCTCCATGTGTCTTCCCTACCTGAAAGAAAAAGCAATGAATTTTTCCGACAGCGTAATAAACAACATTCCTCTCGGCATTCTTGTGCTTAACGAAAAGCTCGAAGTGCAGAATATCAACAACGCTGCACTGAGAATCATGAATATGCGTCGTGCCGAGGATATCATGGGCTGCAACGTCGTTCGCATTCTTGAACCCGGTGATTTTGCATCGGTTCTCGAAACGGAGCGAAGCATACGTTCAAAGCCCTGCTACCTTGCGGAATACGGGCGTCATGTTGAAGAAACCATCATTTACGACAGGGAATATCGTTCTCTTCTGTGCATTCTGCGCGATGTTACCGAGGCGGAAACCATGCGCCGTCAAAAAGACGAAGCAAGGCGGAAAACCGTTGAAATTGCCGATCAGGTTGTTGACAAGCAAATGCGCATCGTTCAGGAAATAGCAATGCTGCTCGGCGAAACCGCCGCCGAAACAAAGATTGCACTTACAAAGCTGAAAGAGGTAAGTGCAAATGAATGATCTGTGCGTTGATGTCGGCTTCAACAGTCTTATAAAAAAGAACGAAGTGCTGTGCGGCGACAATGTAAGCACGATCACATGCGAAGACGGCACATTTATTGCTGTGCTTGCAGACGGCTTGGGCAGCGGTGTTAAGGCTTGCATCCTGTCCACATTGACTTCAAAGATCATTTCAACAATGGTCTCCGAAAATATCGATATTTCGGAATGTGTCAAAACCATCGCCGCAACGCTCCCTATCTGCCAGGTGCGTGGGCTTGCCTATTCAACCTTCACGATATTGAAGATTCTTCCGACGCAAGAGGCGGAGATATTTCAATACGATAATCCTGACGTCATTTTTATGCGCGACGGGAAGAATGTTGAGCTGCCCTATGTCAGCATGAACATTGACGGCAAAGAGATAACCCATACAAAGGTTAAACTTCTTGAGAACGACACGTTCATTCTTATGAGTGATGGTGTAATTCATGCCGGCGTGCAGGCAGGCGGAATGTCTTATGCCTTCGGGTGGGAACGCGAAAACATTGTTGACTACATGGAAATTTTTTCGGATGTGGGTTTCTCTGCAAAAACGCTGTGCTCCATACTGCTTGATGAATGCTACGCAAAGTATTCGGGATCTCCCGGCGACGACTCAACCGTCTGCGTTGTCAAACTCCGCAAGCGCAACCAAGTCAACCTTTTGATCGGACCGCCCGAAAATCCGGATGATTGCGACAGGATGATGTCTCTGTTCTTTTCAAAAGGCGGCAAGCATATCGTTTGCGGCGGAACAACAAGCAAAATTGCCGCAAAGTACCTCGGCAAACCGCTCAAGGTCAGTCTGGATTCGGGCGACGATCCGAGCATTCCGGCAAAAGGGGAAATCGAAGGTGTCGATCTCGTTACCGAAGGCGTTATAACCATGAACCGTGTGCTTGAATATGCAAAGGATCATATCGGCGAAAACGCACTCTACGGTGACTGGAGCTACAAGCGCGGAGGAGCCGCCGAGATTGCAAGGATGCTTTTTGACGAAGCGACGGATATAAACTTCTATGTCGGAAGAGCCGTAAATCCCGCACATCAGAACCCTGATCTGCCGATTAACTTCAACATTAAGATGAACCTTGTAAATGAGCTTGCGGAATGTCTCAAAAAAATGGGCAAGCGCATTAAGGTCAGCTACTTTTAATAAATAATTAATTAACCAACTTGGAGGAATATATGCGAAAGTTTGATACACAGGTTCAGTTTTTGAAATATAAAGTCTTGCGGGAGACTGCAAGACTTGCCTGGAAGGACACGCTGACGGAAAATCTTCTGGATTTGCCGAAGATCATTTCCCCCGGCAACACACCGTCAATCCGCTGCTGCATCTATAAGGAACGTGCAATACTCGGAGAACGCATCAAAATCGCAATGGGCGGAGACAAAACAAATCCGAATGTTATCGAGGTTATGGATATTGCCTGCGATGAATGCCCTGTCGGCGGATATGTAGTCACGGACTCCTGCCGCGGCTGCCTTGCTCATCGCTGCGAAGATGCATGCCCGCGCAATGCAATAACTTTCGATGACAAAAACCATACAGCGCATATCGATAAGCAGAAATGCGTCAACTGCGGTGCATGCGCAAAGGTCTGTCCTTACACCGCGATTGCCAACCGCAAACGTCCCTGCGAAAATGCCTGCAAAATCAAGGCTATTTCCATGGGAGAAAACTCTGCTGCGCATATCGATAATTCAAAGTGCATCTCCTGCGGTGCATGCGTTTATCAGTGTCCGTTCGGCGCGATCATGGATAAATCATTTATCCTTGACGCGATTGACATTATCAAAAAGAGCGAAGAAAATACCAACTATAAGACGTTTGCGGTTGTTGCACCCAGTATTTCGAGCCAGTTTACCTATGCAAAACTCGGACAGGTTATCACAGGGCTCAAAAAACTCGGTTTCCATACCGTTATTGAGGCTGCTCTCGGAGCGGATATGGTTGCAATGACCGAATCTGCGGAACTTGTTGAAAAGGGTTTCCTGACAAGCTCATGCTGCCCCGCATTCGTGAGTTATATTAAAAAATCCTTCCCTGATCTGATTCCGTTGATTTCACACAATCCGTCTCCCATGGCGGCAATTGCAAAATATCTGAAAGAGACGGATTCTCCCTGCAAGGTTGTGTTCATTGGGCCCTGCACGGCGAAAAAAGCGGAAGCGCAGCTTGAGGAAGTCAAGTCCTATGTTGACTGCGTGCTGACGTTTGAAGAGCTGCAGGCGTTGTTTGACAGCAAGGATATCGACATCACTGCCCTTGAAGAGGATGTTCTTGACAATGCTTCCTATTTCGGCAGGATTTTTGCCCGCAGCGGCGGTCTTGCGGATGCTGTTGCCGAAGCACTCAAAGAAACCGGACATGAGGATTTCGCACTCAACCCCGCAGCCTGCGACGGAATCGAAGCCTGCCGTGCGGCGCTGATGAAAAAGTCCCGCGGTCTGCTTAAGGAGAACTTCATCGAGGGCATGGCTTGCTCCGGCGGTTGTATCGGCGGCGCAGGCTGTCTGACACACGGTGAAAAGAATAAGGCCGAGGTTGACAAGTACGGTAAAGAAGCATACGAAAAAACAATTTCGGATGCGGTTTCCATACTTAAGAAAAATTAATTCAACGCACAATCAACAATTAAGTTTTTGTTAATCCAAACGTAAAACGGACATGCTCGCCGGAAAGTGAGCACGTCCGTTTCTATTTTTCATGTGATTTCATGTGATTGAATCGGGAATCGTGTCAACGCCCCGATTCAGCAAGGATTATCCAAGGTATTCTTTTGCATCCTCTTCGCCGGAAAGAACACGAATTGCGCTGCCCGCGAGCGCATCAAGTTCGCTTTCACCGGGATAAACGCATATCGGAGCAATAAATGAAACCATATCCGAGATGTACTTACAGAGAGGCTTGCTGTATGCAAGGCCGCCGGTCAGCAGGATCGCTTCAACATTGCCTTTAAGCACGGTTGCCATTTCGCCGATCGTTTTAGCAACATTATACCCGAGAGCCTCGAAAACCATCTTTGCCTTCTCATCTCCGGCGAGCATAGCGTTTTCAACATCGAGAGCAGAATTTGTGCCCATGTGCGCAACAAATCCGCCGGTCTTTGAGCAGAAGCCGTAAAGCTGTTCTTTTGTATAATCACCGCTGAAGCACATATCGAGAACGAGTTTCATAGGAATTGAACCTGTGCGTTCGGGGCTGAACGGGCCTTCACCTGCGATTGCATCGTTAACGTCAATAACAACACCCTTTTCAGACGCCGCAACACTGATGCCGCCGCCCATATGTGCGACGATAAGGTTCGTGTTGTTGTAATCTTTTTCATGCTCCTTGCAGTATTTCCTTGCAGTTGCCTTAATGTTGAGGCAATGGAAAACGCAGGTGCGCTCTACATCGGGCAGACCTGTTACACGCGCAATGTCATTCCTTTCGTCAACAACAACGGGATCGGCGATAAAGCAAGGCTTTCCGTATTCTTCACCAAGTTCATGGGCAAAGATTCCGCCGAGAGCGGAAGCATGACGGCTTGCACTGGGTAAATGGTAGAGATCGTCAAGAAGTTTTTCGTTGATCGTGTAGACACCGCTCTTAAGAGGACGAACAATGCCTCCCCTGCCGACAAATGCATCCATTGTCGCAAGGTCAATATTCTCTTTTGCAAGCAGATCTTTGATAAGCTTCATGCGCATGGGAGCCTGAGCAATAACTCCGCCCCAAGCTGCAATTTCTTCGGCAGTGTGGCGTACGACACCCTCGTAAACAAGTTTTTCGCCCTCGAAAACTCCGATTTTGGTTGAAGTTGAGCCGGGATTGATCGCAAGTACGCGATAATTCTGTGACATAATATTTCTCCCTTCGTGATTACAGGTTGATTAAAGCGCGGCATATCCGCAGGACGGACGCCGCACGGACTTCCATCTTTTTAATTATATTTCATTTTTTCCTTAATAGCAAGTATATTTAGGGAAACAAAGCGAATTATTCAAAGCATTCCTCAAAAACAAGTGCTGCCGATTTAAATTCGGTTCAATCTGATTATCGTGCCGCATTCGAAAAGCTCTGCTTCATTTTCGTCATGAGTAATAATAACGCGGGTCGCGAACGCATCAATAAACCTTGGAACAATGCGCTTTTTCATGGCATTATCAAGACCTTTCAGCGGCTCATCGAGAATTGCGGCATCTCTGCCCAATCCGCTTCTTGCAAATGCGATTGCGCGCGCAAGCGCAACCCTGCGACACATTCCGCCGGAAAGTTCTCTTACAGAAAAATCTTCAAATCCGTTTAGTTCAACATCCCTCAGTGCTGTTCCGGCAATCTTGTGAACATTTGTTTTTTCAATCTGCGTTCCGATAAGCGGAATTTCAACATTCTGCCTTGCCGTTCTGTGCTGCAAAAGTCTGTCTTCTTGAAAAACAACTGCAAACCGCTTGTTGTTCAACCCCAATATTTCACCGGAATTCGGTTTTTCAAGACCAAGGAGAATCCGAAGCAATGTTGTTTTTCCGCTTCCGCTCGCTCCCATAACCGCAATTGCGCCGCCGTCCGGAATTTCCATGCAAAAATCAACAAGAACGGGGTGTTCGCCGTCATATGAAAAGCAGACTTTGTTCAACTTAATCATATGTTTCGTTCCTCATCTCTGCCGTATTCGGCATATGCATCGGATTTATATTGCAGTTCGGCCTCACAGCTTGCATGTCCGTGTTCAAGGCTCTCGCTTCGCCTCCCGGCCGTGCCTTCCGTATTCTTATTTTTAAAGAGTTTATGCACAAGTAGTTTTTCAAACAGCACACTGATAAGCACAACGGAAGCTGTCCACGCAAAAAGCTCTGCCGTTTCGAGATACAGCTTGCTTTCATATAATGCTCGTCCGACGCTGTTTTTGCTGAGCGCAATTACTTCAGCCGCAACGCAGGATTTCCATGCGAAACCAAGACCTGTCGTTGCCGCGGCGGATAAGTAGGGACGAACGGCGGGAAAGTATATTTCCCGAAGTGTTTTTTTCCTGCCGAAAGCATATGCATGCGCAAGCTCCGTCATTTTTTTATCCGTTTGACGCAGTCCTTCACAGACATTAGACCAGCAAATCGGCAGCACCGCAAGAAAAGCAACCGCAGAGGGAGTCACATTGGACGAAAAATACAGCAGGATGAGCACAATGAACGAAGTTACGGGCGTTGCCTTTATGATGTTTTTGAGCGGAGTCAGAAGCACGTCGGCAGCACGCGAAAACGCCGTCAGTGTGCCTGCAAGTAAGCCTGCTGCCATGCCGGCTGCAAAGCCTGCCGCAACGCGCAAAAGGGTATGCAGAATGCTGCGGTAAAACTCCGTTGTTTGCGCAAGCCCGCAAAAACTGCGCACAACCGCCCAAGGCGACGGCAGCAGCAGCTCACTGCCGATCAAAAAACTGAGCAGCTGCCAAACAAGAAGCCAAAACACAATTGCGGCAGTCATGCGAAGTAATGCTCCGCCGCGATGCCGCATTTTATTCCCGTATTTATCTTTTTTGCGTTCAATTGCCATTAAAATCAAATGCAAATTTCAATCCGCTGCGCCGATGTCGGTCATACAGCCGACATCGGCTCAGTCTCAATATATATGTTCATTCTGTCCTGTTTAACACTAAATACCCCGTGTTCAACTCAGATTCCGTAATAAAAATCCTTGTCGGGGAGTTTGCCGCCGATGCTCTTCGTGTTTGCCTCAAACAGAACAGCGAGCATACCTTCAACCGCTTTATGCATCGCTTCGCCTTTGCTGAAACTGATGTTGCAGTTCGGAATTGCTTTTTTTGCAATTTCAACATTTCCGAGAATTCCGGCATCAACGATAAGCTTTGCGGCTTCATCGATATTCTCATTCACAAACGCGGAGCTCTTTTCATATTCCCGCAAAAACTGTTCAATTGCCTCCGGATGTTCGTTCACAAAGCTTTTGCGCGCAATAACAACGCCCTGAACAAGCTCCGTTGAGCAAACCTTGTTCCATTCCTCGGTGAGGTTCAATGCAATGCGCAGGTTGTCGTTTCCGGCAAGAGTTGACGTCACGTTCGGTTCCGGAAGCATGCCGATTTCGGCACTGCCGTCTGCAAGCATGGTTGCCAGCGCAGCGTGCTCGCCGACATAGTTTACCTCAACAGACCCCGCGACTCCGTTTTTATCAAGCAGATAATTAAGGATGTATTCGGGCGTTGCACCCTGTCCGGTTGCATAAACAGTTTTGCCCGCAAGATCAGCCACAGAGTTCACCTCGGAACCCGCTTCAACAACATAAAGAACACCGAGCGTGCTGACTGCAAGCACCGATATATCGCCATCCAGCTTGTTGTAAAGCACGGATGCAAGATTTACGGGAACGGCCGCAACATCGACTTCTCCGGAAATGATGCGCGGATTCAATGCATCGGGCGATGCTTCAATTGAAACCGTGTAATTTGGGTAATTCTGCTTATCTGCCAGTTTCACCATGCCCATTCCGGTCGGGCCTTTCAGTGCGGCAATGCGTATTTCCGTATCATCCTGCTTTTTTGAGCAGGCGGCGAATGCTGCCAGCGAAAAAAGCATCACGGCGGCGGTGATCATTGCGACAATTCGTTTCATTAAGTTCTTTTTCATGTCCTTCTTCATAACTTTTTCTCCTTTTCACTCTTTTCAGCGGTATTATCAGAGCAAAATATACTCTCACAGCCTTCTGATTTTCTCCGTAAGTCTTTGCAATTCTGCTTTGAATAATGCTTGGATTGTCCGTTTGCGTGTAAAGCAGGCTTTCGGGTTATACTAAGGGAACTTTGATTTACGGTTATTCGCGCAGAAAAGGCTCAGGTTCGAGCCGTTTTAACGCAAAACCGATTATTCCAAGGCAATACGCCCGTCGGCAGCGGCTTTAAATGCAGATTGTGCACGCTGTTATGCTCTGCCTGCGCAATCAGCAAAGCGTCATGCTCCGTTCTGCGGCGCGAAACGGAATGTCGATACGGCGGCTGCATTACACACCTGCATTATAGGATTATTTTTGCGGCGCGTCAACAGGAGTTTTCGAAATATAAATTTCCGAATGCTTCCGGCGCGCGAAATGCACCAATAATCCCGATTTGTACCCCCTGCCCTGCAGCTGCCACAATCAATACATGTTTTTGGGTATGATTCGGAAAAAAATATTTGCGGTAAACTATAGTTCGTGGTATCATTATAAGGACATAATGAACTCTGCTCGAAACGTTGCGGTTCGGTACATCCGAAATGCCTCGATTCGCTGCGGGATCATACAACCGAGGAGGCTGCATTGAAGAATAAAAAATTTAACTATTTTACAATAGTCATCTACGTTTTGATCATCGCTGCGCTTGTTGTTTTTGTAACAAGCGGCAACGAAAGCGTCAATAAAAAGCCCGATGAGCTGAAAACAACCGATTTTTACCAGCTCGTGCGTGAAGGCTTGCCTGACAGCTACGATGATTTTGCCAATGGATTTGAGAACTCAAAAATCGCTGCCGTTCAGGTCACGGAGGAAACTCTTTACGGCCTGTATGTGCCGAACGGGGAATCTGAAACCAGCGAAGATTTCAGCAAAAAACTTGAAAAGTTCAAAAAGGGTAAAACCTATGATTTCAGCGTGACGGTTCAGTCTGCCGAAGCCTTCCAGAAGGAAATGGCCAGCCTGATCGCGGGCAAGTACCCTAATTCCGGTTTGATTGCAGACAATATCACCGTGCTTGACTACGGTTTCTATTGTCAGCTTAACCCTACCCCTCAGGTCAGCTGGATACTTGTGCTTCTCCCCTATCTTATCATCGGCGGAGTGCTCTTGGCATTTATTTTCTTTATGAATCGTGCAAACAACAAGCAGGGCATGAATTTCGGCAAGAGCCGCGCAAAGACGGCGGATGAACTCGGAAACAATGTCACGTTTGAAGATGTTGCCGGAGCCGATGAAGAAAAACAGGAGCTGCGCGAGATTGTCGATTTTCTGCGCAATCCGAAAGCTTTCACCGAAATGGGTGCAAGAATTCCCAAAGGTGTGCTTCTTGTCGGCCCTCCGGGCACAGGCAAAACACTGCTTGCAAAAGCGGTTGCCGGTGAAGCCAAAGTCCCCTTCTTCTCCATCAGCAGTTCCGAATTCGTCGAACTTTACGTCGGCGTCGGTGCAAGCCGTGTGCGTGATCTTTTCCACACCGCAAAGCGCTGCGCCCCCGCTATTATTTTCATTGACGAAATCGATGCTGTCGGCAGACAGAGAGGCGCGGGACTCGGCGGCGGCCATGATGAACGTGAGCAGACCTTAAACCAGCTTCTTGTTGAAATGGATGGTTTTTCCAACAGCCAGGGAATCATCGTTATTGCGGCGACCAACCGTCCCGACGTTCTTGATCCTGCGTTGCTCCGTCCCGGCAGGTTTGACAGACGCATCACGGTCAACTATCCTGACGTTAAGGGCAGACAGGAGATCCTTGCGGTTCACGCTAAGCACAAGACCTTTGAACCGGACGTCGACTTTGGAAAAATCGCAAAGTTGACTCCCGGCTGCACCGGTGCGGATCTTGAAAATATGCTGAATGAAGCCGCCATCCTTGCCGTAAGGAAAAACAAAAAGGCGATTTCTTCCGCCGATGTTGACGAGGCTATCAAACGCGTTCTTTACGGACCCGAAAAAAAGAGCCGCGTTGTTTCCGATGAGAATATGCGCGTTGTCACTTATCACGAAGTCGGTCATGCAGTCGTTGCACACTGCACACCGGACGGTGAGCCCGTGCATGAGGTTTCTATCATACCGCGCGGCCGTGCTGCAGGCTACACCAGAATGCTGCCCTCCGACACATATGAAAACGTTACAAAGCACAAGCTGCTTGACATGATCGCCGTTTATCTCGGCGGCCGTGCCGCGGAGGCGCTCTTCCTCAGCGACGTCAGCACAGGTGCACAAAATGACCTCATGCGGGCAACGGAAATCGCACGTCAAATCGTCACGGAATACGGCATGAGCGATGTTATCGGACCTGTTTATCTGGCAGGCGAGCAGGAAGTCTTCATCGGTAAGAGTTTCGGACACGCACGCAACTTCTCCGAAGATGTTGCGGCCAAGATTGACAGCGAAATTCGTCGGATCATGGATGAGCAGAATGACCGTGCACTCAAGATTCTGGATGAACATCGAGACGGTGTTGAGCGCGTTGCAGCCGTTTTAAGAGAGAAAGAGCAGATAACCGGCGAGGAATTCGCGGCGCTTTTCGAGAATAAACCTCTTCCCGAAAAGAAGCCGGCTCAGATTGAATCCGAATCCGCCGCCGAATCCGCCGCCGAATCCCCCGCCTCTGTTCAGGAAGTTCAGGAGTAAGGGTTAAAATCAAAACTCTGCGCACCGTCCGGTGCCGTCATGTCGGAAAGGAACTGCTGCAGTTCCTTTCCGTTTTATGGTTTAGTATATCAAAACTCATATTGAAAGGAATTTTTAATCATGCTGCAAGTAGGACTTAAAGGCAAAAAAACTGTTGTTGTCACAACCGAAAACACTGCTGAACGTATGTTGAGCGGATTGCTTCCCGTTTACGCAACGCCCTCGCTGATTGCGTTTATGGAATACACATGTTCGGAAACAGTCCGGCCGTTTCTTGATGCCGGAATGAGTACCGTCGGCACTCTTGTGAACATTAAGCATACCAGCGCTTCCCCTGTCGGATCAACCATTACATGTGAATGCGAACTCGCACAAATCGATGGGCGCAAGCTCATTTTCAACGTCATTGCGCATGATGATTTCGGCCCCGTCGGAGAAGGCGTTCATGAACGTTTCGTTATAAATAATGATAAGTTTATGAGCAAAGTTGCCGAAAAACAGGCAGCTCTGCAAATGCACAGTGCCGAGTGAACTCTGAAAAAGCTTGCGTAATTAAAATCCGGAAACCTAAGAACCCATCTCTCAGATACGGCTTGCATCCGAGGGATGAGTTCTTTTGTTATTGCATTGTTATTTCAAAGCAACACTGATGAATTAATTGATGCATGTGCATCATATCCGCACTGCGCAGAGTGCCGGCTATGCTTCACAGGCTTCACGCCCTCAGCATTATATCCGCCGGCAGGCAGTGCCGCAAGTCATTCCGACTTACTTCATCATATTGCTGCCGCCGTTCATATTACGCTCGGCATACTCGATCATGCGCTTAACCATCTGGCCGCCGATCCTGCCTGCATCGCGGGCGGAAATATCGCCGTTGTAGCCCTGGTTAAGGCTGATGTTCATGGAATTTGCAACCTCGGTCTTGAAACCGGAGAGCTTCTGCTTCATTTCTCTGGAATTGCTGCTGGTCATCGTAAAATCTCCTTTCAGATTTTGTTCAGTGTAATTTATTTTTGTTATTATTTATGCATATTGTTTTCAGCGTATTCGATCATACGCTTAACCATCTGGCCGCCGATCCTGCCTGCATCGCGGGCGGAAATATCGCCGTTATAACCATCATTAAGGGTTATATTCATCGAGTTAGCGACCTCGGTTTTAAAGTTCTTCAGCGACTGCTTCGCCTCGGGAACTGCAACACGATTGCTCCTTGCCATAAGTTTTCACCTCCGTTCATTGCCGTCCGCTTCAAAAGCCTTTCTCCTCAGTTGCGTTTTAAAGCGGACGTTATATAATCACGTGCACGAAACTCCGGTTTTGATTTCACATTCTTCGCCGTATCCGAAGCACTTATCTTCGGAAATCATCAACTGCGTCGGCATTAGCACCGAGCCTGTTTTGTGTAATCACAGCACACCGTATGTTCCGGACTTTAGGAATACTCGTCATAATCCGTTCTTTTGCGGGATAAGACT
>UMHQ01072047.1_pt1 | contig 18316 bp, 10 predicted proteins | sample 1965531 | NCBI WGS metagenome assembly UMHQ01 (sample SAMEA4836098, study PRJEB28245) | human gut metagenome | biome: gut microbiome; material: fecal sample | place: Denmark | collected 2008
TCCCCGACAAAGTGCTGAAAATCGCAGGTGAAATAACGGCAAGCACCAAGCAAGCCTCTTGCGAAGTGGACTACACCGAACGTCGCAACGTCAAACGCAAACCCGACGGACACCCCGGACAAGTGATATACGTCAATTACAAAACAATGGTGTCCGAACCGAACCCGCACAAAAACCTCGAAACGCGCAAATAACGCGCGTTTTTAATTTGTATGTGAATTATAAAATAATAAAAACTAAAAAATAGAGTTGATTTTATAAGCAAATAAACACATTAAACGCCGATATTTTGAAATTACTATGTTTCCAATCCTAAACTGCGCTAAATCGATGGATAACGCGAAAGAGACACCCGAACGGCAACCCTAATTTACTAATCGTAAATGAGTTGTCGGACGGGTGTCTCTGACAAAGTTAGGCGCGATTTAGCGCAGTTTAGTTCTTGTTGGACCAGATAGGGGCAGGAATTCTACCGCCACGAGCAATCAACCTCGAAGGCGAAGTTTGATTGATAGGCATAATGGGGGCTGTGCCGAGAAGTCCGCCGAAAGATACACTGCCCGAATTTTTGCCGTAAACGGGAATTACGCGGACGGCGGTGGTTTTGTTGTTGACCACGCCGATTGCGGATTCATCGGCAATCATTGCGGAAATTACGTCGGCGGAAGTGTCGCCCGGGATTGCAATCATATCGAGTCCGACAGAACAAATTGCGGTCATCGCTTCGAGTTTTTCGAGGGTTAGAACGCCTTTTTGTGCGGATTCTATCATTCCGATATCCTCGCTGACCGGAATAAACGCGCCGCTGAGTCCGCCGACGTGCGACGAAGCCATAATACCTCCCTTTTTCACGGCGTCGTTGAGAAGCGCGAGCGCGGCGGTCGTGCCGTATCCGCCAACTACGTCAACGCCGATTTCTTCGAGGATATGCGCAACGCTGTCCCCTTTTACAGGTGTGGGCGCAAGGCTCAAATCGATGATTCCGAAATGCGCGTCAAGGCGTTTAGACGCTTCTTGCGCGACGAGTTGTCCTACTCTCGTGATTTTGTAAGCGACTTTCTTTATGGTTTCGGCAACGACGGTCAAATTTTCGCCTTTGACGTGTTTCAACGCTTCTTCCACAACGCCGGGACCGCTTACTCCTACGTTTATGACACAATCGTTTTCGCCTACGCCGTGGAACGCGCCCGCCATAAACGGATTATCTTCTACCGTGTTTGCGAACACCACGAGTTTTGCACAGCCTATGCTGTCGTTTTCCCTTGTTAGATATGCGGTTTCTTTTATAATTTTGCCCATAAGAGCAACCGCGTCCATATTTATGCCCGCTTTGGTCGAGCCGATGTTTACGCTTGAACATACTTTCTTCGTGCAAGCGAGCGCGGCGGGTATGGATTCGATAAACTTTTTTTCGTACTCGGTCATACCCTTGTGTACGAGCGCGGAATATCCCCCCACAAAGTCCACTCCGATTTCGTCGGCGCATTCGTCGAGGACTTGTGCAACCTTTATCGAATCGCCGGTGCGTGCCGTGATTATGCTTATCGGTGTTACGCTGATTCGCTTGTTTACGATTGGTATTCCGATTTCGTTTGCGATGTCGTCGCAGACCTTGACGAGATTCTTCGCCTTGCTCACGATTTTGTCGTGTACCCTTTGGCATAGAACGTCGATATCGTCGCTCACGCAGTCGAGAAGGGATATTCCCATCGTGACCGTGCGCACGTCAAGGTGCTCGAAAGATACCATTTTGTTGGTTTCAACCACTTCGTTCGCGTTTATCATTTTCCAACCTCAAATACGGTGCATCGACGTGAAAACCTGCTCGTTTTGAATGCGGATTTCAACGCCGAGTTCCTCGCCGAGCTTTGAAAGAGATTTGCTTATCGTCGCAAAATCCGCGTTGGACTCGGACAAATCTACAAGCATAATCATTGTAAAATAGTCTTGCATAATGGTTTGAGAGATGTCTTGCACATTGATTGCAAACTCGTAGAGCCGCGTGCTGACTCTTGAAATTATGCCTCTTTGGTCTTTGCCGATGACAGATACAACCGCTTTCATAGTCGTTCCTCTAAATTATTTATACTTGCAAAAAATTGATTGCACGTTGAGTTTAGCATTGTAAATGCTATATGTCAATTTGATACGCAAAAAGCCCGATTTTTTCGGGCTTTTCGACGTTATTTTGAAGTTTGCCGACCAACAAATATTGCGGCGGCATTTTTCTCTCTATACGAAAGATTATTCGATAACCACGCCGTCTTTGAGATTGTCGGCGATTTCCTTGCCTATTTCGTTGGCTTGTTCGCTGCAAAGCGCGATTTCCTCGTTCTTGTCGTCGGAAACCGTGTTGTCGTTTTCGGTTTCGACTACGCTTTCGTCCGCAAGAGTTTCGAGAGCGTCTTCTTCGACGGTTTCGACGGGATTTTCAACCTCGATGTCGGCAGGAAGCGTAACCGCTTTCTTGGGTGCGAGGCGCGGGAACAACGCAAAGAAGTGACTTCCCTTGCACACGAAGATTTCACGCATAATAATGAAAGATACGAATGCGATTGTGCCGCCGAACGTGACGTCGCTCATATAGTGCGCGCCGACGACGATACGGCTGATTGCAACGAGCATCGTGATGACGATAGGCGTAACCCAGCAAGCGATTTTACCCGCCTTTTTATGCTTGAAGTCCACGACGTCGGGAAGCATAATGAGCGCATACGACATACCTGCCGCGCAAGTATGCCCCGACGGGAACGACTTGAACGCGTCGCTTGCGCCGGGATATACGTCGATAAACGAATTGATTATCGCCTCGTCGGGTTGACCGTTGCGAACATACCAAGGCGTATAGCCCTGCACCAACCCTGCGTTGATAAGGCGTTGTCCGACGTTCGAGTTGATTGCTCTAAATCTCATACGACCGACCGGGTCTTTGACGAGGAGGATAATTATGTTTGCAAGCACGCAAGCCGCAAGAGCCGCAACCACCCACCATACGAGCCTTTTGAGCGTTTCCGCTTTCAAAGGACGAAGCGCAAGCACCGTAAGAGCCTGAATCGTGAGCGCAACGAGAACTTGGCTTGCAACCACCGCGCCGTTGTGACGATATTCATAAACCGCCGCGCCTGCCGCGCCGATTTCATTTGCGGCGTGCTCGATGACGTATTTCATCATATCTTTGATATAATACCACCAAGCGACCGTTCCCGCCAACGCAAAAATGACAGCAAGAGCAATCGCCCATTTCTTTTTGTCAAAGCACTTTGCGAAATACCAACAAAGAATCGCCGTGCATAAACTCAAAAGAATGTAAATCGGCGAAGTGCCGACAGCCTCGCCGACTACGCCGAACAAATCGTTTGCAAGATATTCGCCGGGTTTCAACGCGTTTTTGGTGAGAATTTTGCTCACTTGAAAGTCGCAATAAGTCGCAACCAAAACGAGAGAAACAAACAACACCGCAAACAAGCACAGCGCAATTATCGTTTTTGATTTGATATTAAGAGATTTCATACAATAACCCCTACAGTTTTTATTACTTTACATATTTTACCATACAACGGCGATTTTATCAATACATACCCTCAAAATTGTATGCAAAATATGCACAAACCGTATTTTAATTGCCAATTTGTCCGATTTTTCGTTCAAAAGTATTCGCAAATACGCCGATTTTTGAAATACTTTTGTCGCATTCACTACACATTATCAATGCCGAATACAATTCGCGATTGGAGGATATAATATGCCGGGCGGCAAAATCCTGCCACCCTCAAAGGATAAAGCAAAGCGCACAGACAAAAATTGGGTATTGCAATATACAACGGAATATGATATATTAAGAGTAGCAAAAGATTCCTGCTATGTTTGTGATGATGCACTATTTTGAACCACAAATTTTATACGGGATGACGCGTCCGACATAAATGCAGCGATGTCAAGCCTCGCAATTCAGTGGAAGACAGCAACTGCACGGCAGTCTTTACCCACCCTGCTATACGGCGGGTTTATAAAATGGCATCACACGGCGGTGCGGGATGGTCAAGAGAAAAACAGTCGCTCAATCGAGCGACTGTTTTTTTTATTTTTGCGCCGAATGCCGATTAAAAAAGCGATATTCTTGCAGAAGACACGCATTTGCGTGCCTTCTTTTTTTATATCGCTATTTTAATCTTTCTACCGCACAGAGAATCTTTGCTCTCAAAACAAGATGGATAAATAATCAAGCCACAATTTCGCAAGATAATCTGTTTGGTATTGCGCCAATGGCGCAAGCGGTTAGGAAGATATTTTATTTATCCGCCTGCGTGCGTAGCACGCATTCACCAAACAAGCACTCGCACGGAATTGCGGTTTGAGTTCTTGCCCGTCTTATTTTGAGAGTAAAGAGGGCTTGCGCGGTTAGCAGAGTGACAAACAAGCGTGGCTCTTGGCAATAGACAAACTTGTCTGTTGCCATTGCCACAGCGACCGTTTGTCACTCACGCCAAATAGCGCGCTTGAGAGACTGCCAAATGAGGTTTTAAGCGCAATATTTGGATGAAGAACAAGGAAAAGACCTTTTGCGAATCCGCCTAACGTACAAGAACGTACGTGACGGGTGAGCAAAAGGTCTTTGACGCAGTTATTCGGCAAATATTGCGCTTAAAATGCCCAGTTGCCGTTGCGGAAAATGGGTATATCCTCCCCATCTCTCGTATGCGCCGTCACGTTAAGGTCTTGCGAGCCGATCATAAAGTCTACGTGTATGATTGAATCGTTGATACCTTTTTGACGACATTCTTCGAGGGTATATTTGTCGTAATCTTTGATACAATTCTCGAAACCGCGACCAAGTGCGAGGTGACAACAGGCGTTCTCGTCGAACAAGGTATTGAGGAAGGTTATTTCGGAATTGCGAATAGGCGAATCGTAAGGAACGAGAGCACATTCACCGAGATAAGCGGCGTTTTCGTCCATAGAAATCATTTGTTTGAGAAGTTCCTCGCCTTTTTCGGCGTGGACTTCGACCGCTTTGCCGTTTTCAAAGCGCACGGAAAAATTCTCGATGAGTTCGCCGCGATAAGATAGCGGGCGAGTTGCATAGACGACGCCTTCCGCTTTGCCTTTCATAGGCGAAGTGAAAACTTCCTCGCTCGGAATGTTGGGATTGAACTCTACACCACCGAGCGTAAACTCGCTTCCGCCGAGAAAGAGTGCGTCGGGAATGAGCCCTACGGTAAAATTAGTGCCGTTAGATGACGTATAATGCAAGGATTCGATGCCGAGCGAATTGAGATAATCGTATCTTGCTTTGAGGTCGGCGTTATGCTCGTTCCAAGCCTGAACGGGGTCGTTGCCGTCCGCTCTTGACGTGTAAAGAATGGCGTTCCAAAGTTTTTCGACGGCTTTGCCGACTCTCTCGTTCGGGAACACCTTTTTCGCCCACGCTTCACCGGGGACTGCGGCGATACACCATTGATATTTGTTGTCCATTTGGTCGTGTAGGGGTTTTACGATAGGATAAATAGCCCTTTGCGCCTTTGAGACTTTGGATTGGTCCACGCCTTTAAGTCCGTCGGGGTCTTCCGATTCGATATATATGACAGCGGGAAGCGCGTCAACCTGATGTCTGAGTTTTTCGACTTGCCACTCGTCCATCGTGGAAAGAGTTTTGAGCGAACGATAGCGATAGTTGACTTTCGTGAGCGGTTGATAATCCCACTCGACCGTAACTTTCTTTGCACCCTTTCGATAACATTCCTCTGCAACCATTTTTACAAATTCGGGTTGGTCGAGTCCTGCACGGATGATGACTTCTTGATTTTTCTGCACGTTTACGCCCTTTTGAGCGATAAGACGAGCATATTTTTGCATAGTTGTTTTTTTCATACACTACACCTCTGTGCGTTCATATTTTGTGAATATTATATCATCTTTCGTCGTTATTTCAACAACATTTTACGCATTACGCCAACAAAGGTTTTAAGCGCGATATTTGAGCGGCAGACAAGAAAGGCACATCTTGGATCAATCCTAAAAAAACGCACATATTCGTAAAGCGCGATATTTAGATGAAAAACAAGAAAGAGCCGTCCGAACGGCAACCCTAATTTACTTGTAGTAAATGAGTTGACGGACGATTGGTGATGACATAGTTATTGCCGTTTTAAGTGCGATATTTGAGTGGCAGACAAGAAAGGACATCTTGAATCAATCCTCAAAAAACCGCACATATTCGTAAAGCGCGATATTTAGATGAAGAACAAGAAAGAGCCGTCCGAACGGCAACCCTAATTTACTATTCGTAAATGAGTTGACGGACGATTGGTGTTGGCACAGTTATTGCCGTTTTAAGCGCGATATTTGAGCGTCAGACAAGAAAGGCACATCTTGAATCAAAACCCAGTGTACATAGACGTACACGATTTTGAGGCAAGATGTGCCTGACGAAGTATCACGCCAAATAGCGCACTTTACACTTACAGTTTCATTGCAACATCCCAAGCACCCCAAATTACAGTGCGAAGGTTGCCGACTTTTGCACTGTCGCCAACAACGTGAACGTGTTTGCTCTCTTGCGCGACGGGTGCGGGTCTGTAACCGACGGACATAATGACGGAATCTGCGGGAATCTCAAATTGTTTGCCGTCTTTGGACGCAACTTTAACACCGTTGTCGGTGACCGCAACGAGTTTGGTTTCGAGATGAACGGGCACTTTGTGAAGTGCAAAGTATTCTCTCAAATAGGACGAGTTTGCAAGGCATACGCCCTTGACTGCGATAAGGTCGTTCTTCATCTCGACAATTGCGGGATGTTTGCCTTGAAGTTGCAATTCGTACGCGATTTCGCAACCGGTCAAGCCACCGCCGATGATGACGACGTTGTCGCCGACTTGTTTGTTTCCGAGCAAGAAATCGCACGCTTCGACGGTCTTTTCGACGCCGGGGACGTTGAAACGTCTTGCCACTGCGCCCGTTGCCACGACGACTTCGTCTGCGTCGAGTTTGTTTACGTCGTCAACTTTGACGCCGTACTTCACTTCGATGCCCAAATCTTTGATTTGTTTTTTGTACCACTCAATAAGTTCTTTATCTTTCTCTTTGAAAGACGGTGCTGCCGCCGCTACGAAAATGCCGCCGAGATCGTTGGATTTCTCGTAAATGGTGACTTTATGACCACGCAAAGTTGCGACTCTTGCAACTTCCATACCGCCGATACCACCGCCGACGACGGCGATCTTCTTGGATTTGGTTGCGGGAACGATCTTGTATTTCTTGGATTGCATCGTGTGCGGATTGAGTGCGCAACGAGCCATTCCTGCGGTATCCGACAAATCCTGATCGTTTGCAACGCCATTGTAGTGCGCCATATTGAAGCAAGCGTTATGGCAGCAAATGCAAGGCATAATGTCGTCTTCTCTGCCTTGGATGAGTTTGGTGACCCATTCGGGATCGGTGAGGAATTGACGGGCGACGCCCATACCGTCGATTTTGCCTTCCGCAATAGCCTTTGCGCCGACTTCGGGGGTCATACGACCTGCGCAAACGACAGGAATATCGACTGCTTTTTTGAGTTCTTCGCAATCTGCGAGGTTGCAGTTTTGCGGCATATATACCGGCGGATGCGCCCAGTACCACGCGTCGTACGTACCGTTGTCCGAGTTGAGCATATCGTAACCTGCGTCTTGAAGCATTTTGGCTGCGATTTTGCTTTCTTCCATATCGCGACCGACTTCGACGTAATCTTCACCGGGAAGCGCGCCTTGACGGAAGCCTTTGGTCTTGGATACGACGGAATATCTCAACGAAACGGGATAATCTTCGCCGCATACTCTCTTGATTTCCTTGACGATTTCGATGGGGAAACGGTATCTGTTTTCGATTGAACCGCCGTACTCGTCGGTACGTTGGTTGGTGTATTTCATCGTGAATTGGTCGAGCAAATATCCTTCGTGGACCGCGTGGATTTCAACGCCGTCAACACCTGCGTCTTTGCACATTTTTGCGGTTTTGCCGAACGCTTTGATAAACTCGTGAATCTCGTCGATAGTCATTGCTCTGGACGGCACTTTGTCACTCCAACGGTTGGGATTGGGACTCGCGCTCATCGTGAGTTGATCGATATTGATAAACGGCTTTGCGATTGCGCCCAAAACTTTGTTTGTGGCAAGCATTTCCATAAGTCCGGTGATTGCAAAAGAACGTCCGAAACCTGCGGTGAGTTGCACAAACATCTTCGCGCCCGTCTTGTGGATTTCTTCCATAAAGGGTTTGAGGTGTTTGAAAGAACTCTTGCTTTTGTAAAGCCAGTTTCCGCCGATAACGTTTCTGATGGGTGCGATGCCCGGCAAAATAAGACCGACGTTGTTCTTTGCCCTATCGAGCAAGAAGTTTGCGGCTTCTTTGTCGAAGTGATGCGGTTCCATCCAGCCGAAAATTGAAGTTCCGCCCATTGAAGTCAACACGATGCGGTTTTTTATCTCGCATTTGCCTATCTTCCAAGGGGTAAACAAACTTTGATATTTGGGATCCATAATTTTCTCCTTAAATATTTTTAATACAAATGTATTTTATAATATATCTAAATAAAAAGCAATACCGAATTTGATATTTTTTTATCAAAACAGACAAGAAATTTTGAAAAAGGCGTAACGGCGCGGAAAAAGCGAGGGATTTTGAGAAAATATATATTTTTTTGCTTGCATACGTCAAGAAATTATGCTATTATCACAAAGCAATAACGAATTTGCCCTCATGGTCAAGCGGTTCAAGACGTCGCCCTCTCACGGCGGAAACTAGGGTTCGATTCCCTATGGGGGTACCAAATGAAAAAGCACATCTCAACGATGTGCTTTTTCGTTTTTATAAGCGTGTTTAGGGAATCGAACGGGCGGAAAAACTGAAAGTCCGATGAATTGTGCGCCCTACTCTAATTCTGCACATTTCATAAATGCAAAAGAATTTTGGCGTTTACATCTCGTAGGATAAATGATATAATGACCGAAACAATCGGATTATCCGAAAAACAGCACAAAACCTTGCATAACCTTGTACGGAAATAGGAAAAAATGAGCATAATCGATTCATTTGACAACAAATCGAAACCATTGATTGATATAAGTGCTTTTTACGGCGAAAAGAAGTTTTTTGCCGACGTTTGCATTGTGTCGTTTTCAAGGCACGTTTTGGCAATGTTTTTGGAAAAATACGAAAGCCACCCCATAGGTCACTCGGCAACGGCAAACGGACACATCGATATTTATCTGTTTGAAGTCAACGGGAAAAAACTTTTGTTTTATATGAGTCCAATCGGCTCGTGCGTTGCCGCGTCCGTTATGTACGAAGCAAATTACGTTTCGGGCGCAACCAAGTTTATCGTATACGGTTCGTGCGGCGTTTTGGATAAGGAAAAATGTAGCGGAAAACTGATAGTCCCCTCTTATTCCTATCGCGACGAAGGGCTTTCTTATCACTATATGCCGCCGTCCGATTATATCGAAATAAAAAACTGCGACAAGATTGCAAAAATCTTTCAAAAATACAATTTGCCGTACGTTGTCGGAAGGTCGTGGACGACTGACGCCTTGTATATGGAAACGCAAGATAAAGCAAGACGAAGAAAAAGCGAAGGTTGCATTTCGGTTGAAATGGAATCATCGGGATTGCAAGCGATTTGCAATTATTACGGATTTGAATTGTATACGTTTTTCTTTTCGGGCGATTTGTTGAACGACGATTCTTGGGAACAAGCGAATCTCGGCAACGAAGCGGAACACGATATTCAAAAAGCAACGTTTGACGTCGCATTGAAAATTGCAATGGAAATCTGACTTTGAACGTAATATCAAAGTAAATAAAAACACATCTTTTAGATGTGTTTTTTCATTTCAAATCGATTTAACGGAATCGAACGAACGTTTTGACCCAAACGAAAACGCTGTTTTATTAGAATCCGAAGCGATTAAAACCACAAGCCGCCGAAGAATCCCAACATACCGAACAATCCGAGTATCGCAAGCATAAGCGCCATAAAATGCATAATCCACCTCTCTTTTACAATATATGAAACGATTATTGCGTGTTAGCACCGTTTCTTTCGACAACATAATATTCAAAGAAATTTTGCGATATTCGTTATCGGACATTAAAGCGTTATCGACATAAAGAAAAACGGACTGCAAATCGCATATCCGTTTTTCTTATAGAATAGGGGAAAATTATGACTGTTTTACGTTTTTAAAGTTGATTGCGCGTTTGTGTGCACTTGTAGCCAAAATTGCACAATTTTGAATATCTAACGCGGTGTTTTACTTTTGTTTGATAAGCGTTTTATAGCCTTTGTTGACGCGCATTGCGTTGAGAATCGCAACGATTGCCACTCCGACGTCGCCGCAAACCGCAATCCACATCGTCGCACTGCCGAGAACGCCCGTCGCACTCAATGCCATTATAAGAAGTTTTACGGCAAGAGAGCCGACGATGTTTTCGTACACCACTCTCATCGTCTTTTTAGAAATACGTTTTGCAGTGGATATACCCGTCAAATCGTCTTGCATAAGCACTACGTCGCTCGCTTCGATTGCCGCGTCGCTGCCCACGCCGCCCATAGCAATGCCTATATCCGAACGCATAAGCACGGGTGCGTCGTTTATGCCGTCGCCGACAAAGCACAGCACGTCGCCTTTCTTCTTCTCTGCAAGCATTTGCTCGACGTTTTCCACTTTATTTTGCGGAAGCAAGGACGCTTTGTATGCCGAAAGTCCGATTTTCCCTGCCACGTCGGATGCAATAGCCTCGTTGTCACCCGTAAGCATAACCGTTTTGCAACCCATTTTGTTGAGTTCGCCGACGGCGGATACGGATTCGTCCTTGATTTCGTCGCTTATGAGAAGCGAACCGACAAATTCTTTGTTGTGAGCAACGTAAACGACAGTGCCTATTCCCTTGTGCGCAACATAAGGAAAATCGTAGGATTTCATAAGTTTTTCGTTGCCGCAATAGATGCTGTCGTCGTCTTTTGTCGCAAGCACACCGAAGCCCGCTATGTTCGTAAGCGTATAACCGCCCTCTATTTCACCGTTATAACAAGCCACGATAGAGCGTGCAATCGGGTGATTCGAGTCGTTTTCCGCAATGGCGGCAAGACGAAGAATCTCGTCTTTTCTGTCGGCAGGCGCAACGTCGGTGACGGCAAAGTTGCCTTTGGTGAGAGTTCCCGTCTTGTCGAACACGAATACGTTTGCCTTGCTCATAAGTTCGAGATAGTTGCTACCCTTGATAAGAATACCGAATCTCGAAGCCGCGCCGATACCCGCAAAGAAGGAAAGAGGCACGGAAACGACGAGCGCGCAAGGACAGGAAACAACCAAAAAACTCAAACCTCTGTATATCCAAGTGTACCAGTCTCTTGTGACCGCACCGCCTATAACCATAAGTAAAACGGCAGCCACGACCACGCTCGGCGTGTAGTATTTTGCGAATCTCGATATAAAGTTTTCCGCTTTGGATTTCTTGCTCGAAGCGTTCTCAACGAGGTCAAGTATTTTAGAAACCGTCGAATCATAGAATACTTTTGTCACTTCAACTTCGATTTGCGACGTCAAATTGACGCAACCGCTGATAATCTCTTCACCTTCCGAAAGTTCTCTGGGAAGGGACTCGCCCGTCAGCGCTTTGGTGTCGAGAGTGGTTGAACCGCTTGTCACGATACCGTCGAGAGGCACTTTTTCACCGGGGTAAACCACGATAACGTCGCCAACCTTAACTTCGCTCGGGTCGACTTGCTCGACAATGCCGTCTTCCCTCTTTTCGTTGGCGTAATCGGGTCTGATGTCCATAAGTGCGGAAATAGATTTTCTCGATTTGCCCGTCGCGTAACTCTGGAAGAACTCGCCGACCTGATAGAACAAAAGCACGGCGCAACCTTCGTCGAAGCCCTCTTGTTCTCTGCCCGTCACGCTCGTGTAAATGCCGAGCGCGAACGCACCGAGAGAAGCAACGCACATAAGCAAGTTTTCGTCAAGCACTTGACCGTGTACGATTCCTCTCGCCGCCTTGAACAGCACGTCGTAGCCGATGACCATATACACGGCAAAATAGAGGAAGAACGGCAAAAGCCAACCGTACTGTCCGCCGACCGCCTTTGCAAGTCCGAGCGTTTTGTCAACGATGAGTATAACGAAGAATAAGCACAGCGCAACGCTTATGCGAATGAGGTTCTTCTTTTCTTTTCTCGATAGTTTGATTTTTTTCATAATATGTTTTCAGCTTCCCCTTCCTCGGGGTGTTTTATTCTTTCTCTACAAGAGTGACCGTCGTGTACTCTAAATAACACGTCACCCCTTCCCTTCGGGCTTTCCCCTATTGCTCAAACGAACGTCATTTCTCTGCAAGATTACACATCGTTCGCAAGAGGGGAAGTCGGCACTCACATAGATAAGTATCGTCCCCTTGTTATGCCACTGCGCTTTGTGCGCCAGGCAGTGGCCAACGGACGGCGCAGTCGCTTGTACTGCACGTCAAGTTCGGCGCTCATAGGCTCGCCGCCTTGCGGCTCGTGTTCCGTCTGCGAATAGGCACATTCCGTTAATAAGTGCGCCTTGAATAAGTGTTCGTTTGACCGTTTGCGTGCGTGGCACGCCCTCGCCAAGCAAGCACTCGCTCATAAAATGCAATATTTGGATGAAGAACAAGGAAGATGCGCTTTTTGAACAACGAGCGTACTTTGGCGTACGTGACTTGTGAGAAAAACGCATCTAACGCAGTTGTTCGCCAAATAGTGCATTTTATAGAACGATTGTGCAGTCGGGTTCGATTTTACGGCAGGTCTTCACAACCCTCTTCATAATCTCGTCAAAGTTTGCGTCATCGGCTTCGATTGTGAGACGTTGAGCCATAAAACTGACGGACGCGTTTTGTACGCCGTCAAGTTTTTGAATGGCACATTCCATTTTTGCGGCGCAATTTGCACAATCGAGATCTTCGAGTTTGTAAACTTTTTTCATTTTCGTTTCTCCTTAACCATTTATATACTTCCCTTTCGGGTCAAATCCTATATATGTTTGTTTTGTTGAATAGTTGGATTATTGAACAACTATTCAAATATTGCTTCTAAAAAATCAGGGGTTTGCACCCTGCGTTTTTAGACGACGAGGAATTATTTTTCCTCGTTGACGTGAGTCAGACCGCACTGCATTATCAGCGTGACGTGGTCGTCGTCGAGAGAATATCTGACTTCCTTGCCCTCTTTTGTGCCTTTGACGAGTTTGATTGCGCGAAGCACGCGAAGTTGGTGAGATACGGCGGAAGTGGTCATACCGAGTTTGTCGGCGATGTCCCCTACGTTCATATCGCTTGCTTGCAAGCAACTCAAAATTTTAACGCGGGTCGGGTCGCCAAGAGCCTTGAACAATTCTGCAAGCGCAGATACCACGTCGTCGGCAGGAAGCGTTGAATTTTGGGTATTGTCTTTGATTTCTACTGTCATTTTTCTCTCCGACACTTGAACTGTTATTCAAATGTTCATTTATATAATATTCCCGATTAAGTCGTTTGTCAACGAATATTTGCAAAAATATTAATTATTTTTCGGATACTTTTTCCGCTTTTCGGCACTGCGGCAGATTTTCGGCGCGCAATATCAATCAAAGTGTAAACTATCGAACAAAATCCGATTTCACAGAAAAACTTTTCAGATTCGATATTGATTTTAATTAATATTTAATGTACAATCGTATAGAAAGAATTATTTGCGCGCGTATGCGTGCATAAGGAGGAAATATGAGCAACAAAATGCAAAGACATCTGCCTTTGGTGTTCGTCGTCGCTCTCGCAATCGTTCTTGCGAGCGTTATGACGTTCTCGATTGCAGGCATTGCAAACGCCGACAGTCAAAAGACGCCGACCAACTCTCTTATGATCGGTCAATTCAGCGACATTCACTACTTCCCCGTCGACGATTGCTATCAAGACATTCAAAGTCCCGACTACAAAACGAGCGACTTCTACAATTCTATGACGGGCGACACCAAACTCGTTATGGAAAGCGGTATGATCCTCAAACAACAAATCGAGCAATACATTGCCGACGCGAAGAAAGGAAAAGCACCGCAATACGTTTTCGCTTCGGGCGACCTCAGCAAAAACGGCGAGGTCACCGCTCTCGTTGACGTTGCAAACGCATTGCGTTATATGCAAAACGAGATAAGAAAGATATCGGGTTATGAGAACTTCCAAGTTTTCGCAACGCCGGGCAACCACGACCTTTACAACACGTCGGGCGCGCTCTACTCGAAAACCGACGGTTCTAAACGCGTTTCCGACGCGTTGACGACGATGCAATTCGCTCTCGTCTTTGCAGGTTTGGGCTATCCGAACGCAAACCTTGACGGAAGCGACGGCGCAATCAACCTCACAGAGTATTTGCCCGCAGAGTACTGGTACGGCGAGTACACAACCGATTATATTCCGTCCAAAAACGCGGATACGCTTGAAATCCACTACTACAACGAGCACATCGAAGCGGTCAACAACATGAACGCTTCCAAAACAACCGCCGACAAACTCAACGAATACTATCAAATCGGCGACGTAAACAACGCTCTTTCCTTGTCGGCGGAAATCAAAGTTGCCGACTCTAAGGATTATGCGCTTATGGTTATCGACGCTCACGACAGAGAGTCGGCAGAAGTCGGCGCATACGTCAGAGTGAACGAAGCGGAATATAACGTTATCCGCAACAACAAGCAAGCAAACGGCGAAAGTTACACTTTCTACGGCGCAACCGAAGAAGGCGCGGTCGATACCTCGACGACAATCAATGCCGAAGCCGCTTTCGCTGCAGGTAAAACCGTGTTCCGTTCGACAGGTCTCGACCACCTCTGCGGCGGCAGACTCACCGAAGGCGTGCTTGACTGGATGCAAGAATTCTGCCAATCTCAAAACGCATCCGCAACTCTCGGCGAAAAAACAATCATAACCTGTTTCCACCAAAACGCGCTTCCGCACTGGGAAATGGAAGACGAAATCCTCAAAGACTTCACCATCTACAACTGGGAAAACACCGCAAAACGCTTGCTCGATATGGGCACTCGCTACGTCTTCACGGGACATATGCACGTTTGCGACGCTATGACCTACACCGACGTAGAGGGCAGAACGCTCTACGATTTCCAAACGGGTTCTTGCGTAAGTTACTATTCACCCAGAAGATACACCACACTCGAAAGATATAACTTTGACGGAAAACTCGGCGAAGCCTGCATTTCTTCCGTATTCTGCCTCGACGACATAAGCGCAACGCCGTTTAAGGAAGTGCCGAGCCACAACGTGTTCACCGCACCGGCTTTCAATAACGATGCTTTCCAAACCGCATACAAGGCGTACAAAAACGACCCCACCGAAGCAAAATGGCAGGCTGTCGTTGCAACCAACCCCGACTATCTCGCATATATGATTAACTACGAGAATATGAACGCGCTCGGTTACAACGATTACATCAACGAACAAATCTATTCGATTCTTGTTGAAAGAGTTGTCGATCATTTCCTCAATCAAAGCACAATAGACGGACTCGTAGGCACCGTTTTGAATATGGTCGGCGGCGACAACACCGTACTCGGAATCGTCCGCAGCACCTTGTTTGCCGACTTCAAAAAGAGCGAAGACCCCGATTTGTACAAAGAATACGGCAATTTGGACTCCGATGAAAAGGCCGACGCCCTCAACGGACTTGTCAAATACATTCTCGACACCGTTCTCGAAGGCGTGACGTACGTCCATAACGACACGGATTACAATTCCACACTCGGCCTCGTAAATGCGGTCGTCAACGAAGTGCTTTCTTGGAAATTCGGCGACGACAGCATCGTATCCGCAGTCAATCCGAGAAATAGCGGCAAGATGCTAATTACCGATATCGCCGCATTCATTATGACCGCTCATACGATGGGTATGGAAATTTCTCTCGACGAGACCGCAGAATCCATCAAGGCGATTTTCGGAGAGGAACAAAAGGTCGAAGACGGCAAAGATTACCTGTTCAAGCACCCCTACAACCCCACCTATCGTTTGCGTATGGTAGCGGCGGTAAACGATATGCACGAGCAACTCATCAGCGGCAAATTCGTTGAAAATTTGCTCACGACGTTGCTGAATCCCATCTTTACCGAAGACGGTTCGTTGCTCAAAACCATTCTCAATCATAAGTTCGATTTCGGCGACGCGGTTGACAAAGGCTATATCAGCGAAGCGGCGTTCGCTCACCTCAAAAAAGGGTTGGGCTCGAAACTTCCGTCCGTTTTGAATATGACGGCAGTCAAAAACGTTCTTGCAAAACTCGGCGTTGAAATTTCCCTTCCCGCAGACTACTCTATCGACGCGGAAAACTTCGTTCTCGTCAACGTTATCAACGATTTGCTTCCCGCAATCAAGACTCTCGTTGCGAAACTTCTCGGCTTCTCGCTCGAAGGTCCGGACGTTATATCCATCGTTCAAAATTTCCTCGACAGTTATCTCGTCGACAGTTTCTACAAGGGACTCGGCGGCATTGCCGACGACATCGTGATTACGTTTGCAACCGACGTCTATCCCGATATGGACGACTTTGCGAACCCCCAAAAGCCTTCCTACTATCAACCCAACAAAGCGTATGAAAAGGACGGCGTGCGCCTCTCTTACCTCAGCACTCTCAACGAAGGCTCTAAGGTCGGCGCAGAATTCAACGCGGCAACGCAAGACAACGGCAGAGTTCCTTCTCGCGTGACTGCAAACTTCGATACTGCCAACTCTACAACTTCCTACACGATTAAGTTCTACACCGAAGAAAACGTGTACGGAACGTTCAGACTCTTTGACGAAAACGGCAACAAGATAGGCGATGTAAGCACTTCTAAATCCGCCGCGCTCAAAGCGTATGCGACGAACAAGACCGATTACCTCGACACGACGGCTTACAAAGAGTTCTCGAACGGAGTAAAAGCGACGGTATTCACTCAAACCAAACCGCAATACATTCCGCTCATCGACCTCGGACTGCTCTGCCTCACTCACGGTCAAATCGTCGACAAGGACAACAACGACAAGCCGTACGTATACGGCGATCGCGATAAAGCAGTTGCAAACAGCGTTATCTACTGGAACGTCCACACCGTCACCATCAACGGTCTCGAAGCAGGCAAAACCTACTACTACGACATTCTCGGCAACTACGAAACCGACGGCGAACCCCTCGAATTCTCTTTGGTCGAATACATCAAGACTCAAGGCTACGAAGGCAACGCCCTCACGTTCACGACGGCTGTCGGCAGAGACGTAGACGCATTCGAGTTCCTCACTATCGCGGACATTCAGGGTATGATTCAGAGCATGTACGACAACAGCCACGAGGCGGTCGACGCACTTCTTAAAGACGAAAGAGTCAACACCTTCGATTTCATCCTCAACGCAGGCGATATGTGCGACAACGGCAAGAACTTCAATCAATGGGGTATGGCTCTCGACACCTATCAAGACCTCACGCTCAACTCTTCCGTATTCTTCACGTCGGGCAACCACGAGAACAATACGGGCGCAATGGGCAGATACTTCAACTACACCGAAAAGGTCGGCGAAGAAGTTAAGGCAATAAGCGGCGAATACTATTCCTTCGATTATGCAAACGCGCACTTCACCGTTCTCGACACCAACGACGCGTCCACCGACGGACTCGGCGAGGCTCAACTCGAATGGCTCAAAAACGACCTTGCGAACACAGACGCTAAATGGAAATTCGTGCTTATGCACAAGAGTTTGTACAGCGCAGGTTCGCACGCGTTCGACGGCGAAGTCAAGGCTATGAGAGGACAACTCACCACTCTCTTTGCAGAGCAAGGCGTAAACGTCGTGTTCGGCGGTCACGACCACTCCTACACCACCACCTATCTCGTTGACAAAGACGGCAAGGTCGTTGACAAAACGAGCAAAGACGGCGTGCGTTACACCGGCGACGGCGTTCTCTACATCACGCTCGGCACACTCGGCACGAAGTTCTACAACTACAGAGAGAACGATATGACCACCGACAAATTCAACAAGGACGACAGCATACTTCACACGCTCGATTCTCAAACTTTCGGCAAGGTCAAAGTCGAAGGCGACACGATCACTTTCACGGGTTACTATTTCAACAGAGCAACCGGCAAAATCGATCAAATCGGCAACAGCACCGTTCTCGGCACAACGCCTATCAAGGACAACAAACTTATGGTTATCCTTCTTTCCACCCTCATTCCGGGCGTGGCAGTGATAGGCGTAGGCACAGGACTTGGCATCTACTTCGCAAAGAAGAAAAAAGCAAAAA
>UMHQ01019533.1_pt1 | contig 18307 bp, 15 predicted proteins | sample 1965531 | NCBI WGS metagenome assembly UMHQ01 (sample SAMEA4836098, study PRJEB28245) | human gut metagenome | biome: gut microbiome; material: fecal sample | place: Denmark | collected 2008
CGTGGTGCTCTCCGCGCTGTCGATGCTTTCCATCCTCGTTCCTGGCGCCGATGCCCAGCCCGAGATGGTGCTTGAGGCGGAAAACGCCGTGGCCTACGGCGGCTACGTGGGCTCCGGGATTGCGTGGCTGCTGCTTACCTACATGGGGCAGCTCGTGGGCATGGTCCTGCTCATAGGCATGGCCGTGTGCGGCATCGTCGTGTGCGGGTTTTCCATCTCCAACCTTGTGCTTCGCATCCGCAACTCCCTTGGCGTGGCCGCGGAGCACCTGGCGGCCGCGCACGAGAGCCACAGCACGCGCAGGCGCGAGGCCCGCGAGGCCAATGCCTCTGCCCCCTGGGATGACGTCGAGGTGGCTGAGCCCGAGACGGCCGTCATGGAGGAGCCCGAGACGAGCTTCATCGGCTCGCGCAAGACGAGCGTGCTTCGTCGTGGCGCCAGCAAGACCACACGCATGGACCACGCCACCGGCACGCGCGAGATGGAGGGCATGGGCGAGCAGACTCCCGCCGAGCCCAAGACGACGCTGCTTGGTCGCAAGCGGCGAAAGAAGGACAAGGTCGAGGCACCCGCCGATCCCCAGCCCTTCGATGCCGCCGCGACCCTTGCCGCCGCCAACGCCGAACCCACGCTCTGGGACACCCCCTTCGAGCCTCCTGCGGCCCCGTCGCCTTCCAAGGCCAGCATGAAGCAGCCCGTTTCCGAGAAGCCCGAGACCTCGCCTGTCGAGAACGTGGCTGAGACCGCAGACCCTGCCGTGCCGGACTTCCTGCTGGCCGCTGCCGCCAAGAACGGCGCTGCCGCCCAGCCCAAGGCCGAGAAGCCCAGGCCTGGTCGAGGAAGCCGCGCCAAGCAGCAGGCGGCCCCAGACGCGCCCGCCCGTCCCGGCGACGACTCCGACGACTTCACGCTGCCGCCGCTGTCGCTTCTCAGCAGCAATCCCAATTCGGCGAGCTCTGCCAGCACGGATTCCGAGCTCGAGCGCACCGCGCAGCGCCTTCAGTCGACGCTCGAGGAGTTTGGCCTTACGAGTCGCGTCTCTGGCTGGACCGCCGGTCCTCTCGTTACCACGTTCAAGATCGAGATGGGCGAGGGCGAGCGCGTCAACAAGATCACGAACCTGCAGGACGACATCCAGCTCTCGCTGGCCTCGGAGTCGGTGCGCATCTTTGCGCCCATCCCGGGCACCTCGCTCGTGGGCATCGAGATTCCCAACAAGAAGCGTCAGAACGTGTGCCTGGGTGACGTTTTGCCCTATGCGCAGGGAGGGCCGCTCGAGTTCGCCATCGGGCGAGACTCCGAGGGGTCTCCCGTCGTGGCCGACCTCGCGCGCATGCCCCACATGCTCGTCGCGGGCACAACGGGCTCGGGCAAGTCGGTGCTCATCAACGCCATCATCATGTCGCTCATCATGCGCACGACGCCCGAGCAGGTTCGCCTCATCCTCGTGGACCCCAAGCGCGTCGAGTTTTCGTGCTACGCGGGCCTGCCGCACCTCTACGTTCCCGTCGTGACCGAGCCAAGGCAGGCGGCGAGCGCCCTTCAGTGGGCCGTCACCGAGATGGACCGCAGGCTCAAGGTCTTCGAGCGTGCCGGTGCGAGGGACGTCAAGGTCTACAACAAGATGGTCGAGGACGGCAAGTTCGCCGACATGGAGAACCCGCCCAAGCCCATGCCCTACCTCGTCATCGTCATCGACGAGCTCAGCGACCTCATGATGGTTGCCGGCAAGGACGTCGAGGCCTCCATCGTCCGCATCGCCCAGCTGGCACGCGCCGCGGGCATCCATCTCGTGCTTGCCACGCAGCGTCCCTCGGCAGACGTTGTCACGGGACTCATCAAGTCCAACGTCGACACGCGCGTGGCGCTCAAGGTGTCTTCGTCCATCGACTCCCGCGTCATTCTCGACCAGGCGGGCGCGGAGCGACTCATGGGCAGGGGAGACATGCTCTTCCGCAAGGCGGGCGGCGTCCTGCGCCGCGTCCTTGGCGCCTATGCGAGCGACGAGGAGATCGAGAACGTCGTGTCCTTCATCCGTGACCAGCGCGAGCCCGAGTACCACGACGAGATCCTCTCTGCCGTGGCGCCGGCCCAGCCCGGAAGCGCCGCCTCGGCCGACGACATTGACGAGGACGACCCGCTCGTCTGGGAGGCTGCGCAGGTTGTTGTGGACTCTCAGCTAGGTTCGACGTCTGGACTCCAGCGCCGGCTCAAGGTGGGGTACGCTAGGGCAGGAAGAATCATGGACAACCTGGAGCGGAAGGGCGTCGTTGGACCCCCCGACGGCTCCAAGCCAAGAGAGGTGCTGCTCGACGCCGACGGGCTCGAGGAGCTTCGTGCGGCCGAGGCCGCGTTTAGGGAGGTGTAGCCAACATGCAGCGTCCGCAGTTTGCCGAGCTTCTGGCGAGCAGGCGTCATCAGCTGAGGCTCTCCATCCCTCAGGCGGCCCGCGTGCTCAGGATGCGCGAGAGCGTGCTTGAGGCGTTTGAGGTTGGCGACTTCGATCACCTGCCCGCACTTGGATATGCCCAGGGCATGGTCGCGAGCTATGCCCGCTACCTTGGCCTTGACCCTCGCCGCATCACCGAGCTCTACGAGAGGGAGCACGCCGAGTACGTGGCGGGCGTCACCGGTAGGGCCCCCACCGGCCTTGCCCGCCTAGCAGACGAGCCGGGTCATGACGGTCCCGCCTCGGCCGCGAGCCAGGCTCGCTCCACCACGACGGGCCTCGCGTTGGCTCGAACCTCGGGATCGGGCTACGGTGCCCCGTCTGGCTACTCGGCTCAGGGCGCCTACAACCCGCGCGGCTCGTATGGCTCGAGCTACTCGAGCTCGTACGGCTCTCCCGCAGACAGGCGCTACACCACGAGAAACCCTAACGAATATGATGATCGCGCCCGCCGTCAGCAGGCGGGTCGCGCCCGCCGTGCCCGCGATGCCTATGGTGACGACTACCAGCGTGGCCGCGGCGATGGCTCTGGCACTTCCCGCGCGAGGTCTTCTCGCACGGGCTCCCGCTACGGGGACGACATCCAGACCCGTCGCGTTGACTCCGGACAGTATCGCGACGACCTGCGCTTTGGCTCAGACGCGCGTCCGTATCGCCCCTCGTCCACGCGTGCTGGCCGAGAGGGGAGTCGCAACATCTCCGCGCCCGTCCGCCCCAACGTGCGTCGCCAGGCCCCCAACAGGGACCGCAACCGCGATCCGCGCAACAGGGGCCGTCGCAACGAGCCCCAGCGCAGCGGCATCGCCGGCGTCATCGACTCCATCGCGTCCGACCCCAGACGCGCGGCCGTGGTGCTTTCGGCGCTGCTCGTGGTGCTGCTCGTCGTTATTCTCACGTTCTCGATCCGCTCCTGCGCCTCGTCGAAGGTCGACAACAGCAAGGTGAACGTCGTGACCGCCGTGACGAGCGAGGCCGCGTCCACCTCTGCCACCACGACCTCCGCCGCCGAGCAGCAGGCGCTCTCCGAGGCCGCCGCCAAGAAGGCCGCCTCCGCGGCCGCTGCCGCCACGCAGGAGACGAAGGTCACGGTGAGCGTCGCAGACGGGGCCACCACCTGGGTAGAGATCACGTGCGATGGCGAGCAGAAGGTCGCCGAGTCCATCACGGGCTCGTGGTCGCAGGAGTACAGCCCCAAGAAGTCGCTCGAGATCAGGGTGGGCGACCCGAGCGTCGTGACTGTCGAGAAGAACGGCGAGCGCCAGACCTTCTCGGGCAAGTCCGCCGGTACCTCTACCCTCACGATCGAGGGCACGGATCCCGAGGCGGCCACCACCGCCAGCACCACCAGCTCCTCGGACTCCGACTCGTCCGACTCCTCCGAGGGGGACGCGAGCGGCGAGTAGGCCGCATTCGCACGAACTTGCTCACGGGCGCAGGCCCGAGAAAGGAACAGACATGGCCAAGGACTCGAGCTTTGACGCCGTCTCCACGGTGGACATGCAGGAGGTAGACAACGCCGTCCAGCAGACCGCGCGCGAGCTCACGCAGCGCTACGACCTCAAGGGCTCTGGCTCGAGCGTCGAACTGTCCAAGCCCGATGCCACGATCACGGTTGCCGCGCCTGCCGAGTTCGTCTCAAAGCAGGTCATTGACATCCTTAACGGCAGGCTCGTCAAGCGTGGGATTGACCTCAAGAGCGTGAGCTGGGACAAGCCCGTTTCCGCGTCAGGCGACTCCGTGCGCGTCGTCGGCCATGTCGTCCAGGGCATCGACAAGGAGTGCGCCAAGAAGATCTCCAAGGACATCCGTGATCTTAAGCTCAAGGTCAAGGCCCAGATAGACGATGACAAGCTCCGTGTCACGAGCCCTTCCAAGGATGCGCTTCAGCAGGTCATCACGCATCTTCGCTCCCAGGACTACGGCATCCCGCTGCAGTTCAACAACTACCGCTAGCCCCCCAAGTCCCGGGCGTCCCCATAGGGTCCCGGGGCTTGCCATGTACCGTCTCTCTCCCCAGAAAGGCAATCCATGTCACTTGAGCAACAGGGGACCTCGCAGTCCCCGGCCATTCTGTTCGTTACGCTTGGCTGCGCCAAGAACGAGGTCGACACCGACCGCATGCGCAGCCTGCTGCTTCGCGCCGGCTATTCCGAGACCGCTGACGCCGACGCAGCAGACGCCGTCATCGTCAACACGTGCTCATTTCTCGCGAGCGCCACGTCCGAGAGCATCGAGCGCACGCTCGAGCTTGCCGAGGCCAACACCGAGGGCGTGCGCGAGCGTCCCATCGTGATGTGCGGCTGCGTTCCCTCCCGCTACGGCGATGACCTCCCCGCCGAACTTCCCGAGGTGGCCGCGTTCGTGCGGGCCGATGCCGAGGATGGCATCGTGTCGGTGATGGATGGCGTGCTGGGCCGTAAGTCCGTCGTGCCCGCGGCCGAGGGCGCCGCGGCAGGACCGCTCGCCGCGCCGCTGCGCACGGTCGAGGGCGCGAGCGCCTATGTGAAGATCTCCGACGGCTGCGACCGCTTCTGCTCGTTCTGCGCCATACCCTACATTCGCGGCCGCTACGCGTCTCGCCCCTACGCAGAGATCGAGGGCGAGGTCCGTGCGCTTGCCGAGCAGGGCGTCCGCGAGTTCGTGCTCATCGGCCAGGACACGGGCATCTGGGGCCGTGACCTGGGGGAGGGCGACACGCTTGCGAGCTTGCTCACGAGGCTCGCGCAGGTGGTTCGCCCCTACGGTGCATGGCTGCGCGTGCTGTACCTGCAGCCCGAGGGCATGACCGACGAGCTCGTCGCTGCCATTCGCGACACGCCCGAGGTGCTTCCCTACATCGACATCCCCATCCAGCACTGCAACGCCCGCGTGCTCAAGAGCATGAACCGCTCGGGCAGCGCCGAGGAGTTCTCCGAGCTCTTCGCGCGCCTTCGCGCAGAGATTCCGGGCATGGTGCTGCGCACGACGGGCCTCGTGGGCTTTCCCGGCGAGACCGAGGAAGAGTACGAGGAGCTTCTCGACTTCATCCAGGCCGAGGAGTTCGACTATACGAGCGTTTTCTCCTACTCTCCCGAGGAGGGCACGCGTGGCGCCGAGATGGACGGCCAGATTGACGACGACGTGAAGCTCGAGCGCGCCCAGGGACTCATCGACGTTGCCGAGGAGCTTGGCTTCTCCGCCACGGCCAAGCACGTGGGTGAGGTCGTCGACGTGATCATCGATGGTATCGACACCGATGGCGACGCCCCCGAGCTCATCGGCCACACTTGGTTCCAGGCCCCCGACTGCGATGGCGCCGTGCACATCGCCGAGGGAGAGGCGTCCGTTGGAGACGTGGTCCGCGTGCGCCTCACCGAGTCGTTCTGCTACGAGCTCGAGGGAGAGATCGTGGACCCCGAGGATGAGGAGGCCTAAGGCCGTGAGCGAGAAGAAGAACTCGTCTGGCATGTGGACGCCGGCAAACATCGTCACGTGCATCCGCGTGGTGTTCGTGCCCGTGTGGCTGCTCATGGCCCAGCTGCTTGGTGGCGTAGGCACCGGCGGCATCGCGGTGTTCGTTGCCTTTTGCCTGCTTTCCCTCACCGACAAGCTCGACGGCTACCTCGCGCGCAGCCGAAACGAGGTGACGACGTTTGGCAAGTTCCTCGACCCGATCGCCGACAAGCTCGTCGTCATCGTGGCCCTGTGCTACCTGCTCGAGACGGGTGCTCCCGTCACGTGGGCGTTGCTCGTGATCGTGTCCCGCGAGTTTCTCGTGAGCGGGCTTCGCATGGTCGTGGCCACGAAGGGCATCGTCATCGCGGCCGGCAACCTCGGCAAGTGGAAGACGGCCACGACGATGGTGTCAATCTGCGGAGCGCTCCTTGCGCAGGCACTCGACAGCTACGAGCTCATTTGCGTCTCGTACGTGCTGCTCGCGGTTGCCGTGGTGCTCACCATCTGGAGCGGGACCGACTACTTCGTGAAGTCGTGGGGGGCACTTGCGGACGATGAGCCTTCCGGTGATGGCGACGAGAAGGCTCCCACGTGGGACGACGCCGTGGCCCTCGCTGCGGATGTGCTCGAGGACGCCCGCGAGCGTGGCTTGAGCGTGGGGACGGCCGAGAGCTGCACGGGCGGCCTCGTCGAGGCGTCGCTCACGGCCGTGCCGGGCTCGTCTGACGTGGTCATGGGTGCCGTTGGCTCCTATGCGTGCTCCGTCAAGGAGACGCTGCTGGGCGTGAGCCACGAGACGCTCGAGCGCGTCGGTGCCGTCTCCAGCGAGTGCGCGAGCGAGATGGCCAAGGGCGCCCGAACCGCCCTGGGATGCGACGTCTCCGTGAGCGTCACGGGCATCGCGGGCCCTGGTGGCGCGGTTCCCGGCAAGCCCGTTGGCCTCGTCTGGTTTGGCGTGAGCAATGGTGCCGAGACGCGTACGGAGTCCGTTGTGTTCCCCGGCGACCGCTCCGAGGTCAGGCTGCGCTCCGTCATGCATGCGCTCGGCCTTCTCAAGGGCATGTGCGCGGGAACTGCCGCTCGCGGCTAGGCGGGTGCCGCTCGGCGGATTGTTCATGTGGCATTTTTCTTATTTTTCGGGCATCTAGCTGCGGTGTTAGACCTCAGTTAGATGCCCGTCAGGTTTTTGGCGCCTTGCGTGTCCTAAGCTCCTCTCAAGTGTTTGACCACGAACGATTGTTCGCGTATCATGTCGGGAGGAAGCAATGGAAGGGAACGAGATGGCAAAGTCCAACGCGGTTTCGCGAGAGATTCACGCCCCAACCACGGGCGAAGAGCGCACCAAGATGATCGAGTCCACCACGGCCGAGATTGAAAAGAAGTTCGGCAAGGGTGCGATCATGAAGTACGGCGAGGGCGGTCCGGACCTCCACGTCGAGGCCATTCCCACCGGTTCCCTTGCGCTTGACGTTGCCCTTGGCATCGGCGGCGTCCCCAGGGGCCGCATCGTGGAGATCTATGGCCCCGAGTCCTCGGGAAAGACCACCCTCTCGCTTGAGATTCTTGCGGAGGCCCAGGCCATGGGTGGCGTCGTCGCCTTCATCGACGCCGAGCACGCGCTCGATCCAGGATACGCCGCCCGCATTGGCGTAGACATCGACGAGGTTCTCATTTCTCAGCCTGACACCGGTGAGCAGGCCCTTGAGATTTGTGACATGCTTGTGCGCTCCGGCGCCATTGACGTCGTCGTCGTCGACTCGGTGGCGGCGCTCGTTCCCCGTGCAGAGATCGAGGGTGAGATTGGCGATACCACGGTGGGCCTGCAGGCCCGTCTCATGAGCCAGGCCCTTCGCAAACTCGCCGGCTCACTCTCCAAGTCCAACACCACCTGCATCTTCATCAACCAGCTGCGCGAGAAGATCGGCATCATGTTCGGCAATCCTGAGACCACGCCGGGCGGTCGCGCACTCAAGTTCTTCTCGTCGGTTCGCATGGACATTCGCCGCATCGACACGATCAAGCAGAGTGGCGACATCGTGGGCAGCCGCGTACGCGTCAAGGTCGTCAAGAACAAGGTTGCGCCCCCCTTCAAGACCGCCGAGTTCGACATCATGTATGGCACCGGCATCTCCAAGGAGGGCTCGATCCTGGACCTTGGCGTCGAGGATGAGATTGTGAACAAGTCCGGTGCCTGGTACACGTATGAGGGCGAGCGCCTCGGCCAGGGCAGGGAGGCGGCCAAGGAGTTCCTGCGTACCAATCCCGACCTCAGGGACGAGATTGAGTCGCGCGTCCGCGAGGCGGCCGGTCTCGCTCCGCTCGATGGCGTGGAGCCGGCGTCTGCTGAGGCTGCGGATCGTGATGGCGAGTAGGTCCTCACGGGGCACTCGAGGCAATTCGACGAGGGGTCCTCGCACGCACGAGGGCCCCTCGGGCTTTAGCTGGACGGTGAGCTATCCGGAGCGTGCGGCGGCTCCCATGGGGGCAAGAAAGCCGCAGGCCACCATCGTGGTCGAGGGGTCAGAGCCCATACGCCTTCCCGTGGCCGTGGCTCGAAAGCTCGAGGCCTCTGAAGCTCCCGTGCCTTCCAGTCGAGCCGAGCTTCTCTACAACGTGCGTGTGGCGGCGGGCGAGTGTGCCTGGGCAAAGCTCATGGACCTCGTCTCTCGCAGGGACTACTCGTCCCAGGAGGCCGCGGAGCGTCTCGTCCGCGAGGGTTACTCGTCTGCGTGCGCGCAGCGCGTGGTGGAGCGTGCCGTTTCATCAAGAATCGTCAATGACGCTAGGTTCGCCGAGTACTTCGTTCGAGCAAAGGTCGCTGCGGGCTGGGGGCCCATGCGCATAGAGCGCGAGCTGTCGCGTAGGGGAGTGTCGGCTCAAGACGTTGTCGGTTGGCCCGAGGAGTTCTTTGGCGACGAAGGACCGGAGCAGCGGGCCCGCGAGCTGCTTGAGTGCAAGGCCGTTCCCAGCGTAAACGCCTATCCAAAGCTCGTGAGGTTTCTCGTCTCGCGAGGCTTTCCGATCTCTGTCGCCAAGGCTGCGGTGAGCGAGCGACTCGCAGATGAGGGGCAGGAGTAATCGCGTATGTGCCGTATTTCTGTCCTGGTTTCGTCTCGTTGACGTAATGCGCTGGTAAACCTAAAATGTAGAAACCATTTGGGTATCTCTCGTCCGCCGTGACGTTTCATGGCGAACGTTCTTTTTGTTCGTTTAGCTGCGATTTGACGCATATAGACGCCGGGAGCCACTCGGATGGTGGGTTCTGCCCTTGTCGGCAGTCTCCTGAACATCTCTTGTAGTTTCGTGATCCTAGGAGTCGGTATGCCACTCGCCATCATTGCGGCACTCGTCGCACTCGTTGTGGGTTTCTTCATCTCCCACGCCATCGTTAACGGCCAGAACTCGGCCAAGGTCCAGGATGCCAATCGCCAGCTCAGCGAAGCTCAGCAGCGCGCCGAGCAGATCTGCGCTGACGCCGAGCGCCAGGCTGAGACCACGAAGAAGGAGGCCGTGCTCGCCGCCAAGGAGGACATCCTCAAGCAGCGCCAGGCCGCCGAGGCCGAGGAGAAGCAGCGCAAGGGTGAGCTTCACTCCCTTGAGAGCCGCATCATGCAGCGCGAGGAGTCTCTTGACCGTCGCAATGACGCGCTTGACCGTCGCGAGCACCAGCTCTCCAGCCAGGCCGGTCAGCTCGACCGTCGCCAGAGCGACCTCGAGGGCCTCGTGAAGAAGCAGACGAGCGAGCTTGAGCGCATCGCGTCGCTTTCCCAGGACGAGGCCCACAAGGAGCTCCTCGATCGCGTTCGCAAGGACACGGTTCGCGAGGAGGCCCAGATTCTTCGTGAGAGCGAGCAGCGCACCCGTGCTCAGGCAGACAAGACGGCCCGCGAGATCGTGACGACCGCCATCCAGCGCTGCGCCGCCGACCAGGCCGGCGAGGTCACGGTCACGTCCGTGCACATCCCCTCCGACGACCTCAAGGGCCGCATCATCGGCCGTGAGGGTCGTAACATCCGCACGTTCGAGCAGGTCTCCGGTGTCTCCCTCGTCATTGACGACACGCCCGAGACGGTCTTGCTCTCGAGCTTCGAGCCGGTTCGTCGCGAGACGGCCCGCGTCGCCCTTGAGAACCTCATCGCCGACGGCCGCATCCACCCCGCTCGCATCGAGGAGATGTACAAGAAGGCGGAGACGCTCGTGAACCAGCGCGTTCAGGAGGCTGGCGAGCAGGCTGCCTTCGACGCCGGCATCCACGACCTTCACCCTGAGATCATCAAGACGCTCGGCGCCCTTCGCTACCGCACTTCGTTTGGCCAGAACGTCCTTCAGCACTCCAAGCAGGTCTCCGAGCTTTGCGGGATCATGGCCTGCGAGCTTGGCCTTGACCCCACGGCCGCCAAGCGCGCCGGCCTTCTCCATGACCTTGGCAAGGCCATCGACCACACGGTCGAGGGTCCCCATGCCGTGATCGGCGCCGACCTTGCCCGCCGCTACGGTGAGCGTCCCGAGATCGTTCACGCCATTGAGGCTCACCACGCCGACGTCGAGCCCAACACGATTCTCGACCAGCTCGTCATGGCCGCCGACGCCATCTCCGCCGCGCGTCCGGGTGCCCGCCGTGAGAGCGCCGAGACCTATATCAAGCGCCTCCAGAAGCTCGAGGAGATTTCAAACGCACACGAGGGCGTCGAGCGCACCTATGCCATGCAGGCCGGTCGCGAGCTTCATGTCATGGTTCAGCCCGAGAAGATCTCCGATGCCCAGGCTACGGTTCTCGCGCACGACATTGCCAAGCAGATCGAGGACGAGATGGAGTACCCGGGCCAGGTCCGCGTCGTGGTCATCCGCGAGTCCCGCGCGGTTGACGTCGCCAAGTAGCGACGCCCCCAGATCTCATGGCAAGCACGTCACATACCGATATCAGCGAGGGTACGGCCAACGCCGCGCCCTCGCTTGTCGACTTTGTCGCAGCCGTCTCAGGGGACACCGCGGTCCGCGTCGAGGAGTCGCTGGGCGACGGCTTCGTCCGCCTTCGCGTTGGCGAGGCCGAGCGGCGCCAGGCAAAGCACGACATCCGCTGCATTGAGGACGTCGTCATCGAGATGCTGCGCAACTCCAGGGACGCCGGGGCCCATCGCATCCTTGTCGCCACGTCCCGAGAGGGCGACGCTCGCTCGCTTGTCATGGTCGACGACGGCTCTGGTGTCCCCGACTCCATGCGCGAGCGCATCTTTGACGCGCGTGTCACCTCCAAGCTCGACACGGTCCATATGGATCGCTGGGGCGTGCACGGCCGAGGCATGGCGTTGTTCTCAATTAGGGAAAACACACGATCAGCTCGCGTCATGGCCTCTGGAAAGGGTCTTGGCTCCTCCATCCGGATCGAGGCAGATGCGTCTGCCCTTCCCGAGCGCAAGGACCAGAGCACCTGGCCCACGATTGGCAAGGGTGATGAGGGCCAGACGCAGCTCAGGGGTCCTCACAACATCATTCGCACCTGCTGCGAGTTTGCCCTGGAGGAGCGTCCCGACTGTGAGGTATACCTCGGCTCTGCCGCCGACGTCTTGGCAACGGCCCGAGCACTTGCCGAGCAGAGCCCCGACCGCTCGCGCCTTTTGTTCGTGGATGATCCCTCGGAAGTCTCCGTCATTGAGCGTCCCGCTGTTGCGGGAGACGCCCATGAGCTCGCGGATGTTGCTCGCGACATGGGCCTGCCCATCTCAGAGCGCACGGCCCATCGCATTCTGGCAGGTCAGATCAAGCCTTTGAGGCCCGTGGCGTCTCGGCTCCTCCACCATGGGGGAACGCCGGGACCTCAAAAGGTCGACCTGGCCAAGGACCGCCGCGGCCTTAAGATCGCGCAGGACGACATTGACGAGTTCTCGCGTACCATGGAGCGGGCCTTCGACCTCATTGCCGAGCGCTATTATGTGGGGCTTTCCGGCGAGCCAAGGGTCAACGTGACGAAGGACAAGATTACCGTTACATTTGACCTCGAGAAGGAAGACTAACGCTTGGCTCTTTGCCTGGCGCATAGAACAAAACAAGCAAAAACGCAGCTACTTGCAGTAGAAACGCAGCTAGGAGCAACACAACATGGACTACCTGAAGGTCTCGAGCAAGTCCTCGCCTGCTTCAGTTGCCGGCGCCATCGCTGGCATGGTCAAGGATGGGGTGCCCGTCAACATCCAGTCGGTGGGCGCCGGTGCGGTCAACCAGGCCATCAAGGCCGTTGCCATCGCGAGGGGCTTTCTCATCCCCACGGGCGTAGATATTTCGTGCGCGCCCACGTTCTCAGACATCGATATCGACGGACAGAGTCGCACGGCCATTCGCATCGCCATCTATGTTCACAGGCTTTCTCCGTCAGACGCTACGACCATCGAGCAGGGCGCTGGAAAGGTGGCTATCTAGTGAGCAACATCACGTCCCTTGCCGGACTCACGTACCACGTGAAGACGTTCGGCTGCCAGATGAACCTTCATGACTCTGAGCGCGTCTCGGGCCTTCTTGGGTCTTGCGGCTGCCTCGAGGTTGCTTCGCCCGATGAGGCCGACATCGTGGTCTTCATGACGTGCTGCGTGCGCGAGAAGGCAGACACCCACCTTTACGGCCAGGTCTCCGCCATGGTCAGCGCGCCTGAGCCCCCTCATGGTCGCAGGGTCGTCTGCATCGGTGGCTGCATTGCCCAGCGCGACGGCTCCGACATCCGAGAGCACATGAGAAACGTCGACGTGGTGTTTGGCACTCGAGCCATCGCCAGTCTTCCCGAGCTCATTCTCGAGGCGCTCAACGGTTCCAAGAAGAGCGTCTTCGCTGATACGAGCGAGGACGACCCTGGCTTCTCCTCGGACCTTCCCAGCAGACGCGAGGACACCTGGCACGCATGGGTTCCCATCATGACAGGTTGCAACAACTTCTGCAGCTACTGCATCGTGCCCTACGTGCGTGGCCGCGAGCGCGACCGTGCATTCGAGGACGTCGTCGATGAGGTTCGCAGGCTTCATGAGGACGGCGTTCGCGAGGTGTGCCTTCTCGGCCAGAACGTTAACTCCTTCGGTCGTCAGCGTTACGGCTCTCCACGCTTTGCCGAGCTTCTTCGCGCGGTGGGGGAGACGGGCATCGATCGCATTCGCTTCACGAGCTCGCATCCCAAGGATCTCTCCGACGAGACGATCGCCGCCATGGTCGAGACGCCCGCCGTTATGCCGCAGCTCCACCTTGCCGTTCAGAGCGGCTCCACCCGCGTGCTCAAGGCGATGAACCGCCACTACACGCGCGAGGACTACCTCGCTCTCGCCGAGCGCATCAAGGCTGCCAACCCCGGCATCGCCCTCTCCACGGACATCATCGTGGGCTTCCCCGGCGAGACCGAGGAGGACTTCGAGCAGACTATGAGCCTCGTGAGGGAGGTCGGCTTCTCCTCGGCCTTCACGTTCATCTACTCCAAGCGCCCGGGAACCCCGGCCGCCAAGATCGATGATCCCACTCCGCGCGAGGTCATCCAGGAGCGCTTTGACAGGCTTGCCGGGCTCGTTGCTGATCTGGCTCACGAGGCCAACCAGGTCGAGCTTGGTCACACGGTCGAGGCGCTGGTCGAGGGTCCATCCAAGAGGGATGACCGCGTCCTCGTGGGCCACAGCCCCAAGAACAAGACCGTTCATTTTGTGGTTCCCGAGGGTCATCGAGCCGAGGACCTCGTGGGCAAGTTCGTTGACGTCAAGGTCGAGGAGGCTCGTACGTGGTATCTGCGCGGCCCCATGGTCGGCGACCCCAGGTGATCATGTCTGCTGGGCCCGTGAGCCCCGGCTCTCCGGTCATCTGCATCGTGGGACCTACGGCCTCTGGCAAGAGCGCCCTTGCCGACGAGGTGGCCCTTCGCCTGGGCAGCGACGTCATCTCCGTCGACTCGATGCAGGTCTATCGGGGTATGGACATAGGCACGGCTAAGACGCCCCCGGACAAGCGCCTGGTTCCGCTTCAGATGGTCGATGTTGCCGACGTGTCGCAGGATTATTCCGTTGCGATGTTTCAGACGAACGCCCGAAGGCTCGTTGACGAGCGGAGAGGCGCCGGCCGTGCTGCCATCCTGTGTGGAGGAACGGGGCTGTACCTCGATGGCGTGATTGACGTCATGGAGTTCCCCTCGGGGACTACGCATGGAGGGAGCCGGTCTCAGTACGAGTGCTATCTCGAGCAGCATGGGCCCCAGGCACTCTGGGAGCTTCTTGAGAAGCGAGACCACGCAAGCGCAGAGGCCATTCACCCTAACAACTCGCGTCGCGTCGTACGGGCGCTTGAGATGAGCGACGAGGGGGCGAGCTACGCAGAGCAGCTTTCGGGGCTCAAGGCGAGGCGGCCGTACTATCCCACTCAGATGTGGGGCATCTCGATGAAGCGCGAGAGGCTCTACGCTCGTATTAATGCTCGCGTTGACGCCATGATGGCCGATGGACTCCTTGACGAGGTTCGAGGGCTCGTCGAGGCGGGATATGGCCAGGATCTCACGTCTCGCCAGGCCATTGGGTACAAGGAGGTCTTGGCGTACTTTGACGGGGAGTGTTCCCTTGACGAGTGCGTGGAGCTCATCAAACGTCGCTCTCGCAGGTATGCCAAGCGTCAGCTTTCCTGGCTGAGGCGAGACGGACGTGCTCGTTGGCTTGACATGGATGAGTTCGATTCAAGTCGGGCTGCCGATCTTGTTGTCGGTGCGTATGAGGACGCCACCCGCTCGTAAGGGGCGGGCGGCATAGTTGAGGGGGAGAGGTCTACGGGTCGATTCAAGCAGATGTCCACGGCTCCCGTTCCAGAGCGAACGATCGTCGTGGGAGTTGATACCGGCAGGACCGACTGGCCGCTGAAGGAGTCCCTGGACGAGCTCGAGCGCCTGGTCGAGACGGCCGGAGGTGCCGTCGTCGCTCGCGAGACCCAGAAGCTTGACTCGCCCATCCCCAAGACGTTCGTGGGCTCAGGAAAAGCCAAGGAGCTCGCTGACCTCGTGCGGCGCATGGACGTGGACGTGGTTGCCTTCGATGACCAGCTGTCCCCTTCCCAGCAGGCCAACCTCGAGCGAATCTTTGGCGAACCAGTCAAGGTGATTGACAGGACGGCCCTCATCCTTGACATCTTTGGGAGGCACGCCACGACGCGAGAGGGTGCGCTTCAGGTGCAGCTCGCCCAGCTTCAGTATGTCCTTCCTCGGCTTAGGGGCATGTGGAGCCATCTCATGGGCGAGCAGACCCGTGGTGGCATTGGCAGCCGATTTGGCCAGGGCGAGAGCCAGCTCGAGGTTGACCGAAGGCTCGTGCGTGACCGCATCGCCTCACTGAGGCGAGAGCTCGCTCGCCTCGAGACGCGTCGCAACACGCAGAGCAAGGCACGCTGGGATTCCGGGATCTATCGCGTGGCGCTTGCCGGATATACAAACGCGGGCAAGTCGACGCTTCTCAACTCGCTCACGGACTCCAAGGTATATGCCAAGGACGAGCTGTTTGCCACGCTTGACCCAACCACGCGCTCCATCGACCTTTCCGAGGGCCGCAAGATCACCCTCACGGACACGGTCGGGTTCATCCAAAAGCTTCCGACGACGCTTGTGGAGAGCTTCAAGTCCACGCTTGCCGAGGTGCGCGCCGCCGACCTCGTCCTTGAGGTGGTGGACGTCCATGATGCCAACTGGGAGCAAAAGGTACGCGCGGTCGAGGACATCCTTGCCCAGATTGGGGCTAGCGACATTCGGCGCGTTCTCGTGTTCAACAAGTGTGACCTGCTCGATGAGGAGTCGCTCTCTGGTCTTAGAGCGCAGAACCCCTCCGCTGTCTCTGTGTCTGCCGAGAAGGGAACCGGTCTGTCCGGACTCCTTCACAGGATTGCGTCTGAGGCAAGTGCGGGCGACGTCACACTCACGGCTCTCGTTCCCTATGAGAAGGGGATGCTTGTCAAGATGGTTCATGAGCGTTGCCAGGTCATTCGCGAGCAGTACCAGGAGAACGGTTTGCTCGTGACGCTCAAGGCGGGAGAGCGCATGGCTGCCACGCTTCGTCCGTATGAGGTGGGGGAGTAGCTAGCGTCCGAATGCGAGTGTGAGGACGAGCAGAATGAGGGGCTGGTGGATAACATAGACTTCCAACGCATGCCTGCCAACAAACTCCAGCGGCCTGCATCTGAGCCTAGACAGCGCCTCCGTTGCATGGCCGCTCTTCTGTATGATCCCACCCAGGAAATAGCCTGAGAGATACAGCAGCGTGAAGGGTATGGGCGGGTAGTAGTCTCCCGAAGCGAATCGAGGTCCAGGGAAGCCAAGCCAACTCAGGAGCCCGCTGGCATAGGGAGTGGGGGAGACTCGCACATACGGTCCGCCAAGCTGCTTGAGCCCAAACGTACCTGTTGGAATTCCGAGGCAGAGCAGGAATGCCATGGCGCATATGGCGGCCGCCATGACTCTCCCAAGGACGGTCAGTTCCTTGGGAGTCACCTTCTGCACAACCCATGCAATCAGGGTGCTAAATCCCATGCAATAGATGATGCCGTAGTTGATGGTCGTATCCACGCTGGCAACGGAGGTTGCGACAAAGATTGCGAAAGCCACGGCAAGATACCTGCACGCTCGCTTGAGATTGCTCCTCGAGTACGTGGCCATGATGCCCGCTATGAGCAGAAACACCCAGGATATCGAGGAACGCCACACATCCTGTAGGGGAGGGGCAAACCAGCTTGGGCCTGTTCCATAGAGATACACCAGGTCATAGCAGAGATGGAACCCAACCATGGATATGACCGAGAACCCACGTATCACGTCGTAGCCGTGTATGCGGTAACTGTGTTTAGCGGAGACCGAATCGATTGACATGTCGCTAGAGAGACCTGAGCAGACCCGTCACCCTGCCAAGAATCGTTGGGTTGTCTGCGTAGATGGGCTCCATCGTGTCGTTCTCTGGCTGGAGACGAATCCGGTTCTTCTCGCGATAGAAGGTCTTGACGGTGGCGGAGTCATCAATGAGCGCAACGACGATCTCACCGTTGTGGGCGTCATGCTGCTCCTTGACGACGATGTAGTCGCCATCGAAGATGCCGGCGTTGATCATGGACTCGCCGCGAACACGGAGGATGAACGAACTTGAGTCCCCGATGAGGGATGTGGGCAGGGTCATGACCTCCTCGACGTTCTGCTCGGCAAGAATCGGCGTGCCGGCGGCCACCCTTCCAACCACGGGGAGGGTGACGGTTCCGTTGTCAACGTCTTGCGAGACCTCTGCGAGTGAGGCGTTCTGCTGCAGCTCCTCGCTGCCAGGCCCCGTGATCTCTATGGTTCTTGGCTTGTTTGGATCGCGGCGAATGTAGCCTGCCTTCTCAAGCTTATGGAGGTGGGAGTGGACGGTTGAGGGCGAGGAGAGGCCGATGGCCGCCCCGATCTCTCGAACGGAGGGCGGATAGCCGTGCGTTGCCGTGAAGCTGCAGATGAAGTCATAGGCCTGCTGCTGACGTGCGGAAATCTTTACCTCAGACATGGTTCCTCCTTCTCTCCTTGGTGACTATCATACACGCGTTCGCCTATGTATTCAAACATTTGTTCTATTTTCACTTGACACGAACAACTGTACGTAGATACTAAGTATAGAACAAGTGTTTGAAGTTCAACTCAAACATAATTAGTGTCCGTAATGGTTCGTATAACTGTAGCTGTCGTTATTGCAAGAGAAAGGATGAGAACGTGAGGAATTCAAACCGCATCTATCGCACCGTCGGAACATCTGCGCTTTGTCCCGAGCCGGAGCAGTCTCATCTTGTTGTGATTAACGGCGGCTCTATTGGCGACAACGGCAGCGTTCGCTCCAGAGGTTCCCTTTCTGCCCGTACCCTCGTTTCGGACGCCGTTCGCTGGAATAGGTCCGCTCAACGCTCCGTTTGCGCGGCTCCCATTCTGAGCGATTGCCAGCAGCTTGCCGGTGAGCTCGGCTTTCTGCTTGTGGCTGCGCTCGTCATCCTCACGTGGGCCATCTCGCTGTGAGGTAATTGGGGCATTTAGCCCCTGTTTCTAGACGAATCCATAGCCGCAGCGTATGGTATGTATCGCAAGTGTTTCTGTGATACGGAGGAAGCCATGCGCTGTCCCAAATGCGGATGCGAGGAGTCTAAGGTCGTAGATTCCCGTCCTGCCGAGAACAATGACTCCATCAGGCGTCGTCGCGAGTGCGTTTCATGCGGCTTTCGCTTCACCACCTACGAACGTCGAGAGGAGCTCCCGCTCGTCGTTCTCAAGCATGACGGATCAAAGGAGCCGTTTGACCGCGAGAAGCTCATGCGTGGACTGGTACGCGCCACCGTCAAGCGTGACATCCCCATCGACGTGCTTGACAAGCTCATTGGCGACATCGAGAGCGAGCTGAGAGATCACGGGACCACCGAGGTGGACTCCAGCGCCTT